>Ga0172380_10006940_pt1 | contig 12958 bp, 19 predicted proteins | sample Leawe162metaG_FD_119747 | JGI IMG/M metagenome (GOLD analysis project Ga0172380, IMG submission 119747) | Leachate microbial communities from a municipal landfill in Southern Ontario, Canada - Leachate well 162 metaG | ecosystem: Engineered > Solid waste > Landfill > Unclassified | place...
AAAAAATGTCTGCTGCTTACGCTCGCCAAGAGGACGCCATTAAACGAATGTTAACAGATACGCTGTAGCTTCTGCCCACACAAACAGGAGCTAGCAAATGGAACATCTTTGGATTGCCGCTGAAATCGTTAAGGGCCTTGCCATCTTTGGGAGCTTGACTATAGTGTGGGCAGTTTTAGTTATTTTGTTTGGGGGATGAATGAGGGTAGCCCGAAAAAAGAGACGCAAGAAAATTAAAATTTTAAATGATGAAGAAAAGAGAGCCTTTGCACAAAAGCTAATAGATGGTAAAATGATTAAGCAGTTGATAGCTGAGTATGACATATCTGAGCCGTATGGATATCAGATATTCAGAGAATTGCTTGAATGGAAAATAGAATGGAAAATGAAGGAAATCTAATGTCTAGATATTTTGTTTGGGAGCCTAGCTTGCTTGGCCCTGTTGCTCGCATCTGGCATGATAAGCAAACTGATGGTAACGGAAAGGACATTCCTACAGTCGGAAAGCCCATTGCTTTGCATGACAAGGATGCTAGGAGCATTGACGAATTGAAGAAGGATTATCCTTGTGAGCAGTCTTGAACTATTTCAAAGAGCGCACTGGTGTTTTACCAGAGCGCGGGAACTAGGCGTTAGAGGCACTTTACTTATTACTGATCGCAGCTTGTTTAGTATTGGGACAATGTTTGCTATCAAAAAAGCTAGTAATGACAATGAGGCAAAACCATGACAAAGCAACATGATGTTGCCTATTACAAAGATGGGCATGTATCAGTTGCGTATTGCAAACGTTGTTCGGCTGAGGGTCTAAAATTGTTAGAAGATTGTCCACAAAAAATAGAAAATGCACTTGACGAAAAGAAACAAAAGCCCTAACTAAGAATTATTGAAATCAGGGAATAACCCCTAAATCATAAAACGAGGAACTAAAAATGGATTTGAGTAAGTTGAAGGAAATTGTTGAAGCTACCGCTTCTGGCGCGGCTGTGTATGTCGGGCAGGTAACGGGTCAGCCGATGCTGGCGCATACTCCCCCGCTGATCGAAATTAATGCGGCTATGCCTAACCCCGCTGATCCGTCTGAGGTTATGTGCCGTGCTACGCAGGCTGGCATTGATTATTTGAAGGCCAATGAAGGTAGCTCTACCAAGTCTGCTGGTAACTACCAGATCATGACGGGTATTGCGCTCCCTGAGCTTAAGCGTCGTGGCAATACGTCTGGTAGCGGTGCCCCGACTAAGTACCCGTTTGCTGACTTGCCGGTTGGTGGCGTGTTCTTCTCTGGTAACAGTGAGCATAATAAGGGCGATGCTGTTAAGGCGCTTGGTTCTACTGTGTCTGCTCAGAATGATAAGTATGCTGAGCAGGCTAAGGATGAACAGGGTAATCTTAAGTTTAAGGAAGTTACCCGTGCCGTTCGCGACAAGACCACTAAGAAGGCCAAGCTTAATCCTGATGGCAGCAAGGTGATGGAAACTGTTCAGCTTCCGGTTAAGGAATACTCGCGTAAGTTTACCATTCGTCCGGTTCCGGCTGGTTACAAGTCCGGTGATTGGGTTGCTCCTGAAGCTGGTGCGTTGGTAGCGCGTATCAAGTAATTACTATCCCTGCTGCTCAAGTAGCAGCAGGGCTTTTTGCATCACGTAAGAATATTAACGGGCTGGATGGGAGGGCAATTTCTATCCAGCCCGAATTTCTTTAAAATTTAAAAATGAATGAGGAATGAAGGAAATGAATAAGATTTTAATCAACGCTAGTGTTCTAAAGCAAATGCTTGAGAGCCAGCCTGAAATTGAAATTGAACTAATAAAGAACGCTGCTGCTCAAATTGCGGAGGTTCTTAAAAAGAAAATCAATCAAGAAAAATCAGTCATTTATGATAATGCGGTTACAGAAATCAATAATAGGTTGAATTACAAATATCATTTGCCAAAGCAAGTGCTGGATGTTATCGGCTCTGCCGTTGACGATCAAATTAAAAGATTTAATGATAATCAAGCATCCAAAATGGCAAAAGAAGCTTTTGATAAAGCTGTTATATCTTATGAGAAAAAGCTAGAGGCTCGTATTGATGCCACTATAACTAGCATGATTGAGAAAAAGGTAGCTGCTGTATTTGCTACTGCTGCTAAACTAAGGTAAATTAAAATGGTTGATTATAAGCCGGGTGCTGAAAAAGTAATTACCCGCGATAGCCTGATGATTATGGCTATAGTTTATTCCCTTAGAGAAAACGATAAGGTTGTAGTTGAGAAGAAATTTGACTACAGCAAGTATGAGGACCGTAAGGAATTGGGGGCCTTAAGCTTTTGGGCGTATAAAAATCATTGTAGCATTGAGACTATTGCTATGATTGATGCTGAGGCAGAGACACAACAGGAGGAAGAATGATAGCAGTCTATAAGCCTCGCAAATTTGTTGCTAGTTGGCTGCATTTTCATAAGCACAATATCATAAACGTTAAAGAACTTTTCTATCTTCACAAACAAGGAAAGTAAATCAAATGATTGAACGCTATCAATTCACAAATAGCTCTCTGCTAGCTAGCTGCGAGTATGATACAGTAGCTAAAGAGCTTACCGTTACTTTTAGCAACGGTAAGGATTACGTCTATGTTGACGTTGATAAGTCTGTATATGATGATTTGATTGACGCGCCTAGTGCTGGTAAGCATTTTAATAGCATTAAGGCTGGATTGGTGCAGAAGTCATGATGATCCCAATTTATGCCAATGGGTTTAGCCTGAGCATGAACGAACTAGCTATGCTGGAGTTTAGAATAAATAGCCAAGCTGCCAATGGTCCGGCAATGCTAGTAGCACTTCAATATGAGTTTTTAAAGCAAGTGCATGTTGCTATTGGCAACGCCATTGAGCAGCACGATAAGCATTTGCATGAGTTGCAGAGAAGTAAGGGTAGTATGAATTGAAATTAATGCGGGCATGTTGTAACTGGTAGCCAAGACAGACTTAAAATCTGTTGCTGTAATAGCGTCCCGGTTCGAGTCCGGGTGCCCGCACCAAATGCTAGCTTAGCTCAGCGGTAGAGCAACGCTTTTGTAAGGCGATGGTCGGGAGTTCAATCCTCTCAGCTAGCACCAGTTGTTTCCGTAGCTCAGCAGGATAGAGCGAGAGCCTTCTAAGCTCTAGGTCATTGGTTCAAGTCCAATCGGAAACGCCACTTGACAAGCTCAAACTTAATATTTAAACAGATGCTCACAAGGCTTGACGGATGTACTCAAGCTCACAATTGACGATTGCTCCTGTCCGCAATGGGTAAAGCGCAGGGTTAAACAGGCTCCTTTACGGGGCCTGTTTTTCTGTGCTATACATTTGCAATGCAGTCTTGGATTACAGCGCCTAGTTTTGAAGCAAAGAAGCCCAATACTGAGGCTTTTGCCCCTACTGGTGGCTGGAGTGCAGCCGTTCCCCCTGTTTCACCTTGGACGGTTGGCGTCAAAGCTCCTGAAGTCCAAGCCTATCAAACTGATGAAAATTTAAAAAAGCAGTTTGGTATAGAGCTAGCCAAAGCGACAAATCCATTTGAAGCAGGCTGTAAAGTTTTTGGCGAAGAAACCAGCAAAGCATTGTGGGCAAGCTTTAATTGGCTAAATGATCCAATCGCGATAGCTTCGCGCGATATTTATTTAAAAACTGTTGAGCTTAGCCAGCCTCCTCTTGACAAGGAACAGTTAGCAGCTAAGGTTCTCGCTTTAGCAGAAGGTGAAAAAATAGAAAAGAACGGCATTAAGCTTCCTACCATTGAAGCTAAGGACAGGATAGCAGCTTATAAGTTATATTCTGAAATCTTGGGTTACACTGGTAAAGTTGAGATTGACGCTTCTACTAAGAATTTTACGCATAATGAAATGGTTATTAAATTAGTTAAGGCTGAGGATAAAAAAGTTACTGTGATTGATCAAGCTCCCAAGAATGAAATTAAAAATGAAATTTCTAATTCGCCAATTACATTAAAACTAGTTGGTGGAGTACGCGCGTAGTTACTTATTTCAACCTACTTGGGAGCTTGATATGTTAAAGAAACTTGGACTTAGTTTGCTTGCTATTTGTTCTACTGTTGTTATCGCTAATGCTATCAGCGGTAATCAGCTTGGCTTTCCTATTATTGGTGGAGCCTCTTACTGCTCTAGCTATGGTAACAATAGCGTTTGTAGTAACACTGTTGCTGCTGGACCGGCTCTTAGCGGTTCTGAAACCATTGTTGCCAACACTAATGCTACTGGCGGGGTACAGACTGGTTTACTTCCGTTAGCTGCTATTGGTGCTGGTAAGCTTGTAGTTGAAACTCCTGTTACTACTGACACTATTACGGTTGATGCTCAGACGCGACAGCTTATTGTTGCTCCTACTACTACTATTGCCGCGTTAGGCGTTACTTTGCCTGATGCTGCTTCTAGCATGTATGATGGTCAACGTATTGGCGTTTGCGGTACTCAGATTGTCACGGCTCTTACTATGAGTGCTGGCACTGGCAATAGCTTTGGTACTACTGTAACTTCTCAGGCTATGCTTGTTCCTGTTGTCACTGGTGGGGCGTCTTGCATGGAATGGATTTACAGCAAGACCAGCGCAACTGCTGGCGTTTGGTATCGCACTCAGTAATCCTTTAACAACTCAAACATAAGGATTACTGACATGAGTTTATATTCTGCTACTGAAGCTCTGATAAATTTTATTTCTAGTAGACAGTTGCTGCCGGGAAGTTGGGCTAACGCTATCTCAAACCAACTTTACTCTATTCAGACTATTACCGCTGGCACTACTCAAACGCAAGCGGGTGGAACTAAGATTACGGCTGCGTCTGCTGCCGTAACTACTGCTAACGATAACGACGCTGTAACACTCCCTAAGGGCTACGCTGGATTAGAAGTTTTTATTGCTAATCTTAGTGCTAATACCTTAGGTGTGTTTCCTGCTGTTGATGATACGATTTTTCCTAGCAATCAAGACGCTGTTATAACTCAAACTGCTAGTAAAAATGCCATCTATAAGTGTATTAAAGTCGCTGCTAATGGTGATGCTACTTGGTATCAATTAGAAGGCACTTAAGTTTCCTCCCCAAACTGCCGGGCCTCCAAAGGGTCCGGCAAATTTTTGGTAAACAATGCTATTTAGTTTTGCTATAATGACAGCTTCTATACCCGGTATTGTCGGGTTAACCGTTAATACGTCATGGGCTGTTATGTGGTTGGTATCTCCATTGCTATTGCTAAACTGTAAGATAGGGTTGACTCCAGTTAACATATTAGGAGCTACGTTTTTATCTTATGCTGCTTTATCTTTGTTGTGGTCCCCTCACGGATTACTAGAACTTATGCAGTTGTTAGCTTTGGCTAGCGTGTTTGTGTGGGGATTATCTTTAGCAAATTTAAAAAATGTTACAATTGGGTTATCACTTGGTTTAGCAGTATCATCTGTTATAGCTATTCTACAATATTTTAAAATAGACTTGTCCATAGTTACTACTGAAAAACTAACAGGACTGTTTATTAACCCTAATATTTATGCTGAAGTATCTGGAATGGTGTTAATTCTGATACTGATTTATAAATTGTGGTGGTATATTCCAGTTGTTATTCCGGGTTTGCTTGTTAGTTCTAGAGCAGTCGTTTTAGCTTTAGGTGTATCATTAGCTATGTTTGTTTGGGCTAGGTTTAAGCTGGCGTCAATTATCATTGTGATAACGTCTTGGTTTATAGCTTTAAAACTTAGTGCTAGAGATACTTTGTTTAGTGACTTAAGTATTGGAACTTCTAACCTCAATACTCAAAGTTTAAACATTAGACTTGATATGTGGTATGATATGCTATTTGGATTTAAAATATTTGGTAATGGAATTGGCTCATTTGTATATGTATTTCCTGAGTATAATAAACACTTGGACACTACAGTAAGTATAGCTGAGTATGCTCATAACGATTTGCTGCAATTGATTTTTGAATTAGGTATCGGGGCTATTCCTTTATTGATCATCGCTTGGATTTTATTGAAGGTAAATGATGTACATAAGCGAGCGCTCATATTTTTCCTTATCATTGGGTTATTTGGCTTCCCGTTACATACGCCAGTTGTGGCATTCATGCTCGCTCTTGCTGCGGCTCAGTTGGCTAAGCTTAGCTTGGGCGGTAGGATTGCTATCAATAGCAGCAGATTACCAGTATTTAATAGGATGGAAACAGAGTGACATAAACAAAATAGAAATGGCAGCTAGTTTGTTTCCTCTAAATAGAAATATCGCGTTGGGGCCTTCTTTGTTTTATCTATCTGAAAACTATCCTAGTGAGAAAGCGTTGAGTGTTTTGAATAGAGGCTTAACTTATGATCCTAATGCAGTAGATTTATTACAGGCAAAAGTGACATATAGTATAATGTTAGGTAAAAACATTACTGAAGCTCAAAGCAGGTTGATTAGATTAGCTCCTAACCTTAAGGCAATTAGATGAAAAAGATTTTAATTTTATTGGGCTTGCTTTTGCTTCCCACATTAGCTGAAGCTCAGACTTCGCGTAATCCTTGCTACACTACATCAGGTCAGTCAGGCACTATCCCCAATTGTGTTGGTGTTGGTACAGCCACTCCACTTCCTGTTTATCAAGGGGGAGCTACGTTTACCAATATTGCTGGAGCAGCTAGCACTGTAATTAAAACTTCTGCTGGTACTTTACAGGGGTTTACAGTAAATACAGCAGGTACTAGCGCTACTTTCTATAACAACACTACTTGCACTGGTGATACTATCGGTATATTTACTACTGCTGCTCAAACATCAATTAGGCTTGACGCAGCGTTTGATGTAGGGCTTTGCGTTACTACAGTTGGTGCTCCTACTAACATTACTGTAATGTGGCGATAAGTGGAAATAGAGTTTAATGAAAAGCTAGCATTTTTATTTAAACCAGCCCGTTTAAAGATTGCTTATGGTGGTCGCGGTGCTGGCAAAACCGATGGTTATGCTATTGCTTTAATTGTTCTCACTATGAAAATGAGGCTAAGGGTATTATGCCTCAGAGAAATTCAAAATTCCATTGAGGAAAGCGTTAAGGAGACAATTGAAAACTACATTATTCATTATGGCTTAGAATGGGCATTTGACATTAAAGATAAGTCTATCACTTGTACTTTGACAGGTTCTAGATTTATCTTTTCTGGTTTGCGTTACAAGATTAACTCTATCAAGTCACTTGCTAAGATTGACATTGCTTGGGTAGATGAAGCTAACAACGTATCTAAAAGCTCATGGGATAAGTTAATGCCTACCATTCGTGGTAAGCATGAGAGTTCAAAGGATGGCTTAGGAGGACCATTTAGGTTAGGTCCTGAAGTGTGGATCAGCTTTAACCCTGAGCTTGATGACGATGAAACTTATGATCGTTATGTTATAAAACAGCATATGTATGCTCCAGCGTTTATTGACACTGAGGTTCCTGCTGAGGATCAAACTTGGTTTAAGGCTGTAGAGGAAAAGCTCACTACAGGTAACATCATTCTGAGTGATACTGAGCAAGCTAAATTTGAGGAGCTAGAAAATAAGCGTTATGCTTATGTTGTTAAGGTCAACTACTCGGATAACAAGTGGTTTCCTCCAGACTTGATTAGACAAGCTCAGCTTTTAAAGCTTCATGATCCCACAAAGTATCTAGAAGTGTGGGAAGGCTTTACTAAGCAGTCTCTAGATGGTGCAATCTACGCAGATGAATTAAGAATAACATTACTAGAAGGTCGCAGGAAGCATGTTCCATATGATCCTACCAAACCTGTCTATACATTTTGGGATTTAGGCCATTCTGATATGACTGCCATCTGGTTTATCCAGAGAGTAGGAATGATGTACAATGTTATAAATTATTATGAGAATAGACTTAAAAAACTCCCTCATTACTTGGAGCATATGAAAAATTTAGGTTACAATTATGGTACTGTTTATCAGCCTCATGATGGTGACAACGAAACTCTAGCTTCTAGGTCTATTGCGAGTTTGACTAGGGCTGCTGGCTACAAAGTTATTGTTGTTAAAAAGCCTTCTAAAAAGGTCATAGGCATTAATGCTGTTAGGACTATCTTTGAGCTTTGCAATTTCGATTTGGAAAAAACTAAAGATGGCTGGCAATGTCTCTCGCGTTATGCCTACAAGGTAAACGAGGAGACAGGTAACTTTAGCAGGGAGCCTGACCACGATACGCCTTGGTCGCATGGTGCAGACGGTTTCCAAACATTTGCTTTAAGTTTAAAAACTGAAGATGAAACTAAGAAGAAAAAGATAACACCTAAAGATACTCTAACTAGATTGCAACCGCGAAGTTGGATGGGTGGGGTTTAATTTTTAAATTTAAGGTTTTAAAATAATGGCTTGGACTACATCATTCGTTCCTAAAAGCGCTGCTAGTGAAATCACTGAAGAAGAAAATGAAATTCTTCTAGAGGCTAAGAAGCGTTTTAAGATTTGTGAACAGTGGGAGAGCCAAGCCCGCGTTTATTTTAATTATGACTATAAGTTTGCCAATGCTGATAGCAACAATATGTATCAGTGGGATAATTGGGTTGTAGGTGATCGTATTCAGCTTAAGCGTCCCTGCCTTACCATCAATAAAACTCAGCAGCACAATCTGCAAATTATCAATGACGGTAAGCAGAATAAGCCGGGAGTAAATATTCGCCCTGTTGGTGATGAAGCTAGCTTTGAGGCTGCTCAGGTATTTCAGGAAGTTGTCAGGCATATTGAATATATTTCAAGTGCTGAAAATGTTTATGACAATGCTTCTACGTTTCAGGTTAATGCAGGTTGGGGGTACTGGAGGGTATCAGTAGAAAAGATCGCTGGTACATTTGATAAGGAAATCTTTATTCGCCGCATTAAAGACCCTCGCTCAGTTTACCTTGACCCTAACATTAATGAAGTTGATGGATCAGACGCTTGGTTTGGTTTCATTTATGATGATATGCCCAAAGACTTGTATCAGGCTCAATATCCTAAATTTAAGGATGTAGGCAACGTTGCGTTTGGTTCTAATGATGGCTACCCCGGCTGGATACAGAACGATACTATCAGAGTATGCGAATACTTTAGAAAAAGTCAGATTGATGACAAGTTAGTTTATTTTATTTTACCTTTAACTGGTGAAGAAGTTGGACCTGTCAAGTGGAGTGAGCTTGATAAGGATAGCCGCGATATGTTTAATGAAATTAAAAACAGGGAGGACAACTTACCAGAGGAAGAAAGAACTTATCGTGAGCAAGAGGAATTAAGTGAAAAAATAGAAGTTTTTAAAATTGCTGGCAACAGAATTATTGATCGTAAGCCTTGGATTGGCAAATATATTCCTATTGTTAGATTAGTAGGAACTGAAACTGTTATTGATGGCATTTGGGATTGCAAAGGTCATACTAGGGCCTTGCTTGATCCTCAGCGTATTTATAATGTAAATTCATCAGCTAACGTTGAGTTTGGTGCTTTACAGTCTAAGTCCCCCTTGACTGCCTCTCCTCAGGCAATTGAAGGATTTGAGGAGTTGTATGCCAAAGCTAATACTGAAAACTTAGCTATTCTTCCATTCAATGAATATGATGATGAAGGCAGAAAACTTTCTGCTCCTCAACGTGTTCAAGCCCCTGTTTCGTCCCCTGCGTATGTGCAACAAATGCAAATTGCACAAAACGAAATGATGATGGTGACAGGCCAGTATCAGGCCCAAATGGGAGAGAATGAAAACGCTAAATCAGGAGTGGCTATTAATGCTCGTCAGCGTCAAGGTGATAGAGCCACCTATCACTTTATCGACAACCAAGCTATAGCTATCAGGTTTACTGGTAAAATTTTAATTGATCTTATCCCCAAAGTTTATGATACTAAACGTATCATGAGAATTGAGGCTAAAGACAATACCATTATGAATGTTACGGTAGACCCTAAAGCTACAAAGCCTTTTGAAAAGGTAGAACAAGAGGGCACTCCTCAGAATGATAATAACCAGCAAATTATAGATGTTATTGTCAACTTTAATGTTGGTCAATATGCTGTAGTTTCTGATACTGGACCTAGCTACGCTACTAGAAGGCAGGAAGCATTTAACGCATTAACCCAAATCGCTGCTCAGAATAAGGAGTTTATGGGTATTGCTGGCGATATTCTTTGGAAGGTCGCTGACTTTCCTGAGGCTCAAGTATTGGCTCAGCGTTGGCGCAAAATTATTCCCAAGAATATTACTGGTGATGGCATTGACCCTGCCATTGAGGAAACAATGAACCAAGCTGCTCAGCAGATTGAAATGCAGCTTGGCGAGATTGCTAAATTAACTCAGCAACTAGAGGACCGTGATAGAGAAATTTCAATGAAGGAAAGCGCTCAGGAGCTTGCTTGGACTAAAACAGGTGTTGCTGAGATCAGGGAAGATTTTAAAGCACTGACTGACAGGTTGACTGCTGTTGGTAACGCGGGGCCGGGGGTTTCGGTTGAACAGCTTCAGCCTATCATTCGTCAAACCATCCTTGAACTTTTGCAGGCTGGAGGACCGGGAGCGGACATGCCGGGAGAGGTTTTGCTTGCACCGGGCATGGATCAGGGTGGGACGCCTTTGGGCTTACCAGAGGACGGCTCTGCCTCAGCAAACGTTGATGCTATCCCCGAAATCCCCGGCTCGCGTCAAGCTGCCGATGGTAAAATCTATGCCCCTCAGGGAGAGGGTTGGGCTGAAGTAATTAAACCTGAGGCTCCAGCAAATGCCTAAACCGTTATATGCATTAACCGATATTTACTATGAGGAGCCTGTACCGCAACCTTTGCCGGTTGATATTCCTCGCGTGTATATTAGTGGTAATGTGGGCACAGATAATATTGTCAGACCTGTACCAGACTATGTAAATCCTCCTGAGGGTAATGCTGTAGCTAAGCTAACTGGCAATGAGGGAGAACGTTATCAGTTGTGGCCTGAGAAAATTATCAGGGAAGGGTTAACTGCTGCTGGTAAATTAATGGAAAAAGGTTCCATTAATCCGGGCTTGCGTAGAGAGGATTATACTGATATACCTGCTCCTGACATGCCCACAAAAGATAGTACTTGGTTAGGTAAAAAGTTAAACATAGCTCCTGTAGCATGGGGCCCTCAAGATAAGATTATTGAGGACGCTCAGGCTATGTCTGCTTTGGCTGGTAGTGGCGGATTAGCTGGTGGCGCTGAAGGTGCAGCCTTGAACGCTACTCCTTCATTACGCCCTGCTTTAAGATATAAAGACCGTCTTTACAAGGGTAAGGAAGGTCAGCAGCATTTGGACGTTATTCCAGAGCAATTGTATCCTGATTTTCAGAAAAAGGCTATGTCTGGAGAGGATATTAAGGATTACAACTTTGGCTTTATTAATGATAAGGGACAGTTTCTTACTAGAGAAGCTGCTTTAGAATATGGCATTAATACTGGCCTTATTGATCCTCAGGCCGGTAAGTATGGAGCGCTCACTAGTACGTTGATGGCTGATAGCTCTAAGCCGGGTACGGCTATTGAGGCTGTTGGTAAAGCAGGACACAGTTGGTGGCACGGCTCTGCTAGTGGAGATTTGCGCGGCGGCTCTAGTGGTTTACATTTAGGAACTAAAAAAGCCGCTACTCAAGCATTAGAAGCCAGAATAGGTATTCCTGCTGATGGTAAGGGTTGGACAGGAAATAGGGAGTATGGAAAAACGCTATTGGCAGGTTTAGATACTCTGAAGAAGATGGACCCCAAAGGTTACAACTTAACAGGACATAATGCTAGAAATATTCCAAAAGAAGATTATTACCCGACTGAGATAAAAAAATATCCAGATGGCACAGATATGCCAATGACGGTTAAGCCTGAAGTTGCTGAATATAGATTAAAAGGAGGTATGTCTAATACTCCTGACAACCCTCATGATGATTTTAAAGCTAACGGTTATATGAGAGGGCAACTTAAAAGAGGTAATGCTAAAAACGGATATTATTATAAAAATGTGGGAGAGGATAGCGGCAGTATATCTTTGACCGTTCCTAGTGGAAGTCACATTGAAAAAATCCTAAAAGCAGATAGCTCAAAAGAAGGAGCAGCTTTGCAGGCTGTTAAGCCAGATTGGAAAATTAAAGGCTTTGAAGATTACAATGATTGGTTTCATGGGACTACACATACCTTTGATAAGTTTAGCTTAGCTAAAGGCAATCCTGAAAACTATCTAGGTAAGTCTCCTCATTTTACCAATAGTTCTAAGGATGCATCAGCTAACTATGCTGGTATGGGTCCTGATCTGACAAGTAGAATTGAAAATTTAGCTGAAACCATAGCTCAAAAAATAGCGGATAAAAAATATGGCGGCGAAATGGGAGATAACTACGGAAAGATTATGACGCAAGCAAAGCAACTTGCTAAAGAGAAATTAGCCGGAGAGCATGAAGGCGCTGTAGTCCCCGTAAATTTAAAATTAGAAAATCCTATCAGCACTGTTGATAGTCGCCCTACTTGGTTGGATTTTAATGCTAAGCTAGATAAAGATGGAGAGTGGATTAAAGATAGCCCATTACTAATAAAGCTTAGCAAATCATTAGAAAAACAAGCTGAAAAATACGACTTTGACCCTAAAAAAGTCATGGAAGATTTGGGTGATAATTTATATGATGAAGTTAAGGCTTCTGACTTTGATAAGGCATTGCGAAATAATGAAGCTCTTATTTATGCTGAAGATAGGAAAACAGGTAAGCTTGTTAGCTCTGATATCATTGCCAATATCTATAAAGATATGGGGTTTGATGGTATAGTGATGGATGCTAAGGCTGCATTCCCACATATGAAAGATATTCCAGATGGAACGCTTCATGCGGCTCCTCTAAAAAGAAATACAGTGCAGTCTAAAATCACTGGACAAACTTTATATAATGGCGCTCAGTTACCAGCAGGCTATCAATTAATTCCAGTAGAACATAATCCGTTTGAGGACAAATGA
>Ga0172380_10006941_pt1 | contig 12958 bp, 22 predicted proteins | sample Leawe162metaG_FD_119747 | JGI IMG/M metagenome (GOLD analysis project Ga0172380, IMG submission 119747) | Leachate microbial communities from a municipal landfill in Southern Ontario, Canada - Leachate well 162 metaG | ecosystem: Engineered > Solid waste > Landfill > Unclassified | place...
AAATGAGCCTGACCGCTGGATTTATCACTTGGCTGGGAGCCAAGGGGCCGCGCCGTTGCCTGATTGCCGAAGTCGGGGTGAAGTCCGGGACTGAAATCACCCGGTATTTGTCCACTACAGGCTATTCCAGCGAACCCGCCGATACCCCGGCTAGCCAACTCTATACGGGACGGATCACAGGCAGCGTCAGTTTTACCCGCAGGCTAGACCTTTCCGGCTCAGGCGGTTCGATGAGCTTTGGCGACATTGAACTAGACAATACGGACGGCGCGCTTGATGACTGGCTTAATGATGTTTGGGCCGGTCGGGCGATCAACGTCTATCTAGGCCAAGTCGATTGGCCTAAGTCGGATTTTGAGCTTGTGTTTAGCGGCACCATTGACGACATCACGCCGAAGTCGCGCAGCCGGTTAAGCCTGAAGGTGCGGGACATTTTCGGGCCGCTGAACACGACGCTTTCAACTGCGACCATCGGCGGGACGGGCGACAACAAAGACGCGCTCAGACCGATCTGTTTGGGCGAGTGCTTCAACGTCTCGCCGGTCCTGATTGATCCGACTGTCGGCGGCGGGGAATACGCAGTCCATCTGAATTCGTCCATTGAGGGCGTGATTGAGGAACGCGACAACGGCCTAGCCGTGGCAAGCACCGTGACGGTAGCTGCGGGGAAATTCTCGCTCACCAATGCCCGATACGGCCAGATCACGGCAGACGTTCAAGGCGCGAAGGTTTCCGGTACTTGGCGCAATGACGTTGGCGGTCTAGTCGAATGGGTAGCCCTTGCCTCTGTAGGCGACGGGAACGGCATCATAGCTGGACAGATCGACGCAACGGCTCTGACTGCCTTCAGGTCAGCTTGTGCGCAGCCTGTGGGCCTGTATCTCAATCAACGGGCGAATCGCTTGCAGGTAATGCAACAGCTTGCGGCCTCTGTTGGGGCTACCGTGACCAGCACCTATGACGGGAAAATGATCCTGGTCCGTGTCGCGTTCGGCTCGCCCGTTGGGACAATCGGCACCCGGCAAATGGTTGATGGCACTTTCGGGCCTATCTCACGGCCAGCGGTTCAAGGGGCTATCAGGCTTGCAGGCGAACGGAACTGGACGCCGCAAACCTCGGGGCTAGCTGGGTCACTGACCGACGCACAGCCGCAGATGTTTGGCGACGAATACCTGTATTTCACGGCCCAGGATGCGACCGTCCTTGCTGACTACGGCCAGAGCGACACGCCCCCGGCAGTGGAAACGCTGATGATTGTCGAAGCCGACATTACCGCCGAGGCCGTGCGCAGACTGGCCTTGTGGTCAACGCCGCGTACTGTCTTTGGATTCGACGGCTTCCCGGAATGTTTCGCCTACGAAATTGGCGAGACCCGCACGCTGACGCATCCACGGTTCGGGCTGTCCGCTGGTGTCCCGGCTTTGATCGTTGGAATTCAGCACGATTGGGTAAAGTGCCGTGTTCGGATTGAGGTTTTAGTCTAATGGCCGCTACTGTCTCCACTCGGATTACACGCCTTGCCGCGATCAGCCCGCGCACGACCGCGACCAATCTACAGACCGATTTGACGATAGGCGACTTTCGGCTAGGTGCGGATTACCTGCGGGACGCAGCCAACTCGTTCGGGCTGGCGTCAACCGTGACCGCTGGCGACGATGTACGCTTTTGGGCGGGAGACACTTTCGCCAATCGTGCAACGGCACCGTTTAGGCTGACAGAAGCCGGGGTATTGACCGCCGCATCAATCACTACCGCAGCGACTACGGCGACCTGGGCCGGTGTTAGTGGGGCAGGAAAGCCTGCTGACAACGCAACGGTCGGCGCGATCTGGGGAACGAATCTAAGCAGCATCCCTGCCAACATATCCACGGCGGGAGGCTCGCCATCGATCAGCCTGCTAAACAACGCAATCAGCCTATCGGCGGCAGGTGTGCTGTCCGGTGCTGGCGGCGGGACGATTGACCTAGCGAGCTTGAGCGGGAGCGTTACAACGGGGCAACTTACCGCAAACATCGTCGCCGCTGTTCAAGGCGCTTTCGCTAACCTTGCTGCAATCAAAGCCGATCTGGGCAGCGTCACGGCGGGGAATATCGTTGTAGGCACGACGAATAAGATATGGCTTAACGATGGCGCTGATGGTGTACTTGCGATTGGCGGAACAGATAAGGCCACGGCACCGTTTAGGGTTACAGCCGCAGGCGCATTGACCGCTGCGTCAATCACTACCGCGCAGAGCACGGCGAATACTGCCGTGACGAACGCAGCAACGGCCCAATCTACAGCAGACGCGAAGCTCGCGAAAGCAGGCGGCGACACCCTGACCGGCATCATAGACCTTCAGGTCACAACGAATTACAACGCCGGAATCAGGGTAGGCAATGCCGCATGGAACACCACTACCGGCGCACTTGACGGCGTAGCGGGGCACAACGGCGTGATTATGACGCGTGCCGGATTGCTCGGGGTAAAGGATGGCGCGGCTACATTCTCAATAGATGCCGCTACGGGAAACGCGATATTCAAGGGCGACATAACCGGCGCTAGCGGGACGTTTGCGGGGAATTTAAGCACTACGGGGTACGTGTACGCGACCGGAGCGTACACCAGCGCCCCGGATGGCTGGTACGCCGCAGTACACGGGTATTTAACCGGAGCAGCAACCCAAGATCATCACGGTGTTGTTGGCTATCAAAACGATGCGTCAGGCGTCGGCTCTGGCGTTCAGGGCTATGCTGCCGGTGGTGGTTATGGTGGATTCTTTGGCGGCGGCGGTTCTGGCGGGGGGGTTTATGCAACAGCGAGTGCCGGGACGGGGTACGCAATACGCGCAGTCGGCAATGCCTCTGAAACAGCAGTTTATGCCTATGGCGGAACAGGACAATACGCGCTTGAACTAGCTGGCACAGGAACCGCGTTAATTCCGGGCCTCATAACAGCTTCTGGTGGCATAAATGTTCCGACGAGCGCAGCAGGGAATACCTACTCTGGAACCTACACGCCCACGATAACCAATGGAACAAATGTTGCCGCAAGCACGCCTAGAGTAACCTCGTATAGCCGTATTGGAGACTATGTTCAGGTATCTGGAAGCGTCAGCATTGATCCAACTACGACTGGCGGAACAGTTTTTGAGATAAGCTTACCAATTGCATCAAACTTTGCAAACTATTTTGATCTTGGCGGAACGATGGGAACTATTGGGACGTTTGGCGATATTGTAGCGGAAGCCACAAATAATACTGCGGCGTTTGATTACGTTGCAGTATCGACCGCAAATCAAGTAATAACATTCACATTCGGTTACAGGATTATATAAAATGCGAACCATAATTTTAAGCGTATTCGCAATGGTGATGGCGTCATTTGCATACGGCGCTGGCCCACAATTCGATTCCCCGCCGACGCCGGGAATATATAACCCGAAGTTTATTCCTCGAATTGGGCCGCAGACATATCAACCCACGGTCGGCGGTGTGTGGGTTACGCAAATACCAATATCTTCGAGTGCGGCAAAAGTGCAACAAGTGCCGACGCCTAAGTTTGCCCCGCATCCATCGTTCGCTGTCCCGAATGTCATACTACCGACACCCCCAACCATGCCCGTCATGCCCAAAGCCGAAGTCCCACGCATTGACGGTGCCCGCGAAGTCTATCCTGGCGTATTTTTTGACCAGTCACTAAGACGATGATCTAGTTTCACCAACTCACCGAAGCCCGCAACTGCGGGCTTTTTCATTTCTAGGAGGCAAGAATGGCTGATGCAATAAACGGCGCGATCATGCAAGAGCTTTCCATAGGCAGGACGCTTGTCGGTGACGCGCTTGGGGATCGGTGCGCGCAGTTGGCTGGATTGGTTGCTGCGCTTGAGGCGGAAAAAAAGGCGCTGATCGCGCAGAACGCGAAACAGGCCGAAGAATTGGCCGCGCTGAAAGCTCCGCCGAAAGCCGAAAAGAATAAATGACCTCCAATATCCGCTTCGTGTTCGACAACGCAGCAGACCGGGCGACGATTACGGCTAGCACTACGTCAGGCTCCCTTGTGGCCGCGAACGTGCAAGCCGAGGAACACGCAGCGGTATGGCGGTCAACAACGAACGGTGCAAGTACGCTCTTGCTCGAATGGACTGCCGCTGAAAACGTTGGGGCCGTCTGCATGGCGTGGACGAACCTAACGGCTTTGGCAACGGTGAATATAAAGGGCTTTACTGTACCGGCAGACTATCCCGGTTCTCCAGCTTTCAATGAGACATTCTCGCCGGACAGTGCTTTGGCTCTTGGCGAGTTTGTATTCGGCGTTGATCCGCTGGTCCAGTCAGGGGCCTCTAGAGCGCGGGTCTCATCGCAGGCGCAATGCTGGCTTTCTGCGACTTTCTCAGTGCGCAAATTGCTCATCACGATCACGGACGCGACGAACGCGCTGGCCTATATCGAGGTAAGCCGTTTGGTGGCTGGGCCGTATATTTCGCCGGTCTCTAATGTGGACTCGGAAGGCTTCAATATTGGCTGGGTCGAGCAGACAAAACCGGCTCGCGCTGAGTCGCGGGACTTGCGGACTGAATCCCTTGGGCGTTGGCGCAGGATGCAAGTTGACCTAAAGAAACTGGAGCCGACCTCTCGAAATCTAATCCTTGGCATTGTTGAAAACGGACTAGGGCGCGGCTGCTGGGTATCGGCTTACCCGGATGACACCGAAGCATCGAACAAGCAACTACATGGATTCTGGGGCGCGCTCGTTCAGGATTCAACGATGGGGTTATTGCAGCAGGATATTTGGTCCGCACCGCTGATATTTGAGGAAATGGGCTGATGGCTACTTTTTACCCAGGACAGACCGCAGCAAGCTACCTCGCCGCGCTAAATGCGCTCGCCAATAATGGCAGCATGGCGGTCATTGATGCGCCGCAGACATTTACCGCGCTACAGACATTTAGCGCGGGGCTTACCGTATCCGGCGGCTCCCTCACCGCAGGCGCGATCAGCGGGACAACGGGGACGTTTAGTGGGCGACTAGTTTCAGCAGTAACAACGGGCTCGTCAGCTGTTTTTGATGTGCAAAATAGTAGCGCTACCGGATACGGGGCATATATCAAAGGCGGAGCTACTACTCAGTATGCTTTGCGCGTTGTCAATCAAGGCGGTACGACTGTTTTTGATGTGCTTGGTAGTGGCGCAGTCTCCGTCACCGGCGCGCTCGGGGTGTCAGGCACGATCACTAGCACCCTATCTTCAGCGGGCGCTGTTTTAGCAGCCTTATCAGGCGGAACAAATTCGCAGTATCTGGGTATAGGAAACACTAGCGGAAACGCACTTTTTGGTGTGAATGGATCGACGGCTAGTTTAATCACAGGTTCAACAGCGTATGACACTATTATTAGAGGCAAGACCGGCATTTCATTAAGCGGGGATGATGGCTCAACACAAACTCTGCGGGTAACGGCAGGAGCAACTAGCATAACGGGCTACATCCAAGGCACAGAAATGACCGCACCAGCAGCAGGTGCGGCAAATACCGGGCGCGTCTTCTTCCAAGACAACGGTGCAGGCAAGACGCAGATGATGGTGATCTTTGCCTCTGGCGCGGCTCAACAGATCGCGATCCAGCCATGACCTACCTCATAGCCCTGTTCTGCCTGCTGATGCTCGCAGACTACACCACCACCCGCCTAGTGATCTATCATGAGGAGTAATTGATATGCCAAACGATGCTAATGAAATGGAATCTCTTGAAGTAAAGGGGCCGGGTGGAATTGGCATGGCGTTTCGCGGCTCCCAGATGTTCCCGGTGATTCTAGTTCTTCTACTGGCCGCTTTCTTCGGATATTTTTCATGGCAAGTTGACGCCAGATCAGAGGCGCGAGACACGCGGACATCAGAAACGATAGCCCAGACTACGGCAGCCCTCAAGGAATTCAGGGAAACAGCGGTAAAGGCGCAGGAAACGCAGGAAGCCATGATATATATCCTCAGCCTTCCGCAGAGCGAGCGCGAGAGATTGAATTTAATGAAGCCGCGCGGATTGGCGGCTTTGCAGCGATGAATAGAGGCGCATGATGATCGAAACAAGAGGCGAGCGCAATTTTAACCCCGGCAACATAGACCGCAACAGCAATACGTTATGGCAAGGCATGGCCCAGAACCAATCCGGCGACGGGCGTTTCGTCGTATTCTCAGACGCGCATTTCGGTATCCGCGCACTCGCCAAGGTGCTGCTGAGTTACTACAGAAAACACGGATTGAACACAGTCCACAAGATCATTGACCGCTGGGCACCGCCCTCTGAAAACAATACCGGGGCATACGTCAATCACGTTGCGAGCGTCTTGGGCGTCGGCATTGATGCTCCGATAGACGTTACCGACCCGTCCACCTTGGAAATACTCACTCGGGCGATTATCGAGCATGAGAATGGGCGGTGCATCTACTCGGATGCTGACCTGATTAAAGCCGTGGATTCGGCGCTGGCATGAACGAGCGCGGCTTCATGCTCCCCGTAATGGGTTGGGCTGCAATCGCGGCCGGCGCGGTTATCCTCGGGCTTGGCGTGGCCGTCAAAGTCCAAACGTCCCGGTTGGCTACATCCAAAGCCGAGACAGTGGCCGTACAGGGCCGATTTGACGCCTTCGTGAGCCAAGCCAAGGCGCTAGGCGATGCCCAGAACGCCAAGGCCAAGGAAACGGATGCCGCCAACAAGCAACTCAAGGAGAAATCGGATGCTCAAAGCGCGAAGTCTAAGGCTGATCTTGCTGCCGTGTATGCTAAGTATCGCGGCTTGCTCAACGCCAAGCCCAATTCCGGTGGCGGCCAATTGCCCCCTGCCGCCGCCGTTACCTCTGGCACTGACCGAACCTGTTTTGCCACAGACCAGTTTGCTCGAGCAATGGGAGTCCTTGAGGCAGGAGTTCCGAACATTACTGAACAAGGCGATGCTGCCAAATCAAGGCTCACCGGGGCAATGAAATGGGCTGAATCCTTAGCAAGACCTTGAGAGAGGTGCGGGGGAGAGCTAACCCCGCGAAGTTTCGTAGGGCTTTGCGAAGCATAGCGAAGAAAAGCCATATAGAAACGATATCATGGCTTTCTGACAATTTATACAGTTTTCCTCGCGTGTGAGTATTCACTTACGCAGCAATCCGCTTGTGTAGTCAATCTCCGGTATGACGAAGAATGACGATAGTGCTTGACAAGAGCCAGAGCCATTCTTGGCGATAGTGGGCGCTAACTTAGCGTATTCTTCAAGCGCCTCGGCGCATTCCAAGCACACATCCATTCCGTTCGGTAATTCTGAAAACTGCAAAGCGAGGCCACGAAGCATCATACCGGCTTCTCGAAACGCTATTATGCGTGCGTGCATTCTGTCCACTATCCCGCCTTCCCTATCTCCGTTCGGATTGCGGCTGCAAAGTCCCAAAGAGTGTGGTCTAGTCTTGCGTGCTTCTCGCAAATCTTCGCCGCCCGTTCCATTCCCGCGCTTTCGGCTTGGGCGAGGCGGGATTCGGCGGTTGCTAGTTTCTCCTGCAAGCCAATGATGTAAGCGTCGTCACCAGCACCACGGCCAAGTAACTGTTCGGCAATATGGGTCTGACCGGCTAACAATGCTTCCGCTTCCTCCCGCGCCTTGCGCTCGGCCTCCAGCTTCGCCGTGAGGTCGCGGATGGCGGCGGCAACATAACGGCATACATCCACTAAATTAACAAACGGATGAAATCCTGCGGCATCCAGCCGCGCCAGCAGTTCTTCGTGTTCGGTCATGGCTTTTTCCAGGTAATATCCACAGCAGCAAGAATGCTCTCGGCACGCCAGATGTATTTACCCCACCCTAGCGGCGCGCTGTCGTTATCTATTTCGGACAACAAGAACGCGAGTCGCCAAACTGGATTGGCGTTTATCTTGTCTTTCTCATAGGTTGGATCACTCACGGTTCTTCTCCTATCGCAGCGCGAAGGGCTTTCTTATACGCAACAGCTTTACTTGCGGGTTCGTAGTCGCTGTCTAGCACTACTTTTGCCAGTTCCCGCAGTTCAAGGTAGGCGGCGGCGAGGTCTTTATCCGCCTTGCATTTGTAGGAATCTTGGCGATGCTTTGCCCACTCCAGCGCAGCCCGTTCTTCACTAGGTTTCATTTTCTCGTTCCAATCCACAAAAGCACAATGAGAATAGCTAGGATCGTTGCGGGGAGGTAGGTCATGCGGCTTTGCGCTCTCGCTCTGAAAGGAAATCGTCGATCAGGTCCGCAATCACCTTGAATTCTGCCAGATGGCCGAAGCGCGTATTGAACGCGGTCAACATGGCGCGGCCGTCAAGAATGTCGTTTTGCTGCTGTAGGATACGGCGCTGCTCGGCTTCCTTGGCTTGGCGCTCTGCTGTGGCCTTCGCCTCTGCCGCTTCCCGCTCTTTGCGCTGCGCATCCTCTACGGCCCGGCGCTCGGCTTCGATCTTGTCCCGTTCGGCCTTTAGGCGGGCTTCCTCGGCCTCACGTAGCACCTTCGCTTCACGGTCGGCTTGTTCCCTTGCCAGACGGGCTTCGCGCTCCTGGGCCTCGATTGCGGCCCTGCTGGCGCGTTCGGCTTCCTCGATCTTGGCGCGGGCTGCGCGTTCGATTCCTTCCTGCTGAATCCTGGCCGATTCCAGCCGGTCGCGTTCAGCCTTTTGCTGCGCTTCCAATTCTGCGCGCTGGCGGGCAATCTCGGCACGTTCCGCTGCCAGCTTCGCTTCCTCGGCATCCTTGCGGGCCTTTTCCTCGGCTGCCAAGCGTTCCATTTCCGCCTTTACAGCAGCCTCGCGCTCGCGTTCGACCCGCTTTGTTTCTGTCTCGATCTGGGCCTTGATCGGCAGGCGCAGGGCGTCAAGCTGGTCGGCTATGCGCTTTGCCTCGGAATCCACCATCCTGCCGTAGTTCAGGCTTTCCGCCTTTTCCCGCTTGCGCGCATCCTCCAGCGTAATGCTGTAGGTATTGATTGTCTTGTAACTCGCTTTCGCATCGGCCATGCCGTCAGTCGTGGTTACGTCGAACACGACGCCTTTGTACTTTGATGCCAGATCGGCAAGCGCGGCTTCGACCGGCTTGAATACGACGATTTCTTGATTCATGATTTCACCTCGACTTCCACGATAGGCGAGGCGAGGGCTTGATTAATTGAATCGACGCGGCTGGCGACGGTGCGCAGTTGATTTGCCAGATTCGCAATTTCCTCCTTGCGTTCGCGCGATACCTGCAAGGCCTGGTACAGGTCGGATACCTTTATCTCTTTTCCGACTGCCGGTTTGTCGGCGTCCTTCAAGCCGTACGAGCTATTGAAGCCCATAATCCGGCACAGTTCGTGTTCGTCGGCCTGCACCAAGAATTCGCTGCGCCCCATTGTTCCGATGATTTTCATTCTTCCACCTTCGCCGGGTTGTTGCTGAATTCAACCGAACGAAAGCTGCCGTATTGCGCATCGATCGAAATCGTGTTGAACGCTTGCGGAAATTCCTGCTCCGCCCACTTAAGCAGGATTTCCTTTACCTCTTTCTCGCTCAGTTTCAGTTCCATGTATCCTCCGGTTAGAATTGGTGCGGGGCGCTACTCCCGCCGCTCTCTTTAATCCGGGGACTGCCACCCCGGCTGTAGCGCACTACTTACCGCCCTACTTACGATTGTTCAGTGTTGCAACCAGCGCATCAACCTCGGAATTAAACACGGTCACTTCGGCGGCTAGGGTTAGGATGTATTGCTCATCGCGCACCACGCGGAAAATGTACGTCCGCAAATGTTCTGGCATGTCTGGGCTGAAGCTGCAAAAATCCCACCATGCGCGGCCGGTATTCCATAGGCATCCTTGAATCTGCGGCTTGTGTTCGCTCGGATACCCGCCTGACAAAATCGTTTCAATCTGCACGGTCGGAATGACGCTCTTGATTTCGCAGCCGCCATCTATTTCGATTAGGCCGTCTGGGCTGCATCCGGTGCGAATTGTAGGGTGCCGAATAAATCCGACTTGCTCAACAATGTTCCCGGTGATTTCTTCGTAGCTATCGCGTGCGAGTTGTTCCTGTTCTTTCCCGCGCTCAAGGTTCTGCTGCCACGCGCCATAGGACGAATCCGCTATCGGCTGGCCGGTAAGGATTTCCACAACAATGCGCCGCAAGTATTTCTTGCGTGTCAGCCCTTGGCCTTTGGCGAGGATGGACGAATACTCGCTTGCGGTCGGCAAGCCGCAGCGTTCCATTGCCCACGCTTCACTTCCCTGGGGTGCGTTCATTGCGGCGCCGCCTTGTCCGCTTCCTTGATCCGCGCTTCGCATTCCGCCCTGACTTCATGCAGCGTCTTGCGTTGCTCTTTGGTGAGCGCGTTCCATGCCAGCGCAAAGGAATTCATTGATCCGCAGGCTTCGAGCTTCGCCTTGCCTTCGGCGTCCGGCTCGACTTCCGCCTTTCCCCTTCCGGCATTGCCATCGTTATCACCTATTGCGACGTTGAACACCATGCAGGTAAGCGCGCGCCGCCCGTAGGTGGTGGTTGAAATTGCGCCCTGTATTTCCGTCTTGTTCGCCTTGCCCTGCGACCCGGACGTATCGGATGGCAAGTCAATGTGATGTATCCGAGAATGCCCAGCGGAGTGCGAGACTATCCCGACTGTGCGAAACCATCCGGCAGGAGGTGCGGGAATAGGCTTGCCGTCAGCGTTCAGCACTTCCCGGTTTGAGTCGAACGATATGGATAACCCCTCTTCGGTATAGAGCGGCGCGATCACCCTGGCGATAGCGGCCAGATCGGCGTACATGCTATTCGTGTGCGTATTCTTCTGATTTGCAACAACCGGAACTATGTTGCGTTGCGCCCGCGACATGGCATCATTAAATTGCGCCTCGGCTTCCTGCGCGAGCACCTTTTGGTGCATGGCAAATAGCCGCTCGATTTTGTCCATATCCATAGCCGGATTGCTCGCGGCCATAGTGATGGCTTGCATTAAGGATGTCGGCTGCGCACCCTGTACAGCAGGCAAAGCCCTATCTTCGCGCCTGCTGAAACTTTCCCTCGGCATTTCAATTACGATTTCGTCTTGCTGTTCTGCTGTGTTCACTTCATGCCCTCCGTTATCTAACGCGCCCGACACCGGGCAAGTATTCCGTTTGCTGATTGCGTTCCCATGCAGTTCCAGGATCGCGCTTTGGTTCCTGCTGGCCGAAGTCGCGGAAGTCGTGCCAGTCAAGGCAATCGCTCGCCAACTCGGAAAATTCCGCGCTCACGGCGGAAGGCATGGCTGCGCGGTCGTTCATGGCGTTGCGTCCGCATGATGTTGTTCAATCCAGCGTTCAAGCCGATCTTTCGCCATCCTCGGTACGGGCTTTCCTTTCTCGTAAAGGCAGACATATGGAGCAATCACGCCCGCTTCGCTTCCTACCGCCGCTTGAGTCATTCCGAACGCGGTACGCAAAACGAATAGGGTCTTGGTGTCAGAGAACCCGGGATGCTCTGATTTCATGTGCGCCATGAGATTCTGGAATGTCCGGTTGCAACACGGGCAGACTCCGTTCATAACGCGGACGCGCATCTTTTTATGCGCTTTAGCAATTCGTTCGCGCTCCAGTTCGGAGCGATTCGCTCTAGCACTGGCGGCATCCAGCATTTGATTTTTGCGCTCAAGTTCTTCCTTGAGTTTTTGCGCCTCTGTTTTTCCTGTGTAATGCTGCGCATGTCCTGACGGGCAATAGAAGTAAGCACGGTCGTTGCGCCGCCGATCCTGGAAATCCTTTGGCATTGCGAACGCTATGCCGCAGTTGCAGCAATGTTCAACTCCGAACAAGACGTTATCTGAAAATACGCTCATGCTTCCTCCTTATCGATAGGCTCCCGTTCCTTGTACCAATCTGTCCATTTGGCGGGGGTCATTGCTGCGCCCCTTTCTCCATCTGCTTGCGAACCCGCTTGAACGTATCCGCGACATTCGCCTTATGAACGTCGGCTTGATCCGCTTTCCTTAGCGCCTGAACGCGCCTTGAGGGATGGCAGATATAGCGTGGGCCGAGGTAAGAGATAGCCTTTTCGATCTTCTGTTGATAGGACATCATTTCCTCCTAGATGAAACCGCAAAGCGCCAGCAGTACGACAGCGGCACAAGTTGAAAGGACGGCGTAGTCACCAAGTTTGCTCATGGCCTATTCCATCCAGCTAACGCAGTCTGCCGTTTCGCATTTGCCCCAGACATGGCCGTTATAGGCGGATTGGGATAGGTGAAGCCTTCCCTTGCAAACGGGGCATTCAACTATCTCGGCCCGGTCTGCTTTCGGTTTCGGCTTTACGCGCCACTCGCCAGCAACACGTAGAGCGGCAAAGGTCTTTTCCATGTGCGCGTCAGATTCAATCCGGTCGGCTTCTACCTGTTCCTGCGTTGGGGCTTGCCGCAGTTCGCAAGGAATCACCACAGCGCCATGCCGATTGATTTCTTTTCTGATTGTCGGCTCTCCGTGTTTTACATAGGTTCCTCTACCGTGAGCGGGTATTGTCTGGTACTCAAAGCACGGCATACGACAAGCAATACCATCATCTTTCCCAAATTTCTCATGGTAATTAACACCAGCCTTACAACTGTTGCGCATGATTCCTTCGTAGTGAATACATTTACCAGTGTCCATCTAGCGCCTCCTGTCGTAGTGCGTTTGCGTTCTGGGCGCATTCGTACATGCGTTTCCAGTGGTCGGATTCCTGCTCAAGCCCTTCTGCCCATTCCGCTATCCGGTAGAAGTTCTGATAGTTGTCGTGCGGCAGGGCGGCAATAAATGCGTCCGTCCGTGGCGTTAGGCTTTTGCTCATACCTTCCCCGGCCTCTTAACCAACTCGCCAATAACTAGGCCGACAAGTACGGCCATGATCCAGCCGCAAACGAAGGTGAGGGCGGTCATGGTTTGGCCGCGAGGCCGCGCCACTTTTCATGTTGAGAGCACGATTCATAGTTGCGCCAATGGAAGGCTTCGTCTGGCGTAT
>Ga0172380_10006942_pt1 | contig 12958 bp, 19 predicted proteins | sample Leawe162metaG_FD_119747 | JGI IMG/M metagenome (GOLD analysis project Ga0172380, IMG submission 119747) | Leachate microbial communities from a municipal landfill in Southern Ontario, Canada - Leachate well 162 metaG | ecosystem: Engineered > Solid waste > Landfill > Unclassified | place...
AATGGTTTTTACTTGGGGGTGGACCTCCAGATACCGGATCATCTCTCGGTACTCTGGCCTTTCCATGGCCAGCTTTTTTCCGGAGATGCCTTCATCGCTGAAAATTATGGCTACGCCATCCTGCTTCAATTTGTCAATCTGATTGACCGTTGATTGCTCATCGGTTGAAACCCGGGCGTACCCGACAGAGTTTTCTTTGTCATGCATAAAGGATAGTTTTGCAATGGTAATATATAGAAATTGGTATTTCCCTTTTTGCAATGGTTTAAAGGGTCGGTTTTACAATACTTATCAAAAAAGGTTTGGCGGGTTTTGGAGTACTGCCTTGCAGGAGTTTGAGCTTTCTCCGGATATATTTCCGTACCGATCCATTGGATTCATCATGCAACCGCTCCTGGAGGTACGACAGGTACGGCTCGATGCTGAGCGGTCTGTCAACAAACTTCCCGAATGGTCGCATGTGCTGGGTCATGTTAACGCCGTTTACTATATATTTTTTAAAAGAGAATATATATTTTTGCTATAAACCGTATGATGCTATATACAAAATGGCAATTTTTAAACTATAATTCATTCCCCCAAGCGTGCCATTTATGTCAATTTTTTTTATGGTCAATCCAACAAAATGTTCATTCATTTCTTTTTCACTTCCTCTTTCCAGACATTTCCGCATTTCTGGCAAAGGTAGTCTTCGGTCCTTACACGGCGATAACACTGGGTGCTATCACATTTTGGGCATCTTATTTTAGATGTCATACCTTCTAATTAATTTTAATATTATATAATACTTTTTAAAAGAGAATTTTAAATCGTGCCGTAACGATCCAATCAGGAAGAAATACCTGCCATCTGACCGGGCTTGGATCCTGATACGGCACGACTTCTTAATATGTTACGAAGGTGGTTTCATTCATGGTACATTGTGCTCACCAGGACTTGGAGTTCCTGGATCATCGCGGCTGTAATTCCGATGCCCGGCAGAACCGGGGGAATCCCATCTGTGAATCCTGTACCTGTTCCGGTGTATGTTTGTTTCCGATGCAATGATAGATCACTGATTTGTCTGCCATGATTGTACCTGCGCCTAGATTACAGAGCTCCTGTGCCGTTAATCTTGGTAAGCGTGCACCACACACGGAACAGTGACGCTGGATTCTTTCTTCTGTCATTTCTCACACGCTCTTTTTCAGATAGTTTTCCGAACCGCTCCCCACGGATGCCCTGCGGGGCATCACGATCCCCTCACCACACCGAGAGGGGATCATTCCCGCTCCGCATCATTGGGTATTATCCGGGTCTTACCCATATGACAGGTGAATTGAGGGCTCCCCACCCTAAAGGATGGGGCTTCCAGTAGGCTGTTGGCATTCATTGGTTTTCCATTCCTGCAATTATTTGTTTTAGTTCTTCAAACCGATCCTTCGAAATCTCAAATGTTTTATGAGGGGGGTTTTCAACCAAACCCGGCGTCGACTCATAGATACGAGCACCGCCATCCATCATACTGACAATTCTAAAATCGCTCATTTTTTCACCTTCGGCTCATTCTGACTCTCCACATACTTCATCAGCACGTCTAATGAGACCTGCCCAGTGGTTGCTACAAACTTGGAATCAGACCAGAAAGAATCTCCCCAAAGCATATTCTTAATCTCTGGAAATTCCTGCCGTAAGTACCGGCTTGACACTCCCTTTAAAGTGTTGAATACCTTTTCCAGATCCGTGCTTGGAGTTCCCTTGACAAGCATGTGAATATGATCCTGTGCTGGTTCCATACCGGTTATCTCAATACCAACAGTTGGCGCGAGATCGCGGAAAATCTCTTTCAGACGTTCACGGATCTTGTCGTTGTAAAGTGCCTTGCGCCGATACTTAATCACAAAAATGATGTGGTAGTGAAGGCTGTAGACAACGTGGTTCCCTCGGTCAAGATCATATTTTGTTTTGCCTGTCATGGTTGAATTACAACTCCTTTAACGACCTTTGCCCGTGCCTCGGCCAAATCCCTTTTAGGGAATCTATCCGCTGTCCAAATCGAATCTGGCCATACCACAAAACCGTTATTTTGTGAATGGAGATATCCCTGTCTACTCGCATTTTTTATGACAAAAAAGTTTTCCACAATTACCAGTCCCACCACGCGCTTATGTGACCTGATTGCTTCTTTGCGACGAAGTATTGGATTTTCCACCCGGTGCTTTTGAAATTTCCGTCGTGAAGTTCCACAATTTTAACTTCTTTCAGGTTGGGATATGATTGCTTTACCTTGCAGAGATCTTGGACCGCTGTTTCAAAGTTTCCGTATTCTGACATCGTCGTTCTCCTGTGCTTTGGTTGCACATATTCTTATACGCCCCATTAGGATATATACTTTGCTATTGGTCGCATACAACCTTTAGCGGCTGACATGATTAGTACATGACGATGAGGGAGGACTTCATCCCCTACCTAAAGGAAGGGGTCTTCCCGTCCCCCTCATCACTCCCGAACAGGAGATAAAATTCCGATCATCTGTCTTTCCCCTTAATCCACATACCTGGCAATGCCAGCGATATTTATACTGGTGCTCTTCCGTCATACTCCTAACCTCTTTTTTAGTTCCGCGTTCTCTCTTCTGATTGCTGCCATTTCATCCAGAGCTTTCGTCATGAAATTAACCATCTGCTCATATTGCTGCGAGATGGTGATACCGCCCTGCATCATAGCCTGGACTTGCAGGATATTGGTGTTCATCGGGTTCAGCTTCTCATTAATCTCTTTCATCGCTTCCGGCAGGGCCTCGAGAGTTTCTATCTTCTCGCTCAGCTTGATTGTCCGGTCCAGCCGGCTCATGCCTTCCGGGATATCGGTTTCGGCTTCGGCATAGCTCATTTCCCCGGTATCTGACTGGTCAATCCACCAGCCCGGTACAGTGACGCCTTCCTTCGCGGTCTTCTCACCGATTGCAAAACCACCATGGACCTTCGCAATATCTTCCCCGGCCCGCTCAATCTCAAAAGTTACGTGAAACCGTTCCTGTTGTCCGATGAATTTATCCCGGGCTGCATAGATGGCGTACCATGCGATTTCCTTTGCCTGCTCCGGATCCCGGGCGATGATCTTCTGTCCTTTATCGACATAGATTACCAGCGTCTTGGGATTTACATCAATGGTTACTGAGGGGAGCCCCGCTTTGCCGGGATACCAATATTTGTATCCCCTCCACCCTCTCATCTGCCAGCTCTTGGTGAATGATGTCCGCTGATCCATGCTTACTGGTCCTGACTGTCTGATGATCGTGAACTTCTTCCGTACGTTATGGACCCTGCAAGCCGTGAACTCAATATCCGGGATCTTCACATCCGGGCAGACTTCATAGAAGAGATTGTATTCCCGTACTCCTTCCCTTATTGGCTGGGTGCTGAGGCGTTTGATCATACCGAGAGATTCCAGGCGCTTGATGGTTTGGTTAATATACGGTCTTGAGTATCCGAGTTTCCGGGCAATATCCGATTGGGTTAATTGCAGGCTTACCAGTGATAGGATTTCGCGCTGGTTTCTCGTTAAAGATTTAATACGATGAACAGTATCGATATCTGAAAAGGTTAGCTGCTGGCTGTTCATCCTTCACGTGACCTGCACACATTCCCAGATTACTAAACCGGTGGGGTCCGACCCCCTCCCGGTTCGTGCGCTGGTCACGTGCGCAATTCTTGATAAGAGAGATTGATATAAAAACACTTTGGTTCCGATTTGAGAATTAACATGTTAACAACTATTAACATCTTTGCTGCGATTTAATGAGAGATTTAGAAGAAAGGAGGCAGGAGTAACATAGCTATGCTCCTGCGTGATCGGGTATTAACACACATCAAAAGCCTGCTGATAAATGACAACGGGCCGGCACCCTGGCAGAATGCTTTTACTCCCGTAAAGGGAGTGAGCCCGTCAAAATAGTAATGGGTGATTGAGAGTTAAAATCCTTTCACCATATCCGGTACAATTAGCTAACAGTAACGGGAGTGCTTGATTGTGTTAACTTCAACGTCTGAAAGATGTTAACATGTTTTGAAAAGAGGTTATAAGGATTTCTGTGATGGGGTTTGATGGCCGTTAATTATTTTTTGGGGAGTTGCTGAGACATACTCATGAAGACGTTGCAAGTCGCAGCTTCCCTTGGCCGTCCCTTTTCTTGTATTTCGATGCATTCTTTCAAAGACATTCGATGTGGATTCTCCATTAACCCATCAATCTCTGATAATGCAGATACTTTGTCGATCATTTGAAATCGGTAAGTTTTCTTAGATGGTGAACGGTTTGCCGCACTTCTCTTAAGTTCTTGTCATCTCTTACAGATTTCTCAACAAAATTGTAAGGTTGATTGCTGAAAATTCCATGTTGCTTTTCTTTCAAAAATCTCACCTCCTGTACATTGCCGGGTGAATTTTCAGATGGTCGCTCACGATCTGCCCGACCTGCTTCACATTAAAGCCCGGGTGTTCCTTTGCCTCTTCCTTCATCCCGCGTTTGAACTGAGCGGTGGTTTTGTCCATCATTCGGTATCACATCCTCTTCCTTTTCCCGAGCATGATTTCCAACCCGGACCCCCGACAGTTTCCCCGGCATCAAAAAGTTTCTGCGTTGCGGATTTACGTTCTCGCATAATAAGAAGTAATTATCAAAATAGGATATTAAAACTTGTGTAGGGAATTACTCCGGGAGCAATCAGTTTGTCGCCTCGCTGGGCAGTCCTGTTCCCTCCCGGAAACGACATGAGATAATCGATCTCCGGTAGTCTTTGGATATACGGGTTGTTGGGTTCGACAGTTTCCCAACATACTTTCATTTATTGTATTTGCTCAAAAACTTTGTTATTTGCCCAACAACTTGAGAGAACCCTTGGGGAAAGTTTAAATCTATACAACACTATTCTTTTTTTATGCCAAAAAAGAGACGCGAGTTTTCCTTACAAATTTTGGATCGTGAGACCCGATCGGAAGTTGAGACTTTTCGAGGATTTAATTCCAAAAAATCTGCCAAAGATTTTGGCAAACATTTTGCTGGGAATCCTGAATTAATTGCCGAGATTTTCTAATCTTTTTTATTGTACTTGCTCAAAAACTTTGTTATTCGGAAGTCTACCAAGACCGACCCCCTGCCCCCTACCATGCCGAAGGGGGATTATTTACCCGCCAGCCTTTCCTCTTTCCGAAGAATTGCCTGCCGTTTATTGACCCACGACCCGGCATTCCGGGCTTCCTGCAGATCAAAGTTGCCCTCAATGGTCTTGCCCTGCCGGATGAGCTGGTGGCCTTGCTTGGTTAAGTTTACCTGATCGCGCTTCGCGTCATCAATCCAGTGCTTTTCCTTCGCGGCGTTTATCAGGTGCTGGTGTTTGCGATCCATAAAAGAGAGATCTTACTAGAATTGCATTTTTCTCTTAAAATCGTGATCGCTGAACATCCGTTTTCCCATCCCCGCATGCTGTTCAACGTTCATAATTCTCCACGAACTCGCAAGTTCCTCGCTTGTAGGGGCGTGCTTGTACTTTTCGCCTTTAACTGTCTTTGATGCCATGTTGAATAATAGAAGAGTAAGTTTATAAAATATTTGTTACCCGAATTTCTGGATCGCAGTCTTCCCGTCCATCTTCCCGATCTGCTCAACTGAGTACGGATCTCCTTTCCGGTACTTGACTTCATGCGCCGTCCAGAGAGCTGACGGATTGTCTTTTATTATCTCCTGAATTTGATCTAGGGTATAGAGCTGGTCGGATCCCCGGTACTCAAAGAACTTTGGTGAGATGTGGATTGGATGCAGGAACAAGCCGGCACCTGGGTCTTTCTTCAATAAATCATCTTTCTCTTTCGCTGTCAGGATGCGGTCCGACCAGACAAGCCGGAATAAAATGGTATCGCCTTTCATGCAATCATGTTCTCCCAGACGGTCTTCCTTCTTCCTCTCGTCTTTCCTTTCCCGGTGATATCGAATAGTCCCTGCGGCGCGATATCTTCCGGTGCAAGGATCTTTCCGGCATATCCCCTGTATCCCGGGATGAACCGTGCTTCCGGGTTGCCTTTCTGGGCGCGGGTGTTCACGCCTCCCTTACCGAACCGCTTGGGGATTGCGGAGGTTGTACCCTCCTCCAGTGAAAACAGCTCAAGGAACCGTGCTGACTGCCTTCCTAGTGCCTTTGCATTGACACCTCCAAGCCCGAACCGCTTGGGGATAGGGGTATCAGTACCCATCTCAAAGCTGAAAAGTTCTAAGAACCTGGCCGGGTGTTTCCTGCGTTTTGAGATTTGCCAGTCGATCTTCGATTCGTCAATCCGGATCTGGGGTGGCGGCGTGGTAAGGATCGGTGGGGGAAATTCTGGGGGGTACCTCGTGGGTGAACCCGGTGGTGTCTTTGGGGTGTACTCTGTTATCGAAGGTGGGTAGTCCGGGGGTATCAATGGCGGATGTGCAGGGGGATAATCTGTTGTTACGATGGATGGTGAGGGGGGATAGTAAGGTGTGGCGGGTGGTGTGCCCTGAGGATAATTGATCAATGTGGAGAGGGGATAGTCCGGGGGTGATGCGGGCGGATAATCGAATATTAACCCGGGCGTTTCCTGTGGATACAATCTTTCGTTTGTCGGGTATTTTGAAGGTGTTGGTAAAGTTCCTGGTGGGTTTATAAGATCCGCAATCCTTCCGCTTTCCGGGTAAGTATTACTAATATTAACGGTAGCGGGAGGGTATCTTGTGGGTGAGGATATGTTGAATTTTTCTGCGGGTGGATATAGGGGTTTGTTCGTTAAATTCGTTAACAGGGACCCCACACTGATACTTATCAGATAATTTTCGTTTGTCTGCGAGCGTATTTCTGTATAAGATACTGCCGGGTATTCGGGTTCGATAATGTTTGGAATGTCAACGCCGAATATTTGCGGCTTATAGACTCCTGCTTTTATACCGGCTATTGCTTTTGCTGCCCTCGCTTCTGGGGTTCCCAGTATATCTTCTGGGATGGAACGGATAACACTATCCATACCCCGCGACTCTGCATACGTCCTGATATTATCAGAGATCGTCTCGTAGGTCTGCCCGAGTTTAAACCGGTTTTGTTCATACGCGGTGCGGGCTATTCCTCTCGATGCTGCGTAAATATCACTAATGTCCTTGTCAAACTTTGCCTCGTGGATCTTTACTTCAATACCAGTTTCCGGGTTATATTTTAAAATCCGTCCCCCGAAAGACCGTGAGGCTTTGGATTCTATCCCATACTCGGGTGTCTGCTGGCCGATCTCTTTTCCGGACGCGGTTGATGTCATTAAGGATCGGACATCCATGAACTTTTCTGTCGTGCCGGGAGATATGATCGTTTCACTTGCGGGGTTTTTTGCCAATGAGAATTTACCACCGGACTGCGGCATACGGATTGGTTCCGGGTTCAGGGAATAGGCTATTTTTAATTCTTCTATAGTAGACTGGTAATTGATTTTCGGGATATCAACATCAATATCGCTCCCGGAAGTATCTCTCATGAACCGTGGTCCCAGCCAATCCGCTTGCGCTGCACTGCCTAACCGTATTGCACCGGCATCAGCTAATATTTCATGGACGTTGAACTGTACCGAGGGGTTGATGCCCTTTTGCGTTAATGTGCCTGCCGGCTGTGCGTTCGTATAGCGTAACCTGATTTCAGAACCCCCGCGTATATCTGCCCCGATATTTGCTTTTATATCAAACATCGCGTTAACCAAGGCTTCTTCCACGGTACCCCTTGATACGTCCCTGAAAAACGGATCTAACAATAACCGCTGGGGTTCACTCATTACGTGCGCACCAGTCATATCTCTCACGTTGAACAAAGGATCAGCTGTTATCGTGAGATCTTTCATCGCGGTTGTCGGAGGGCCCCACCCGTATTTTGTTCCGGTGACATCTACACCGGAGATCGCGTATGCTCTTACGGTCGGGATATCGGTTGTAAAGGGATTTCTTGTCCCGAGAGTGGTAACATAATTAAACTCTCCTTCCGCCCCGGCACGTAAAGGAACGCCCCATTCTAATGATATCGGGTTTGCCTCGCGTAATATCTGGGCGGGATTTATTATTGAACCCTCTCCGGCAAAACCACGGGCGATCCCTTCCGGTGCCATGGCACCCCATCCCATGGCGGTGAGGTGGGTTGACATTCCACCAAGATTAGATGCGGCCTGTGATGCGGGCAACGTTCCCCACCCGGTTGCTTCCCCTACACCCGCACCGATAAAGAGGGCGGCGGTCCCGTATACGAAGAGGGGGGATGAGAGCGTTTTAACTCCATAATACCCTACCGTTTGCAGGATGCCGGATGGAGGTACCATCTGTGGCGCTTTACCAAAGACTCCCCCGGCTTCCTGGATGGCTTGTGCTGCAGGTACTATCTCGGGCGCAAGTGCGGCAAATCCTTTACCTAATAACCCCATGCCGGCATACATTTCAATTCCCTGTAATGCTGAGCTGACAAGTGATGCCGGGTTGGTTGCTATAATCTTATAGGCACCCTCTCCGAACTGCATTATCGGCCCAGCATTTCTGAACGCGGGTGTTTGTTCATACGCGGTGAACTGGGCTTCTGTTGCCGGGTTCTGCCCGAGTAAACGTTGTATCCCTGAACCTACACCCCGGTTCCACTCGGAGAATGCGCCGTATTCCCTTCCAACAGCATTCTGTCCTTTTTCGGTAAGTAATGCAGAACCCGGTTTCCAAAGACCAAACGATAATGTATCCCCCAGGAATAATGCCCCTTCTAATATTGTTGCCAGCGGATCGGTGCGGTATACATACTTGTTTATTACCGGGTTTGATCCGGCGGGGTTCTGGCTGGGAGTGGGCAGGGTGGATTTAAAAGGTGCCGGTAAATTCATCGCGGCGTTTGGCCCTATCGCATTCTGTGCCTGTGCCCTCTGCTGGATCATCTGCTCTGTTGCCGGGGTATTATATGGCTGGAAATCACGCTGATCTACCGGTGTTAACCTTCCCGATGATCCTATAATAGAACCGTGTTGCCCCCAGTATGCATCAAGACCTTCCTGGAACCGTGCTGAAGGATTATCAATAAAATACTGGCTGACCCGACTTGCTACTCCCGGTCCGTATTGAGCGGCAATTTGTGAGAGGGGCATGGTTGTCAGCACTGCCGGGTTGATACCATTTAAAGAATTGGCTGCGGCATATTGCTGTGCCTGTACCACGCTTGGACCATATTCTAAATACGTAGCTGGATCCATTCCCTGAGGGATAGGGACACCGGATTGTTTCGCTGCCATGTACGCGGCATTGGCCTGTTGAGCTGCGAGGATCTGCTGCTGGATTAATATCGCGTTCTGGTCTGGCATGGCTTTAAATATTTTATTCCGTTGGATACCTTAATAAATGATTCCTCTTTATTATAATCTTTAATTGGCTCTTCTTTGTTTGCTCTTGCAACATACTCAGATAATCCTAATTTTTTGCAAACTTTATAAAATCGTTTATCGTGATCTCCGTCGTAGTGACCATTATAGATCTGGTAACAGAATGCGTGCGCCAATTCGTGCTGAATATTTTCTGTGATCTCTTTTTCCGTCCATCTCCAGATTACATAAAGATTTATTTCTATCTCGTTGTGCAACCGATTATAATAAGCGAGACCAACACATTTTCCTCTCCTTATTTCGTGTAATGGGACCACGCGAATAGGTTGTGTTATGCCATATTTCTGGCACAAAGATCGACAAAGTATATTCGCTTTTGAAAAATTAGAGAGAAAAGGGAGGTTATCTGATAACATCCTCTATCAGTCCCATATCGCGGTGCTTCTTCTTCATGAGCTCCAGTGCATCCTTCCGGAGTTCTTTTTCAGACCGTGGTTTTCCGGGTTCCCGGATACTTGATTTATCACACATGGTTAATACAACGCTCCTGCTCCTTCAAAAGCACATGAAGAGAGGATTATTATGATTAATAGTGAGATCCCATAAAGATAAAATAAGTTTCGTTTCTGGAAAGTTGTACAGAAAAATGGGAGCGGCATAAATCACTTCCTAAGTATAACCAATATTATCCCTGCAAGGCTCGCATAGAATATACCCTGTGCAATTGCCTGGAACTCTACCGGTATCCCAAGGTTCATGCCCTGGTTCTGGTAAAGCAGGTAGGGTGCCCCGATAACACCCATGATTACCGGCACCGCGACACCACGGGTACGGACTGCCAGACCGTAATAGACTGCGAACAGGACCAGTGCAACGGTAATTGAGATCCCCAACGGTATTGCTGATTGCGGGAACAGCCAGGCATAGGGGAGCATGATATTCGGCAGGAATTTGATGACATTAAACCTGTTTTCGGTTGCATTGGTGATCAGATATCCAAATGTAGTTGCAGGGAGTGGGGTCGCGTTCTGCATGGAGAACTCTGCAGGAATGGGGTCACAACCCGTAACATCACAACCGCTGACATAGTAAGTCTCCCCTGAAGTGAGCGGGGATCCGTATTCCGTCCAGGTTATCGAACCTCCCCCGGCCTGCGTTATTGTCCAGACGTTCAGGGTTGTGGGAGCCATACCGTACTGGAACCAGCCTCCGGCAGCATCAAAATTGTCTGCGGTAAATGTCACGTTGTTATTTCCGACTGCACTTACCGCTGTCCCTGATGGGACTGCTCCGACTATGCAGGGGATAAAGAGGGTGAGGAGAGCGAGTGCCTGCAGGAGTTTCATCGTGGACCCCATTGGTCATATGAAGTTTCCGGGTAATAATCGGATTCGTCTGCCGTTGCCTGCACGATCTTGTATGTCATCACGATCGCCAGCACGAGGATGAAGACATAGGAGAACGGCTGGATCCAGAATGCCTGTCCAACGTAAGACTGGACCGGTGCCGGTATACTGAGCATCAGGATCACCTTGTTCCACTGGGTCCAGAATACCGCATTAATGATAACGAGGATACAGAAGACAGCCATGAACACGAGCCATGTTGTTCCCATCATTAACATTTTTCTCCACGAAGCCATTAGAAACGTCCAGCCATTGATTAAGGTAAAATGTGTCTGAAGGATAATAAAGATAACCTTTATTAGGTTCTATGAATATTCTTATCCTATGGCAGGAAGATACAAAATAAATGTAAAAGACGAGGGGATGTTCCCAGCGTTTGAAGTAGAAGATACTAAAACCGGGCTTGTTGTGGATAAATCCAAAACCATGACCGCAGCCACAAATATGCGTAATTTTTTTAATTTACATTATGATCGCAAATAATTTTTAATCTTTTTGGATATTGCGAAGTTTTTTGACGAGTTGCTGCATCTCGCATAATTCATTCCACGACTTTGCATGTGCGTCTATTAAGTCAGCAAGTTTGTCCAGCATATCGTTATCCTTACGGGCGTCGGTGTGAGTGGTAAATTCTTCCGCAATTGCTGTGAATGCATCCCAAGCAAAGCGCCTCCCCTTCCTATCGGTCCCCTGTATGAGGAAATTGTCTTCTCCGGCTAATGAGAGATATTGTTTCATTTGCCGATACCATCTTTCCCGGTCTTCGGGATTCTTCATGTTATAGGGTTGTGGTTGCTGTGAGCGGGTCATGGATGACACCATTTTCCTTCCGGACACTTTAACAAGTTTCCGCCTTCTGTAACCGATATACTTTTTGAGGACGAGCAAAACTCACCGTGGGGAAGTAAGGTAAGATATTGATCTCTCCCCGGTTGTGTTGCAAAACAAGCCGAAATTAATAAAATGTCATCAGATTGACGGACACATTTCTCACATTCTTTACAAATGGAGACAATACGATCCCACGGATCAATTAGGGATTGCTGCATTGTGATCATTTCCGCACCTGCCAGCATGATTGCCCAACAATACACTTCAGCCGGTCTTTCGGGCATTGTTCCTGATTCCCGGTACATTCTGTAGCGCTTGTCTTACGCTCAGTTATAATGCTTTCAAGGTACTGACATTTGTTTGTCATATACTGTATCAATATGTATTAATAGTATTAAAACGTATTGTATTATAGGAAGTTATGGTAAAGAAAGGCGGGCATTTGTCGGAAGAGACTAAGCAGAAGATCAGTATTGCTTTGAAGGGCCATCCGGTTTCTGAATATGTTAAGAAACAGGTCAGTGAATCTCAAAAGGGTAGACATCCCTCTCCTGAAACCTTACAAAAATTAAGCGATTCGCATAAAGGGCAAGTGCGGTCTGAAGAAGCAAGGAAAAGGGATAGTGAGTCCAAAAAAGGAAAGACCCCCAAGAATCTTCCTGAACTCCATGCGCTTCAAAAAGGAAGACCCAAATCAGAACAGGCAAGGAAAAATATGAGTGCTGGACAGAAACGGCGATTTGCTTATGTTGTCAAAAAGTTTCCACTTACTCCTGAAGAGAGGCATGAGCACCTAAGCCAAGCTCGTAAAAACCATCCGTCAAAATTCTGGCAGAATAAGCATATGCGGGAGGATATGAAAATTAAAATGTGCGAGATTAAGATAGGTGGATTCTGGTACGGTGCGGTAAGATATTATGACGGTAAACAATATTGTGAAAAGTTTAGTGATAACCTCAGGGAACGGGTTCGCGCTTATTTTGGATGGATCTGCCCAATCTGCGGCACTCCACAAACCGGTAAGAGACTTTCTGTTCATCACGTAAATTACAATAAAAAATCCTGTTGTGATCCAGATGCTCCTCGTCTATTCATTCCCCTTTGTTCTGGGGATTGCCATTTGAATACGAATCGGAACCGTGAAAAATGGGAAAAGTATTTCACCGAAATACTCATGGGATATTACCAAGGAAAATGTTATTTCACCCCCGATGAAATGGAGGCGTTAAAGCCTCTGAATCCATTTTAGACGACGGAATCTTGTTCGTTCTGGTTTTGTGCCATGTAGTTCCATGCTATTGCAAAGACGAAGATGAAGATCCCCGCTACAAAAATCATCTTGAGCGATATGAGGGT
>Ga0172380_10006943_pt1 | contig 12947 bp, 4 predicted proteins | sample Leawe162metaG_FD_119747 | JGI IMG/M metagenome (GOLD analysis project Ga0172380, IMG submission 119747) | Leachate microbial communities from a municipal landfill in Southern Ontario, Canada - Leachate well 162 metaG | ecosystem: Engineered > Solid waste > Landfill > Unclassified | place...
ACTGGAACTGGATGCGGGCGGGCTCGCCGCCGCCAAAGAGATATTGACCGTGGTCGCCGACAACGCCAGGGACCGCGCTCGAGCCGAAGCTTTGCAGGCGCGTCTCGACCTGGCCGAGGCCGGTCAGGGTCTCGATGCAGACGCGTTGCTGAGGACCGTGGCGGCGAATCCGGGAGACCTCGCAGCGCGACGGCAACTGGCCAACGCACTGGCCCTGCGCGGCGAGTATCGCGCCGCATTGGAGCACCTGCTGGAGATCGTGCGCCGCGACCGAAAGTTCGGCGACGAGGTCGGCCGCAAGACCATGCTGAAACTGTTCGCACTGCTGTCCAAGCAGCCGCAACACGACGAACTGGTGCGCGAGTTCAGGATCGCTCTGGGCCGCACCCTGAACTAGCGACTTGCATCGTCACCCCCGCAGACAAGTTCCGCGGGGGTGACTCCTGCAAGCCTCCCCCTCCTCACCCCGCTGCTTCTCCTCCACCCTTACCACCCGCAGCGATCGCTTCATAAACCGCATAGCGGTCGTCGATCATCTGCTGAATCTTGGCCATCTTCTGCGGGGCATCCGCGCCGCCGAGGAGGCTGCGGAAGCGGCCCTCGGCCTTGGCAAACTCGCCGAAGGCAATCGACGGCTTCTTTGAATCGAGCTGCATAGGATTCTTGCCCTGGGCGGCCAGACGCGGATCGTAGCGGAACAGCGGCCAGTGTCCGGCTTCCACCGCCAACTGCTGCTGGCTGAGATTGCAGCCGAGTTCCATGCCCTGCTCGCGGCAAGGGCTGTAGGCGATGATCAGCGACGGTCCGTCGTACGACTCGGCTTCCATGAAGGTCTTCAAAGTGTGCACGTCCTTGGCGCCGTAGGCAACGCGGGCGACGTAGACGTGACCGTAGCTCATGGCGATCTGCGCCAGGTCTTTCTTGCCGGTGGCCTTGCCGTTGGCGGCGAACTTGGCTACGGCACCGAGTGGCGTAGACTTCGAGGCCTGGCCGCCGGTGTTGGAATAGACCTCGGTATCGAGCACCAGGATATTGACATTGCGACCCGTGGCGATGACGTGGTCGAGGCCGGAAAAGCCGATGTCGTAGGCCCAGCCGTCGCCACCCATGATCCAGACGCTCTTCTTGACCAACGCGTCGGCCACACTGACGAGCTCGTGCGCCTCGGGCATATCGACCGCGGCGAGCTTTTTCACCAGTTCCTCGACGCGCTTGCGCTGCTGGTAGATGCCAGCCTCTGTACTCTGGTCGGCGGTGAGCAGTGCCTCGCTCAGCTTGGTCCCTTTGTCGTCGCCGTCGATCTTGTCGGCCAGGGCCAGCACCAGTTCGCGTGCGTACTCGTTCTGCTTGTCGATGGTAACGCGGAAACCCAAGCCGAACTCGGCGTTGTCCTCGAATAGGGAATTGGCCCAGGCCGGTCCGCGTCCCTCGGCGTTGGTGGTCCACGGCGTCGTCGGCAGGTTGCCGCCGAAGATCGAGGAGCAGCCGGTAGCGTTGGCCACCACCATGCGGTCGCCGAACAGTTGCGTCGTCAGCTTGACGTAGGGGGTCTCGCCGCAACCGACGCAGGCACCGGAGAACTCGAACAGCGGTTGCGCCAGCATGGCACCCTTCATGGTGCTCATCTTGATCTTGTCGCGGTCGTATTCGGGCAGCTTGAGGAAAAATTCCCAGTTGTCCTTTTCCTGCTGTCGCAGCGGCGGCTGAGGCGCGAGCATTAGCGCCTTGCGGCTCGGATCCTTCTTGTCGGTGGCCGGGCAGATCTCGACGCAGAGGTTGCAACCGGTGCAGTCCTCCGGCGCCACCTGGTAGGAGATGTGCAGGCCGGGCTCGAATTCCTTGCCCTTCACCGGCACGTGTTTGAAGGTCGGCGGCGCATTCCCCGCGAGTTTGGGATCGAAGACCTTGGAGCGGATCGCGGCGTGGGGACAGACGAAGGGGCACTTGCCGCAGTGGATGCACAACTCCTCGTCCCAGACCGGGATTTCCTGCGCCAGGTTGCGCTTCTCGAATTGCGTCGTGCCCGGGGGGAAGGTACCGTCGGCGGGGAAGAAGGATACCGGGATCGCATCGCCACGGCCGCCGATGATCTCGCCCGTCACCTTGCAGACGAATTCCGGCGCGTCGCCGGCCACCGCCGGCACCTTCTCGAAGTTGCTGCTGGCCGTTGCCGGCACTTTTACCTGGTGCAGATTGGCCAGGGCCGCGTCGATCGCCTCATAGTTCTTTTCGATCACCGCTTGACCGGACTTGGCGTAGGTCTTCTTCGCCGCGTCCTTGATGGCCTGGATCGCCTCCAGGCGCGGAATGACGTTGGAGATGGCGAAGAAGCAGGTCTGCATGATGGTGTTGATGCGCTGTCCCATACCTGCGTGGTGCGCCACGGCGTAGGCGTCGATGGTGAAGAACTTCAGCTTCTTGTCTATCACCTGCTGCTGCATGCGCCGCGGCAGGGTGTCCCACACCTTGTCGGGAGTCGCCGGCGAATTGAGCAGGAAGGTCCCGCCTTCGGCTGCGGCATCGAGGATGTCGTAGCGTTCGAGGAAGACCGGCAGGTGGCAGGCGACGAAGTTCGCCTGGTTTTCGCCGATCAGGTAGGAGGAAAGAATCGGCCGCGGCCCGAAGCGCAGGTGCGAGGTCGTGGTCGAACCGGACTTCTTCGAGTCGTACACGAAATAACCCTGGCAAAACTGGTCCGTTTCTTCGCCGATGATCTTGATCGAATTCTTGTTGGCCGATACCGTGCCGTCGGAACCCAGGCCGTAGAACATGGCGCGTACCACACCCTTGCCGGCGTCGACGCTGAAGCTGTCATCCCAGGGCAAGCTGGACTGCGAGAGGTCGTCGTTGATGCCGATGGTGAAGTTGTTCTTCGGCTGCGCCCGGCTGAGTTCGTCGAATACCGCCTTGATCATGCCGGGGGTGAATTCCTTCGACGACAATCCATAGCGGCCGCCGACGATGCGCGGCATGGTCGCGAAGTGCGCCGTGCCCGCGGCGAAGCTCTGCGCCACGGCGCTGACGACGTCCTTGTAAAGCGGTTCGCCGTCGGCACCCGGCTCCTTGGTGCGGTCCAGCACGGCGATCTTCTTGACACTCGGCGGCAGCGCCGCGAGCAGCGTCTCGGCGGCGAAGGGGCGGTATAGCCGCACCTTGAGCAGGCCCAGCTTTTCGTTGCGGGCGTTCAAATGCTCGACCACTTCTTCGGCTGCGGTGGCTCCTGAACCCATGATGACGACGACCCGATCTGCGTCCGCAGCGCCGACGTATTCATAGAGCTTGTACTGGCGGCCAGTGACTTGCGCGAACCGGTCCATGGCCTTCTGCACGATCCCCGGCATGGCCTGGTAGTAGGGAGTGATCGCCTCGCGCATCTGGAAAAAGACATCGGGATTCTGCGCGGTGCCGCGCACGACGGGATGTTCCGGGGACAGCGCGCGCGCACGATGGGCCTGCACCAGTTCGTCGGAAATCATCGCCCGCACCTCTTCGCGGCTGACCTGATCGATCTTGCTCACTTCGTGGGAAGTGCGGAAGCCATCGAAGAAATGCATCACCGGCAAACGCCCTTCCAGCGTCGCTGCCTGTGAGATCAGCGCGAAGTCCTGGGCTTCCTGCACCGAGTTGGAGCAGAGCATGACCCAACCGGTAGAGCGCACCGCCATCACGTCGGAATGATCGCCAAAGATGGACAAAGCATGGGTGGCGATAGTACGAGCAGCGACGTGGAACACCGCCGCCGTCAGTTCGCCGGCGATCTTGAACATGTTGGGAATCATCAGCAGCAGGCCCTGCGACGAGGTGAAGGTGGTCGCCATCGCGCCCGTCTGCAAAGCGCCATGAACGGCGCCGGCAGCACCTCCTTCGTGCTGCATTTCGATCACCGCGGGAACGGAACCCCAGAGGTTCTTGACCCCCTGCGCCGACCACTGGTCAGAGAATTCGCCCATCGGCGACGAAGGCGTGATCGGATAGATCGCAATCACATCGCTGGTGAGGTGGGCGATGTAGGCCGCTGCCTCATTGCCATCGACGGTAACGACTTCGTGCCGGCGCTGCCGCTTGCTATCCTGCCCCGCTTGATTGGGGGAATTCTTGACGAGATCTGGGTGCGGCATGTACATAACTCCTTGACATTTTTTGAAAAACGACGAACAGCAGGCGCTGAAGGGAAGAAATTCCAGGCGCGAACACAGCCACCAGGAAGCGGATACTGCCTGCTCTTCTATTTCTTTCCCATGATGTAGATCAAAGGTACCAGAATCCCGGATTGCATTGGAAAAATTCCGCTTGCAGGCTTAAGCTGCCATTTGGGAGGGAAGCCATGACGGGCAAACGGCAGCAACGGCGAACGCTATTGCAGAGGGCCAGCTTGGGCGCACTGCTCAGTGGCGGGGGCATCACCTCACTGCTGGCGGGGGTACTTGCGGCGGACCAGGCTTCGATCAAGCCGGGCATGCGCCGCGTCAGCGGCCAAGTCAGCATCAATGGCGCGCCAGCGCGCGAGGACATGCTGATTGGTAGCGGCGACAGCGTGGTCACCGGGCCCACCGCCGAGGCGATCTACGTCGTCGGCCAGGACGCCTTCCTGCAACGCGGCGGCAGCCGCGTCTCCTTCGGGGAGAGGGCCGCGACGGGTGTGCTTCGGGTCGTCACCGGCAGACTGCTGTCGGTCTTTGGCGGCGGCGAGCGAAGCATCGTGACACCGACGGCGGCCATAGGCATACGCGGTACCGGCTGCTATATCGAAGCCGCGGCCGAGCGCGTCTATTTCTGCCTCTGCTACGGAGAAGCGGAACTGACGCCGACTGCGGCGCCGCAAGAACGGGAAACCATCCGCGCCAAGCACCACGACAAGCCGCTATACATCTATGCGGACATGAAGATGCCGAAGATGGCCGTTCCGGCCGAGGTGATCAATCACCGGGACAAAGAATTGGAGATGCTCGAGGCCCTGGTCGGGCGCCACCCGCCGTTCGAGAAGTCGGGGGACTACTAAGCGATAGGGCTCGGCGGTGGCTTGCGGCTGATTCCAGTAAGCATTCATGACCTGCGGGCCGACCATTCGGCCGCTCGGATGACTATTGGCGGTCAGCTTGCGCAGCCAGCATCAGACTTGCTGCGCGAACCGCTCGAATTCATCTATAGGCAACGGCCTGGCGAAGAAATAGCCTTGATAGGCATGACAGCCGCAACTTGCCAGAAAGTCCCGCTGCGCCGCAGTTTCCACGCCCTCGGCGACTACCCCCAAGCCTAGGGCATCGGCAAGGGCGATCACCGTCTTGGCGATGGAGGCGTCGTCGGGATCACTGAGCACGTCCCGCACGAAGGATTGGTCGATCTTCAACTGGTCCAGCGGCATCAGCTTGAGATAGGAGAGAGAAGAATATCCGGTGCCGAAATCGTCGAGCGAAAATCCCACGCCCACGGCCTTCAGGGCATGCATCTTTTCGATGATCTCGTGCACGTTCTCCACCAGCAGGCTTTCGGTCAGTTCCAGCTTCAGTCGCTGCGGATTTGCTCCGGTCTTCTTCAATACCGCCAGCACCTGTTGCACAAAGTCGTTCTGGTGCAATTGATGCGCGCTGACATTCACCGCGATCGTGAGATGCGCCATCGCTGGCCGGGAGGCCCATATGGCCAGTCGATTGCAGGCGGTTTCCAGTACCCAACTGCCCAGCGGCAGGATCAGGCCTGTTTCCTCGGCCAGGGGAATGAACTCGGCTGGCGATACGATACCGCGTTGCGGGTGCCGCCAGCGCACCAGGGCTTCGACGCCAGTTGGGCGCCCTTCGCCCGCTACCTGTGCCTGGTAGTAGAGCAAGAACTGCTGCTCCTGAATGGCCTGGCGCAGATCCCTTTCCAGTGCGGCGCGTTCCTGCACCACGGTTTCCATGTGCGGATCAAAGAAATGCAGCGCGTTGCGCCCTGCTTCCTTTGACTTGTACATGGCGAGATCCGCCTGTTTCATCAGATCATCGATCGTGGCCGTGTGGCCGCTGAACAAGGTGACGCCAATGCTGGCGCTACCATGAAACGCCACATTGTTGAGCTGGTACATTTGGTTGAGCGCGGAGCGAATCTTCTCGCCAACGATTTCGGATTGGGCGGCCGCCTCGGTCTCTATCCTGCTCAAGCTTGCCAGCAACACCACGAATTCATCGCCGCCCAACCTCGCCACCGTATCTTCCTCGCGAACACTGGCGGCAAGACGCTGTGCCACCTGCTTCAGCAACAGATCACCCATATCGTGGCCCCGGGTGTCGTTGAGCGTCTTGAAATGGTCGAGATCGATCATGAACAGCGCCCCGTGGCTGCCGCTACGCGAACTGGCGGCCCGAACCTGGTTCAAACGATCCAGGAGCAGCGTCCGGTTGGGGAGGCCTGTCAACTGGTCGAAAAATGCCAGCTCGTTGATCCTCTCTTCTGCCTTCTTGCGCTCCGTAATGTCGTAGTGCACCCCGACGTAATGGGTAACTGCGCCATCGCCATTCTTTACCGCGGAGATGGTCAGCCATTTCGGGTATTCCTGGCCGTTCTTGCGCCGGTCCCAGATCTCGCCCCGCCATCCTCCCTCGCGTTGGATGCTCGCCCACATGTCGCGATAGAAGTCCGCATTGTGACGGCCAGACTTCAGCATGCGCGGGTTCTGGCCCACCAGTTCTTCGACCGCATACCCGGATATGTCGCAGAAGGCGCGATTGACGCGCAGGATTACGCCGTTTGTATCCGTGACCACCATGCCCTCCTGCGACTCGAAGGCGGTGGCGGCGATGCGCTGTTGCTCCTCGGCGCGTTGGCGCTCGGCCTCGATTGCCTTCAGGCGCGTCTGCATGGAAGACAGATCTGCGAGGACGCTGCCCTTCATGGCTGGAGCGACTTCGATGGGGCAAGAGAAGTCTCCCTGTCCAAGTCTGGCAATGTGTTTGTGAAGTTCCGCCGCCGATCCGCCCAGCGTCCTGCGGAAGGCCGCGAACGTGCGCCAGAGCATTAACACGACCAGCACAGCGAGCAGGATGAATGCGTACCGATACGCAGTAGCACGGGACAGCGCCATTTGGACTTGATCGGCGGTGCGCCTGTCCAACAGGTCATAGAATTCGTTGATCGGTCGCATGATGGCCGCCTTGCCGCTGTGGTAGCGCGCATCGTGCATCATCGACAACGCCTTGGCGCGATTGGCTGCCGCGTCCGGGCCGGAGGAATCCTCCACCAGTTTCATGGCCGAGAATTCGATAACCGTCAAGGCGTCCGAATTCTTCTTGGCCACCGCCAATCGATACAATTCATCAGCAGAGAATCCCAATTGGCGCATCAAATCCAGCAGACTGCTCGCCTGTCCATCGCCAGGCGGCGGCAGTTCACCTGTCAGCACAAGATCCCAATAGGCAGACATGTATCCTTCGGGCCGTGGCTTCCTGCCGTCGCGGATGTCCAGTATGTCCTGATGATATCTTCTGTAGCGGGGATCGCCGGTCGCCACATAGGTTCTGGCCATCCGGCTCAGGTCGTCCGAGGACTGCCGCAATTGATCCGCCAGAAGATAGGAGGCGTAGCGCAGGTCGTTGGCGCGGTCGATCTGCCTTTCAGCGTAGACGTAGACGCCGAAGACACCACCCAGCGCGATCATCGCGGCCACCGTCAGCCAAAACATGGGCGGTAGCAAGCGTATCCTCTCCTGCGCGGTCATGGTGTCTCCCGGTTCTCGGCGAACCGTAAGCTTATCAGGCGCCGCATACAATCAAATCAAGTCGCGACAGCGCACCTGAACTGACCGGCAGCATCACGCGTGCCGCCAGCCAATTGCTCGAGGTGGAGGGCGGTATCCGCTGCCTCGCGCGTGGCGGCGCTGTTCTCCTCTGACATCTGGGCGATCTTCTCCACGTTCGTGGCGATTTCATTGCTCACCACGGTCTGTTCGCTGAGCGCCGCGGAAATGTCGTTTACGGCTGAAATCACCCGTTGTGCGCTGTCGCTGATGCTGAGTATCGACATGCTCGCGCGTTGCGCCATGTCGACCCCCTGCCCGACGCGCGAGACTGCCAGATTCATGGTACCGACCGCACTCTGTGCGCTCGACTGGACCTCCTCGATCATGCCGGAGATCTCCGTCGTGGCTTTGGCTGTGCGCTCTGCGAGTTTTCTCACTTCATCGGCCACCACCGCGAACCCTCGTCCCTGCTCGCCGGCCCGCGCCGCCTCGATAGCGGCGTTCAATGCCAGCAGATTGGTCTGATCGGCTACCTCCTTGATGACCTGTACGATGTTCGATATCTTCTGCGAACTATCGCCCATCTTTTGTATGGTTACCGCTGCCTCGCCGACCGCCTGTGATATCTGCTGCATTTCGGCCACGGTCTCCTGAATAATGTGGTTGCCGTCCTGCGACATGTTGCCGGTTTCACTGGTGGCGCTCTTCGCTTCCTTGGCACTGTCGGAGACGTGGCTGATGCTTACCGTCATTTCCTCCACCGCCGCCGCCATTGCAGAGGCCGACTCTGCTTGTGCTCCCGTCGCCTGGGCCACTTGCGACGAAGTCGACGCGAGTTGCTGTGCCGCCGCAGAGACGTCTTGCGAATTCTGTTGCAGCTTAAGCACCATATCGCGCAAACTGGCCTGCATGCGCCGCGTTGCAGCCATCAGGCTCTGCTCGTCGCCAGTCTTGACGCGAATTGCCGCGGTCAGATCGCCTGCTGCGATCTTTTCCACGACGGCCTTGGCGTCGTCTGGTTCCCCCCCTAGCGGCCCGGTCACGGAACGAACGATCCACACGGCGAGCAGCGCCGCAGCCAGCGCTGCGATAAGCAGGAAGACGATGAGCTGCATGTGCGCTGAGGAATAGGTTGCACGCCCGGCCTCTCCGGTTTCCTGAAGTATCCTTCCCTGAACCTTGATCAAGCTGTTTATCGAAGCCAGCAGAGCATCGAGGGCCGGCACGACTTCTGCCGACATCAGCTTCGATGCGTCTGCCTCTCTGCCTTCATCCAGCAGCTTGGAGGCCTTTGAAAACGCCGCCACGTAGATCTTGCGATTCTCCTGAATCTCCTTCAGCGCCGCCTTGCCCTCCGGCCGGTAGACCAGCTTGTCCAATTCACCGAGCTTGCCCGTTATCGACTGGACGTTGCTGGCAATCCTCTGCTTGACCACGCTGCGATCGGTGGTATGGAACAAGAGGAAGGTCTCGCGAGCGTTGGCATTCATGAGATCGATCGCATCGTTGGCCAAGACCGTCTTCTGCCAGTCCTTGCTGATGATTTGCTCCATCATGTCGTTTACCGAGTCCAGCCGCGAAAGACCCAGCACGACCGAAATCAACAGCATCAGGAAGAACAGGCCAAAGCCTAGCGACAGCCGTCTGGCAATCGTCAGTTTGATCATTTCCTTTTCTCCTTTGGCGAATCAACGGCTGGAAAATTGCGTTCTACGTCGGCTGCGTATTGCGATTCAGGAACTGCTCGAAGGCGTCCGCAACGAGCGGTCGGCTGAAGTAATAACCTTGCACCAGATCACAATCGTGGCGCTGCAGGAAGGCATATTGTTCCGCCGTTTCCACCCCTTCCGCGACCACCTTGAGGTTCAAGCTGTGACCCAGGCCTATGACGGTCTTGGCGATGGTGGCATCGTCGGAATCGACCAGGATGTCACGGACGAAGGACTGGTCGAGTTTAAGGACATCGATCGGAAAACGCTTCAGGTAGCTGAGGCTCGAGTAGCCGGTGCCAAAATCGTCCAGCGAGAGCTGCAGGTCGATCGCCTTCAATCCGCGCAATATGGCGATCGCCTCCTCGACATCGTGCATGAGCATGCTCTCGGTGATTTCCAGTTCCAGATGATTGGCAGCCAGTTGGTTCTCCTCGAGCAGCGCTTTGAGCCGGTTGCTGAACTGCTTGTGGCGGAACTGCAAGGCGGATATGTTCACGGCGATCCGCATCACGGGCAGACCTGCCGTCTGCCAGCGCTTGAGCTGCTCGCTGGCAGTCTTCAGCACCCAGTCGCCGATGGGGATGATGAGGCCGGTTTCCTCGGCCAGGGGTATGAACTTCCCCGGCGGAACCAGGCCCAGCGTCGGACTCTGCCAGCGAATCAATGCTTCGGCGCCGACAACCTGCCCGGTCCGCATATCCAGCTGTGGCTGGTAGTGGAGAACGAACTCCTGCTGTTCCAGGGCGTGGCGTAGATGGCCTTCCAGCGTCAAGCGTTCCATCATGCGGGCATTCATGTCCGCGGTGTAGAACCAGTAGCCGTCGCGTCCGCTATTCTTGGCGTGGTACATGGCCGTGTCGGCATAACGCAAGAGATTTTCGGCGTCGTTCCCATCCTTCGGAAAGAGACTGACCCCCAAGCTGCAGGTGATGTGAAGTTTCCTTCCTTCGACGAGCATGGGCTGCGAAACGCTATCGAGGATTCTCTGCAGCACCCGCGCCACATCCTGCTCATCCTCGATGCGATTCAGCACCAGGACGAACTCGTCACCCCCCATCCGCGCCACCGTGTCGCCTTCCCGCGCACAACTGACCAGGTGCTTCGCCACTTCCTGCACCACCTGATCCCCGGCCGCGTGTCCCATGCTGTCGTTGATGTACTTGAAGTGGTCCAGATCGACCAGCAGGACCGCGGCCGAATGCCGATAACGGTGCGCATTGGCGATCGCCTGATCGATCCGGTCCATCAGCAGGCTGCGATTGGCCAGCCCGGTCAACTCGTCGTGGGTGGCTTGATGCGCGAGTTGCTCCTGGTACTCGATGCGAACGGTAACGTCGCTCAGCACCCCGACATAATGAGAAATAGCCTCCTCGGCATTGCGCACAACCGTGATCGCAAACTCGTTCCAGAAGGCGGTCCCGTCCTTGCGCCGCGAGGGCACCACCGAGCAACGCCGCTCGCCCTGACTCAGGGCGGAGGACAGATAGTCGAACAGGGCATGTTCCTCCTGGCAGCCCAAGAGGCGAAAGATATCCTGACCAAGGATCTCGGCTTCGTCGTATCCCGTCATTTGCTCGAAAGCCGGATTGGCATACAAAATGGTGCGCTGCGCAGACCGCGCGTCGATGACGACGATGCCGTTGCTGCTCGCTTCGATGGCGCTGTTGCTCAGGTGCAGCGCCGCTTCCGCCTGTCTGCGTTCGGTGATGTCCTCCTTGAGCGCGACGAAGTGGGTGATCTCGCCCTGGGTATCGGTAATCGGCGCGATCCGTTCGTTCTCCCAGAACAACTTCCCTGTCCTATTGCGGTTCAGCAACTCGCCGCTCCATTCATGTCCCGAGCTGATGCTTTGCCAGAGCGCTCTGTAGGTCTCGGCCGGGGTCAAACCGGAACTGAGGATTCTGGGGGTCTTTCCGATCGATTCGGCGAGGGTGTAGCCGCTCACCTCGGTGAACTTGGGATTGACGTATTCGATCGCCCCGTTGCGGTCGGTGATGACCACGCTGGCGGGGCTGTGCTCCAACGCCAGCGAGAGCATGCGCATCTTCGCTTCCGCCTCCTTGCGCCGGGTTATGTCTTCCTTGACCGTGATGAAATGGCTGATTTGGCCGTCATCACCCGTCAGCGGCGAGATCAAGGTGCTCTCCCAGATCAGTTCTCCGCTCTTTTTGCGATTCAATAATTCGCCCTTCCACTGCCGCCCGGCCAATATCGTCGTCCACATCTCGCGATAGACTTCGTGCGAGGTCAATCCCGACTTGAGAATTCTCGGATTCTTTCCGAGTGCATCTTCGGCTGTATGGCCGGTGACCTCGGTGAACTTGGGATTGACATATTCGATGCAGCCCTTGGCATCGGTGATCACCACGATCGCCGGACTCTGCTCCACGGCCTGGGCCAGTTTCCTCGTCTTCAGCGCCGCCTGCTCGAGTGCGATGACATCTTCGCTGATCCGCCGCGCCTGTTCGGCAAGGAGTTGTTGTTGCCCGAGCTGTTGCTGCCAGGATCGGCGTATCCACCACCCCGAGAAGGACGTAATAAAGAGGAAGAACGCGACCGCAGTCGAGGTCTTCACGGCTTCGACCCGCCACTCGGCCAGATAGTCGTCCACGGCCAACCCGATCAAGACAAACAGCGGATAGCCTGCGAGCTCGCGGAAGGATACGGTGCGCTCGATGTTGTCCGCCGGATAGCGGGAGATCACCGTTCCCCTCTTCTGGCCGGCCAGCATCAGCTCCTTGGCTTCGGGAAAGAGCACCTTGGTGCCAATTTCGCTGAGTCTGCTGTCGAGCATGGGGTGCCGGGCCACCAGCGCCAACTCCTCGTTGCGCACGGCGACCGATCCGGCAGGACCCACATCGACCTGGGACAGCGTCTTGTTGAGGTGCGCTATGGAAATATTGGCATAGGCAACCCCAGCGAAGCTGCCGTCCGAACGACTCAGGCGAAGGGAGACGGGGATGGCGTTGACACCTTCGATGCGCGTGACGACCGGCCTGCCGAGCACCAGCCCAGGCTTAGGGGCGTCACGCTGGAGAGCAAAATAGTCGCGATCCGAGACGTAGATCTGCGAGCCCTGGGGCACGCCGGCGCCGTATAGCACCCTCCCCTCAGCATCGGCGACCCTCAAACTGTCAACCTCGGGCACGCGCGCCTGCAATCGCTCCAGGAAGGCGTTCAGCACCTTTCCGTCGATCCTGCCTTGCGCCGTGAATTGTCGGTGAACTTCGTCCACAACGCTGAGCAGGGACAAATCGATCTTTTCAAGGTCGCCCTGCAGTTGTTCGGATACCAGTTGGGCGATATTCTGGCTCGTCGCCTCGACACGCTTCTGACGCTGCTGATAGCTTTCGTAGAGGGACAACCCGCCCAGGGCCAGGGCGAAGCCATCGATGAACACGATCGCCAGCAGCAACACCGTGCTGAAGCGAAGACGCAGCGGTTGCGGGGATACCGATGATCGCCCCGCGCGGGCGTCTCCGTTCATGCTGTTTGGGAATAACGCTGATAAGCCATCCAGTGAC
>Ga0172380_10006944_pt1 | contig 12946 bp, 10 predicted proteins | sample Leawe162metaG_FD_119747 | JGI IMG/M metagenome (GOLD analysis project Ga0172380, IMG submission 119747) | Leachate microbial communities from a municipal landfill in Southern Ontario, Canada - Leachate well 162 metaG | ecosystem: Engineered > Solid waste > Landfill > Unclassified | place...
CACATGATCCACCGCTTGTGTGAGCCCCCGTCTATTCCTTTGAGTTTTAGCCTTGCGGCCGTACTTCCCAGGCGGGACACTTAACGCGTTAGCTTCGCCACTTGAAGGGTCGACACTTCAAGCGACCAGTGTCCAATGTTTAGGGCGTGGACTACAAGGGTATCTAATCCTTTTTGCTCCCCACGCTTTCGTTCCTCAGCGTCAAGATTGCCCCAGTTATCTGCCTTCGCTTTTGGTGTTCCGCACGATATCAACGGATTTCACCCCTACACCGTGCGTTCCGATAACCCCTAGCATCTTCAAGTTTGGAAGTATCCGATACACGTCCCAGGTTGAGCCCGGGTATTTAATATCAGACTTTCCAAACCGCCTACGAACACTTTACGCCCAATAAATCCGGATAACGCTTGCGGGTTCTGTATTACCGCTGCTGCTGGCACAGAATTAGCCCCCGCTTATTCCTGGAGTACCGTCAATGACTTCTTCCCCCAGAAAAGGAGTTTACGGCGCGAACGTCTTCATCCTCCACGCAATGTCGCTGGATCAGGCTTTCGCCCATTGTCCAATATTTTCGGCTGCTGCCACCCGTAGGTGTCTGGGCCGTGTCGCAGTCCCAGTGTTGGGGAACAGGCTCTCACCCCCCCTAACCGTCGTCGCCTTGGTGGGCCGTTACCTCACCAACTAGCTGATAGTCCGCAGGTTCATCAATTACCGGCTTGCGCCTTTACTCTTGCGAGAACCATCGGGTATTACTCCGTCTTTCGACGGGCTATCCCCGAGTAAATGGTAGATACCTACGTGTTACTAACCCGTTCGCCGCTAACCATATTTTTTCTTGCGAAAAAATATGATCCGCTCGACTTGCATGCCTTATCCACATTGCCAGCGTTCATCCTGGACCAGGATCAAATCCTCAATAAAATTCCATTCCTTTCGGAATGAAAAAGAGTCCAAGACAACTTCAAAAAATTCTTTTAGTGCGTGTTTTAATTTACGCACTTTGTATGCTTTTGTTAAAGCGCATACGCTTTTGGCTCACGGAAAATTTCTGTGGAAAAAAGAAATTTCCCGCTATTTAATTGTCGAAGTTCTTGCCATTCTGGATAAAACACTGCTTGTTAAAAACAAACAAAAAATCATACAGTCATAATATCTTATGATTTTTTTCTTGCTTTCAACCGTCGCTAATTTCTTACTTGTTACTCGGGCAACAATTGCAAGAGCAGGTACAAGTTTTGGGCGCGGCTTTCTTCTTGTTGGCTTTCTTGGCAGGTTTTTTGTCAGCCATAGAATTGATTTGTAATTAACTTCGCAACAATGACAGTTTAGCTTTTTTTAAAATGCGTGTCAAGACACCCAAAATTGCCACGATATTGTTTCCTCCTTTTTGCCTCCGATTATACATACATATGTAAAACCGGAAACCAAATGATTGTATACCCCCGCCGGGTTTGATTGTCAATGGGGATTATGCACAGATAAAAAAGAAAAGGCTTTGCAATAGGTTTTGCAAAGCTGAAAGGGGAAGCAGGGGTCCAGGCAAGCCGCTGCTTCCCAAAACATAAGCCACATTTAAAGGAGGTGGTGCACGGTGGCTTATGCTTAAAAGGCGTTTAAAGAACCAGCGACAATCCACTTTTAATAGCCTGTCGCCGACCCTCTGGAATTGCTTTTATATATTATTGTCCATCCATTGGCCTTGTCAAGGGTTTGCTTTGTCAAGCGTGTTGTATTTCCTTTTTGGCTTTGGTAGGATTAGGGATAATTACGAATTCCTTGTTGCAAGGGCCTAACCCTTGCGATTACACAAGGGATAGACCCTTTATGGCCACAAACATTCCGGGAAAAATTCCGCCGCAGAGTTTGGAGATCGAACAGTCGGTTTTGGGCTGTTTGATGTTGGACCGCACGGCCATGATGAAAGTGGCTGATGTTTTGTCGCCGGAGGATTTTTACAAGCATAACCACAAAACAATCTATAAAGTCTGCCGCGAATTGTTTGAAAAGGGCGACCCGATCGACTTTTTATCGGTTTCCAACCGGCTGCAGGATAAAAAGGAACTGGAGGCCGCGGGCGGTGACGAATATCTTACCGAATTGATCAACTTGGTGCCCAGCGCCGGACATGTGGCATCTTATGCACGGATCGTCCGGCACAAAAGGGTGTTGCGCGATTTGATTTCAGTGTCCCAGGAAATTGAGATGCTTGGTTATGACGAAAGCGAAGACCTGGAGGAAATTTTGGACGAAGCGGAAAAGAAAATTTTCAACATCGCTCAAAAAGGCGTTACGCAAAATTTCACAGTGATCAAAGACACTTTGGGTGCGGCGTTTGACCGCATTGAAATGTTGTCGCAAGGCACGGGAACGCGCGGCGTGCCCACCGGTTTTGCCGACTTGGACAAAATGCTTTCGGGTTTGCAAAAATCCGATCTGGTGATTCTGGCGGCGCGGCCATCGTTGGGTAAGTCCACGCTGGCGTTGAATATCGCGGCCAATATTGCCTATAACGAAAAAATTCCCGTGGGCGTGTTTTCGCTGGAAATGTCAAAAGACCAAATGGTGGATCGCTTGATTTCGGCCTATTCGGGGGTGGATTTGTGGAAAATCCGCACCGGCCGATTGCAAACCGAAGACTTTGAAAATATCCAGCGGGCGTTGGGAATTTTGGCGGAAATGCCGCTGTTTATTGATGATGTCGGCTCGCCGTCGGTTTTACAGATGAAAGCGTTGAGCCGGCGGTTGCAAGCCGAAAATGGCTTGGGTTTGATAGTGATTGACTACCTGCAACTGATGGAGCCGCTCAACCGCATGGCCAGCCCGGTACAGCAGGTATCGGAAAACTCCCGCGCCTTGAAGGGTTTAGCGCGCGAGCTTAATATTCCGGTTCTTGTCCTATCCCAGCTCTCCCGCGCCGTGGAACAGCGCATTCCGCCGATTCCCAAATTGTCCGATCTGCGCGAATCCGGCGCCATTGAGCAGGATGCGGATGTGGTGATGTTTATTTACCGCGAAGACCGCTACCGCGAAAACAGCGAACAAAAAGGCGTGGCCGAGATCATCATCGCCAAACACCGCAACGGCCCGGTGGGCAAACAGTTATTGCACTTCGACGAACGCACGGTCTGCTTCAAAAACCACACCGAAGGCTACGAGTATCAAGACCAGTGAGACCTCTTGAATAATTTTCAATTACCGATTCTCAATTTTCAAAAAATTTTCAATTATTAAATTTTTAAACAAAAACACAAAACCGACAAACGCCGGTTTTGTGTTTTTAAGCGAATGACAAAAAAATACGTTACAAATTTAGATATTTTTTTATGGTTAATTCAAATTCTTTGATATCGTCAATGCCTGCCATTAAAACCTGATACGCAATACCAAAATCAAACTTTTGGTAATCATGGATAATTGCATTCCGAAAGCCGGTCATCTTGATTAGTTTTTGCGTCAATTCCGGCGAAATAATTCCTTTTTCCTTGAGAGTTTGAAAAATTTCGGCGTAGGAACCGGGCTGGTAAAAGCTTTTAAGTGCGATCAAGGCTTCACCGAGATCGATTGCGGACTGGCAAAGCAAATATAAATACCGTTCCAAAGCACCCTTGAGGGTCGGATCATTTTCCAATTTATCCTGCGGATATTCCCGATATTCCAATAATTGAGAATAATATCCGTCCATCGCTTTTAATTTTGCCTCGAGCACATTGATCGTTGTCATTTGGTTTTTTGGTATTTGTCAATAAAAATCCGAAAATCAAAATACTCATTCATAATCCTTGATTCCACAACCGTTTTATATGGTTCTTTTTCGTATAAAAGCTTGCCCTCGCTGATAATCGCGTACTTCAAATTAATGTTATCGGTATCATTTATCAACACCACGTCAACTTTGTCGCTTTTCAGCGCCGCGGAAATTTCTCCCATCAGTTGCAATTTAATATCAAATCTTTTTTTGGGATCGGCTTCATCCAGATAAACCGCGAAATCATAATCGCTTAACGGCCCGCGATCGCCGGAAGCAGTTGACCCGAACAAATACGCCAAAACAATCTGCGGCATCTTCTGCGCCAGATTTTCCATCAAACCTTTATATTGCGACAAATCGGTTTCCATATTTTGACCTTATCATAATTCCCCCCAAAAATCACTCTTTTGGATTGAAAAAAATAGCCCCCGAAGATTGCTCCTCGAGGGAATGGATAAATTCTGCGGTTGCATCAATGGCTCGTGGTTCGAGCCATCCTTTTCCTAAATGGATGGGCTTCCAAGTTTCGAAAACATTGTCACCAATCGGGGTGAAAATGTTGAAAGCGTGCTTACTGGCGACGGTTCTTGCTACCGCTCCGCTAATTTCTAGCATGGGCGGTAGATTCGATCCATTACCTATGGCTTCGAGAAGTTTGTTGTTTGACTCACTTCCCTTTACCATATCTTTGGTGCCTTGTAACATCATATCGAATCCCAGAATCCAGAGAACCCAATCTTGAGCACCCATTATCGGGGATTCCATCGTTACGATACCGCTGGCATTCATACCCTCTATGGCTTGAGCATATAATGCCACGCTTCCGCCGCGGGAATAGCCGACAACCACGACTTTATATCCTTTCTTTTGCCATTCCTTGGCGATGTTGGCTAAATTTTTGGCATCGTTTTCAATGGAGTTCTTTGACACCCCATTGTTGCAGATCACGACATTCTCAATGCCGTGAGCGTACAGTTCGGTTACCAACTTATTCGCGTCACCGGTGACATCACCGATCGTGTCATTCGAAGCATACTGCGTAGACAATATGACGACAAATCCGACAAAAGTAGCTACCGGATCCAATCAAATCACCCTTTTTTCATTTTTGATATTATATCGATTCGAGTTCGCCGAACATCATTCTTGCAACGAATAAGCCAAATAATATGGCAACAATTATTCCCCATTCAAGAGAAATAACTCTGCCAATAAAAAGGGTTGTGTAATATGACGCTATAAATCCAAAGGAAGCGCCCACTACATTGTTCCAAGCAGTACATCTTGGAGTGTAGAGTTCATTGTTAAATTTAGAATTCAACGCGACAACAATAATCAATATCAACATTGGGAATATGAAGAATATGATTAATGGATTCGCGTTTTTAAAAATAACAACAAACGATGAAAAAATACCAAACAATACCGCAAGGAATCGGATCGCTTGTAAATGATTTAAAGCAATTTTTTCTAACTTTCCTTGTTCCGTCAAACCACCTCCTTCCAATATTAAGTTTTGACAGGAACTGGGTGCACCGTAGCATAAAATTGGTTTTTTGTCAAATTTGGCGGGAGTAATTTTTGGGAAAAAATGGGAGCAACTACTTACTGGGTATTTGTATTTTAAAGGTCTAACCCTCGCGATTACGCGAGGGTTAGACCTTTCCCGTAGTTACAAATGAAAATTGACATTATCTATGCGGGTTCACCAATGTTAATTGCGATTATGGACAAATCGTCAAAAAAACCCGGTAACTTTGGAATCGCTGGCGCAAACAATGGCGATTGGATTTTCAATTTTGGATAAAAAAATTGACACCAAGTTTGGGATTTTGGATAAAAAAATTAGTGCGGTAGATAAAAAAATCGATGCTACGGCCGATCAATTATTGATAAAAATGCAGCAGGGATTCTTGGAACAAATCGAGAGAATTGAGTGTGTTGAGCGAGGCGTTACCGAATTGAAGGCCGGGCAAGCGCGGATTGAAGCAAATTTAGCGGGCGCCGCGCGCAATATTGATTTGATGGATTTGCGTGCCGAAGTGGAAATTTTAAAACGAAAAGTGTAATTTTGAAACTTAAAAGCCGCTCCAAAATTGGAGCGGTTTTGATAATGATTACTTCAGTTCGATTCCGGTGATTTCCACTTCGGTCAGTTGTTGTCTGTGGCCCTTTTTCAAGTGATAGCGCTTTTTGGCTTTGTATTTGTAGGCGATCACTTTGGGGCCTTTGGTTTGTTCCACGATTTTGGCGGCTACGGTGGCGCCTTTCACAACCGGTTCGCCGATTTCCACCTTTTTGTCGTCGCTTTCCACGAGCAGAACCTCTTCGAATTTAATCGGAGCGCCCGCTTCCCCTTCCAATTTCTCCACTTTCAATTTTTGTCCCGGGGTGACAATGTATTGTTTCCCGCCGGTTTTAATTACTGCTAACATGAGTTTATTATTTATTAAGATTATTCTAACCCGTTTATACTATAATGATTTGCTCCAAAAGTCAATAAATAAATGACATAAATAAATTGTATTTGTATCTGTATTTTGTAGGGGCGGGCTTTATGTCCGCCCGCATCCCAAGGGGCAACCACAAGGGTTGCCCCTACAAATGCGACTTTTTCGTATTCTATTAATCCAAATTCGGTTTATCGATTTGCCCGTTTTCTAATTTGTCGCGTTCGCCACCGGTGATTTTGAGCACATCTTTATCGATTTTGGTGAATTCCTTGGCGGCGGCGTTGTAGGCATTGACCGAGGTGGTTAAGTGGGTACCGAGTTTATCCAGATACTCGTTATAGGCGCAAAGATGCTTTCCCAGCATTTCCACTCGTTGGCGTATCTCTTTGGCCGACTCCTCGATTTGCAACGCTCTCAGGCCCTGTAAAACGGTTTGGAGATAGGCCAAGAAATTGGTAGGCGAAACAATAATCACATGTTTTTCTTGAAAAGCGTATTCGAGCAGGTCGCGGGTGTTTACCTTGACCGAGCCGACTTCATTGATAAGCAAATCGTAGTAAATCCCCTCCGATGGAATGAACATTAGCGCAAATTCCATGGTGTTTTCGCTGGGTCGGATGTATTTCGAAGTCTCGTCAATGCGCAATTTCAAATCAGCTTTGAAAATCTTTTCTAAAGCAATCTTGTTGGTTTCGTCTTTTTCGTTAACGATGCGGTTGTAGTTTTCCAGAGAAAATTTGGAATCAATCGGAATGATTTTGTCTTTCACAAAAACCGCGGCATCCACGATTTCGCCGTTCTTGAATTTGTATTGCATTTGAAACGAATTCGGCGGCAAAACATTTTTCAGCACGGTTTCCAAATAATACTCGCCCAAAATCCCCCGCTGTTTGGGATTTTTCAAAATATTTTCCAGAGACTGCAACTGCCCCGCGAACCCCATCACCTGTTTGTTTGTATTGTCCAGTTCCGAAAGCTTCTGCGTCACATCCTGGATCACCTTAAAACTTTGCCCAAACTGTTGCTGCATCGCCCGGTTCGATTCGGTCAGTTTCGAATCCAGCGTCTGGCTCACCTGATTCAACTGTTGCTGCAACATCGCCATTCCCGCGTCATTCTTGGGCAACTCCTCCCCCTTCCGCTTGCGCAACAAAAACCAAGTCTGCACCCCCAACGCGATAATTACCGCGACAAATAATATAATTGTTATTGTGTCCATTGCTTAATTTGTTATACTGAGATCGTAAAACATAAAAAGGATTCTTCCCATTGAGTCCTTTTTAAAATTTGACAAATAGTAGCCGCTTGCTATATATAAAATATGGTGCTTGTGAGGGCTTTGGCTCTCCCGCGGTTCAATAAAGGGCAACCTTTAAACCGCAGACAGGTGCCATAATTATTGCCTTTCCAAATCCCCTTCGTGGAGGATTTTTTCTTTTACACCGTTGCAATTCACTTTCTGCTTCCAATACGGGCAAATTGACCAAAAGAATTTTTTGCCGCCTTCAATTTTCTTGATAATTATTTTGATTCGCTTTCCGTCAATGATTGCGACGAATGCGTAATATCTGACCGCGACCATTCTACGCTCCCAGCGGGAATTTATTTTTTGTCTTTCAAAGTTTTTCGATTCCCTATATTCTTGCAAAGTGTGAGATTTTTTGATGATCTCCGGCGCGATATTCAAAAATTTCAATCTCATAAATTGATCCTGTACCAAACGAGTTTTGTTCCATTCTTTGAATTTTATATGATCAAGCCCTTTTGCATTGAAAGCCACCATTTCCTGAAAATAAGGACAATAAATTTCTTTTACATTTTTGTAAAATTCCTCCGCATCTTTTTTGATGGAATTAAATTGAACGGGGTTTATTTCCATAAATTAAGATTACGCCCGCTCTATCAAAAAATCAAATAATACGAATTTAAACATACAACATTTGTATTATTGCTATTTTAATCAATTTCTGATAAAAAACTAGTTAAGTAGGAGGTATATTTATATCAAAAATTGTTGCGTCGGATATAGGCGGAGAATTTATACAGGATGGTAGCTCGATAAAATCACTTAGTTTCTTTCCAAAAAATAATCAAAATATTAAATACTGCAAATATTTTGCTACAGATCTTCTGACATCTGGACTACTGGAAATCATGTGGACCATGCATCGAGGAAAGAGGGAAATTGCATTTATTTATGACACCCTCGATGGTGGCTCTGCCGTGTATATCCAAGGAACAGCCGATGAATATCAAAAAATACTCAAATTTTGTTCGCAATATTCAGAGAATCCAACAAAATTTGAGTGGACAAGTTACCCAAATGCCAATAAACATGGGAAAATTACAATCTCACGAAAGTAATGATCTTAAATTTTATAGGCCTTTTTTATTTCAAAAAACGCGCGGTCGGGGTGGCGGATTTGGCCAGTTGTTCCGGGGTGCCGGTGAAGATGATTTTGCCGCCTTTGGCGCCGCCGTCCGGGCCGAGTTCGATGCACCAGTCGCTTTCTTCCACTATTTGGAGGTTGTGTTCGATGATGATGACCGTGTTGCCTTTTTCCACCAGCCGGCGCAGGATGATCAAGAGTTTTTTGGCATCATCAAAATGAAGACCGACCGTGGGTTCGTCAAGAACATAAACAGTATTGCCCGTATCGCGCTTGGCCAGCTCGCTGGCAAGTTTGATGCGCTGAGCTTCTCCGCCCGACAAGCTGGGAGCGGATTGACCTAATTTCAAATAACCCAAGCCGATATCGGAAAGCAGTTGCATTTTATCGCTAATGACCGGAATGTCGGTAAAAAATGTTTTAGCCTCGTCAATGCTCATATTCAAAACATCGGCAATATTTTTGTCGTGATATTTCGCCGCCAGCACCTCGGAAGTAAATCTCTGTCCTTTGCAAAGTTCGCATTCCACATAGACATCGGGCAAAAAATACATTTCCACTTTTTGCCAGCCTTCGCCTTGGCAAGCCGGACAGCGGCCTTTCTGCGTATTAAAAGAAAAGTGGCCGGCGGTGAAACCGCGCATTTGCGAATCGCGCGTGCGGGTGTAGAGTTCGCGGATATGGTTAAAGACGCCGGTATAGGTAGCCGGATTCGAACGCGGAGTTTTGCCGATCGGGCTTTGATCCACCAGAACCGCTTTATTCAAGCGCTCCGCGCCTTTCAATTCGCCGTATTTGCCCGGAACCGTGCGCGCGCGCATAATGTCGCGCATCAGGATGCTTGAAAGCGTGTCAATGATCAGCGTGCTTTTGCCCGAACCGGAAACGCCGCAAACCGTCACCAATTTGCCAAGCGGAATTTTCAGGTCAATGTTTTTTAATGTAAATTGATTCGCGCCGCTAAGTTCCATCCAAAGCGTTCGATCGGTGATCTCTTTTTTCTTGAATCCGGTATTGATTGTCAGCCGCTCGGACAAGTATTTTCCGGTAAGGCTATCGGCTTTTAACAGTTGCGCCGGCGTACCTTCAAAAATAACCTTGCCGCCGTGAATTCCCGCGGCCGGACCGATTTCGATAACCCAATCCGCGGCTTTCATCACTTGTTCGTCGTGCTCGACCACGATCACGGTATTTTTCAGTTCTTTAAGTTTTTGCAACGCGCCGATCAAGCGGTCGACATCGCGCTGATGCAAGCCGACCGTGGGTTCGTCCAAAACATAAATCACGCCCGAAAGCGCCGATCCCAACTGGCAAGCCAGCCGTATGCGCTGGTTCTCGCCCACGGACAATGTGGTAGCCTCCCGCGCCAAATCGATGTAATCTACGCCCACTTCAACCAAAAAACCCAGGCGCTTGCAAATCTCCCGCAAAATCGATTCGGCCACTTCTTTCTGTTTGGCGGGCAATTCGCCCTGCAATTTTTTAAAGAAAGCGATTTCATCGCGCACAGGCATTGACGAAGCTTCATAAATGCTTTTTCCTCCCACCTTTACCGCCAAAGCTTCGGGCGATAACCTCGCGCCGCCGCAATCGGGGCAGGCGATTTCGGACATATATTTTGAAATTTCCGCGCGCAGATATTCCGAGGTGGTTTCGCGATACGCGCGTTCCATTCGCGGAATGATCGCTTCGTAATCGCTATGTTTCTTGTCTCCGAACAAAACCAGCTGCTGGATGTTCTCCGGCAATTCTTTGAATGGAACATTCAGCGAAAAACTCTCCTTCTCCGCTAGTTTTTCCAGCGACCATTTTTGATGAGGCACGCCCAATGTCCGCAAAGTCCAGCGGCCGAGCGAAAACCACGGCAATATCGCGCCCTCGTTCAAAGACAGGCGCGGATTCAAAACCAATTCCCGGTTTACCTTGGCCAACTTACCCAAACCTTGGCAAGTTTTGCAAGCGCCATAAGGACTGTTGAATGAAAATATCTTGGGTTCGATATCGGGCAAGGATACCTGGCAGTCCGGACAGGAGAAAAAACTCGAAAAAGATTCCCTTTTCTCGATCTTGCCGATTTTTTGAGACACATTGATCCTTCCCTTGCCCATCTCCAAAGCTTTTTTAACCGAAGTCAAAATGCGTTCCTTTTCTTCCTTGATCACGCCTTCCAATTTCTTTTTTTTGGTCGCCATTGCTTCCTGTTCGGCTTTGGAGGTCCCCTTTTTGTCAATTTTAATGTCTTGCTTAAATTTTTTCAGGTCGAATTTATCGATTGGCACGCCGATAGTATGGAATTTATTTTTATCAAGAATTTTTTCCTTGCCTTCATCGCCGGGATAAACAATGCCGTCAATGATAATTTGCGGCCAGCCGCTGCGATAGATTTCTTCCAAAACTCCCTGATGCTGGCCTTTTTTGGCGCTGACAATGGGCGCGACCAATGTGGTTTCAAATTCCAGCGCCATGGCAAAAATCCGATCCGCCATATGATCCGGGGTTTGCGTGGTAACCGGCTTGCCGCATTTAGGACAGTGTACAATGCCGATATGCGAATAAAGCAAGCGCAGGTAATCATAGATCTCGGTCAAGGTTCCCACGGTTGAGCGCGGATTGGACGAAATGGTTTTCTGGTTCACCGCGATCGTGGGCGACAACCCGCTGATTTTTTCCACATCCGGTTTTTTCAAGCCACCCAAAAATTGCCGCGCGTATGAAGAAAGACTTTCCAAATACCGCCGCTGTCCCTCATTAAAGATCGTATCAAACGCCAGCGACGACTTTCCCGACCCGGATATGCCGCAAATCACCACCAATTTGTTTTTGGGGATCTTGACGCTGATATTTTTCAAATTGTGCACTCGAACGCTCGAAAGCTCAATGAAATCCGAATCCATTAGTTTTCAATTTTCAATTTTTAATGAATGAACAATGAACCAATTTTCAAACTAAAAAAACTGCGGGCAAGAATGTTTGACTAAATGTTAAATTGAAAATTCATTGAAAACTGAAAACTGATAATTGTTAATTAAAGAGTATTCATTATACTCCAAAACCCGAATCTTGAACAGAGTTTCTGTTTTACAGCCACATTTGTAAATAAAAAATAGCCATATTTATCCATAAGCTGGATCATAATATGACTCTGTATCTCTTGATTTTTTTGGAACTTCCTTATTCCATGCATTTTTGGAGCAGTGCGCAGGATGCAAATAAGAGAATCGCACATTTACCTGCATTCCGCAATCACTGCAAAAAAAAGTTTCCGCATCTTTTCTTAAAAGAACCATTTGCTCACCCATTTTTATACTTATAATAATTGGAGCAAAAAATCAATGCTTTTGGAAAAGAAAACAAGACAGCGTGATCTGTCCATGGTTTGTTGAGTGTGAAGGGGCGGAAACAGCATATTGTTTCCAAATGTGATTGATTTAATCCATTGGATCAATGCATGTCCGTTGCCCTCAGGAACTCGCCTATTTTCCGCCAACCAATTGCGGTTGGCTGGCACTAAAATGTGCTATTTTTTCCAGATGCGACTTCCGAATGTCGTTGCGGTTTTCGGAGTCGAGTTGATTACACCGCCCGGCGGTAATCCTATTTGAGGATTATCCTGCAAGTGCGTCTCGACTCCTTATTCTGAGGGGGTCGCTACCCCCATTTTCATTCTTCCATTTTTCCTCCTTGGGTCGAAGCTCTTATAATCTGATGGTCAATCAGTTTGCGCCCGACCATAGGTCATGGGTCATGGGTCAGGCGTAGCTCCGGGGACTATCTATAACGAGGCGGCAAAAGCTTCACAAACAATTTCATTAAATATTGTTTTACGAATTTTTTCACCCCCTTTATTTTTATAGAAATAATAAATCATACTATTGAAATCTTGTCAAGGGATAGGCGATATGATAGGGTTTAAAGATGGACGATGTTTTGAAAAACAAAATCGAAGGGTTGCCGGATGGGGCCGGGGTTTATTTTTTTAAGGATGTTGCCGAGCGGGTGATTTATGTTGGAAAAGCGAAAAATTTGAAAAAGCGGGTGAAAAACCATTTTCAAAAGCCGGACCAGCACAGCTTTGATTTTGTTTCACAAATCGCCGACATTGATTTTATCCAAACCTCAAGCGAAAAAGAGGCGCTTTTGTTGGAACAGCAATTCATCAAAAGACTCCAGCCGCGCTGGAATGTGGAGTGGAAGGACGACAAAAACTACTTTTACATCGCATTGTCGAACGAACAATTCCCGCGCGTCTATCTCACCCACCAAATTAAAAAGCCGACAGGGGTTGAACCCCTGATAGCTATCAGGGGTTCAACCCCTGTAAATTTTGGACCGTATGTGTCCGGGCGGGAGGTGAA
>Ga0172380_10006946_pt1 | contig 12942 bp, 11 predicted proteins | sample Leawe162metaG_FD_119747 | JGI IMG/M metagenome (GOLD analysis project Ga0172380, IMG submission 119747) | Leachate microbial communities from a municipal landfill in Southern Ontario, Canada - Leachate well 162 metaG | ecosystem: Engineered > Solid waste > Landfill > Unclassified | place...
GCAATCAATGCTGGCAAAACCAGAAAAGCCAATAATTTTTTTAAATACTTCATATCAGCTCACCATTGTTTACAAAACTATATATTTGCCGCAGAACATGCAAGATAAAAAACTAAAATTTATAGGCGTTACCGGTCGCGACCGCATATACCACCCGCCCATCCCCTTCACCGCCGCATTTCCGGGCGCCGATAGAGTGAAGACATGGTCCGGTGATCATCATTGCTTTAACAGTTTCACCTTCACTGTCTTCAGGTCAATTTTTTCTACCAGGAATTTGTAAACAGCTCCGTTCCACACCGTGGTTACAATCTCCCCGGCCTTGACCGTGAACCCGTTAATTGTGGCATAGTATTTACCGCCCTTTTGAACCACACCCCCTATTTTCAGCATTCCGGAAACTCCGCCGGGCTGTGAGGCTTTTGCCGGGCCGGCCACGGCGTCGGATGCTTTGCCCTGTCCGGGCATTACCAGGGGCGCGAAGCCAATGGGCGAAAAGGGGTCGCGCAGGACCTCGGCGGCTTCAGTCTTAACCGCCGCGGCATTTGTGTGAGGTGTCTCAGCTGGCACAGGGCCGATGTCAGCCCGGGCAGCGGCGGCAAGCAGCAGACTTGTCCCGCAGGCAGTACAGAGGTTAAAAAATTTAGAAATAGCCGTCACTTTTTCCTCGTGGCAAAAAACGAAGAACGCACTTCCTGGTCGGCCCAGATGATCCATGCGACCATAAAGCTGATATCATGACTTTCCGGCGACGTATCGCTTGTCATGATATTTACACCGGAAACGGAACAAAGCGGATTGGCCTGAATGTTCCTGAGCATGCGAATATAGCCGCTCAGGCCACCCTTGGCCTGGACGCGTACGCGGTAGATCTTGAAAACCTGGTATTCAGTTGATATTTCAAGAACATCATTGTCTGTCACTGCCAGAACAGACATTCCCGTCTCGAGCGCGCATTTGTTTATGTACTCTTCCATTCCCAGCAGGTAATTGCCCAGCACCGGGACGGGTATGTTTTTGTCCATGGCCTTCAGCGCTGCCTTGGCAGCATCCAGATGGGACTGGACAACTTCCTTGGTTTGTACAACCGCGCGCATTTCATCAGCCTGTTTGTTGGCGGTGATGGCCTTGGCCGAATTTTCCTTCCACGATGAAATGGAAGGCAAAACAACAAACTGCAGCACCATGAAAACGAAAATCAGGCCCGCCAGAACGCCGATGATGGCATATTGCACTTTCTTGTTTTTTAAATCCATGGCGCGAGCTTCACTTTGGTTTTGCGGGCTCAGGTTTCGCCGGAACAAACAGCCTTCGGGGCTTAAAGCGGCATTCTATATCAAAGATGCGCAGGTCAGCTTGTTGCAGGTTTTTCGCAGCCTCAAAATGCTTTACCTTGGCCGACTCCATGACAGCGTCGAATGGCGGCTTGCCGACAAGACTTTTCTCCATTTTGGCAACGTCATCTTCGGCATTCTCGCCGATTGCCTTGCCCTGTAAATATATGGATACCGTCCGGGTCGGCGCGCCCGCATCTGTCGCAAAGGCGTCGTTGAGGGTCATCCGGGTCAACTGGATGTTATCCGGAACGATCTTCTGCAGCCCCAAAAATAGCGCGGGATATTCAAGCCTGCTTTGGCCCCAGATGGAAATGGCATTTGTCAAATCCTGGAATACGGCAAGTTCCTTTTTAAGGTCAGTGACCGCGGCAAAAACAGGCGCGAGCTGTTTGCGCTCCTGCTCGGCAAACAGGAGAGACTTCTCCGCCGAATGCGCCAAAGACAGCACGAAAGCGGCGGAGACCAGCAGAATTGCAGCGACGGTTGATGCCACAACAATTACGATGAACTTTCGGCTTACGCGGCTGCTGCTGCGTATTTCCGATTCAAGAATCAGGTTTACATGCAAGTTCATATGCAAAAAAATCATTTCACCGCTTCGGAAAGAAAACCAACCCCGGCTCCTATGGATGCGGCAAACTGTGAAAATTGCCCCGGCAAAGATATCCTGTCCGAAGCCGCGTTTTGTGCCATGTTCACCGCTTTGAACGGGTCCCAGCCCTCGACCGTGCATTCGGAAGCTACGCTTATTTCCTGGGTGAGGCGGTAGGAGGCGGGGGCGGTGCCGGGGATGTATATTTTGGAAATGCGGCAGTTTTCGCGGCGTTCCACGAAATGCTTGGAAATGACCAGCTGGCGCACGAAAGGATCGCTGACTTCCTTGATCATTTGCGTGATGTCAAAAGACTGATCGGAGGCAACATTAACGGCTGTTTCGCGGTTAACGTTCAGCCTGTTTTCAATGGTGCTCAGGACATATTCGTGGCCAAAATCGAATTTCCTGATCAAAACAAGCTCTTTTTTGTAAAAAAATGCGAAAAAAGAAACATGATCCTCAAACTGTATCACCCCGATTGCTTCGTCAGGGTTTGACTCCAGATATCCCTTGATGAAGGCATTGATGGCTGCCAAACCGGCCATTTCAACCGAGACCGGCACGGGCCAGTCTTCGGCAAAAAAACCAAGGTATTTCTGTATATCTTTTTCCGGCAAGGCCACGGCGACCAGCTTCGTTTCGACACGGCCGTGGCCCATACCCAAGACCTGGTAGCCTATGCGGTGATATTCACTCGCGCTTACGCCCATATCCTCCCTTATCTTGGCTTCCGATTCCCCGGTGATCTGGCCGGGCAGGTTCAACAATTTCACGAGCGCGTTGCGGCCGGATATGCAAATCGCCAGATGGCGAGCCATAAGCGCGGGGGGAATTTCTATCTTTGCCGAGGCGACATTTTCTCCTTCGGCTGTTTCTTGCGGAAGAGCCGGCAGAACATCTGCGGCCATAAGGTTTACATTGCCGTTGGCCTGCCGCAAACGGCATCCTTTCGGCAGGGGCTGGCTGAAATCAATCGCCAGCAGGTCGCGCGGCACGTTCTTTACCTTCAGCCGGTCTGCAAGAGTTTTAAAATCAAATGATGCCATGCTTTTACCGCTTGCTGCAAAATATAAGGCGTTTTACCGTTAAAACTCGGCAATTTTTATTCTTCAAGCGCAATGGCTTCAACCGGACAGTTGTCCGCCGCATCCCGGCATGTGCCCTCGGCCTGCTTCGGCACGGTCTCGCAAATAACTTTTGCGACTGCATCATCCATCTGAAAAACTTCCGGGCAAGTGTCGGCGCAAAGCCCGCAGCCTGTGCATAGATTTTTATCAACCTTGGCTTTCATCGGCCCTCCTCATGTTTTGTCGGGATGTATTACAATATTATGCGCCTTTTATCAAGAAAGTTTTAACAGTGGAATTCCTACCTCGCGCCCGCCATCCTGGGCGGAAACATACGCCGCATACATGGCGCAAACAGTGTCGGCGGCCAGAGAGAGCCCTGACTGCGGCTGGCGGTCGCACGCCATGCATTCAATGAAATCCTTGAGCTCCTGGTGGTAGCCGCTCATCCAGTTCTCGTCGGGGGCGGGAAAGCTCCAGCCCTGCTTGGTCCCGAGCTTTTCGTTGAGATACACGCCCGCGAGCTGTGATTCTTCCGGGTTGTAGAGCACGTTGGCGTCAATCGGATTGATGTTGCAGCGCATGCGGTGGTTGTTGCCGTAAATTTCCAGCCAATTATGCACCCCTCCCATTACCAGTTCCGATGAAAAAACATCGGCCACCATGCCGTCTTCAAAAACGACATGAACCTGGACGAAATCCTCGACGTCCTTGTAATCCGCGCGGAGAAAACCACGGTTGTTAAAATTGCGGTTGCGCGTGATTTCATGCGTGCGGCAACTGACGGCCTGCGGCCTGATCGGCGCGCCCGAGCGTGCGATGCCCTCGGTCTGTTTCAGATAAAGAGCCGCCGAAAGAGGATGGCACCCCTTCCCCACCAGCGAGCCGCCCCCGGAAAAACGCCAGTCGCCGTAGACCGGGCTTGTGCTCCCGCTGTGGCTTTCCTCGCCGTGAATCCAGAGAATCTGCCCCTTAGTGGCGCGGAGGACTTCAACTTCTTTCTGCACGGCCGGGGCGTAAACCCAGTTTTCGGCGTACATTATCTTCACCTTTGCGGCCATGGCCGCATCGGCCATGCATTGCACGGAATGGATGGCGGCATCGAGCATGGTTTTTTTGTCGGCCGCGTTGCCGCGCCATCCGGGTGTGCCGGGACCATATGCGCCCGTAAACGGCTTTTCTACTATGACGTGTTTTCCCGCTTCGGCCGCGCGTATGCAAAGCGGCTCGTGCACGGCGCCGGGAACGCAAAGATCAACTGCGTCAACTTCACGCAGCATGTCTTCAAATGAATCAAACATCCTTGTGGAATGCCTTGCGGCGAAGGAGGCGCGGCTTTCGGCGTTTTTTGAATAAATCCCCGCAACCTCCGCCCCGCACCCGGCCAGCTGCCGATACGAATCAAAATGAAAGCTTGCGGCGAAACGCGCCCCGACAATGCCAATCTTTATTCTCTTCTCACTCATTGTTGATATTTCCTGTCTCTGCCCAAGCCGCGCTTCTCCCGCGTGTCTTCCGGCGGCAGCCTATATTCACCCCGCGTGCCTTGCGCTTTGCGGCTTGCTGTGTTGTGTTTTCTCCTGGCGGCGCCCGGGCGCCCTGGAAGTGTCTTCGGCAAGGACAAAGTCTATCTGGCGCTTGTCAAAATCAATCCTGGAAGGAATCACTCTCACACGGGTTCCTGCGCTGTATTTTTTCCTGCTGGTCAGAAGCTGGCGCTTCGGCTGGTTATAGCGCACGAATTCGCGGGAAATGCTCGAGATGTGCACCAGCCCCTGGATGCGCAGGCTGGTCAGTTCCACAAACATGCCGAAATTTTTAACGGAAACAACAATAGCTTCGTATACTTCGGGCTTCCGGCTCGCGATCTGCTGCTCCAGGAAGCGGTATTTTTTTATCTCAATGAGCGCCTTTTCGGCTTCGTCGGCGGTCTGCTCCGCCCTGGAAAAGTGTTTCCCAAGAGCGTTCAGGTCGGATCGCCTTTGCGCGCCGCCGCGCCCGGCCAGCATGGCAGCAAGCGCGCGGTGGGCCACAAGGTCCGGGTATCGCCGGATGGGAGATGTAAAGTGAGCGTAATATTTTTTTGCAAGCCCGTAATGGCCCAGCGGTTCCGGCGAATAAACGGCGCGCTTCATGCTTTTCAAGACCGCAAGCTTCGCGTCGTATTCAAAGGGATGGCCGTTAATGGAATCGAGAAACGCGGACATGTTCTTCCTTTTGGAGAGGTCCCCGGGCCGGAACCCCATTTCGGTGAGCTGGCCGGCCAGCGCCTCGATTTTTTTTGCGTCCGGCGCCTCGTGAACCCGGCGGATCAAGTCCAGGCCCTTTTCGCTCAGGGCGCGGTCAACGGCCTCGTTGGCGGCGATCATGAACTCCTCTATGAGCTGGTGCGAGATGTCGCTCGAGGTCTGCCGGATTTCTTCGATCAGGCCGTTGCGGCCCACGAAAATCTCGTATTCAGGCAGGTCCAGGTTGAGCGCGCACTGCGCAAATCTCCGCCGCCGCAGTTCACCGGCCAAGGCATGGCATTGCCGCAGGAGGCGCGCGGCCTCCGGGCCGACTGCGCGCGTTGGCCTGCCGCCGGCGTTCAGCGCTTCCAGCGCTTGTTCGTAAGTCAGCCGCAGACGGGAACGTATGATGCTCCTGAAAAACTCCGCGCCAACAGGCACACCGATGGAATCGAAGGTTATCATCACCGAAAACGCAAGCCGGTCCTCGTCGGGACGCAGGCTGCAAACTCCGTTTGAAATAGTTTCGGGCAGCATGGGCAGGACAAGGTCCGGAAAATAAACACTGTTGCCGCGCTGGCAGGCCTCAGCGTCAAGGGCAGTACCGGTGCGCACAAAATGCGATACATCCGCGATGTGGACTCCGAGGATGCGCCTGTTGCCGGCATCCGTCTCAAGGGATATGGCGTCGTCGAAATCCCTGGCGGTGGCCGGGTCAATTGTGAATATGAAGCGGTTGCGCAAATCGCGCCTTTCACCGGGCTGGTCAATGAGCCGGATGGCCTCGCCCGACTCGCGCAGCACCTCCGGCGGGAACTTATCCGGCAGAGCGTAATGCCGCATGATCACCATGGTGTCGTGGGAGGGATTGCTTTCAGGCCCGATGACCTCGATAATTTCAGCCTCCGGATTTACGTGGCGGTTCGCCCAGGTCGTGCACTGGATGACAACCCGGTCGTTGACGCGTGCGCCTTTCGGGTCGGCAACATAAAAATCCCTGGCATAAACCGGGTCGATCGGCACGACATAATAAAATTTGCCGGTGGCGCGCAGGGTGCCCACTATGGCGCGGCGTGACCGTTCCAGGATGCGGATGATTTTGCCCGTCCGCCGCAATCCGCGCTCGCGCTCGGTGGCATCCGGGGAGAGCCGCGCCACCACAAGGTCGTGCGCAAGGGCCGTGCCGATGCTGTCCTCCGGAACGAAAACCTCGTCCGAGCCGTCCCTGGGATAAACGATGCCGTCTCCCGACCGGCGCATTTCCAGGTCTCCCGTGACCAGGTCGGCCGGGGCGCCCATGCCGTAGCAGTTATTGCGGACGCAAACGATGGCGCCCTCGCGCGCCATGAAACCAAGGAGCTTCCCCAGGCGCTTGCGGGCACCGCCGCGCACCGAAAGCTTCTCGGCTATCTGGCGCTCACTCAGGGGCTGCTCTTTCTGTTCCTGCAGCAGCTTGACAACTGTGCCTTTGAATTCTTCGCTGAATATTTTTGTATTTTTCATATTTTCCCGCTAGCGGCCGCCTCAGCCTGTTACGGAGAAACTGTTGTATTCCCCGGACGGCTGTTCGTAATTTTCCTCAAGCTTTGTCACGTTTGCGGAGGGAGGCCCTCGACGGCACCATGCCGCAAAGGCGCGGACATCATTTTTATCGCCCTCGGCAACAGCCTCTACGCACCCATCGTCGTTGTTGCGCACGTAACCTTTCAGCCCGATCCGGAGAGCTTCCTCGCGGCAGAAATGGCGGAAGCAGACCCCCTGCACACGTCCGTATATTTTCAAGTGAACCCTGGCTGTCATTTTTTGTGCGCCGCATTCAAAAGCCTGATTTTAAAAGGGTTTCGGCCCTTTTCCCAAGGTGCGCCACACGAATTTTCCGGACCGAGTTGCAAAAATATATTTTCTCGCATTTTGACAGCAGGTCAAGCGTTATGACCCGCTCCCTGACAAGGCCTTTCTGCAGCAGCCACGCGCGGAAAACCCCCGGCAGAAGGCCGCACTTGACCGGCGGGGTGAGCCATTCCCCGCCTAGCTTGACGATGATGTTCCCCGCGCAAAACTCGGTCACCTCTCCCCTTGCGTTCCAGAGGACGACCTCGTCATAACCAGGACGTTCCGCCTTAGCTTTTTCGTAAACCTGCCGGTATGTGGTTTTATGGTATAAATAAACGCTGCCGGAATCAACAGGATACTTTGCCGGGCAAATGGACAGTGTTTTCAAGGTATCACGGCTTAAAAGGTGCGCTTCCAGTTTCAGGGCGCCGTCCCTCTCCAAGATCAGACGGACGCGAGCCCGCGCCGGCGCCAGCCCACCCGCAAAGGACTCCAGTTTGGCCCGCAGCGCCTCCTCGTTAAAAGGGAATGAAAAAAAGCCGGCGGATGCTTTCAGGCGCGCCAGGTGCAAATCTAGCAGATAAAAGCCGGCGCGCGGATCCCATAGCATGGTTTCCAGCAGCGCATGGCCGCCTGATGCCGCGCATACCACCCTGGCCTTGACGGCGCATTCATCGAATTCATCCGAAGCAGTTGAATCCCAGACAATCCCGCCCCCCACGCCGTATTCGGCCGTTGCGGCAGACTTGTCAATCAAGACAGTCCGAATGGCTACGTTAAACTGCATTTTGCGCCCGGGGGCAAGATAACCGATGGATCCGGTGTAGATGCGGCGCGGACTTTTTTCAAGCCCTGCAATGATCCCGGCGGTGCGCACTTTGGGTGCGCCGGTGCAGGAAGCGGGAGGGAAAAGGGCCTTCATTATCCCGGCAAATGATGCCGAAGTTTTGGCGCGGACAGTAGAAATCATCTGCCAGACCGTATCGTATTTTTCCACGTCGCAGAGCGCCGGCACGCTTACGCTGCCTGGCGCGGCTATCCTGGCAAGATCGTTGCGCACCATGTCCACTATCATTATGTTTTCAGCCCTGTTCTTTTCAGAATTGCGGAGAGATTGCGCTTTGGCAAGGTCGTCTTCCGCAGTCTGCCCCCTTGCCATGGTACCCTTCATCGGCTTGGAATATATTTCCTTGCCGTCCAGCCGGAAAAGCAGTTCGGGCGAAAAGGAGCAGATCGCGTGTTTGTCATATTCCAAAAAGGCAGCATACGGCAGGTTTGAGTTTGAGGCAACCTGCGTAAAATACGCGTAGGGTTCAACGGCAAACGGGGCGCGCAGGCGGTACGTGTAATTCACCTGGTATGTTTCTCCGGCAGCCAGGAGCCCCTTTATGGCCCTGATGGAGCGTGTGTATTCTTCCTTGTCCACCTCGCTTTTCCATTCAGGGTGCCATGATGCTCCCCGCCCCCCGCGGGGAGCATCGGTTTGCGCGCAATCCCTGAAGAGGCCAAACCAAACCAGTGGGAATTCGCCGGCAGGCTGAGCGCGAATGGCTGCGTCCAGGGCTGCGCCGCATTCATACGATACAAATCCAGCGGCAAAATATTTGTTGCACTCGACCTCGTCCTGGACGCTATTCAAGGCAACATCAACATCCCCGGGCCGGTATGCCTCGATAACTTTGACAGGGCCGTGGAAACGCAGCCATCTTGATGAATCCGCGTCGTGAATCACCGCCCGGATACTATCCAAGGCAGGTGCTGGAAAGGTGCTGGTTGACATACAATGCCGGGCAAACTGGCTCAACCGAATTCAATTATCCCGAAGCTTTTCGGGTCAAACCTGCACATTCCCAGCCTGGGTCGCGCCGGGACTGCCGAAGAGGGAAAAGCGTCATATTCAGTCTCTCCGCCATTTTTAACAAGAAAACGGTAGATGGCGCATGCCATTGCCTTGTCGCGCTTGAGCCATGGTATGGAACCGAGAGGTATGTTCATGCTTCCACGCACAACGCCCGCCCCCGGTACAACCCGCCATTTTATTTGTTCAGGTGTTCTGAAATTGTGAAATTCTCCATATTGACTGAAGTAAAGAAACAACACGGGGCCGGTCGAATACCTGTCAAGCAGGCAGAGGTGGAAATGGCGGGCATCGCGTCCGGAGACGGGAAATGCTTCGACATCAATGGCAAGGGTTTCCCGGCCAAGAACCGGCCGCCACCGGAATGTTCGTTGTTTGATCCAGCCGGCATCTGCCCTGAAAGCCGGTCGCCGGTCGGCTGCATAATTCTTTATGTTACCAGCGGTCACGCCGGCGCGCAGGGCGGGAATATCGCGACTGAGAAGTGATTTAATTCCCCGAACGCATGCCATTATATTTTTGCGGGTGTACTGGTAAGCTTCCGCCTCCGGGTGGAACCCAAGGCGTCCATCGAGACTGCAAAGCCGGGCAAGACGCGAACGGATCGATATTTCGGAAACGAGAATCTTCTCCATCCGGTCGAGTAATGCACCAGGAACGCCTCGTCCCTCGAACAGGCGGCGGCGTAACAAATAAAACTCCATGATATTCCGGGCGCATCCGAAGTGAAGTCCGAGCGCCTCGGCAAGGCGGATATCGGCCATCCTTTCAGGGTTGTCCTTGAAGGATGCGGCAAGTCTTTGCATGATCTTGAGCCCCTTTGCCCATTTCCGGCAGATGCTGGCGGTCAACGCAATTGCCCCTTCCAGGTTGTGCTGGCTCAGGCACTCGCCGATTGCATCGCCGCTGGGCGGGAAATTATGCAGCCACGTGGGAGCAAGCGGAATGTTTCTGAACTTCAGGCAAAGCGGCCACGCGGCTCCGCTGTGCATCGGGCCATAATACTGCATCATGTTATCGAGCGGGTAATTAACGTATGCGTCCGAAAACCACCGCCAGGCTTCGGCCGCTTTCCCGGCCGCGGCGCCCCAATCCGGGCGTGCCAATGCAAGCAGGAACTGGTTCTCGGCACCTTGAAAGTTTTCAAACGCGAGTGCGCCGGATGCCCGGTGCATCAGGCCGGGATAATTGCCGAAATACCAGCATTGCATGGCATGCTTTCCGCCCAGGGCATGCAGCTGCTTGTATTTGCGATAGAGTATGCCCGGAACGGGAACGAAGGGAACCGTGGCGACTTCATGAGAACAGCAAACCTGCAGCTTGGCCGAAACTTCCGCTCCGGCTGAGGCGGCGGTTTTTGCCAGGCGCCTGAAATTTGCAGCGGGACCGACTCCGGAAAGCCAGTAATCCCCTCCGGCCATGATTTTACCCGATTGCCTGATCCTGAGATTGGATTCAAAATTATACTGGAAAATCACGCCGCGAGGCATGTGCGCGGCAACATCATGGACCCATCGGGCGGGATAACGTGCGTTGGGCATGTAAAACCAGGCGATTAATTCCGCATCCGGGGCGGCCGATTTCATCCCGTCCCGCATGGCGGCAAGGGTGCTGTATATGATCCGCCATTTTGGGATTTTTGAACAGCGGGCGCACTCGATTTTATTATCCTGCCATGAGCCGGCTGCGCTCAGGCAGGTGGTCGTGCGCTCGCCATGGGTTATATTGATGATCCCGCCCAGGCCGGGAACGGATTTGAAAATATGATTTACCGATTCGCGGATATATCTTTGCGCCAGCCCGCTCGAGGGGCAAAAAAACCTTTCGCCGCCCTGCTCCGCCCCGCCAAGCTCCGGATGTTTTTTCAAAAGCGGGTCGTCATTCTTCCACGCAACCGGCTCTATGTGGAATATCCAGGTTTTGATGCCGTAGCGGGCGCACTTTTCCACGGTGCGCCTGAGCTTGGCCAGGCGTCGCGGCGCGTCCGGGGGCATTTTGGTAATGGATGTTTTGCAAAGGTCGCGCCACTCTACGGTGAGCCAGAGTCCGTTTATGCCCTCGTGCGCCAGGCGGTTCAGGTATTCATCGGGATAATAGTCAACATCATCCATCAGTTCGTCGCGGTTAAAAGGCGGCCTCTTGATTGGCCCGAAATAGCAGCGCGAAATCCGGTTTTTGAGCCAGGGCTTTTTGCGGATGCGGCCCAGCGGCAGGAACGGGCCGTCGGATGCAAGCAGCATTTCCTCCAGCGCGAAAATTGCGCGGCGCATGCCTTCCGTGTCGCCCGCCCGGACCAGGCACCCGTCCCGGTTTATATCAATGATGTATTCCTCGAAGCAGGATGTCTTCTCTTCCCTGCAGACGACCGGGTAACAGCCGTCCCCGGGAATACGCGCCTCCCTTAAAAAAGTTTCCAGGTCGCAATAGGCCGTTTCCAGCAGGGCGGATTTGAATTCAATACCCAGCCTGACGCCGCCGGATAAATCGGCCTCGTCCGGCCGCGCCCGGCGGCGGCAATAGCGGAAGGCGCGTTTCACCGGTTGCCGCAAGGCGGTTACAAAAGGCCACTGGTCAACAAACGATCTGTTCGGTCCGGGCTTATGATTGACGCGCTTCATGCGTTAAATTCAGTTCTGTATGTCGGATTTCCAGGGGTCATAGTGGGGATGGGGGACGCGCGGCACGCGCATGCCGCCGGTGCGATAGAGCACCGGTGGTGCGGCGCATTCAATTTTGAGAACAGTGCATTCGTCGTCCGGCGGAGTTTCCGGCAAGCCGGTGACCTTGAAAACATTGTTTTGCTGCGTAAATTTGTATTTTTTTCCGCCTCCCAGGATGGAGACGGATTTCACCCGCGTTTCAAGGCCGGCCACGGCGTATTCCGCACCCGGCCATTTTATTGAAAGCAGGTAAAGATTTTTTCCGGAAGCCGTAAAAACCCCCTGGTGGCTCCACTCGCTGCGATGCTCCCCGCGCACGTACATGTCGTAATTAAACCGGTCGGTGTTGGCAATCGCCTCGGAGTTGATTTTCATCCATCTGCCGATCCGCTTGAGGATTCGGACCGATTCGCGCGGGATGCTGCCATCGCCGGCCGGCCCGATGTTGAGCAGCAGGTTGCCCTGTCCGTTGGCAACCGTGGTCAGCATCCTGATGATTGTCTTGACCGATTTCCAGTTCGAGTCCCATTTATTGAACCCCCAGCTTTCGTTCATGGTCATGCATGCCTCCCAGGGGCGCCATGGGACCGGCGCGGTGACATGGCCTTCCGGGGTGCCGAAGTCATTGGGGAGCCCATTGCGGCCCGGGAAAATGATCTGAGGCTGGATTGAATTGACCATTTTGTTCATCCTGTCCGCCTGCCAGCCCTTGGCGTTGAAAGGCCAGCCGCCGTCATACCATAATATTTCCACCGGGCCGTATTTTTCCAGGAGCTCCCTTATGCGGTTCAAGGTATTGTCCATGAAAATTTTGTATTTACCCTTGTCTTCAAGCGCATCCACGGCATCGGGCTGGTCAAACCAGTTATTCAGGCTGTGATAGAGCCCGATTTTCAATCCATGCTTCCTGGCCGCCGCCATGATTTCCGCGGTGAAATCCCTCCTGGCCGCGGTCCTGGTTGAGCAGAAATCGCTCAAGGCGGTGTCATAGAGGCGGAATCCGTCATGGTGCATCGTGGTGAAAACGATGTATTTCATCCCGGCTTCGACCGCGAGGGCGCAGATGGCATCGGCATCGAATTTGCTCGGATTGAACCGGTCCGCCAGCTTGCGGTATTTATCCGGCAATATGCCCTCCCTGTTCATTGCCCATTCGCCCCGCCCGAGCATGCTGTAAAGGCCGAAGTGCACAAACAGGCCGAACCGCGCGCCGCAGAACCATTCAAGTGTCTTTTCTTTTTCCAGCATTTTATCTCCTGCTATTTTTCTCTTTGAAATCAATTTATATCAAAGAACGGAATTACATCCACTGCTATTTACATGCTATTACCGCCCTGTCCTGAAATTCGCGGCAGGCAAAATGC
>Ga0172380_10006947_pt1 | contig 12940 bp, 13 predicted proteins | sample Leawe162metaG_FD_119747 | JGI IMG/M metagenome (GOLD analysis project Ga0172380, IMG submission 119747) | Leachate microbial communities from a municipal landfill in Southern Ontario, Canada - Leachate well 162 metaG | ecosystem: Engineered > Solid waste > Landfill > Unclassified | place...
CGGACTCTTCCTTGGCCATTTCCTGAACCGGGCCAGGATTCCGTTCCTTCATGGCGGTGCCGCTTCTCTTGCCCATGATGTTGATGCTTTCCGCGATGGCTGCTACCTTCATTGTTTTCTCCCGTGCTGTGGTTTCAATCGTATATATATCTCTACCGCTCCCGATGGAAACGGCGGTTTTCCCGAGTGTAAGGGTGCATGGTAACGTGGGAAAATAGCGTTTTACAAAACGGATGTCAACAGGCAACAGGGTGAAGCGGTGTAAAAAAGTGTCGGAGTGGCGCGGAAATCGGTGGATATACCTAGGATTGCCCCCTATTTTGCCACCAGCCTCCTTGATCTGGTCGCCGATGGCGATGATGGAGGAAAACGGCTTCATGGGGAATCTCCGGGTGTTGCGGGCATGGCCAGGCGCCGTGTGGGCAGCAACCTGGCCATGGTGGGTTGAACAAGGGTCGGGGAAAGGGATTACCGCCTTCCGCCGCCGCCCATGCCACCCCGGCCGCCCATGCCTCCTCCGCTCATGCCGGAGCCACCGGAACCCATGCCGCCACCCGCGCCGCTCCCGGAACCGCCGCTGCCGCCCATGCCTTGCCTCTGGCCATTTTTCTGGCCGGATCCGTCACGCGGCGCATTCTCCGGCTGGCCCATGGCTTTCTGCTTTTCCTCCGGGCTCATCTTCTGCACCCGGTTCTGCCATTCGTTCTGGAAGGCGTTGCGCTCTTCCACCGTGGCCTGTTTCATGCTGCCGCGCTGGGCCGCCAATTCCTCGTTGGTCATGGCGCTGTAGTCCGCGGCTGCAAAGGCCATGGCGGCGGTGAGCAGGGAGCCTGCCAGGACGGTGCTGATCCGGAACATCGTGATTTTCTTCATGTGGATAATCCTCCTCTGATTAAAATGATAAACAACTTCATACGGGAAAACAGCACAGCACAAACTCTGTGGTGCCAGGATATATCACGAATCGTGCCATCGCCTCGGACCAGGGGGCATTCCCCTTGAATTGCCGCCCATAATTGGGGCAGGGGTGCCCGGGGCTCTGTACGGCCATGGAGTAATCCTGGGTAATTTGTATCCATGCGGACAGTAGCACACGGATAGTTTTTGCACAGCGTGGCACTTTGTCGCGCAGCGCAGCCAAGGTTTCACGTGAAACGTGCGGGAAATCAACAGCGCCCAGGTGGAGTTAGCGCAGAGGGGCGGGAAGCGGGAAACCCCTTTTGGCAAAGGGCTTGCGGGGAGGAATAAGCAAGAATCAACAGGTTTTCAACAGCCATTCAACAAAAGACCAACACCCTTTCAACAACCCTTTTTGATTGTGAATCACGCGGGCATCTTGGCTGGGCGCAGCCATTTTTTCAAGAGCAGCCGGGTGCAGTCACCCACCAGGCGCGCGGAGGGGCTGATCGGCGCAGGGAAGGATTCCGCTCTGGTCTGGAGCACCACACCCTCGGCCAGATAGTGGAGATGCCAGCCTGCCTGGCGCGCCCGCAGGCAATAATCCGCATCGGCGTAGTGGGCGGCAAAGCCCTCGTCCAGAAAGCCGATCTCCTCCATCACCTCCCTGCGGATCACCAGGCAGGTGTCCAGTAGCCATTGGGGCTCGAAGGGGCGCAGATGATCCTGTTCCGTGAGCAGATGACGGCTGAGGATGGCGGGCGCAGCGGCAAGCACGCGGCCCAAAGGGGTGTGCAGGCAGAGGATCGTGGCCAGGGTCGGGGCGGAACGCACCGAGGGGAGAACCATGCCTTGGGCATCAACGATGCGGGGCGCGGCCAACCCGGCCTCCGGGGTTTCATCGAGAAAATGGATCAGGGCGTCCAGGCTGCCGGGTTGGGGGCGGAGGTCTTCGTCCCAGAAGGAGAGATAGCGGGCCGTGGCCAACCGGCAGGCGTGGTTGCGCGCCTTGGCCGGGTGATCACCCCCGCTGTTTTCCAGAATGACGATCTCCGGAAAGGCCCGTTCCAGCCGGGCAAGGGCAGGATGCTCCGGCTGCGCGGCCACCACGATGATCTCCAGGGCCACCTGGTCGGCCTGGGGCAGGAGCGCGTCCAGAAAGGGGAACAGCCCCTCGGGGTTTTCCGGGTTGTGGATCAGGCAGATCGCCAGGTCGGGTACGATGTCTTCCATAGAGTATTGATGGACTCGTAAAAAATCTCGTCTTGGCATGTTGGCATGGCGGTAAATTCAGCAGCGCCGCTTCGCTGCTGCCGCAGATGCTAGGAAGAGGCCTGCGAAGTGTGCTATTTGCACATGAGCAGGCCGATGACAGCTAAGCGAGCACCGCGAGACTGCGACGCAGATGCGATGCTGCTGAATTTACCGCGGCAGTTTCTCCCGCACCGTGGGGAACAGTGCCATGTCGGTGTGGGGCAGAAAGAGCGAGGCCATGTAGTGGTTCATGAACTGACTGCTCTCCGAAAGCTCCAGATTGGTAATGAGCGAGCTGACCATCATCCGTTCCCGGAAGCGGACATGGTCGGTGAGGCTGATCTGGCAGCCGAGCATGGAGGCGTTGCCCAGGTAGTAGAACTTGTCGCGGTCGATGTCCGGAAGTAACCCGATGCAGATCGCCTGCTCCAGGTCGATATAGGCCCCGAAGTTGCCCGCCATGATCACCCGGTCCAGATCGTCGAAGGTCATGCCCACCGATTCCAGCAGGGTGACGTAGCCCGCGTACATGGCGCCCTTGGCCCGGATCAGGTTGTCGAAATCCACCTCGGTGATGGCGATGTCCTCGCCCATGAGGGTATCCTTGGACCAGGCCAGCACATATTCGTAGCCGTCTATCCCTTCCCGGATGCGGGGGTGCGAAAGCTCGCGGTTGAACTTGCCCTGCTGATCGATGACCCCGGCCTCCAGCAGCTCGGCCACGATGGCGATGAGCCCGGAGCCGCAGATGCCGCAAGGCTTGATGCGGTCGATGGTGATGATCATCGGCTCCAGGGTTTCGGGATGGATATGGAAATTCTCGATGGCCCCGGCATTGGCCCGCATCCCGTGCTTGATGCCGCCGCCCTCGAAGGCAGGGCCGGCGGAGCAGGCGGCGCAGACCATCCACTCCTCGTTGCCCACCACGATCTCGCCGTTGGTGCCGATGTCGATGAACAGGGTCAGTTCCGAACTCTTGTACATCTGGCAGGCGTGCACCCCGGAGATGATGTCGCCGCCCACGTAGCTGGCCACTGCCGGGTAGAGGAAGAGGCGCACCGAGGGATGGGCGTGGATGCCCAGGGCGGCGGCGCGGGTCAGCGGAAAATGGCTGCAGGTCGGGACATAGGGGGATTCGCGCAGGTATTTCGGGTTCAGCCCCAGGAGCAGGTGGCTCATGATGGTGTTGCCCGCGGCCATGATGTAACTGATGTTGCTGGGGCTGATCATCACCTTCTTGCAGACCGTTTCGATCACCGCGTTGATGGTGCGGACCACTTTTTCCTGCAAACCCTTGAGGCCGCCGGGCCGCTGGGAGTAGATGATCCGGGAGATGACATCCTCGCCGCAGCTGATCTGGTCGTTATAGGCCGAGGCCTCGGCGATCACCTCGCCGGAATTCAGGTCGATCAAGACCCCGCACACCGTGGTGGTGCCGATGTCCACGGCCAACCCGTAAAGGTTGCCCGTGGTGTCGCCCGCTTCCACGGCAATGATCCGGTCCGGCTCCTCGGCCCGCTTGCCGCGAAGCATGATCGCCGTCACCTGCCAGTCGGCTTCCCGCAGGGTGAAGGGCAGCTCCATCAACAGCTCCGGGTGGTCATAGGTCGGTTCGGAGCAGTCGTGGCATTTTTTCTTGATGGCCCGCATCAAGCGCTGGAGATCGGGCACGTTGTCTTCCAGCGTCGGCGGCTCCAAGGTGAGAAAGCGTTTTTCCACCGGCGGCGCCACCTGCCAGGTGCCGATCAAATGGTCCAGGGAGCGGGCCGAGATGGCGCGGGTGGTCTTGGGCTTGGCCTTGAGCGCCTTGCCGTCCTTGCTGGTGGCAACGGGGATGGAGACCACCAGATCCTCGATGATCGAAGACTGGCAGGCCAGACGGAACCCCTCGGCGTGCTCCTCCGCCTTGAGCTGCATGGCCTTGTTCGCCGCCACCTCGCCCTGTTCGATCTTGACCTTGCATTTGCCGCAGACCCCGTCGCCGCCGCAGGAGGCCTGGATATAGAGCCCGGCCTTGGCCGCGGCGCTCAGCAGGTTTTCTCCGTCATCCACCTCGATGGTGACGTTGTCGGGCAGGAAGGTAACGCTTTTTTTCATAACTCTCCGGTCTCCGGGGAAGTGTTGGCAAGGGATGGATTATCGCACAAAGATAGCAGGAAGGCGGGGCTTGTCAAGCATCCTGAAGCCGGTCAGCGGCGTGAAGCGAGGAGTCAGCTGCTCATGCCGCCTTATGGAAGGGTTTTATCTCCTGCGTCAGGGTGTCCTCGATGGCGTCGCGAGCTACCTCAAGGTCGTAACGAGCCTGAAGGTTGCTCCAGAACTGGGCGGTTGTCCCGAAATATCGGCCAAGACGCAGGGCGGTGTCCGCGGAGATGCCGCGTTTTTCCAAGACAATTTCGTTGATGCGCCGGGCAGGCACATGAATTTCCTTGGCGAGCCGATACTGGCTTATGCCCAGGGGGGCAAGAAATTCCTCTCTGAGGATTTCTCCGGGATGAATGGGGGGAAAATCTCTTTTGCTCATGGCGATACTCCTTAATGGTAGTCCACGATTTCCACCTCAAAGGCGTTACCGTCGCGCCACCTGAAGCAGATTCGCCATTGTTCGTTGACCCGAATACTGTACTGGCCTGTCCGTTCACCGCGTAGAGCCTCAAGGCGATTGCCCGGAGGTATCGTCAAGTCGTCAAGCTCTCCGGCGCCATCAATCAGTTCCAGCTTTCGTGCGGCAAGACGTTGAATATCCTGCGGAAGTTTGGAGGAAAAACGGCCTTGGAATATCTTCTGTGTTTCCTTGCAGGCGAAAGACTGAATCATGGAAAAAACATAACGCCAAACAACAATAACGTCAAGCGTTAACACGAAGAGGAGGGCGTGATGGGGTTGGTCGAGAGGAGCGGTGGACGAAGATCAGGCCATGAAGCTGGGGAGAAAGGCCTCGATCTGCTGGAGGAGGTTGCGGGTAACCGGCTTTTTGACCACCGTCAGTACCAGCGGGCTGTCGGCCAGGGGATGCATCTGGTCGATCTGCATGGTGTCGAGCATGGAGATCAGCACCACCTTTGGTTTTTTGACGATCTGGCCGCAGCGGTAGCACTCCCGCAGGGCGTCCAGCACTGCCCGGCCATCCATGATCGGCATCAGCATGTCCAGAAAAATGAGGTCCGGCTTTTTCTTGAAGAACTGGAACAGCCCCTGGGCTCCGTTGGCAGCCTCGGTGATCTTGCACCCCGCGAACATGGCGCTCAGGTGGTTTTTCAGGGTGGTGCGGGCAACAACGTCGTCGTCGATGATAAGGAATTGCATGGGCCACCTGTTTTTTATCCGAGAGGGGGTGTTCAGTTGTTTGCTCCGCAGATATGGCAGATTGTTTGCCCGGATGCAATACTGAAAAAATACGGAAGGATCGCGGAAAAGCCCCCCTGTTCACCAGGGGGGCTTTCGTGGAGCCGGAAAATCTCGCGGGAACCTAATCGAACACCCCGGTCAGCACGTCGGCGATGACGGCGGTGGCAACGGCGACCAGCACCAGATCGGAGCCGCAAACCTGCCATTCGTAGCCAGGGTGGTGGGGCAGTTGAGCCAGCAACGGGCCGGGGACAGCTTTTTTGGCGATCCCCGGAGGCAGCGGTTTGCCGCGGCCCAGATTCTTGCGGATCCCCGGGGGAAGCGCGCCATAGCCGGTGTAATTGTTGGAAACCGCCAAACGGCGGGCCTGTTCAATGGTGATTGCGGCGGTGACCAGGACGGAGGAGTCATGGGAGTCCGACTTATTCTCCCCCATGTCGTGCTTCTGGGCCTTGTCGTGTTTGCCCTTCCCTTCGGGGGGCGCCGCCATGGCCGGGGCTCCGGCGAGTTGCGTTGCCATAAAAATGGCGAGGAAAAGTCTCAGCAGATGGGTGCGAATCATGGTTAAGCCTCCGTGGGTGTGAGGGGTTACAGTATTCCATGCCTGATTCTGGTCTACCGCGAGACCGCTCTTTCTGTCAAGCGCTGGATTCGGATGCAATTCTCTTGGTGCTCCCTGGAAAAATGCGCTAATACAAGACTATGTTCCGGCGGGTAAATATGCAACGCTGATGACAGCCATCGCGGCTGAAGCCGCTCCTACACAACCGATACACCCCGACCCGGTAGGAGCGGCTTCAGCCGCGATAATCGAGCAATATGTTCCATCCGTTGCCAACGTCCTGAAAACAAGAGGAGGTTTCCCATGCTGCAATTTCGCATCGATGAGGAGCGCTGCATCCAGTGCGGCGAATGCGCGCTTGAGTGTCCGGCCGGTGTCATCGCCATGGACGGGTACCCGAAAATGACCAATGACAGGGGCTGTTTCCAGTGCCAGCACTGCCTTGCCGTCTGTCCCACCGCAGCGGTGTCGATCCTCGGCAAGGATCCCGAGGCGAGCACGGAGCTTAAAGGCAACCTGCCGGACCCGGCCCAGCTTGCGACCCTGATCAAGGGCAGAAGGGCGGTGCGCCGCTACCAGGAGCAGGATCTGGCCCCGGAGCTGATCGACCGCCTGCTTGCGGTTTCCTGCCATGCGCCCACCGGGGTTAATGCCCGCTCGGTGCTCTTCACCGTGGTCAGGGAGCGGGCGGTGCTGCACCGGCTGCGGGAGCATCTGATGGCCCGTCTCATGAAATTGAAGGATATCGGCGGGCTGCCGGAGGGGTTGGCAGGCCAGTACCTCGGCTGGACAGCCAAGGCCTGGCAGGAGGAGGGCAAGGACATTCTTTTTAGGGGAGCCCCGCATCTGCTCATCACCAGCGCTCCGGCGGACGCCCCTTGTCCGGGGCAGGATTCCCTCATCGCCCTGACCACCTTCCAGCTGCTCGCCCATGCCCACGGGGTCGGCACGGTTTGGGACGGCATCTGCATGATGGCCCTGGCTGCCTGCCCCGAGGTGGTGGGCAAGCTCGGCATCCCCGAAAATCACACCCTGGGGTATGCCATGGCCTTTGGCGAACCTGCGGTGGAATACCAGCGGACCGTGCAGCGGGGCCCGGCCTTGGTGAATGTGGTCAAGTGGTGATCAGCAGCCGGGTTGCAGGAAGGGCTATGCTGTTGTGAGCGGTCCGCTGGTGGCCGGCGTTTCAGCAGGAAGAAACCACTGGTCCAGCCGGTTGCGGAAACCGTTTTGCAGGGCGGTGAGGGCCTTGGCGGTGTCCGGTTGCTCGCTCCTGCCTGCCGCTTTCTCCATGGCAGTGGCGGCCAGGGGACCGGCAAAGGGGGAGAGTTTCGGGTGTTTGGCCAGGAGCTGTTCCACGCGGGTCAACATCTGTTGGGCAACCCGCTCCTCTGTGGGGAGGGGGAGATCCGTGGGGTCTGCCTTCCGGGGAACAGGGAGCGGCTCGCTTGCCACTGGTAGCGGTGCTTCCGCCATGGTATTCAAGCCTTCGGTCTCCACCGACTCCACCGGCAGGGGCTTCTCCCTGCGGGCAAAGAGTCCGTCCAGTTCCTTTTCCTTCATTTCATCCAGGGCCTTGAGAATCTGCTGCCAGCGCGCCTCAAGCATTTCGGCGTAGTCCAGTTCTCCCCCCGGGCCAGCGCCCAGCGTATCGTAGAGATCCTTGAGGTTCAGGTCGTTGAGGTCCGCCATGGCGGGTAGTGGCTGGTGGCTGGTGATCCGGGTCTGGGTGACGGTTTGTCTGCTGAACGAAGCGGAAAAGGAGGAGACCGAGCCCATGGACATTTCGCCGAAGTCCATCGCCCTGGTCATGGCCTCCTCGTGGTTACCGGAAAAAAAGGTAGAGGCAATGGAGGTCAGTTCCCCCACCAGCCTGGTGATATCGGCAAGCTCCTGTTCATTGAGGTCGCCCTGCACCGAGATGCCCATGGCTTCGGCGGAGGTGGAGCTGCCGGCATAATTCACCCCCGAGGAGGCAGGATTGAACCAGCCGATTGCCTGGGTGTACTGGTAATTTTGACTCAGGCTCGAAAGGGTGACCTGATCGCCTTCCGCCGTGGTCAGGGAGAAAGAGGACGACTGCGTCTGGGCAAGGGTCTGCTCAAAGGTGGACTTGCCGGAGCGGGCGGAATACAGGGATTGGTAGTCGGTGGAGGCGGCTGGTCCCTGGATGGAATTGGTTGGGATGTTCATTTGGCGGGCTCCCGTGCTGGTTTGCGGTGTAGCACGGCGGGCGGAAGGCGTAGCCGTGCTACTGTGCTTTTCGGGAGGGTGGTTGGAAAACTTGAGGGGAGATGAAGGGATGCTTATTTTTCATTTAACAGTGATAACGCTTCCTCAAACTCATTAATAATTTCATCTACATCTGTGGTGTCGATCGCCAGGTTGTTAGAAGTAATTGTTGCTTGTGCAAGATATGAAACGAGAAATAGCATTAATGCTAAACATGTTAAACTAACGTACTGTGATTCGCTGGCAATTAAGGCGGCCCCATAAAGTACTACCAAAAACAAGGGAATTATAGGGATAATCTTAATTTCATCTATTACATATTTCATATACAGTCTTGCCGTGCTGTTTTGTTTTGACAATTGATTAAGAATTTCATCAACACGATATTGTTGATTTTTTGGGTGTAAAATAATTTCATTAATTACAAATTCGACTTTTTTCCATTTATGTAGATATGAAATATTTTCTTTTAGTAAATATTGCTTTGTCATCAGACCTGAGAAAGCCAGGATTGCACCGAACAATGAAGTCATTCTTGAATCAATTTTTTGTGCATTACCGTGTAGGTGGAATACAATAAATAAAAATGTGACGATAATTATAGTAAGAAGTATTGCTTTGAATATATCGGCGGTGATGGAAGGGGCTGGATTTCTCTCTTTTTTCATTATCTGCCTTCGAACCGCTCGTTAATGTAAATGTCAATTCTTCTAGCCACCCCTGAGCCATCATGTAGCTGTTCTTCGTTGATTGGCATAATAGCAGTTTCTGCAATAGGTTTTTCGCGGCTACTCCAGGTTGTGCCGACGCCGGATTTCATGCCTTTTGCTCTTAGTTTTAAGCGTCTGTCTGCAACCGCCCTGTCAAGCTCAATTATTTCTTCATCGTCCAACTCAGGTTCGTTGGCGACAAGTTCAACGTCTTTAGATTTTAATGAATTTTTTAATTTTTTTGCGGATTCTTTAAGGTCAGCTATCAAAGTGCTGGGACCAGATGGCAAATTGGAACCAGTGTGCTTAATAATTATTTTCTTTAATATATCTAGGCTGTTAACCCATTCGACGAAAGACCCAGTTTTTGCAATCGGATCGACTTCAACCAAATAATGTTGATCCATGTTTAATGAGTTAACTGCTTTTTCCAATAGTTCTTGAAAAATATCAGCGAATGTTCTTGCAGATTTTGCAAAACGCGAAACATCTGGTGCTTTATGCACCATCACAATTTGCTTGGGAATATTAATGACACAAAGGGTATAAAATCTTGGGTCTTTAGAATCTTTGAGATGCCCTGGTTCAGGCTCCTCCGCTATTCGTGCATATGGTGGTCTAATTGTAAGGTAAAACGAAAATAGATCATCGTTTATTTTCACTAAATCCGCTAACCCCCAAGTTGAAGCTCCCCTGCTAATTCGTATATTCTCAGGGATCAAGGAAACAGATTGTCGGAGGAGGTCTGGGCGTGGAATTGGCGATGAAAAGATGTTCTGTTGCTTCCCGTGTCGTTCAGGTAGTTGAACTTGAAGTAACCACCAAAGAGTTTTGTCATTTTCGTAACTCATCCAAACTCCTTATGAAAAGCATTACATAGCTCACCTCATGTCAGCCCCATGAGGTAGAATCTGACGATTTTCTGTTTGATTTTCCTGATTATGGGACGAGACGGTATGTTCTGTGGAATAAGGTCATCCGCAGTTTCGTCTCAATTTCGGGGACATACTTCTTTCCCACTAAATCTGGAAATACGACCGTCCAGAAATACTATCGCGACACATTTCCACGCACCTAACAGATTGTCAATGCTGAAAAAATACGGGGTGTTGTCGGTATGCTCAGGATTAAGCACGGGGATTGGGCCAATTTCGGTTAGGCGCGGTATTTGAGACTCACCCCTTTGAGAAAACCGCGCAAGATCTGATCCTTGCACTCGCGGTAGTGCGGGTGGTCCGGCCTGCGGAAAAAGGCGCTGAGTTCGTGTTTGCTCAGGCGCATATCCGCCAGGGCCAGAATCGCCAGCATGTCTTCGTCTCGCAGGTTCAGGGCGATTTTCAGTTTCCGCAGGATGATGTTGTTGGTTAAGCGCTGTTCCGGCGGGGATTGCGGACCTTCTTTCTTGCCGCGTTTCTCGTTGATCACGCCGTTGAGGAATATGGCCAACTGGGTATCGCTGCATGGCTGATACCCCGGCTCATCCTCTTTTTTCAGCCAGCCGGTGATCTGCTCCCCGGTTGCCCGGTGCTCGGCCAGGGCGAAGATGGCGAGCATTTTCGCCTCGTTCCAGGCGAAGGCATGGCGGAGACTGCGCAGGATATCGTTGTTGTTCATTGGGTTGCCTTGGGCTGAATTGCAGAGGGTGGTGTTCGTTTCTATCTTATAGCCCATGGTTTTGCGGAATGGGCAAGATTTTTTGTCATGATCCGGCCTGCGGTTTTTTCTTCCCCTCCCTTGATGGGAGGGGATTGAGGGGTGGGTGAATGCGCCATGAAGTAGGCCCTTGCAACGTCCCCCACCCCCTCACCCCCTCCCGCAAGGGGAGGGGGAACCAGCGTCGTCCGGTTAAGATATTGCATACGGTCAAGATGCAGCATCATCGACTAATAAATCCCCCCTTTGAAAAAGGGGGGCGAGGGGGGATTTTGACGGTTTGCTTGATATTGCAATTTTCTTACCGGACAACACTGAGGGGGAACAGGAGAACAGAGCTGACGAACTGAGCTTTTTGGTAAGTGCGCGGAGGAGTTAGACAGGCCGTCCCCGGCCAACCGTGTATTGACAAAAACCACGGAGCGGGTCATTCTAACCCCATGAAAAATATCACCGACACCACCTCCTACCATGCCGGTTTTTTACAGTTTGACGTACGCTTGGCCGATCCTGCGGCGAATCTCGCCTCGGTGCGGGCGGGTTTGGCCCGTCTGGCCCCCAGGGGGGCGGGGATCATCGTTTTGCCCGAGCTGTGGAGCTGCGGCTTTGCTTACGAGCGGCTCCAGCATTTCGCCCTGCAGACCGTGGAGATGCTGGACGAGATGCAGCGGCTGGCCGGGCAGTATGGTATTCATCTGGCCGGCTCCCTGCCCGAAGAGGTGCTCACCGAGGTGGGCTCCGTCATCTATAACACCCTGTACATCGTTGGTCCCAACGGGGTTGTCGGTTCGGTCCGCAAGCAGCACCTCTTCGCCCCCATGGCCGAGGATCGTCATTTCACCCCAGGGGATAATCTCCAGCCGGTGGCAACCGGGCTTGGGATGGTGGGCGGGTTGGTTTGCTACGATCTCCGGTTCCCCGACCTTGCAAAATCCCAGGCCGGAAAAGGCGCGGGGCTGCTGGTGGTAAGCGCCCAGTGGCCCGAGGCCCGGCGGGAGCAGTGGCGGACCCTGGCCATGGCGCGGGCCATCGAGAATCAGATCTGTGTCGTGGCCTGTAACCGTTGCGGGGTTACCGGGAAAACCGAGTTCGGCGGCCATTCCCTGGTTGTCGGTCCGGACGGCACGGTGCTGGCCGAGGCTGGATCGGAACCGGGTGAGGCGTGGGTCGAAATCGACCCGGCCTGGATGCAGGAGCTGCGGCAGCGCTTCAACACCGTGGGGCCTGCGGTGTACCTGTTTAATGATGAGGACAAGATTGTCGAGCTCGGGGATTTGGCCGAACTGACTGCCCGCTACCGGAGTGTGGGGCGCAAGGTGGTGTTCACCAACGGCTGTTTCGACATCCTGCACCAGGGGCATGTCACCTATCTGGAGCAGGCCCGGAGGGAAGGCGATTGCCTGGTGGTCGGGGTCAACAGCGACGCCTCGGTGCGGGCTCTCGGCAAGGGAGATGACAGGCCGGTGAACCATGAGCAGAGCCGGGCCAGGATTTTGGCCGCCCTGGGCTGCGTGGACCATGTGGTGATCTTTGGCGAGGAAACGCCGCACAGGCTGATCACCACCCTGATGCCCGAGGTGCTGGTCAAGGGCGGCGACTGGCCGGTGGAAAAGATTGTCGGCGCCCCGGAGGTGCTGGCTGCGGGCGGCAGGGTGCTTTCCATTCCGTTGGTGGAAAATTACTCCACCACCTCCCTCATTAAAAAAATCCGCACAAGTTAAGAGCTTATCCGGCAAGCTCCTTGCCTTTTCTTCCCCCGCCCCCTGCGGGAGGGGGTCAGGGGGTGGGGGAACTCGCTCAAAGACACCGCTGTCTGATAACCTCAAGCACCCCTTCCAGATTTTCAAAAATTTCGTTATTCCAGAATCTCAAGACGCTGAATCCATTCGTGGCAAGACAGGCATCCCTTTGTTGGTCCCTGTTTCCATCCTCCGCATGCTGCGCGCCATCAAGCTCTATGACGATCCGTTTGTCAAAAGAGACGAAGTCAACGATATACCTTTCAATCGGCTGCTGACGGCGGAATTTCACGCCTTCCATCTGGCTGTTCCGTAAGTGCTGCCAGAGGCGGTGTTCCGCGTCCGTAAGATTATTACGAAGTTCACCTGCTCGATCATGCAAGGGATGCCGTGGCTTCATCGCTATTTCCCCCACCCCCAACTGACCTTCCCCCGGTTTAGTGGACACCGGATTAGGCTGCAAGTTTAAAATAAGTCGCTTCGTACAGGGCCGGACTTTGAAAGCCCAAGGTCGAGTGAAGACGACGGCGGTTATAGAATCGCTC
>Ga0172380_10006948_pt1 | contig 12939 bp, 11 predicted proteins | sample Leawe162metaG_FD_119747 | JGI IMG/M metagenome (GOLD analysis project Ga0172380, IMG submission 119747) | Leachate microbial communities from a municipal landfill in Southern Ontario, Canada - Leachate well 162 metaG | ecosystem: Engineered > Solid waste > Landfill > Unclassified | place...
TCGGGCGGCCGCCATGCGCCGCGAGAAACAACTCAAACAACATGCCGGTCGCCAATGGATTCGCGCCTCGATCCTGCCCCTGGTCCGCCGGCTGTATCCGAACGCTCAATGGTAGAGTCCGGCGGGAGCCAGCTGCAGAGGAAATATGCGGGTTATTGTGCTGTAGCCGGGGGCGACTTGTCCTGCGAAGTTTTATGCAAAGCAACGAAACAGGATGACCCACGTTTTTTGGTTTACTCTGGTTTGAGCAACACCCCCCTTGAGACGCATCCCCGATCAGCAGCCTGAAGCGTCCCCCGTCTGGCGGGCCTGCTTGCGCTCGGGCGCGCCGCAGTCGGGCGCCCCCCCCTTCAAAAAGCTTGACAGCCGTGCTATATTAAGAATGGGCAAGCATATCGTTTAACGGGCAAAATGAAATTCTTTAAATGTATTCCTGCCGGCACCCACGCCGTCAAGTCCGGCAACAAACAGACGGGCAGAGTCGCCGAGTTCGACGGGCTGGCGCACAACCTGTACCTGCGCATGCCCCTGGGATACGGAAAAAGCGGCTGGTATGTGGGATGGCAGATGGGGCAGATATTGTTAAGCAACTGCCGCGATACTACCTGGATTGCCCTGTCACCCTCCCTGACGCACATCTGGCACGTGGACCGGGCCGGGACCGTGATTGCCTTTCAACATGGCGGGACTTTCCACCTGATGTTTACCGACGGCTTCCTGGTGGACATAGAAGATAAGGACCTTGAGGAGCCCCACAAGTGGGGGAACTTTGATGTTTTGTTTAGCCCGGATGGATATCTCCGGTATTTTATCTTTGATAATCCCAAAGGTCAGCTGCACGTGTTCAACATAAACGAGCTGCACTTGCTGGCTGCCATCCTGGCCAGGACCAACCAGCATGAGTATTACCGGCGGCTTAGACAGAAACGGTAAAGAGACGCGCAGCTCCGGCACGGGGCGGCGTGATTTTTTATTCACCTTCGCCAGCCTGCCCGCCTTGCCCGGGCGCCGACCAGGGAGTCCGGCCGGGAATTGCACCCGCGGCTCCAGTTGCGCCGAAGCCTTGCGCAGGCGCATCCCAAGAGGTGCTTTTTTATTAAAAAAAGTGTTGACTTTTGTATACTGTTTAGTAAACTGTATACAAAAAGGATGGGGCTTGGGCTGAAAAGGCCCCGGAAAAGACGGTTGGACGTTAATAATCATGCAGTTAAGACCTAAATCGGCAACAGCCGCGGGAGATGAACATGGACTTAAATTTCGGTAAATATGTAAAAAGCAAGCGGCTGGAACTGTTAAGGCACAGCAGCAAGTACACCCTCCGGCAGGTGGCCCTGGCCCTCAAGGTTCAACCTTCCTTCATGTCTAAGGTCGAACACGGTCTGGTCCTCCCATCCGAGCCTAAAATAATCCGGCTGGCCGGGGTATTGCAGGAGGATCCCGATGTCCTGCTTGCGCTCGCCGGGAAGGTTTCCAGGGAGCTGCGGGACTTAATAACCCGCCGCCCGCGCCTTTTCGGCCGGCTGATCCGCCGCCTGGGAAACGCCCCGGACCGGGAGCTGCTGCGCGTGATCGCCGATGCCGGCGAAAAGCAGGCATGAGCTTATTAAAGGAACACACCATGAGCTATTTCATCTCAGACCGGGCCCGGGCCGGCGCAACAGGGCAAAATGATGACCTGCAGCTCTTCCGGGGCCGCGCGGCCGAAATCCGGGGGCACATACCGGATTTCGAGCGCAGCACGCTCGGGCTGCTGCAGCAGGGCAAGGACTCCACGCGCCTTAACGAAAAGTTTGACGTAATTATCCGCAGGCCGATCGGGGACGATCTTGATTTTGTGCCGGTGGGGCTGGTGTCAAAATACTACTCCCTTTTCCCGCACCGCCTCGTCGCGGAAGAAGCCCTCGCGGCCGTTAAGGCACTGGGGATAGCGGAAAAAGAAATTGACGCGGAACTGGAGCTGACGCGCTACGGCGAAAGCATGAAGCTCTCCCTCTTTATGCCTGCCTGCCATGACTTTGACCATGGCGGCCAGAACGCCACGCGCCTGCGGCTGATCTGCTGGAACAGCGTGGACGGCAGCAGCCGCTTCCGCGCGCTGATGGGATGGTATCGCCTGGTATGCAGCAACGGGCTGATCGTGGGCGTCACGCGCCTGGATCTCAAGCTGCGCCATTCCGGCGACGCGCGTTTCCCCGGCATCCGGCGCGTGCTTGCCCGGGGCCTGGACTATTCCCTGCGCGACCGGAAGCAGTTTGAGCAGTGGAAACGGACTGCGATCAGGCCGGAAAGGTGGACGCCCTGGATTGAAGGTCCGCTTAAGAAAAAGTGGGGCATCAAGGCGGCTGCGCGGGCCAACTACATCGCCCGATCGGGCCATGACGCGATTTTACCCGTTCCGATCCGCGGACCACGGGCAACCGGGCTGCCCCTTGAACAGGGGAAACCGGTGCCCGGCTGTTACCCGCCAGCCCAGACCGCCTATGACGCCTGCCAGATCCTGGCCTGGCTGGCCAGCGAGCGGAAGGATTTCAACGACCAGCTGACCTGGCAGAGCCAGATTCCCGGCCTGATGCATAAGCTGCTTGAGTAATCACGATTGCAAGGCATTGAACCGGTTTTGATATTTAATGGTTTTTCCCCTGCCCTTGCAGTTTATTACCAGGCCTTGTGCCCCCCCCTTTGCTCCGTCCCTGTTATTGGACAAGGCAAATATGCCATATACTGTTTAGTAAATGGTATACGAGATTATAACAGCAACGGATAAAAAAGGGACAGTCATGATGCACTTTCCAAGGAAGGGCCGAAAGTCCATGCCCAACAAATAATTTATTTGGGCAACACGCCCTAAAGATGCCGTTGATTTCTCAGCAGGCATGATATATAAATCATGAAACATGTTGGCGAAGCTTGTTCCAGCCCGGCTCAATTAGCCTGAAAACGACGGCGGATTCATGAAATTGCCACGGATCATATCACCGCAAACACTTGTTTCCACAATCAGGACGATGATTTACGGCACGTTTGCCGCGGCGTTTACGCTCAATGATGTTGACGCCGAAAAACTGCTGGATGCGGCCCTGGTAGGCGGAATATTTGCGGACTACATGACCTGGATCGGGCATACCATTATATACCTGCCTCAATATATCGCGCATCGTTTTATCGAAGGTATTGTTAATGTCGCATTTGCTGTGTTCTTTTTCCGGTATGTGCCGATCGACTTCGGCTCAGACCCGGATGCCTTCGGCATGGCTTTCCTGGCATTTATGCTGGTTACGGGCATCAAAATAACCTTCTACGCGCTCGAATACATTTCCAGCATCACAGACGACCGGTATGAAGCTTAAAAGAGCGTGGCCGAAGAGCTGCAAGTATCAGGCACTACCGCCTACCGGCTGCTGCAAGGGGTGGAGGCTAAAGGCCTGATCCGGCACAAGGGCCAAGGGCGCGGAACATATTATCCTCTGCCGTAATCATCCCTTATCCCAATTCCTGAAAATTGAGACGCGTCCCCGATTATGAGTCCCCGATTATGATTCGAGCGTTGTGGCAGGGCGTGGCGTCCCTGCCGAGCCGTCTTATGGCTTTCATTGAGACGTGATACCTGGATTTATTTGAAATTGACACGCCAGGATTTGCTTAATCCGTCCATGTCATCGGACAGGGTGAACCCAAAGGACGACGGCGGAAGCCAAGGCCTGTGGCAACCTACTTCGCCCAAGTGGCTACGACCTTCCTTCGCCCACCGAAGCGGGCTACGCGAAGGCGGGCGGTCAAGAGCCACAGGGCTTTCTGGCGAAGAAGGATAAATTTGCCGTATACTGTTTAGTAATTGGTGTACGAGATTATAACAACAACGGACAAAATAAGATGATCATGATTTTGGGTGAACCTGAATGAAACCTGAATGATCTATAGCCTTAATCTTGCACAAACACCCTGGCCCGCCCTGCTTTCCCGGCCTGGTATTGGTGCGACTTACGTTTTCCTTGTCATAGAGCGAATCGAGAATTTTCAGAAAACTATCCAGCTCATCCCCCTTGTAATGCCAATAGGCGTAATGAACGGCGGCCTTATATTCCTCATCCCGGCCGGCCTGTTTTTTGAGCAAATACTTTTTAATAAAGCCGATCATTTTTTTTGCGTGTTATCGGCAATGAAATGTTCGTATCGGTAATGTCGGCTTGTTCAAACACACCATATTTATGCGCCCGGACGAGGAAGTCCGGATATGGTCCTAGAATGTCAATTCGGGTTGTTTCTTACGCGCCATTGATCCGGCTCTCCATGATCTTCAACTGCGCCATGATTGTATCAAACTTTGGCGGCGGCGCCATGAACATGTCCGCCATGCCCCGGTAATCGCGCTCGATCTCAGCTTGCCGTTCGGCGGATGGCAGGAGGTGAAAACCGCCGGGAACCGCGGTCTCGTAATGCGCCCAGCCGGAGCGGAAATAAGTCTGTTTATGGACACGCACCCGGTCCAGCAATTTTATATCAGCCTGAGCCCGCTCGCCGATAGCGTTCATACCAAGGCAATACAGGTCATAATAATGCCGCGCAATGCCAACCGGCAAAGCTTTTCCCCCCGGCCGGTGGTACTCAGCGTGCAAAAGCGTGGCCTTTTCCCAGAAGGTCCGCTCCGCTTCAAGCGCCACCACCCGGCATGATGGCTCGCGAAAAAGCGCCGGGAAAACTTCAGCCGCCAGCGACCTTATCGAATGCGCGCCGGTTGGCCGCTGGTCATAAAGCGATCCGAATTCCAGCTTCACCTGCGGACGCAACGAACCTGTCTGCACCTCGCGCGGATAAGCGAACAACAGCACCGGCGAATGAGTAGCTTCATCCACCTCAAAAGTCAGCGCTGATTCAGGAAGACCAGGCAGATTTGCGGCGACATGGCGTTTCAAGGCCGGCAGGAACCGGTCGCGAACCGCCGCAATGCAGGCGTCTTCGAGCTCCCTGGCGCGCTTCTCAAATTGCGAACGGCTGGCGGAGACTTCCAGACGCAAATCACCACCGAACCCAAGCCAATCCGGGTCAACCGAAAGATCAATATCCTCAGAAAACCGCTGTATGACGCCAAAAACCTTTGATAATGATGTGCCGCCCTTGAACACCAGGCGGCCGCCGAGAACCGGATCGGCAAAAATCAGCCGCAACAACCAGCAGACCCAGAAATCTTTTTCAATGATGTGCGGACCAATGCTGCGCTGTATTCCCGCTTGAAGGAAAATGTCCCGGAGATTTTCAGGCGTTCGCCGTGCGAAGTCAAGCATACTATGATCCCTCCCCGGCAACTTCCTCAATTAACCTGCGTATCCACTCCGGCGCATACAACCGGTCTTTGTAAATTTGTTGTTTATCAGATGCGCTCAATCGCCGCATGAGAATTTGGCGGTGCGCGGACGTGATCCGGTCCTTGCCGATATACCTCAGCGCCTGAATGACCGTTCCGCTGATTCTTCCGGCCGTCGCCATATTTCGAGGCGTCGTCCGCCGCAAGACAATCTCCTGCTTGCCGATTCTAATCCGGCGCGGCGCCCCATCAGTCAGAAAAACAATCCGCGCCGGCACCTGTTCCGACAGCCCCAGCTGGTTGGCCGCATAAGAGCCGGTTGACTGGACGCGGATTTTTCTTTCCCTGGCCAAAGCCTGCATTACCACCTCAGGATCGGGCGAAAGTATCCCTAATTCCGCATGAGTCCTGGGAAAATCATAAAGACCTTGCGCTAACCGGCGGATGGTTCCCTTCCTGGTCAGGCGGTGCAATGCCGTCCATAAGGCAGATTTACTGCCAAAGTCGGCAAAATCACCTGGAGTAAAGCACCAACCATGCCGGCGGGCGCGGATACGCCTAAGCATCTTATTTTCAATATTAAACATAGTTTATATCATCCCTTTTTGTAAGGATATATGACTAGTTTTCCTTACAAAGGCAAGTCTAAAATCAGCCACCTGCCCCACCGTAGCTGACTCGCGCAGGGGGGCCTGCCCTCCCTCCGGCCGGGCAGCAGCAGGGCAGAATGAGAATTTAATTTTTAAGGGCTATTCTGGATGGACATTTCTTATTTATTGAGGGCATGTTGCCCAAATCAATTCCGGCCTCCACGCCAAAGGCGTGGACCGGCTACAGAAGAATTATTGGGCATTTATTACTGTAGCCGGGGTCGTTGACCCCGGTTTTTGTCATTATCTGTATTTGGGCAACAGGCCCTTGAGACGCGTCCCTTATTCTACTGGGGGCATAGGGTTAGAAAAACTGACAGGTCATTGATAGATACCCCCATATACCAGGGCAGAAAAAAGGGATTCCTTACGGGGGAAGAGTTCTCCGGGCGTGGGGATGGGGCTATTTTATCTTGTTTGTCTGACTATTGGTTATTTCCTTCCCAATAGAAAACGCCTTCCCAACATTTTCTCCCAAGCCATAATAATTTCGGTTTTTAGCATCAAATATCAGCATGTTCAGCAAGGCTTCCTTGGTTCCCACCGTCTTGTCAACTTTTACGTCCATGATTTCCCCGACGAACATAGTATGTAATCCAACTTCAAGGGTATTGACCAGTTTGCATTCAATGTTGATCGGAAACTCTTTAAGATACGGGGCGTCAACTTTCTCGCCTTTGATAGCAGTTAATCCTGTGGCGGCAAGTTTGTCCACATCCTTGCCTGATACTACGCCAAAATAATCAGCCTCTTTGATGTAATTCCTGGACGGGATATTTACGGTAAAGGCTTTTTGCTCCATGATGTTGTGATAGGTATAGGTTGCCTTCCTGAGCGAAATAGTAACGCAGGGTGGCTTGGAGCAGCATACTCCGACCCAGGCAGCCGTCATCATATTGGCTTTACCGGCTTTATCGTAAGAGCCGATAATCCAGACTGGCGTCATCAAGTCAATTTCTGCTCCCAGGGATGTTTTATTGTCCATTGCTGCTTTGCCTCCATTCGGCTGGTTGGTTTCTTGAGCCAAACCGTTTATGCTGATTAATAATACAGTTAAAATAATGAGGGCAAGATTTTTTATAGCTATCGTCATTACAATCTCCGTGCGATTAAATTAAATCGTGTCTCTTTTAGCGCCTGCTCTTTCTTCTCAAACTCTCCCGGATAAGCTCTCATAAACGAGAGCCTCGAACAGGCCCCGTAGTGCCCGGCAGTTAAGCTTCTGTCTGAGCCAAAGAATTTTTTCAACGGCTTCTTAAGAGCTGACTTCTTTTCCCTTTGCAGGAATCGAACTCATTCCACCCCCAGATTTTTCACAGTCAGCTTGGTTTCGTTCCAAGTGCCGCAGGCATACCAGGTCATGCTCCCGTACCAGACCGTCCGCTGGAAAGCCATAAGCTTCAGGTTGAACGGGCCGCCGGCGGGCACCGTCGCTTCAAATTGCTGGCTTTCTGACACGCGCCCGGTAAGACTGAGGCCTTCCACCCGGCAATATGAACCCCACCACCAGCTGCCGCATTCGATTCCCATCCGCCCGTATCCGTGGTTGATGGGGCATGATGCCGAAAATTTTCCCGATATCGAATCGTTGGAAAGGGTCAAATCCACATCGGCTTCCGTGGAAAATTTGACCTTGGTAGCGGCCGCATTGCCGTTGCATACGGGCAGGACCAGGGAGGCCTGATCGCTGGCAGCGGGCTCGAGCCAGAACCACGGCGTGTTCTTGACAGCATCCGTTTTTACCCGGACAGCGGCTGAACCGCGCGCTGGATTTATTTCCTTGATAAACGAGAAGCAATCTCCGGTCATTAGGAAATTATCCGTCTGCGTCTTTTCCCCCTCCATCAGCGCCGGCTGGCTGCGCACATAAAGCGTAACGCTGCCGAAGCGGTACCCGTTGGTTGCATCCGGGGCCAGCGGTTGCATCTGGCTGTCGTAATTTTTTATCTCAGCCGCCGCCTGGCGCCCTTGCGCATTGTTGCCCCAGGGCGCACAAACCACATAATTACCCAGGGCCAGATTGGTGATGGCACCCCGGGTCACCGCAATCCGGTTTTCGGTCTTGAATTTGTTGTAGCCGCAGAACGCCCCGTTCGTCCACCAGCTCCAGGAAAGGTAACTGCTCTTGCGGAGACCGTCCAGGTTCCGCACCGTTTCAACGGGCAAGAGGCGAGCATCCGCCGGCGTCTCCTGCGCGCTGTAATATCCAAACTGATTGTGGTCCGCATACGCCTGCACGTTTTCCGGCTCACCGATTACATGCGCAGCCAGGCCCCATGTCCGGCCGGTGCTGACCGAGGCCGCCAGAAAATCCGCGGCCTGATACATTTCGGCCACGCCTTCCGGAAGCCCGATTTGCGGCAGGGCCGCGACTTCCGTATTCAGGTCAAGGCTGGCGGCGGCCAGGGCATCCACGCAATTCAGGAAGACCTCCGTTTGCTGGGCGATGCGCGGCAGGAAGGTTTCCTGGATATATTCCTCATACAGCGGCGCGGCGATCACGGCGTTGGTATACAACACGTGATGGCCATAAACCTGCAAGCCTTCCACCTGGTATCCCAGGAGCTCCGTGAAGAATGCTTCCAGCGATTTATAGGCCAGCATCACCTTCTGCCCGCCCTTGATTTTGGCGACCAGAACCTCCTTCCACAACTCCAGCGAGCTGGGAATGGCGGTCTGGCCCTCGCCGACGATGTGCGTGTGCATATCGCTCAGCTTGCCGAGGATGTCGCGCTTGCCGTAATTTTCGCGGTATTGCGTCACTTTCAGCTTGCGCGTCTCGGGAAGCGACCGCAAGCGGTTATAGGATGGCTTGTCGAACGTTTTCAATTCTTGATGGGTATTATGAAGCTCCTTGATGGCCCTGGAAAGTTCGGCTTGCCAGATCGACGATTCCAGCTGGGCCCTGGTCATCGCGAGCTGGCTCATCAGGTTGTTCAATTGCCTGGAGTTTTCCAGGACATTGGAGGAAATCGTATCAAGCTTGGCGTTCATTTCCTCGATTTGGGCGTCCCGTTCGGCCTGCTCGAAATCCTCGATGATGGACTCGCCGATTGACAGGATGATTTCTATTATCTCGCCGACCACCTTGGGCCTGGGGGCGCCCCGGACCGCCGCAGGATGAGCGTCAAGCAGAGACTTGAGGTCCTGGATCGGCAAGAGCGACTTGCCCAGGCAGGAAAGAAGCGCCGGGGAAACCGGCTCCGCCAGCATGCTCCCGGTCGGCGTATCCAATACGCAGAGGCGGCGATCAGTGCCTACGCCGAAGCGCGCGCTGAAAGCCTGGGCCTGTGCCGGCGCCGAAACGCCGGGAGGATTGCGCCACGTTCCGCTCCACGTGAAGTCGCTTGCGCTGGAATGGACCAGCCATTTGCCGCCCGCCGCCCAATACACGGCCATATCCGCTTGGCCGTCCTCGTCGAAATCGGCGGGTATGGGCTCGCATCCCTCCCAGCCAAAAGTCTGCGCAATAATTCCCCCTCCGCTCTTGAGAACATGCCATTGCGCCTGGCCAGGCACAAAAACCGCCAGGTCGGTCCGGCCGTCGCCGTCATAATCAGCCGGCACCGGTTCGCCGCCCGGCAGCCCCCAACTGTAGCTTGCCACCGACTCCGTCGCGCTTAAAAACGCCTGCCAGACTCCGGTTTCGGGCTGATAAACGGCAACATCCGTAAGGCCGTCGCCGTCGTAATCGCCCGGCACAGGCACAGAGGTGGCGTTGCCAAACTGCCCCACCAGGTCTCTGCCGGAACTCATGATGACGGCCCAAAAGGCAGAGGCGCAATCATAGACGGCCAAATCGGTCTTCCCGTCGCCGTCGTAATCGCCCAGCACGGGAACCATGGTCGGCCCGCCTAATTCATAATCCGCCAGTATTCCATCGTAATGATTGATGAGGTACCACCGGCCGCTGCCGGGCTGATAAACCCCGATCTCATCCAGGTCATTGCCGTCGAAATCGCCAACAAACGCCAGCAGGCCTGATTGTCCCAAGTTAGTGCTGGCGGGCGCATAGGTCAACGCCATACAGCTCCCGGCGGGGTTGGCCCCCGCCGCCTGGAGGGCGGCAGCAACGCCCCGCCCGCCTCCGGCGGCTGCAGCATATCCTGAGTGCGACAGGCTGACTGACCACGCCCGGGTGGATTTGTCATAAGTCAGCGGATCGGCCCGAAAATCCCCGTCGAAGTCAGCGGCCACCGCCGAAAAATCGGCCCGGCCGAACGCCACATTAGCCGCCAGGATTTTGCTTTGCTTCAGAGAATACACATGCCACATGCCGTCCGCGCTGGAGCGCACCGCCAAGTCCGCAACGCCGTCGCCATCGTAATCGCCGCGTACGGGCTTTAATCCCGGTGCCCCCCAGTGCTGGAACCAGACCAGCCCCATACCCGATACCAATATTGACCACTGGCCCGTTGCCTCATCATACACGGCCAGGTCCGAATGAGCGTCGCCGTCATAGTCCCCCGGAACAGGCGTAAGGCCCGCGCCGGCCATGAACTCGCCCTGGATGCAATTGCCGGCCATGGTCCGCATGTACCAGCAGCCCGCCGGCGGATCGAATACGACCAGGTCCCAAATGCCGTCGCCATCATAATCGCCGGAAACTGGAACCATGCCCGGTGCTCCCCAGAGCTGGTCCAGCAGCAACCATGCGCCGGCCACAGTCTTAATAAACCACTTGCCCGTTTGCGTAGAATACACCGCCAGGTCCCAAATGCCGTCGCCATCGTAATCACCGCTCACCGGCAGCAGTCCGGGTCCGCCCCAGAGCACATCGACGGCCACCGGAACGCCCGCCAGGTTGGAAATGTTCCACAGCCCCGTCGCTTCATCGTAAAAGGCCAAATCAGCCAGGCCGTCCGCATTGTAGTCCCCGTCCACAAAAACGGCGCCGGCGCCGGTGTTGACCGCGGCCAGCCATAGCGCGAGAAGCGCGCTGAAACTCGCTGAATGGAACATGAGTCTCGCTTTCATATCTGTTCTCCTTTTCATGCTTGGTTCGTGTTTCAATTTATCGTTTATTTTCGTTTCAGCGGAATGTAAATCTCGATCTTCCATTTATTTTTAGAATGATTTGCGGGGTAGTTGCGATATAATTCATAACAAGGCAAGTCGGCGCATTCATAGCCGCGCGCGACAAGCCAGGCAAACGCATCTTCCCACGCCGCGACGAAGCCGCTGGGCTTAACCGCGAAATAACACGCAAGATACGGGCCGCCGCTTATAGCCTGCAGCCCCACCCGCCGGTCGGGCGCTGTTCCAGCCGGAACGCTCAGGCAGGCGTCAGCGCGGCAATTTTCGGGCGCTGTCACCTCGGGGTTGTCCCAATAAACGCTCATCATTTTGCCCGTGGCCAGATAACCCCGCGGCCGGGCCCATTGGGCCAGAGCTCGAAACGCCTCGGCACAGGGCTCATTGCCATAGGCACCCATTGTGCGCACATAGGCCACATTAAACTCCGGCATTTCCTTGACTTCCGCCATTATCTTCTTTCTCTCTTTTTTTTCAAAATAACGGGCGCATCGATTGTTAATATCGTAGCAGGCCCGCAGGGATAATGCGTTTTCTTTCTTGCTATTGTTGTTTCCATTCTTGCGCTTGCGATAGGCCGACGGGCTCATCCCAAAATGGCGTTTAAAAGCCTTGGCTAAGTTCTGCGAGCTGGAGAAGCCGCAATCCATAGCAATGCCGGTGATAGCGTCGTCGTTGGTGACAAGCCAGTTTGCGGCCGTCTCAAGCCGAAGCCTTCGCGTGAAATCGGAAACAGTTTCTCCCGCTACGGCTTTAAATATCCGGTGGAAATGAAACATGGAAAAAAAGGCCCGGCCGGCAATCTCTTTTAATGAAAGCGGCCTTCCAAGATTCTGGCTGATGAAGTTCATGGCCGCGCAGACGCGGCGCCGGTATTCCAGCGCCGTATTCCGATTGGGGGCGCGCCCCCGATTATTACATGAATGTGGCATGGGATTGTTTAACCTAGGCCCCCGGCGCAAACACATCGCAATCAACGGATGATATAATACTCTATAACCGGATAAAAAAACATATAGTTTTTTCAAATACTTTATTTTTTACAAAAAGCAGGTCCAAATACTTCCAGCGTGAAGTGCAAGATCCGAATCAGTCCGGCATGCCGGATCACCCCCTGGCCGTCCGCCGCACCTTGTCATTCCCGCGCAAGCGGGAATCCAGTCTTTCTGATATTCCGATTTTTCAAACGCCCTTTTGCACCCACCCTCCCTCCGGCCGGGCAGCAGGGCAGAATAAATATTTAGGGGCTGTCCCGAATGCTGGAATGATGTGATGCGCGTAGATATCCCTGGATCACATCTATTGAATATAGACTGCTGATTGGAAAAAGAAGTCTGCAGGCTGTGAGCCAAAGTGGTTTAACTGAAGTCCTTGACAACACGACACTGATATGACATGAATAATCCAGAAAAATGAAGGTTTTTAATAGGCGCCAACAACGATAGGTTTATTTATGTCAGGCAGGGATAAAATCATCAGAAAAATGCGCAGCAACGCCAGGGAAATCAATTCCTTCGGGGTCAAGAGAATAGGTCTTTTCGGATCATATGCCGGCGGACGACATAATTCAGGAAGCGACATAGATATTCTTGTTGAGTTTGCCAAGGCTGAAAAACGATTTGATAATTATATGGAGCTTAAATTCTATCTCGAATCGTTGTTCCGTCGCCGGATCGACCTGGTGATCAAAGATGCCTTAAAACCGAGGGCCAGGCGCAATATTCTGAAAGAGGTCGTGTATGCGTGATTACAGACTCTATCTGGATGATATATTGACGGCCATTAAAAAAATCGAGAAATATTCAAAAGGTTACAATATCCATAAATTAAAAGAGGTTCTTCGGAGTTTAGAATGAAGGCCACAACATATAGTGTAGTGGCCGCCCCAGAGAGTTCCGCTCCGACGAGCCTGGTGGCCCATTCTCGCGGAACCCTCTAGGGCTGGAAAAAGCGTAA
>Ga0172380_10006949_pt1 | contig 12938 bp, 10 predicted proteins | sample Leawe162metaG_FD_119747 | JGI IMG/M metagenome (GOLD analysis project Ga0172380, IMG submission 119747) | Leachate microbial communities from a municipal landfill in Southern Ontario, Canada - Leachate well 162 metaG | ecosystem: Engineered > Solid waste > Landfill > Unclassified | place...
CGCTCGCGCCAATCCACGCCTTCGACCTTGGTGTTCTCGTACAGCAGTTTGGTGGCACGCGCCTGAGACTCCTCGGGTGGCAGATACAACAGCGACAGGTGGTAGCTGCTCTCGAAGTGACTATCGGTCTCCTCGAAATCCGCCCGGCGCTCTTCATCAACCAGCCAGGACAACGGCTCCGGAAACACTGACTCCGGATAGTCGGCCGCTTCGCGCCGTTCAGCCTCAACAAACAGCGCCCAACCAGACCCTAGCCGACGCAGCGCATTGTTCAACCGCGCGGAGGTCGCAACCAGTTCGCCCGATGTGGCGCTGTCCAGATCCGGTCCCCTAAAACGTGCCGTGCGCTGAAACGAGCCGTCCTTGTTCAGCACGACCCCCGGCGCGACCAGCCCAGCCCAGGGCAGCCAGTCGGCCAGCAAGGCCGGGCGCTTGCGGTATTCGGCGAGGTGCATCATGGTGTGCTCTCCATGGCTTGCCTCACACGTCCAACAGCACGCGGTGCTTGATGTGGCGCGCAAAAACGGGCATGAATTGCGGGTCCAGGCGTGCACCCCAGACCGCCAGTGAGTGGCCGATGATCCACAGCGCCGTACCCGGAAGCCAGAGCTGCAGCCCGAGTCCAACCGCAGCGGCCAGCGTGCCGTTGGCAATCGCCACGGTGCGCGGGGCACCACCCAGCAGAATGGGTTCGGTCAGGGACCGGTGCAGTGGCACCTCAAATCCCGGCGTGTTGGTAGTGGCACCGTTCATGCCAGAACCGCTCCACCCGAGAAGCTGAAGAAGGTCAGGAAGAATGAGGACGCGGCAAACGCAATCGACAGCCCGAACACGATCTGCACCAGCTTGCGAAAACCGCCGCTGCTGTCGCCAAACGCCAGCGTCAGGCCGGTAGTAATGATGATTATCACCGCCACGATGCGGGCCACCGGCCCCTGGACCGATTCAAGGATGGACTGCAGCGGCGCCTCCCACGGCATGTTTGAGCCCGCGGCGTGGGCGGGAATGGCGATGGCCAGTAGCAGCGCCGTGATGGCGGCGGCTTGTAGGGCTGGTTTTACGTAAAAGCGTGAAGTCGTCATGACGGTTCTCCGGTGGTTGGTAGGTTGGGGGATGGGATGAAAGGAAACGAATGCATCAGATCGGTACTGAGCTGGTAGCCGTGGCTGTCGAAGCCGACGACACGAGCAATCTCCTGCACGCGCCGATGGTGGCCACGCCCGGCGATGAAGACGATGACGTTGACCGCCTCCGCGATCAATGCACGCGGAACCGTGACAGAGCCTTCCTGAATCAGTTGCTCCAGCCGGACCAGGGCGCCATGGGCGGAACCCGCATGCACGGTGGCAATACCACCGGGGTGGCCAGTACCCCAGATCTTGATCAGGTCCAGCGCCTCGCCGCCCCGTACTTCGCCGACCACCACGCGGTCTGGCCGCAGGCGCAATGTGGCACGCACCAGGTCAGCCATGGTGCTGACGCCCGGCTCGGTGCGCATGCAGACATTGTCATCGGAGCGGCATTGCAGCTCCACCGTGTCTTCGAGAATCATGACCCGATCGCCGGTCTCGGCAATCTCATCGAGCAGCGCGTTGGCCAGCGTCGTCTTGCCGGTGCTGGTGCCGCCACATACGATGATATTGAGCCGCTCACGCACGGCTGCACGAAGAAACCCCGCCTGTGCTTCGGTCAGGATGCCGTCGGCGACATAGTGGTTCAACGTCATAATGCGTAGCGCCCGTTTGCGGATCGCAAACGAGGGTGCTCGTACAACCGGGGGCAGAACCCCCAGGAAACGCTCCCCGGTCTCGGGCAGCTCGGCCGACAGGATGGGCGCGCCTGCATTCACTTCTGCCCGCACGTGCGCCGCCACCAGGCGGATGATCCTCTCGGCCACTGCTGGCGGCAGTGTCGTGCCGGTCGGGGCTCGCCCTGAACCCAGCCGGTCCAGCCACAGTGTGCCGTCCGGATTCAGCAGCACCTCGACAACCTCCGGGTCTTCCAGTGCCGCTGCGATCTCCGGCCCCATGGCTGTTCGCAGCATCCGTATGCGGCGCTCCAGGGAGACGGCGGCGCTGCCACCGTCCACGCGGTCCACGCCGTCCCCCATATCTTTGTCAGGCTTGCGGATCATTGGAAATCTCCCCTTCCTTGTGTTCTGGTGTGGTCGCCGGCGGAGTCAGGTCATCTGGCGCAACCTCTTCATGGACTTCCCGGACCAGGCTGCGCCCGCGCTGAATGTGGCGAGCGAGCTGTTCGATGAACTGGGCATAACGGGCACGGCCCTGTGCGCGGGCCGCGTCCTGCTGGCCGTCAGGTACGGGTAGCGAGACCGTCAAAAAGTAGCGGATGTAAAGCGCCACCGTTTCGATCAGAATGCCTTGGTCCCGCTCCAACCGGTCAAACTGGCGCGAGAGGCGGTCCAACCGTTTGCTCATGGCCGCTTCGCGCTGGTCGGCGGTATCAGGTGATAGGAACGAAGCCAGCGCCGCCGCGATCACAGCCGACTTGGACACGCCTTTGTGCGCAGCGAGCTGATCCAGCCGCTTCGCATGATCAGGTTCAATGAAAATATTGAGCCGGGCTCTGCTCATAGTGCAATCCCGTCATCCGGATCCAGCGCAGCCAGTCGCGCGGTGCGCTGCATTCTTCGGTCGGTATCCCCTACATCCGATCCATCCCGCTTCAGGATCTGCGCTTGCAGTGGCATGTCGTCCTCGTCATCGAGCACCAGCAGGTCGCCGACATCCATAGTGGTGGGCGCATCAAACTCAACGTCCAATTCAGGCTTGAGCTGATGACCGCCTTCATCGGCAAAACCACCTGACTGGTTTACGGTCATAACCTCGGACATGGCAGGTACCGCCAGTCCACTCCAGTCATCTGACCGAGCCTTGGGCTTGTCTGCATAGCCCTCCAGCGCAAGCACCGGCGGCGCCAGCATCCGAGTCATGAAATTCCGGTCCTGGTAGTAGCGCAGTTTTGCGGCTTTGATCGGTGGATGGCCGGACACCATCACCACTTCTTCATCAGACGGCAATTGCATTACCTCGCCCGGTGTCAGCAATGGACGTGCGGTTTCCTGGCGCGAGACCATCAGGTGCCCCAACCACGGGGCCAGCCGGTGGCCTGCGTAGTTGCGCTGTGCCCGCAGTTCCGTGGCGGTGCCCAAGGCTTCGGAGATTCGTTTGGCCGTGCGCTCGTCATTAGTCGCGAACGCAATGCGCACGTGACAATTGTCGAGGATCGAATGGTTCTGGCCGTAGGCCTTGTCGATCTGGTTCAGGGACTGCGCAATCAGGAAGGCACGCAATCCATAGCCGGCCATGAAGGCCAAGGCTGACTCGAAAAAGTCTAGGCGCCCCAATGCTGGGAACTCGTCGAGCATTAACAATAGCTTTTGTTTACGTGCGATGCCATCCGAGCCGTCCAGGGATTCCGTCAGACGTCGCCCGATCTGATTCAGAATCAACCGGATCAAGGGTTTGGTGCGGCTGATGTCGGAGGGCGGTACGACCAGGTACAGCGACACCGGGTGCTCCGCAGAGATCAGGTCTGCAATGCGCCAGTCGCAGCGCGAAGTGACTTCGGCCACCGTGGGGTCACGGTACAGGCCCAGGAAGCTCATCGCGGTGGACAGAACCCCTGAACGTTCGTTGTCCGATTTGTTGAGAACTTCACGAGCGGCTGAGGCAACGACAGGATGGGTGGCGTCACCCAGGTGCCGCGTCGTCATCATCCGGTGCAGCGTGATCTCGAACGGGTTGGCCGGGTCGGACAGAAAGTTGGCAACGCCGCGCAAGGTCTTGTCGTTACCGGCGTAGAGGACGTGCAGAATGGCGCCAACCAGCAGGGCATGTGATGTTTTCTCCCAGTGGTTGCGCCGCTCCAGTGCGCCTTCGGGGTCCACCAGGATGTCGGCGATGTTCTGCACGTCGCGCACTTCGTGCATGCCGCGCCGCACTTCCAGCAGCGGGTTGTAAGCGGCAGAGCGTGCGTCGGTCGGGTTGAACAGCAGGCAGTGCGAGAAACGTGATCGCCAGCCAGCGGTCAAAGTCCAATTTTCTCCTTTGATGTCGTGAATGACGGCAGAGCCGGGCCAAGACAGAAGAGTTGGCACCACCAGGCCGACGCCCTTGCCTGAGCGGGTTGGCGCAAAGGCCATGACATGTTCTGGTCCTTCGTGGCGAAGGTAGTCGCCTTCCTTGGTCCGCAGCCTGCCAATGAATACGCCAGCCGGTTGGGTCAGGCCTGCCGCCCGAACCTCTTCAGGATCTGCCCACCGGGCTGAGCCGTAGGTCGCGACGCGCTTCGCGAGGCGGGATCGCCATACGGCCATCGCGATGGCTGCACCGGCTGCAATCAACCCGCTGGATGCCGCGATGATGCCACCGCGCACAAAAACATCAGGCGCATAGGCATCGAAGAAGTACCACCACTCAAACAGGCTCCATGGGTGATAGATCTGGATGTTGAACAGGTCGAACCACGACAGTCCGAGCCGCGTCTGGTAGCCCAGCGCCGCAGCCGTCCATTGGGTGGCGGCCCAGATACCGCTGAGCGTGATTCCCAACACCACCGCAATCTGACCAAACAGGATACCTGTCGGCATGAACCCGCCCTTCGTATCGATTTCTTGCGTACGTGCCACCATGGCACCACGTGCATGAAGTTTCGATTCGAAGCACTGCACTACACACCCATGCTGGCGTAGCTCAGCGCAGAGCGCTCACAAGGTATGCATGCGCAGGTACAGTCCACTAGACTGCGGCTTCAAGTGGAGCAAGTATTACAAGTAGGTCCTTTGGCTCCACCTTGTCGCCAGCAGAGACGAGCACTTTAGCAACCGTCGCGTCGAAATCAGCACTGATTTCAGACTCCATTTTCATCGCCTCAATAGAAACAAGCGGGCTCCCTCTTCGCACCTTTTGGCCGACTTTCACAGCGACGATAGCGACACCACCAGGCATCGGCGCAGCGACATGAAATACATTGCCATCCTCCGCTTTGGGGTGGGCTTTTCGGGCACGGACCAGACTGTCCTTTGCGACACGCATGGGGCGCGGTTGACCGTTCAGCTCAAAGAACAACTTCACATCACCTGCATCATCTGCGTCGGCTCGTCCAGTCAGGCGAACTACCAACGTCTTACCTTTATCAATATTCACCGACATCTCATCCTTCTCATTGAGACCGTAGAAGAATACCGGTGTGGGCAGCACCGACACATCACCATAGTGACTTTGGTGCTCAGCAAACTCCGCAAAGACCTTGGGGTACATCAAATAGGACGCAAGATCGCGATCATCAACGTTGCGGCCCACGATTGTTTCAGCCCTTAGACGCTCCGCATCTAGATCAACAGGTTCAAGGTGTGACCCAACGCGCCCGTGGATCGGTGTAACACCCTTAAGTACCTTGGCCTGGAATTCTTTAGGGAAGCCGTCCGCCGGATAGCCCAGCTCGCCCCGCATCATTGAAACAACTGATTCTGGAAACGAGATATCTTTAGCTGGGTTGGCGACGTCCTCGCGGCTCAGTTCATTTGTCACCATGAAAAGTGCGAGATCCCCCACCACTTTGGATGAAGGTGTGACTTTCACGATGTCACCAAACAATTGATTTACGTCTGCGTAGGCCTGAGCTACTCCATTCCAGCGGTGCTCTAAGCCCATGGTTCGCGCTTGTTCGCGCAGGTTGGTGTACTGCCCACCAGGCATTTCGTGCCGATACACGTCTGAAGTCCCAGACCTAATGTCCGCCTCAAACGGGCTGTAAAACCTTCGCACATCTTCCCAGTAGCGGGCGAATGGCGCGATACGATCATAAGTTAGCCGTGTATCACGTTCCGTATGCTGTAAGGCAGCAACTATGGTGCCTAAACTGGGTTGGGACGTCAGTCCACTCATTGAGTCCATGGCGCCGTCTACCGCATCAACACCAGCCTCCACTGCCGCCAGAACAGACGCCACAGAGCCGCCGCTAGTGTCGTGCGTGTGAAAGTGAATCGGCAAGGCGATTTCTTCTCGTAGTGCCTTAACGAGGGCCTTGGCGGCCGCAGGTCGACATACTCCTGACATATCCTTGATGCCGATCACTTGGGCTCCAGCTTTCTCCAACTGTTTGGCCATGTCAACGTAATACCTCAAGTTGTACTTGGGCCGGGTCGGGTCGAAGATATCTCCGGTATAGCAAATGGCCGCTTCACAGACAGCACCTGACTCTAGAACCGCATCCATAGAAACGCGCATGTTCTCGACCCAATTGAGTGAATCAAAAATGCGGAACAGATCCATGCCGTTTGAAACCGCTTGACGCACGAAATACCGAACAACGTTGTCTGCGTAGTTTGTATAACCCACCGCGTTCGACGCACGCAGTAGCATCTGCAACAATACATTTGGAACGGATTCCCGCAGTTTAGCCAGCCGCTCCCATGGATCTTCTTTGAGAAAACGCATTGCCACGTCAAAGGTTGCACCGCCCCAGCATTCCAGCGAAAAGAGTTCTGGCAGCAACCGTGCGTACTGAGGCGCCACGGCGACCATATCTGCTGTGCGCAAGCGAGTAGCAAATAATGACTGATGCGCGTCACGCATTGTGGTGTCGGTCAGAAGCACCCGATTCTCGGCGCGCATCCATTCCGAAAACTTTTGAGCGCCGAGTTCCTTCAATAAGTCACGACTTCCCGACGGTGGTGGCGCAATCATGTCAATTTTGGGCAGCATAGGCAAGCTAAGCACCTGCGTTGGCAGGGCGCGTCCCTTCATCTCGGGGTTGCCATTGACAGTTACATTACCTACAAATTTGAGCAACCGAGTAGCACGGTCGCGCTTAACCTTGAATGCAAAGAGCTCGGGCGTGTTGTCAAGGAATCGTGTCGAGCATTCGCCCGATTTGAAAAGCGGATGTGCGATGACGTTTTCAAGGAACGTGAGGTTGGTTGAAACACCGCGGATGCGAAACTCTCGAAGCGCCCGATCCATTCGACGAATTGCTTCCTCGGGATCATGTCCTCTGGATGTAACTTTGACCAACAGCGAGTCGTAGAACGGCGTAATTACTGCACCGGTATAGGCAGTTCCCGCATCGAGACGAATGCCAGCGCCTCCTGCGCTGCGATAAGCAGCGAGTTTTCCGTAGTCCGGTGTGAAATGTTTGGCCGGGTCTTCTGTAGTAACGCGGCATTGCAGTGCATGCCCGTGGAGCGCAATTTTTGCTTGGGCGGGCAGGTACTCATCGCTACCAATGCGTGCGCCTTCAGTAACTCGAATCTGTGCCTTGACAATGTCCAGGCCCGTGACCTCCTCAGTGACCGTATGCTCCACCTGGATACGCGGATTGACTTCGATGAAATAAAAGATTCCGCTATCTACGTCCATTAAGAACTCGATAGTGCCGGCGTGCGTGTAGTTGGCACCACGTGCGAGCTTTAGGGCAGATTGACACAAGGCCTCCCGTTGGTCATCGTTTAGATAGGGAGCAGGAGCCCGCTCCACCACCTTCTGGTTGCGTCGCTGGACCGAGCAGTCGCGCTCGAACAGGTGAACCAACTGACCGTGCATGTCACCAAGTACCTGAACTTCCACATGCCGCGCACGGAGCACCATTTTTTCCAGATACACCTCGTCGTTGCCAAATGCAGCATCAGCCTCACGTCGCGCAACGTCAATCATTCCTCCCAATTCGTTTTCGCTATTGACGGCGCGCATGCCACGACCACCACCGCCCCAACTGGCTTTGAGCATCAAGGGATAGCCAATACTGCCAGCAAGCTTTCGACTGGCTTCAAGGTCGTAGGAAAGCGCTCCTGTTGCAGGCACGACCGGCACACCCATGCGCTCTGCAAGAGATCGAGCAGCGATCTTGTTTCCCAATTCACGCATGACTTCGGGGCTCGGTCCTATGAAAGCAACGCCGGCCACAGCACATGCTTCAGCAAACTCTGGGTTTTCCGAAAGAAAGCCATACCCGGGGTGGATGGCATCCACTTTGGCCAGTTTGGCAATACGGATGATGTCGGAAATGTCTAGATAGGCATGAATGGGCTTCTTGCCTTCGCCAACCAAATAACTCTCATCTGCCTTGAATCGATGAAGCGCAAAGCGATCTTCATTGGAAAATATACCGACCGTGCGAATTCCAAGTTCACTGGCGGCACGCATGACACGGATTGCGATTTCGCTTCGGTTAGCCACTAGCAGACTGCGTATAGTTTTCACTTCATATCCCATGACTTTTATTCAATGCAGCGAACTTGTTGATCTCTCATATCTACTTGGGCATCATTTAGGCAAGAAATACGCCTAGCGAGCGTAAGAGGTACGTCAAACGAGGAACGGTTTGTCGGGAGGTTACTGATGGCGATGGACGCTTCGTAGTCCAGATGCTTACGCCGGCTCGATGGATCCTGGACTTGAGAAGGATCCGGAAGATGATGTATCTGTTCTTTTAGTCGATGCATCAACCAAAGGAACAGAAGGCCGTTCAGCATAGATAACGCCCGCGTCCTGTCCCTGACTGCGATTGAGGTAGTCCCCCAATGAAGGTGTCGTTGTCGCCTCTGCGGGCGCTAACTTGCTGTAGGAGTTTTAGAAGCAGTTCCATAGACGTTCTATTTCAAGAACTTGGTCTGATGAGCTACAGTTCTGCCACCAGCTCCGGCATCACCACGAACACGGCTGCTTCCAGACTGTAGTCGGCAACCGAGAAGATTGGACCCCTCCGGGTCCTTGTTGATCGCCACGATCATCTTAGAGTCCTTCATGCCCGTCAGTGACCGTGTAGAGGGTGGCTCCCTTGATAGACGCGTCGTGTTCGGCAATTACGAGAACTGTCATTTTCCTGTTTCAAAAAAAGTAATCAATTGAAAGCAGAGCTATCAAATAGCTTTGGCTTCGTTCTTGAGCTTGGCCACCCAGGGTGGCGACGTCTGGCACCTTGATGGGCGCGGTGACGTCGACACCGAGGTCTTCGGGTTTGAAGATATCCATCAGCTTCTTCTTGGCCTTCATGATGTTGGGTAGCGTGACGCAGCGCGGCTCGTTCAGGCGTAAATCCTCAGCGACGACCGCCGTCTCGACCAGGATGGCGTGATAGGCGCCTATGGCCATGGCGGTGCGTGGAGTTTCCTGGCATTGGCTCACGCCGCAGGAGACCGCGATGACTTCGGTGGCCACGCCTTTTTCTCTCAGCCGCACGGCTTCTTCGATGGCGATTTCGTCAAAGGGGTTCATGCTCATTTTCACGTTGGCGATTTGCACGGATCGAACTATGCGGGATCTGCCTGCTGCAGTGTCTTCTCGGCCAGTCGGATCACCGGGAGATCGACCATTCGACCATCCAGACTGAACGCTTCGCCCGAGTGCAACTGGGCGACTTGCATCACCCGACGGGCCCATTCAATCTCGTTCGGTGTCGGCACAAAAGTCTCGTTGACCGGCGCCACCTGTGTTGGGTGGATGCACAACTTGCCGCCGAAGCCGAACGCGCGCGCGCGCCGCAGGTCCGCGAGAAGCCTCTCTCGGCTACCCGTATCTGTCGTGACCCCATCAATCGGAGGCGGCAATTGTGCGCGTCGCGAGGCGGCCACCAACGCAAAGCGTACATATGCAAGTTCCGCCTCTTCTGCTGTGCAACGCATGCCAAGGTCCAGTTGAAAATCCAGGTGACCGAAGGCGAGACGAACGACCTGCGCAGTTGCTGCAAGTTCGTCGACCGCATCCAGACCGGCAAGCGACTCAACCAGCGGCACGAGCGCTGCGGCGGGTCCCAGCGCCGCACTCGCAGCGCGCAGCACATCCGCGGTTTCCGCCTTGGGAACCATCACACCCGCAATGCCTTTGGTGGTCCATTCGCTGAGCATGCGTAGATCATCGTCATGCCAGGGCGTGCCGGTACCATTGATGCGGACGACGATGTGTGCGAGCTGCGCAGGGCTCATGTCAACTAGCCGATCAGAGAGTTGATCGCGCGCGCTCTTTTTGTAGTCTGGCGCCACCGCGTCTTCAAGGTCAACGATCACACAGCTTGCACCAGACTCCAGCGCCTTTGCAAAACGGTCTGGCCGCGAAGCCGGAACAAATAGTAGGCTTTGTCCTCGTGTCAGTGGCGATGCCATCTCAGACCGCTCCATTGGCACGCAGCGCGTTGATGTCCGCATCGCTGCGTCCAAGCTCGCGCAGGATGCTCTCACTGTTCTGCCCCAGGGCAGGCACGGCGTCCATCCTGAAGTCGAACGTGTTGTTGGTACCCGGTGGCAAGAGCGCCTTTAGCGTGCCAGCGGGAGTGTCGATCTGGCGAAATCGCTGGCGCGCCTCCAACTGCGGATGGGTCCAGAGGTCGCCTACGCTGTTGACGTGCGCATTGGCGATCTGCGTGGCCTCCAGTCTTGCGATTACCTGTTCGGCGGTCAGCGTTGCGAACACCTCCACGATGATTCGCCGCAGTTCGGTGCGGTTCTCGCTGCGACGCGAGTTGGCGTCGAAGCGAGGGTCGGTGGCGACTTCGGGCCGTTGCAGCACCTTGTCACAAAACACCTTCCATTCCCGCTCGTTCTGCAGCCCCAGCATCACGGTCTTGCCATCACCGGACTCGAACGGACCGTAGGGATAGATGGTGGCATGCGATGCACCGTTGCGTCCGGGTGGCGACTGCCCATCGTAGGCGTAGTACATCGGGAAGCCCATCCACTCACCCAGAGCCTCAAGCATTGAAACATCAATGTGCGACCCGCGGCCGGTTCGATGACGCTGCAACAGCGCCGTTAAGACACCCGTGTACGCATACATGCCGGCGGCGATGTCTGCAATGGAATTGCCAGCTTTGCTGAGCTCGTCTGGCGTACCGGTCACAGAAAGAAAGCCCGCCTCGCTCTGAATCAGCAGGTCATACGCCTTCTTGTCACAATACGGACCATCGTTGCCATAGCCGGAGATATCGCAAACGATCAGACTGGGATACCGAGCGCTCAATGCGTCGTATTCCAGTCCCATGCGTGCCGCCGCCCCAGGAGCCAAGTTTTGCACGAGCACATCAGCCTTCGCGATCAACTCGTTCAACACAGCGAGTGCCTGCGGCTGCTTGAGATCGAGTGTGAGGCTCTCTTTCGAACGGTTGACCCACACGAAGTGCGAGGACAGCCCTTTGGCTCGGTCGTCGTACGCGCGTGCAAAGTCACCGACGCCAGGCCGTTCCACCTTGATCACACGCGCGCCAAGATCCGCCAACTGGCGGGTGCAATAGGGTGCCGCGATGGCGTGTTCCAGTGTAATGACTGTGACGCCGCTCAAGGGCAAATTGTCATTCATCTAGTCCAATCCTCAGTGAAGACAGTCATGCCAACTGGACGTTGGCCATCATGGCCAACTGGCCCTGCGGCCCACGCGCCCACAGCGTGGCAACTCGACCTTCGACCTTTCCAGCCACCGTGAACGGGGCGGTATCAAACAGCGGGCTAACCGCCTTGAATTCAAACGCTTGAACCTCCGCGTCGGGAAGCGACTGCTTCAGATGCTCGAGCAACAGCGTGGCGATGAACGGTCCATGAACGACGAGCCCGGGATACCCCTCCTGCTCAACGGAATAGGGTCGGTCGTAGTGGATGCGATGCCCGTTGAACGTCAGCGCCGAATAGCGCATGAGTAGCACCGGATTGGGCACAACCTGGCGCGAGAATTGCTCGTCCGTCGGAGCCTGCTTCGCCGGCGCGGCGGGTGCCTCGGCCACCGGCTCGCTACGATAAACAATGTCCTGTTCTTCTCGAATGGCCACCCCTTGCGCATCCAAAATCTCGTGTTGAACCTTGACAAACACAAGACTACCACTTCGTCCGTCCTTGCTCTCAATCCCGGCGATCCGGGAGAGTCGTCGGACTTCACTGCCCATGTGCAACGGGTGGAGGAACTGTAGCCTCCCACCAGCCCACATGCGGCGTGGCAGCATCACTGGTGGCAAAAAGCCGCCCCGCATCGGATGGCCATCCGAACCGATGTTGGATTGTCGTTCGCCCGGCAGGAAATACAGCCAATGCCACAAGGGAGGCAGAATCCTAACGGCTGCTTCATCTGCTCCACGGTCAAGCGTTGCCAACATCAGCCGCACGGGCGTTTGGGTGAGGACATCGCCGTTTTCGGTTGTCTTTCCTACCCATTCATTCCACTCTGCTTGGACCATGGCTGTTCCTCAGAGTGATTGGACTAGTTCCGGCACGGCTGCAAACAGATCCGCCTCCAGGCCATAGTCGGCCACGCTGAAGATCGGCGCTTCCGGGTCCTTGTTGATCGCCACGATCACCTTGGAGTCCTTCATGCCCGCCAGATGCTGGATGGCGCCGCTGATGCCGGCGGCAATGTAGAGTTGCGGCGCCACGATCTTGCCGGTCTGGCCGATCTGCCAGTCGTTCGGTGCATAACCGGCATCCACCGCCGCGCGGCTGGCACCGATGGCAGCGCCCAGCTTGTCGGCCAGCGGTGTCAGTAGTTCGGTGAACTTCTCGGCCGAGCCCAAAGCACGGCCGCCGGCCACGATGACCTTGGCTGCGGTGAGTTCGGGTCGGTCATTCTTGGCGATCTCGCTGCTCAGGAAACTGGTTTTGTCGCTCGCTGCCACTGCTGCCAGGCTTTCCACCGCGGCCGAACCACCACTGGCGCTGACGGCGTCGAAGCCGGTGCTGCGCACGGTGATGATCTTGATGCTGTCCAAGCTTTGCACGGTGGCCGTGGCGTTGCCGGCATAGATCGGGCGCTCAAAGGTGTCGGGGCTGTCAACCCGGGTGATGTCGGAGATCTGACCGACATCGAGCTTGGCGGCCAGGCGCGGGGCGATGTTCTTGCCCGAAGCGGTGGCCGGGAACAGGATGTGGCTGTAGTTTTGGGCGACAGTCAGGATCTGCGCCGTCATGTTCTCTGCCAGACCATGGGCCAGGGCGTCGCTGTCAG
>Ga0172380_10006950_pt1 | contig 12938 bp, 17 predicted proteins | sample Leawe162metaG_FD_119747 | JGI IMG/M metagenome (GOLD analysis project Ga0172380, IMG submission 119747) | Leachate microbial communities from a municipal landfill in Southern Ontario, Canada - Leachate well 162 metaG | ecosystem: Engineered > Solid waste > Landfill > Unclassified | place...
CTGGTAATCTTTCATTTGATTCTCCTAACTTTTGATCAAGTCAGTAGAATCAGGCTGACCGTAGCGCCCGGTCAAACCTAGTGAGTCCCCCGGCTAAGCCGGGGGATTACCTTATTTATTTATAGCAGTGGTGCGTGGCTGACCGCTACAGGGGCATCCAAGTATGCAGGGGCATCGATCTCTGTTGATCGTCAGCTGCTCTCAATGTTTGTCTGCAACTCCCCTTTGGAAGAGGCAAAGGCTTTCGAGAATTGTAGCTTTTATACTTTTAGGCATGAATGAGGCCGTCATGATGAGGTGTGCCGGTAATTCATTCAATTTAACGGATCGTCTCGTTGCCGATGTGCTGTGCGATGAATGAGTTGGATGTCGGGCGCACCTGCGCGGCAGTGCACAAGGTGTTGTGATGGGCGTGCAGCCTGCCCTGTTGCATATCACACACCCGATAAAAACACGCTCTCGCGCAGTTTTTTCAACTGGTCGCGCAGTTGCGCGGCCTTCTCGAACTCCAGGTTCTTCGCGGCTTGCAGCATTTCCTTTTCCAGCCGCGCGATTTCCTTGGCTACTTCCTTTTCGCTCATCGCCAGATACTTCGCCTGAGCCTGCGCCGCCTTGAGTTGGCTGCGCGCTTCCTCCGGCTCATACATGCCTTCGATGATGTCCTTGATGCGTTTCTGCACGCCTATTGGTGTGATGCCGTGCGCAAAGTTATGCGCCACCTGCTTGGTACGGCGGCGCTCTGTCTCGTCGATCGCGCGGCGCATCGAATCGGTGATCTTGTCGGCATACAGCAGCGCCTTGCCGTTGATATGGCGCGCGGCGCGGCCGATGGTCTGGATCAGCGAACGCTCCGAACGAAGGAAGCCTTCCTTGTCGGCATCGAGGATCGCAACCAGCGACACTTCGGGTATGTCCAGCCCCTCGCGCAGCAGGTTGATGCCGATCAGCACGTCGAACATGCCGAGGCGCAAGTCGCGGATGATCTCGACGCGCTCCACGGTCTCGATGTCCGAGTGCAGATAACGCACCTTGATGCCGTGCTCGGAAAAATAATCGGTCAGGTCTTCCGACATGCGCTTGGTCAGCGTGGTGACCAGCACGCGCTCACTTTTGGCGACGCGCAGGTTGACCTCGGACATCAGGTCGTCTACCTGGTGCGTGGCGGGGCGCACTTCGATGACCGGATCGATCAGCCCGGTCGGGCGCACCACCTGCTCCACCACCTGCCCGGCGTGCTCGGCCTCGTACACCGACGGCGTCGCGGAAATGAATACACTCTGGCGCATCACTTTTTCGAATTCGTCAAAACGCAGCGGGCGGTTGTCCAGCGCAGACGGCAGTCTAAAGCCGTAACCCACAAGGTTCTCCTTGCGTGCGCGGTCACCCTTGTACATGCCGCCGATCTGCGGGATGGTGACATGGCTCTCGTCGATGAACATCAGCGCATTCGGTGGCAAATAATCTAGCAGCGTCGGTGGCGGATCGCCCGGCTTGCGCCCGGACAGGTGGCGCGAATAATTCTCGATTCCCTTGCAGAAGCCGATCTCGTTGAGCATCTCCAGATCGTGGCGGGTGCGCTGCTCGATACGCTGCGCCTCGACCAGTTTGTTCTCGCGCTGATAGAACGCAATGCGCTCCGCCAGCTCGACCTTGATGGTCTCCAGCGCGGCCAGCACCGTGGCGCGCGGCGTGACGTAATGGCTGGACGGATACACCGTATAGCGCGGCACCTTCTGCAGGATATGCCCGGTGAGCGGATCAAACAGCGACAGCGTTTCCACCTCGTCGTCGAACAGCGTCAGGCGCAACGCGTGCTCGCTGCTTTCCGCCGGGAAGATATCGATCACGTCGCCGCGTACACGGAACTTGCCGCGCGAAAAATCGATTTCGTTGCGCTCGTACTGCATCTCGACCAGACGCTTGATCACGTCGCGCTGCGCCATCTTCTCGTTGTGGCGCAAATGCAGGATCATGCCGTGGTAATCCACCGGGTCGCCGATACCGTAGATCGCCGACACCGTCGCGACGATGATGGAGTCCTCGCGCTCCAGCAGCGCCTTGGTCGCCGACAGGCGCATCTGCTCGATTTGCTCGTTGATGCTGGAATCCTTCTCGATATACACATCGCGCGACGGCACATAGGCCTCGGGCTGGTAGTAGTCGTAATAGGAGACGAAATACTCGACCGCGTTCTCCGGGAAGAAATCGCGCAACTCGGAATACAACTGCGCCGCCAGCGTCTTGTTCGGCGCCATCACGATGGCCGGGCGCCCGGTGCGCGCGATGACGTTCGCCATCGTGAACGTCTTGCCAGAGCCGGTCACGCCGAGCAGCGTCTGAAACGACAGGCCGTCGTTGATCCCCTCGACCAGTTGCGCGATGGCCGTGGGCTGGTCGCCCGCCGGTTCGAACGGCTGGTGCAGACGGTAGGGGCTGTTGGGGAAGGTGATGATGTTCATGGTGAGGGCGTATTGTACGGGGAATGATTGAATTGCTAAACGGGGAAGCTTGGCGGAGAATGCTCGGATGTTGGCAGGGTTAACAGTATCTAGGCTGGGCAATTACTATGAAAGTAAGTGAGATACTGACATTGCTGCACGCCGATGGCTGGCATCTCGTCGCCACACGCGGCAGTCATCGCCAGTTCAAACACCCGCAAAAGCCGGGGCGCGTCACAGTCGCAGGCAAACCCAGCGATGATCTGGCACCCGGAACATTGAACAGCCTCTTCAAGCAAGCAGGACTCAAGGAGTAAATATGCGCTACGCCGTCGTCGTCGAAAAAGCCGGAGATAACTATTCCGCCTATGCCCCGGATTTACCCGGATGCGTTGCCACCGGCAATACTGTCGAAGAAGCGGAGCAAGAAATCCGCAAAGCCATCAGGTTTCATATTGATGGTCTGCGCGAAGATGGCTTACCTGTTCCTGCACCAGCCAGTGTGGTTGAATATCTCGAAATTGCCGCATGAGCGCGAATTTAATCCGAACCCTTTAATCTGATAGTTTTAATGCTAACCAGTTTAATTCGCTGAAATGAACCCCAAGACTATATGGCAGTCAGCAAGCGATGCAGAGGGTAAAACTGAATCAGAACGCTACCTGACGAAGTTGGCGAAAAAGGCCTTTCTTAGCCTATGGAGTTATTCCAATCTGTTTAGTGATGAAGGAAGAGCTTCTGGCAAAGGAGACGGTAACGAGTTATGCGATCTTCTCGTCGTTTTCGGAAACAACGTACTGCTGTTTTCGGACAAGGAGTGCAAGTTTACTCAGCATCAAGACATCATGGTGTCTTGGTCACGTTGGTACAAACGTGCAATCGAAAAATCTGTGCGGCAGCTGATTGGTGCCGAGAAATTCTTGCGCGAGCACCCGGGGCGTATCTTTCTCGACAAGAACTGTCAAACGCGACTTCCTCTCGAATTACCTAGTCCATCCGTCGCTACTTACTACCTAATTGCAGTAACGCGGGGTTCGCATGAACCATCGAAGATGTACTTTGGTGGTGGCAGCTCTGGTAGCCTACTGATCGATACCCTCATCGATGGTGATGTTCATTACAAGAATCCATTTAGAGTTGGCTGGCCTGCGGCAAATAAACGATTCATTCACGTTTTGGATGAAATGACACTGAACATTTTGCTTGAAGAGCTAGATACTGTTCCTGACATCATCGAATACTTACAACAAAAAGAAGTGTTCTTAACGCAACCTGGGGTAAACGTGGTGGTTGCAGGCGAAGAGCAACTCATCGCTCAATACATGCTACCAATGGAAGGAGGCGGACATGCGTTTCCGAACATTCCTGATGGCGTGGATTACGCAGCAATTTTGGAAGGTTATTGGGAGGACTACTCAGTCAGCTCACAACGCAGAGCAAAGCATGAAGCCAATGCTGACAGCTATTTTTGGGATAGGCTGATCGAGTATCAGAGCTCATTTATTCGCTCAGGAGAGGCCATCGGAATATCAGAATCAGAAATGACGCCAAGCGACCATGAGCGCATCGTTCGCGCACTCGCGGACGAGTCTAGGTTATCGAGGAGATTGCTAGCTCAACACTTCCTACACGCACTTTCTATCAGTGAACCTGGGAAAAAGTTTGCTCGTATCGCGGTTAGCTATACCAATCCAAAACGTATGTATGTATTTCTGACGATCCCCAAGCCTCCGGGCGATTCATATGAGCAATACCGCAAGACGAGGGGGGAGGTGCTCTTTGCCTACTGCTACGGCCTAAAATTGAAATATCCTTTAGCGTATGAAGCGGTTGGGATTGCATCCGAACCTCTGACGGAGCCTATCTCGTCCCAGGAATTTGCCTATGTCGAGCTTGGTGATCAGCCGATGGCTGAGCAATTCTCTGCTGTGATTCAAGAAGCAATGGATAAATTTGAAATACTCCAGTCCGACACAATGCAGCAAAAGGCTGGTCATGACTTTGCAAAGGCAATGGGGTCAGCATCTGGAAAGCGGAACTAAAGGGGCCCACATTTCTATTAGCCACCGCCAGATGAAAACGCGAGCGTTATCAGTTCTTGCATTGATTCCCAGCCAAACACCGGCGTCTGGCTGCGCGGCTGGCTCCCCTGTCCACCATAAATCAGCGCGGTGAACTAACGAGTGAACTAACGGGGTCAGCATCGCATTATTTTTTCCCGCAAACCCGCCAATCTTCAAGTAACAGCCAGCATCAAATGCCCGACTGGTTCAGAGGTTGGCTTCACCTTGATTTCGATGTCGTAACCGAGCCGGTTCAGGCAGTCCATCAGCTTGCGCTCGGACAGGTTGGAGAAGTCGCCGCGCATCATGTCGGATACTTTCGGCTGGGTGATTCCCATGCGTTTTGCCGCTTCCTGTTGGGTCAGTCAAAGGCGGTGCATGGCCTTTCTGATCTCGACGACCAGGCCCGTTTTGATCTTGAGTTTTTCTGCGTCGGGCAGGCCAAGATCGGCATACACGTTGCGGTCGCATACTTTCAAGGTCGCATACCGCATACCGGGGTCAAGTCTTGCATTAACACATCTAACCTGGCCGTACAGAGGCTTCCGCTCAAGGCAGCTCATCACCTTTCAACGGAGTCGTGTCCGGCACTTTGGCGAGTATTTTGTCCAGGCGGCTTGGTTTGGCTTTGGCGGCGCGCTCGCGGAAAAATTCTTCCGTGCGCATGGCGGAAAGTTTTTCTGCCACGGCAGTGACGATGAATTGGTTGAGCGAGGTTTCATCCTGCTGCGCGACTTCTTTTGCATAGCCGTGCAACGAGTTGGGTAGCCTCAAGGCGAATTGGCTCATGGTTTGCTCCTTTTTAGCGTATTCAAAAAATCGGCTGGTCGTAACAACTTTAGTCCAAATCTGTCGGCTGCCGGTTTGAAATCTCCGATATTGAAAGTGACCAGTGCATCGGCAGCGCCATTCAGCACAGTTTCCAATACCATTTCGTCACCCGGATCGGATAGTTGCGGCCTCCACAGGTAATGCAGGGCTGTCGGCCTGACCGCGACAGCCAGATTGTTCAGCAAGTCATCTATGTCGCGCACCGACAATCCGTGCATTTTGCGTATCTCCGCGCGCTTCAGTGTTGTCTCGTATTCCAGCCAAAGCGGGACGGAAGCGACGATTTCAAATTTGCCATCGAAGCAATGCCGCAGCAGTTGAAACGATGCACCATTCCGGCTGGAAAGTCCCGCCACCAGAATGTTTGTATCGAGAAGGACACTTGGTTTCTTCATATTGCCGGTGATATTTCCATAATATGGCGCGCTTGGCAACTGTAATTGACCAAATTTGTAATTGACCAAATTAGTTAACCAGGTTCTCTTTTCGCGCCCGATCACCCTTGTACATGCCGCCGATCTGCGGGATCGTGACGTGGCTCTCGTCGATGAACATCAGTAATTAAACGGGCCAGGGTCGAGTTGTTTTCAGCAACCTAAAATCACATGGGGACGGAGCCCCAATCTTTTTATCAATTGGACTCCGTCCCCTCCCCGCAACCCCTCAAGCAACAGCCAGCATCAAATGCCCGATAGGTTCAGAGGTCGGTTTCACCTTGATTTCGATGTCGTAACCGAGCCGGTTCAGGCAGTCCATCAGCTTGCGTTCGGACAGGTTGGAGAAGTCGCCGCGCATCATGTCGGATAGCGATAAGGGGTCAAGTTCGGATTAAATTTCTGACAAGGTTCAAGCAATCGCCATAAGCCCTTTTTTCTGGATCAACGCCAGCAGGCGCAGAGCCGGACCGCCCGGTTTTTTGACGTCGCGCTCCCAATCGGAAACCAGATTTTTTGAGACGTTCAGGTAACGGGCAAACACTGGCTGGGAGATGTGCTCGCGCAGGCGCAGGGCTTTGATCTCTTCGGGGCTGAGTGTATGCACGGGCATCAGGCAGGTTTCGTCAAACTCGCGCATCGTCTGTTTGTTGATAGCACCCACATCATGCAGCGCCTCCACCGTTTCATGGATGGCGGCGAGGGCATCGCTGCGATATTTTTTAGGCATTTTTTCCAACCTCTTGAATGAGCGCCTCAGTTTGAATCGCACCCGTTCACTACCTCAATGGCAGCAAACAGTGAAATTGAGATACACTTGCGCGCAGCCGCCACCATGAACGGCGGCTAAAGTGCTTGGGTAAAATTCAACGCGCATGGCTGGGTAATTTTAAACGCGCATCAACAGGTGAACAAGCCGCCGCTTTAATCTTCCGCGTGGACAACATCGTCATCGCGGGAAAAATGGGCACTCGATTTGAGTGCCCGTTGACAATAATCTTATAAGAGGAACTATGAAAACCTATCGGTTAATTTTTTTATCGCTAGTCATTGCCCTGTCGGCGGCGAACAATACTTATGCCAGAAGTGAAAAACCCTGCTCGGGGAAAAATGAGACTTTGGAATGCCTCAAGGAGAACTTCTCGGATATATACGACAATCAGTATTTCAAGTTCCTGCTGATTGTCAGCAAAGCAGAGGTAGCAGCCCTGAGCTGCAATTCCGATGAGAGGACAGCGGCATATCTTGGCATAGCCTCAAAGATAGGAGGCAACCTGGAAGTTGAGGACGGATTCAAGGACATTCTTGAAACCAAGTTCCTTAAGGAAAAGACTGTCTGTTTACTGGATGCCCTCCTGCTTTCAGATGACAACGTGAAAAAAATCACCCTTGAAAAATACCTGACGAAACCGCGCTACATAGAAAAGAAAGAAGTGGACGCCATACTTTCCAGATATATGGAACAGGCAAAGTATAAGGAACTGCTGAAACGCTATAGCGGAAAGTGATTTTTCTGCGGCCTCTGCAATGGCGCCGCAGTTTCTCGCCCTTCCGATTCGCCGCTCTTCATAGCCAGCGCCGCATTGAATAGAGCCTGAGATCGGGGTGAAACCAGAAATGAAATACTGCTCGTCCAACGGGCACTCGATGATCTCGTGGAATTTCTGCTCAACAATAAACCACGGGATGGATTGCTGGTATTCCGGATAGAGCGCGCGGATCACGGGCGAACTCGGCCCGTCCGCGCCGATGACCTGGCGCGCGCGACACTCGACCGGCTCGCCCATTCTCTTGGCCTGCACGATCACATGGTCGCCGTTGTCCTGCAACCCGATAAACGAAGTCTGGTCGTGGACTTCCGCGCCGCTACGCTGTATCGCCCAATAGTCGGCTTCCTTGCGGTGTAGGTGCGGCGACAGGATACCGCTGCGCGGCAACTGGAAACTCTCCAGCCCGGCATCCACCAGCCGCTTGGCGGCGGCAGCCGACAACCCGGCCCCGACGATAATGACATCAACTGTACGCATTAAAACCTTCAATAAATCTTCCATAAATATGCCGTTGTAGGTCGGGCGGAGCCTGTCCTGAGTCGAAAAAAGGCAACAAAAAAGCCACCTGTGAGGGTGGCTGATTTGTTTTTTTGGTGGGACGGCGACTACCGAATAACACGCCAAGAGCCGCATAAATACAGGCATTGGCTGTTTTTATAAAATGCTGTTACCCCGATAGTTACCCCTCAAAAATATCTGCTGCCCAACATGCGGCAATCAATTTTCAGTTCTTGTTGTGCAACTCAATCGAACCTTGGTTCGCAAGCACTCTACCATCGCGGCTTCACAAATTGCACAGGGAGCCACCTTGGGGCGGATGGGAAGCGTGGCAGGGGAGGCGGGAACGAGCAACGCAGTGCGGCCGCCGTAGCCTGATAGGCTGGATGGGCGGGCGGGGGACAGAAGGCAGAACGCGCAGCGACCAAACCTGACTCTCAGGGTGGTGTGTGGCAATGAAAAAGCCGGTGCCGGAGGTTTTGTCCGGCATGGTTTTTTTGTTGACGCGCACGACCCGCACACGGCAGCGGTGGCGTGACGGTGAAGGCGCTTCTGGTTCATGCCTGCGCCGTGACGTTGCCGCGATAAATAAAATGCACTTCTGCTGCTATCAAACCCGCGCAGCGACAACAGATAAACAGGCAAGACAAACCGGCGTAGCCGACCACGCAGCAAAAGGCGAAGGGGCGACGCATCACCAGCCCCGTTTTGCTGCCCCTCGACGAAGGAGATGGAATTTGACTTTGACTTGTGTGGCGGCATTTACCCGAAAGGCGCAAGACATAACGGCCTCTTATGCGAACCCGAAGGGCGGGCGGCTTCATGCCCGGCGCGTGCGCTTTGCATAAGACGCCGTTATGTTGGATGCCGCCACACACAACAACCGGCGCAGCCGACAACGCCATGCCAGAACGGTGTGAGGGCGCGGCACGTCCAGGCTACCACTGCACCAGCAGCCTGCGAACGGCGAGCGCTTGATGGCGTAGCGGCCTCATGCGGAGCCATGAAGCGCGAAGTCGTGAAGCGGCGGCGGCAACGGAGCCAACCCAACGTGTGACAGCGTGGAAGCCGATGGCGGCTTTATGCCTTCGGCGCTCTGTTCGATACCACAACGGAAGCCGACAGCGCACCGCAAGCCCTTGGCGAGGCCTTTTTCGCGAAGGGCGCAGTGGTGAGGTGGCGGCGGGAACGGAGCGGACACACTTGGAACGGAGCTGAAGCAGAGGGCAGGTTTATCGCCTTCTGCGCTCTGTCAGATGCCAGTGCGATAGCGATGGCGCGGCGCTTGCGGGGTTTATTGCAAGCGCCGTGACTGAGCGGTCAACGAAGAGATATTTGGGTCCTACTGCCCTGCGCTTTCTCGTTTCGACTTTAACTGTGCCTTTTGCGCCAGCAGTGACTCCAGGTGCTTCATCTCCGCGTCTGCCGCGTCCAGCGCTTTCGGGTTTTCCTGCAACAGCTTTGTTACGGCTCGGAAGTTCTCTGCTATCCTCGAACGTGTAGTCTGCACCGTTTCTGTCTCCAACTGTTTCACCAGTTCGTGCATTTGGCGTTTCTGTTCTTGGCTAAATGAATTGCTCATCTGTGCCTCTTTTGTAAAAGCAAAGCCATCCGGCGCTGTCTTGCAATTTCTCCTATGGTATGGGCAGATATAAATAGTACCGACTTCTTTGCCGTTTACCGACAACGCATATATATCGAGTTTACCTTTCGTGACCGGAGATGAAGTCGAACCACTTCTGGTATTTTTAACTTCCTGCCCGCGAAAATAAAGCTTGGACAAGTATTTATTGCTACCCCTGACGGAGATCATGGGTATGGGGTTTGTAACAGTTAGGCCAAATTCACCGTAGCCACCCGTGATGCTGTCCTCGTAAGTCCCCTCTGCATAGATTGCTTCCATTTGAGCCAAATGCTGCTTCATCTCCGCATTTAGTGGAGACCCTAACACCCTCGTGGCGTTGTTCGCGTATTCGCTCTCACCTGAAAAATATACGAAGACCTCATACGCCTCGGCATCAGAAATCAAATTCCCTGAACGGGTTTTGAAACTTCGAACAAAGTCTTCGTCCTCACGTGTGTCACTGATTAGAGCAAGGGTTTTGCATCCCGAAACGAAACCACGAATCTTGTCACGCGGTATCTTTCCATGCGTATACCTTGAGACCCGCTCAATGTCGCGCAACACATCCGTTTCACCACCCGGAAAGATCGTGTCATTCAGTCGCATTAACATGTTATCCATGTCGCGATCTTGCTTGCTCTTAAATAGCCCGAAGAATGCCATCTCAAACTCCCTTATCAAATCAGCGTAGCGCGATTGTTGCATCAAATAGGGCCTGCCTACAGCAACACCCCTGGGGGTGGGGCACAGCAACACAGGCAGGGTGCCACCCTCGATCCCTGCTATGCAAAAATTTGGGGTATTTTTAACTCCGTGTAAAGTGAATTTACACCTTAAATTTATGGCTACCTATCCATCCGATATTCCTGGCCGTTGTAGATCAGTGTTTCTGAAACCTGGGTTGTCATTTCTGTTTACCTTGCGTCGATACAGTAGATTTCAGACATCACTGCGCGTGAAACAATATGCGCCATGCCAATAATACCCCCACCCCTGAACCCAGGGGTGAAGCCAGGGTAAGCCATCTTGATCGTTGCACCGTAAATCGCAGCCTGTTTTTTTAGCGGCACACACTTGGTGTAAACTGAGTTCGCACTTACAGGACGGCGGGCAGCTTTTTCGTTTCTGATTTATTACCTGCCTACCCACTTCGGCCAAGTTTAACAAGTTTTGTAAGGGCTACGGATAAACGCTTTTCATTATATGCTTGGAGATGTGCCATGGGGAGATGCGGTCGGAGACATCAAAGCGAATATGTTTATATAACAGCAGAAGTTTTCTTTGATCCTGAAAGAGGCACGAGGCGTGTTCGACCCATAGACGGTGAGGTTTATCCTACGGACATGCGGATTGAGTGTTCAATGAAAATACACGAACTCCCAATAGGCACAAAAGTTTGCCTCAAGGTTGTTGAAACAGAGAAGGAAGGGGGCCGAAAATTTCTCTATTCCAGCTACAGATGGAATTATGAGTTAGTGCCATAGCAAGATGTGCGCGACAGACGAGCTTCATCGAAATCAACTGATACGGCACGGGTCACGGCTCAATTATGAAAACTGGAAAAATTTTACGAATTTTGTCATTTAGGATCTCATGTTTCTATTCTTCGATACAGAAACTACTGGCCTAAGCAGCCTCAAAGACCATGTTGTACAACTGGCCTGGGTGCTTGCAGATGAGGCTGGCAACATCAAAGCAGAGGAATGTCACGTCATTCGACCTGACGGTTATGCCATACCCGACGCAGCCGCTAGAATTCACGGGATCACCACTGCGAAAGCCTGTCAGATAGGCCAGCCATTAGCACTGGTCTTAGATAAATTTTCGAAGGCCGCTGCACGCGCGGCAATAATCATTGCTCATAATCTCTCTTTTGATCTCGGCATACTCAAACACGACTACCAGATAGCCGACCTGCCATTCCCTCTGCACGGCAAGACACAGATATGCACTATGAAGTTGTCAACGGCATGGTGCAGACTACCCAAGCTCAACGGCTCAACTGGGTTCAAGTGGCCGAAGCTCGACGAGTTGCACTACAGATTATTTGGCGAAGGGTTTGAAGGTGCGCATGACGCGCTCAAGGATACACACGCTTGCCTAAGATGCTTCTTTGAATTGGTCAAGTGGGGAGTTATTACCCTGCCAAATAGACCACAGAAAACAACTAAACCAGCCACGTCTGCTGATTATGAAGATTTGATCATTCAATGCAGTCGAGCACTTGCAATCGACCAAAATAACGCATGGGCATGGCTGAATATCGGAATCGCTCTTAGAAGCCTCAAGCGCTACGAAGACGCAATCCATGCGTATAATCGAGCACTCGAGATTGAACCGAATGATGAAATTACATGGCTCAACAAAGGCTTCGCACTGGCAAACCTTAAATATCACGAAGACGCAATCCTAGCGTATAACCAAATACTTAAAATTAATTCAAAAAACATCGAAGCGTGGTTCTTCAAGGGCAGTGCTTTTTGTCAGCTCAAGCGTTACGAAGACGCAATCCAAGCATATAACCGAGCACTCGAAATTGATCCAAATTGTGGCTTTGCTTGGGGCGGCAAGAGCAAGGCGCTCTATGGACTACATCGTTTTGAAGAGGGTAATCAGGCTAAAGTGCAGGAGACAGCATGTTTCAACAAGGGCGCTTTTGGCATAAAGTTTTTTTGATTTATTTCACTTTGTAGATTCATCTCATAGCACCCAGTATCGGTGATACTGCCCCTTGGAATTCCATTTCCTTGTCCGTTGCCACCCTCACTGAGCAGGATCGGCGATAGGTAACGGCCTTGGGTGTTAAGCGCCTGCTCGATCTCAACCATCGCGAACGGCCTGCACCGCGAGACTTCCGGCAAGCCGTTATACCAGGCCAAGAACCTGGCGCGCAGGGTTAAGTTGGCGGCAGTACCCCCTTATACAGCCATACTTTTAGGGCGCCACCTTAAACGGAAGTGGAGTGTGGTAACTGATTAATATTGACGCGCACCAAAACCATACCGGTCGGAATCATACTGACGCTCAGCTCTATCAATTTTCCTTGCAATACGATTCACCTTGCTAGATATATTGTCAAGCTGACTATCCGCTCTTTCTTCAGGTGTAAGTCGCGCATTAGCTTCAATTTTCATTTTTCTAACAGCCCACGAGGCCTCTAATAATGTCATCTTGCCGAAGTCTGGCATAGTGGAATCGTTTGCATTGGAATCGTTTGAGTTGTCTCTTGGTTCCTGAATTTCTCTCGCAAACTCTTTATCGGCGATAATTAAGTGCGCCATCTGATTTCTAGCCAAGATTTCATCACCCGACATTGGTGTACCTTCGTTGCGTTCTCCTTTTTTCAACACCGCAACTTTTACTCCTAGTGGCGGATAAGTTAAATAAATAAGGTAATCCCCCGGCTTAGCCGGGGGACTCACTAGGTTTGACCGGGCGCTACGGTCAGCCTGATTCTACTGACTTGATCAAAAGTTAGGAGAATCAAATGAAAGATTACC
>Ga0172380_10006951_pt1 | contig 12935 bp, 14 predicted proteins | sample Leawe162metaG_FD_119747 | JGI IMG/M metagenome (GOLD analysis project Ga0172380, IMG submission 119747) | Leachate microbial communities from a municipal landfill in Southern Ontario, Canada - Leachate well 162 metaG | ecosystem: Engineered > Solid waste > Landfill > Unclassified | place...
ATGTTCAGGGTTATGAGACTCGTTCATTGATTAACCCTTCAGTGCCTCTTCAAGCTCCTCGAATGTCGGCCTCAACCCGTCATAAATTGCCCGGCGTGCATACTCAGCCGATAGCTTGGGATTCATACCGCGTGTGATGCCGAGAATCCCCGTCTTGAAAACCTCCAACATCCTCTTTTCTTCAAGATTCGCCATTTCGATGTTGGTTGCCAGTGGTCCTACAAAACCGTAGGCGAGCAATACACCAAGAAATGTGCCAACCAGAGCAGCGGCAACTTTGTGCCCCACAACTTCAGGACCTTCGGCAATCGATGCCATCGTCTTGATGATACCCAGTACTGCCGCGACAATTCCCAGCGCGGGAAGAGCATCAGCGGTGTTATTAATCAGCGCTTGAGGTGTGGCATTCTCTTCGGTGACGGTTTCGATGTCAGTGTCCATCAAAGATTCCAAATCCGCCGGATTAGTTCCTCCTACACCAACGATCTTTAAGTTATCGGTAAGGAACTTCAACAATGCAGGCTTGTTCGAAATCAGTGGATATTTCGAAAAAATCGTCGATTGGGCAGGATTCTGAACATGACTTTCGAGTGCCAGCAAACCCTCACGACGAGCCAGATAAGCGAGGTCATGGATAAGCTTCAACGCTTCCAGATACATCTCTTTGCCCGGTAACTTCCCGGTGAAAGCCCCAATAGTTTTGGTAACTACCAGCTTAAGTGTTCGCGGAGAAGTCTTTACAACAAGCCCGCCCAACGCTGCACCGCCGATAATCACATACTCGTACCACGGCTTGAATATCAGTGTCAGGTGTCCGCCGGAGGAGGCAAATCCACCAAAGACAAAGAGAATAACCAGAAAAAAACCGACTATTGCGGTCATAAGGTATTAATTGTGAAGGATTAAGGGAATATGATTTGTACTAACAACCTATCGTAGGGAACCGACCCGGTTAATCGTCTCTTGTATATCGGCCTCTGAAGCCTCAGGCTTGAGAAAACAGATCAATCTCCGCCGAGAAGATCAACCAGTCTCTCAAGGTCTTCCTCGGAATAGAATTCGATTCTAATCGTTCCGCGTCTCCCTTTTTTACTTATCTTAACTTGTGTCCCAAATTTCCGCCTTAATCTATTGGTAAAGTCAGTATAAGCCGGTTTCGGGGGATCTTGAAGAGGTGCTACCGGTTGTGCCACCTCTTCAGCAAGTTGCAGCATCGCCCTCGCGGCCTCTTCAGTCTGTCTAACGGAGAGCTTGCCAGCAGTCACCTTCTTGAACAGTGCCGATTGACGGGCCGCTCCTTGCAGCATCAAAATTGCCTTGGCATGACCGGTGGTTATGGTGCCATCCCGAAGCGCAAGTAAAATTGGTTCCGGAAGATCGAGAATACGAAGTGCGTTGGCTACTGTAGCTCGATTTTTTCCGACACGCGCTGAAATTTGATCCTGAGTAAGTGAGTACTCTTCCGCGAGTCGTTGGTATCCTCGGGCAAGTTCGACCGGATTCAGGTCTTCGCGCTGAAGATTCTCGATCAGAGCGAGTTCCAGCATTTCCTGATCGTTCGCAACTTCGAGCACCCTTACAGGCAACTCGATAAAGCCCGCAAGCTGGGCGGCGCGAAGCCTTCGTTCACCGGCGATTAACTGATAACTGATCGTACCCTTGACCGCGTCTGGAGAATTCCGTACGATCAACGGTTGGATGACACCTTTTTCGCGAATCGACGCCGATAAATCCGCCAGCTCCTCTGGTTTAAACTCACGACGGGGTTGCAACGGATTGGGGATGATGTCTTTGATCGCAACGATCAGTAGGCTGCCCCGGGAATCTTTTGTATCTGCCTCGGGCAGCAAAGCCGATAATCCTCGGCCAAGTCCAGTCTGTTTCAAGATGTCTATATTCTCATGGTGTAAGGAGGATTACACCTTGCGGTTAAATTTCCCGAGCCAAGGCTCCTGCCCTGTAGATCTTGGTTTCCAACAAACCGATTTGAGACAATTCCTATCCCCCTACCCCAAAGAATTTCACGATGCCCGTATAGCCCGCCCACGCCAGAAATGACCCTACCAAAATCAGCACCATCAAAACTACTTTGACCAAATCTGCGCCTTTGAGGGTCCCAAGCAACTGCGGGTCTTTCCCGAGATAGGCGGAAGCGGCATAAAACTCCTCACCAATCAGCGTATAATCGCATGCAGCAACAAAAAAGGGAAGCTGATGAACATTAGCTGTCCCGGCAATCTGAATTGCCCCGGAGGCAAAACCGACTTCAGAGATAATAAGTGATTCGGCAAAAAATGCCCCAAGGAAAAAATTCGCCGCTGGTTTCTCACGGTTCATTATCCCGGCAACGCCCGCAGTGAATGCAAATTGCTCACTTGATAAGTACCTGATATTGTCAGCGTTGAATGAATCAGGACGTCCCGCTCGTAAAGCCCCTTCCTTAACCGACTCTTCGGCGAGTGGTACCAGAAATGGCTGGTTCAACGGCACTATCAAAGGTACGTCAAGCGTCGAAGTCCGCCGCGAAATATCGGTTAGAATGACCATCGAAGCAATCGTCTGGATATTGTCGATATCCATGATGCCGGGAATATAAAGCACCGGCCTGCCCATTTCTGTTGCCCGTCCAATCGCCTCGTCTGCCGCTGCCAAACCGGCGATCCGACGGACAAAGAGCGACTTGCCCTGCCTGGTCCGGCGAATATAATAGAGTACCGAACCGAAAAACAGAGTCACGACGATCAACGTGTTGGTACGTTCGGAATTGAACAGGCGCGTATCGCGTATCTGTGGTGCGGCAGTCGTCGAGTCGGCAAACGCTACGGTTTCCGTAGCAAGTGACACGCCGGATAACAGCGTGAGCGCGAACAGGAAAGCCGCAAGATAAAGCGAAAATGTTTTTGTCATTTCTCATTGTCCTGGATAATCACTCCGGGCAATTCAAGAATTGTCAGAATGCTTTGTAAAAACCAGCAGTTGATAGCGAACCGGAAGCCAACGATAAAAATAGCGGTGTAATAGAGTGATTGTTATTATCGCATCAAGCTTCCAGATCGGAAAACTCTTCCTCAGACTCTTCCAGTGTTTGAGTGTTCGCCAAGCCGTGTTACGAAAGGACTTCGAGACGCCCGGGGTAATATCCTCATTGCGAACTAACTCGAGACCCGCGTTGTTTGCCGCCGTAAGGTACTGCGACACTTGAAAGAATTCGGCTGCACCTGCAATTCGCTCCATTGCACGTAACGATTTTGTCTTGCGACTCGACTCGGTCGCAACAATATCTGCTATGGCGACGAAACTGCCCGGCTTTAACACGCGGGCAACTTCCTGAATAAATGCGGCTTTATCACCATAATGGAAGGCACTTTCGATGGAGTAAATGCCATCAAAAGAACTGTCGGTGAAGGGAAGCGAGCATGCATCCCCACGAATGAACTGGAGATTATCATGCTGTTTCTTTCGACAAGATTTAAGCTGGCTCGAAAGTAGCTCCAAGCCGATTACCAATGCCCCTGACTCTCGTGCAGCCTGAAGTGCTGGAGCGCCTTGTCCGCACCCAATCTCCAGTAACCGTCCTCCTGCAGAAACCTGAAGGGAACCTGTTACCAACGAGACTAAAGATTTCTGTCCGGTAGCATAGTCACTACGCACTCCGTCCGGCAACCAGCCGAGGTTATAGTAACCGGTCTCTTCAAAAATAGTGTCGTAGAACTCATGGAGCTGGTCGTAATAACCTTTGACACGCGCATGATTAACGGCAGGAGAGGGTGTGTCGCTCATTTTAGCAAAACAGCGACATATAGGCCAATCAGAACACAACCCTGAATTGCTGTAAGCGGTATCAATTTCGCCAATGATTGTTTACGCAACAAACCGATGAACTGAAGACCCAGCAGTCCGTACATGAGAACCGGGATAAAATAAAGCCAGTGTGGCTCGGGAATCGGTCGCATTGCAAGCGGCTCGGTGAACAAACTTAAAATCGTCAACGAAAGAGTAGCTGTGAAAAACCAACCGAAAAAGTTTGTAGCGGGGATGCCGAACCACCGTCCCTGTCGCCTCCAAATCCAGTATTCCATCCGAAAGGCGATTGGGTCCATTACGGAATCGGTGATGACAAGCGATATACTAACGAGAATAATCTGGAAGATCGGATTTTGTAGCACCGGGAAGATTATCGCAAGTGCCTGACCTACAAAAAGCCCACAGTAGAGCAATAACAGCCACGACAATGCTACATAAGCTGGCAAGCCTAATGGTAAATTAAACCCCAGATGCCCGGTGTAATGGTAGCTACCGAAAGGAAATCCGGTCTTCAGACTCAAGACCTCCAAAGTATAAGGCACGATTAGGGCGACACCCAAAAAGACACCGGCGTTTTCCCATCCAAACGCGAAATGGGCGTGTGCGACGAAATTTGACGCCAGCAGAATCACAGCAGTAGCCATGAACACCGGATGAGTATCTCTGCCTCGCCACTGTGTAAAGCCTTCGTAGATCGCCGTCAAGAGCAATAACCCCGAAAGGACAAGGGTTAAAAGTGCGTCAGTCGAAATGGGCGGAGTTTGGTGCAACACAAGAGTTTATAAATTGAAGTCGGGTTTTTCCTTTAACAGGAGGCAAACCTGAAAAATCATGAAATTCATAGCAGTAGATTCAAATGTCTTGTCTAAAACATACTCCCTATCCAACCGCCGAGAAAGGTCATTCTGCCGATGAGCAAGCTTATCCTTGCCATCACAGTGTAGCCAAACGCTGCACCGAAGGCAACCATCAGAACCCAAATACCGATACGTGCCGTGCCGCCAAACCAACCTTTGTGTTCCTTCGAGAAGAAGAAGTAGATCAACGATGAGAGCACACCTATCACCAGCAATGTATTCGAAACAGAAGCTCCAAAATTGAACCCCTGATTATCCATGACTATCAACGGCACAAGCGTCGAACGAATCTGCGCGATAAAGTCGGACTGCAAGTAGCGCGTCAGGTTTGTTCCCGCGGAGAAGCCGATGATGAACGCCATCGGCCAGCGCGAGATCCACGCTGCCTTCGGCACAAGTCTTGTCAGCATCATCAACCCAAGGATCATCGGAAGAATCCGCCACCACTTGGATGAAGCCGCCATCAACGTTACAGCCTCTTGCGGGTTCTCCGCAAACCAGCCCATCGACGGCGGGTATATCGCGCCAAGCATGTTAGGCACCATCGTGGACCAGATGGCGACCGTCATCCAATAAGCGGCTGACACACCGACAAAGAGGTGCTCGGCAAACTTGTAAAACGGATTGTCCTTGTACAGGAAGCTGAAAATCATCAGCGTTAACAATCCGCCGACCCAATAGGTAAAGATTTGTGCGAAGGTCATAGTTAACCCGTTTAAGTCTTCAGGCGCACGTATTGGTGCGCATGTGGAAAAAATGTATCAGTGTCGCGGACAAGTCTGTCTGCCCCAAACTGCCAACGCATGAGCCGTCAGTTGTAGTATTCGCGGCCACTTTCAAGGCGCGTGATGATGGTCTTCGCCTGCGCCATGTAACTTCCCATCCTCTGCTCAAAGAGCAGATCGCAAACCGATTCGGGCAACAACGGAATACCCGGGGCTTCGAGACGGATACCTTTGATGTAAGTAATGTGCATCCGCTCAAGAGCTTCGGGCAGATCAACCGCAGGGCTTAGTTGCGATTGGAATATATCTCGGACAAAACTCGGTCGTCCATCCTGTAAGAAACATAACCCGATATTGAGAGTGTATGTCAGCTTGTAGATTGCTTGTGACGAAATCTCCCAACCCTTCTCGCTCGCCATCAGCTCCATATGTTCCGACATCTGTGAAATCGTCATCGGTGACTCTTTCAGCCGTGTCCAGAGATGGGCGATCAACGGGAGTCGGCGTTCCCAGGCAACCCACGGAATTCGCTTGAAATCGAGAATGTCTTTGTACTTCCCGAGTACGGTTTCGGGAGTTATCGCCGAAGCATCAAATCGTTGAACCGGCGCTTCTTCGTCCTGTGCGTTGTCGCCAGCAGCGTTCAGCGAGTATTCGCTACCCGGCTCTGGTGGTTCTCCGCCGGAGAATTGTACTGCTCCCGATGTTGCTGCTTCTTCGACGAAGTCCTTAAAGGTATCGAATCCAAGTGCCTGAAAATCAAAATCGGGCTTGAGTTGACGAATCATGGCATAAACGCGTGCGCCGCGGGTCTCCTCACCGCGCCTCAACAATGCCGCTACCGCCCTTCTAAGTACTGCAAATGAAGTCGAACGGTCATCTCCGGCGACTTCCTCTACTTCTTCTTCGTCACTAATCGAAGCCTTGGCAGGCACAGCAACCACAGGAGGTGGAACGACATACGAGCGCCCGCGGGGGATCAGATTGTAATAATCGATGAAGATATCGCTAATCCGCCTCAGTGAGCTGCTCGTGCGTGTTGTGATACCGATGCAGAGAACGGTCTTGCCTCTGCGGTGGAGCGCTTGAACCAACGGGACGAAATCTCGATCTCCTGAAACGAGCGCATAGACATCGGCAGGATGGGGCGAGAAACAATGTTCCAGCGCGTCGGTAGAGATCAGCATATCGGCTGTATTCTTACGCTTTTCATCAGCATAAGCTTCTATCATCTCAATGCCTTGTGCATGAAACTGTGCCACATAAGCATTGCAAGGTTCACGACTCCAATCGGCGTATGACTTCGACATAAGTATAGTGCCTTCTTCCCGTACCCGGGAAATCAGTCGAGAAAGTCGAAATGGAGCGAATTCCTGTTCCAAAGGAAAGATTAGATTAGCTGCATCTATAAATAGGGCGACTTTGGGAACCGCCTCTAAATTTGTCATTTTGAACCCGTTAACGAAAAATTGCTAAAAATGAAAACCAAAGAAATACAAAATGGTACCTCTGGCATCGATAGTCGTTTACACGACTGACATTGGCCGGTCTCTAATGTACCTGTATGGGATAGATTTCAGGATTTAAACTGAAATCCCTCCGTCCCAATTTAATACCGGAATAATGGCCAAAAATTGAATATCTTCCCCTCGACCAAAATTAGACCTTTCTGCCACCGGGAGCTGTCGAGTTAAAATTTTAAGCTCCCGGCACTACTTTCACCAAGCGTAAATTATTTAGTCCGCTGTAGTTTCTCCCTGCGTTTCTGCATGAAAAATGCGACGTTGCCAATCACGACGAAAAAGATGATAACGAAGTGGGCGATCGTCTGAGGACCCATCGACTTTACGGCAGTTAACGAAGTCGCACGGAACTGCGGGTATTTATGGACAAGTGCTGCTTCGTACTCCGCCGCGCCTTGAAGACCGCCCATAAGTCCCAACAACTGCCGCGGATAGTAGGGATAAAGCAATGGCGCTTCAACCGCCGTAACCCCACCTGAGATTGGGATATTACCGCGGTCTCCGGCGAATTGAACCCACTCCTTCAACCCGGGTTTGCCGGAAGCTATGGAAAGTATCAAGCCGAAGTCGCGTAAACCGGTTACCGGTCCCATCATCGGTATCGAATTGACATCGGTGCCAGCGGCATCTGTGGTAAACATGCCTTTGATGTCGGTGAAAATCGCGTTTATCAGACCCTGATTGCCGGCTTTGTACCCGAGCTGAACATAATCAACTCCATAAACTTTATCCGGGAATTCTTTGAGTATAACATTCTGAATAGTTTGATTGGCTTGAGCTTCGCCAGTCGCCCAAACTGCAATGATGTAGATCTTCATGTTCCGCTGAAGACAATGTCTGACCAGAGCATCAGCCATTGGCTGATTTTCCGGGACTGTCGCCGGACCGTAATCGTAGGAGAACAACACGCGCGAGCCTTCAGGGAGCGACTCGATCTTATCGAAAATTGCCTGAACGACGGGCGAAGGTCTCACGACGAAGACCAGCTTCAGCATCATCGGGATGATAACGGCCAGCGCAATCAGGACGAAGATCACGCGACGATCGATCTTCAGCATTCGCTCAAAAAGCGGTAATTTTTCGGTTGTAGGCATTTAGGTTACAAGTTGAGAGTTGAAAGTTGAAAGTTAAAGGAGTCAATCTTTCAACGTTAATGTTGATTCTCTTTTAAGTATTTTGATAAGCCCGAGAGCATCGAGGATATCTCTTTGAGTTCTGTAACGATCTGTTGAGCGATAGCCTTCTCAACGTATCCGATTGCTTGCGCTATGTAAATTTGAGTTCTAAGTTCACCGCACGACCCTTTGCCGATACGGATGAACCGGTTGAATTCAGTTGTCCCGCCCCGTTCAAAACCTTCGGCAATGTTTGAGGAAATTGATACCGCTGATCTTCTCAATTGATCTCGAAGACCCCAGTCCTTATCAAATTGGCTCGTTTGAGTAATTTCATAAATATGTACAGCCAACCGACACCCTCGTTTCCAAGCGTCTATTTCTTCGACAGATTTGAACGCTGCCACTCAAATTCCTTTCAACTTTCAACTTTCAACTCTTAACTCTCAACTTCCTACTTCTCATGTCCTAAATAGCTTCTTTCAACGCCGAGGATGAGCTTCAACGAAGTACTGATGATTCCGAGCGCGATGCCAATCATAATGGCTCGCTGACCGGCAAGGTTGGGAAAGGAGAGTATCCACGCCGAAAGTGTCGGAATATGCAGGAATTGCAAGGGCTCAGGCAACCAGAACGTCAGATAATATCCTAATGGCGTCCTGCCGACAAGGATGATAAACGCTGCAACCAGCAGGATCGTCGCTTCGCGAGTCTTGGCGCGGAACGCCCGGTAAGATGCCGATGCGACGAAAAATGCCAGAAGGCTGAACATGGTCGAGGAAAGTGGCGTGAAAATCGAGTCGTAGATCAGCTTGAACCACGTACCTTCGGCGATGTAATTCCCTTGTAAACCTGGTGAGCCGCCTACCTTGAAGATACCGACAACCAGCGTGAAGAGGAACCCGAACAAGGTCACCATCGAATAGAATTTATCCGGGTGTTTCCGCGTGATCTTGTCGGTGTGGACGGCAATCAGGTTCCCTGCCCCAAGGAAGAACGCGAAGACAGCAATGATATCGAACCAGATCGAGAACTCGCTATCGAGTTCGGGAAATGGCTCGGCCGGGATGAAGAGCGCCACCACCAGCGCCGTGCCGATGATGAACGTGATCAGTAAAGGGATTTCTCGACGCATTGAACTTGAAAGTTATAAAGTTGAAAGTTGAAAGTCTTCATTCGCGTAGGTCGGGCATCCTGCCCGACAAGAAACCGTACCGCGTTGGTCGGGCCGTTGAGCCCGACGAAACTTGTCAGGTGAGGCGGACAGCTGTCCGCCTCACCACCAGTATTAACGACACACTTAGGATCTGTTTCAAAAACCGACAACGTTAAGTACCGCCGATTTAAATCGGCGCTACTGACTACTACTTCACCAATACCACCGGCTGAACCACGCTTCTATTTGTCGAGTTCAGCTGGATAAAATATGTTCCTGCCGAAACGCCGCTCGCTTCCCAAGAGGTGCTGTTGATGTTGGGGGCAAGGATTCGCTCCAGTTGCAAGCGACCCGACTGGTCGAAGATCGACACCGTTGAATTTTGCGAACGATTCCCTTCAAAAGTTATAGACAAAGTCGAATTGAAGGGGTTGGGAAACAGCGCGAGAGACAACTCGCCCGGCTGTGTAGGCGGATCACCTACCACCGACAGTCCAATTTGGTCTAAAATATAGACGCGACGTTCACTGTAATTATAACTAGCGACTTTTCCATCATTGAGAACGAAGGGCATCAACGGCCCCCCCGTGCAACTCGCTACTAAATCAGGATGTTCCGGGTCGGTTATATCGTAGAAAGCAAGCCCTTGAGGGTCGGAACTTAAGTTGCACATCAGATAGTCCCCAAAGAGACTGACAGGCGTGGGGAAATTCGATTCGAGCTGGGTAGTTACTGACACATTTTGTATGTCGGACAAATCGAGTACTCTGACGCTGTTTCCTGAGTCACCGTTAACCGATTCAAACAATATATCCCCGTTCCTTACAAGAGAGTTGCCATAGAAACGGTCGTTGAATGTACTTGTATGATAAATACTATCGGGTCGCTGAAAATTATAGAAATTGACAACTCCGGGTAACTCTGCATAGGGATAACAATCTGCAACGATCAATTGGTTGTTGGTGAAATCAATTGCTCTTAAATTACAAATAAATCCCATCGAACCGACACGGTTCGTATTCAGGTTCACCAGACGACTGTCAAATTCACCGCCGCCTAATAGAGCATAACCGTCAAATGAGAACACTCCCGAAGGCGGTATAAAGTCATATCCAACAGGATGAGTCACCCCATCGCCCGACTCAACATAGCGTTGCCCATTCGACCCAAGCAATTCAAAGTTCCACTGATACGCAATCGTCATATTATCAGAGTGCCCCCACTCAGTGAAAGAAAAGACCAACCTGTCCGACCTGACCAAGCCTATCGACGGCCGGTTCCGGCTTTCAGGGTAAAAAGAATTGCGATGGTAACGGTAAGTGAACTGGGACGTAAGACTTGGAGTCAGCGGATCAGCCAGACTGTAAAACCGTATGGTGACACTTGAGTCAGTATCCTGACGTGTGGCTAACACATTCCCTTGAATACCGACAAACTCGCCAGCCGGAATGTCCCATGATCCTGCTACCCTTAAGTTCACTGCTTCCAAGGCAATTAAGTTCGCTAACGGAAGCAAACATACTACCAGTGCAATCGAAAACTTCTTCATGGCTCAAACCTCCTCAATCAGTTCTGTATCGACGCCACCTTCCAATAAACCTTCCCGTCCGGCGACCGCTGGAGAATCTTCCTGTTGATCAGCTCCCGCCGAAGTAGCGCAGGATGGTTGAAGCCGCTGATTTCAGGGTTGAGTTCCAAATTCACTCTTTCTCCCATTTCGGTAGCGCAGGCTCAAGTAGATTGATCAACTCCGGTATATCTTTCTGAACAACTTCCCAGATTCTGGCCATTCGAATGTGTCTGTAGTCGTGGATCAATACATTACGCATACCAATAATATCTGTCCACTTGACATCGGGAAATGCTGCTTTTGTTTCTTCAGAAAGGAGTCGTGCAGCCTCACCAATAATGCCGATTCGTCTGATAACGGAATCTTGAAGTTGTTCGTCGTTTTCGAACGTCTCAACTCTCAACCCGATCGTGTAGTCGATGACCTTATTGGCAGAATAAACAATATCGTAAAGTAACGCCACATCACGCCACATGATAAATCTGTCTATGGTTCATGATGTGCCTGCGTCGTATCCAATTAGGGTCATCCTCGATTGCCTCACGTTCCATCAAATCAACCTTTCGTCCGACTATGACGGAGAGTTCATTCTCAGCATGAATAACATCGAAGAGGCTCCAGCGAGAGTCTTTTGAGAAACTCACCAGCACATCGACGTCGCTGTCTTCGCGGAAGTCGTCCCGGATCACTGAGCCGAACAATGAAAGCTCGACGATCTTCCATTTCTTGCAGAAGGCTTCGACTTTCTCGCGGTTAATGGGAATACGCGGCGACAATTAGAATTCCATCAATTAGAAGTTCCAGCAACTTCCACCTTCCAATAAACCTTCCCGTCCGGCGACCGCTGAAGAATCTTCCGGTTGATCAGCTCCCGTCGCAGCAAAGCCGGATCGTTGAATGTATGGTTGGCGTTCAGAATTTCATTGATTTCGGGGCCTGAGTACTCTCTGCCGGTCTCGAAAGCCTCGCCCAGTATATCGAGCAGAATGAACTGCTTCGACTGCTTGCCAGGCCATGACTTAATCTTGCCGTCGGCGTCGATGAAGCCGCGAAGTTCGGGGTTGATCTCCATTGGTAACCTTAAAAATTCAGCGCGAACAATCTTAACCAGGCATCCGATAACGTAGCAAAAATGCCGGTATTCCCGGTAAGGCTTGCGATGGTTGTAGCAACAACTCCGATCACAATTGATCCCATCGCAATCGCTTTGCCAACATCCTGCCCCCTGAGCGACGCAATTGCCGCCGCGTCCTTCGAAAGATAAGCCGACGCCGCGAAAAGCTCCTCACCGATCAAAGTGTAGTCGCACGCCGCCACAAAGAACGGCAACTGAGTCGGCATAGCCGTTCCTGCGATCTGGATGGCTCCAACGTGGTTACCGGTCTCGGCAAGAATGAGTGACTCGGCAAAGAACGCCCCCATATAGAAACAAGCTGCTGGTTCCTCACGAACCATGATACCGTCGATTGCTGCAACGTAGCCGAATTGCTCGTCCGTCACATAATGAACGATATCGTCGTTGTAAAAATCAGGCCTCCCTACCGACATGTAAGCCTGCTTCACTACCTCCCGACCATTGGACATGACGAGTGATCGCGAAACCGGCACATCAAGCCGAGTTTCGTACTGCGCGGTCATCTTGGCGACTGAGCCGAGGATCGTCAAACCGGCAATAGTTTGCACGTCGTCGAGGTCTTGAATGCCTGGCACAAATAAAACTGATTTCCCCATTTCGGTGGCACGCCCGACCGCTTCCTCAACTGCAGAAAGTCCGGCGATTTTGCGAATGTAATGGAGCTTGCCGTCGCCAGAGCGGGCAACATACCAGACTATCGCCGCAAGGACGATGATTGCGATAATCAGCAGATTGATCTTCGCCCAATTGAACCACGACGCATGGCTGATGATGTTGGAGATCGGCTTTGATTCAAATATCTCGCCGTGTCGATAGCCCCTTACCATGTAGTTGTAGGGTATTCCCGGCTTCCCTGAAGCATCGGAGTAGTCGTGCATGGCTCCTGCAACCGAACCGACCAACTCCCAGTTCCCCTGGCCATCACCGCTGCGATAAATTTTATATTCGGTAAAAGTTGACTGTCGTTCCGGCGCTGCCCATGAAAGATCGATTGATCCGCCGGCGTCATTAGGCGTGTCAACAGCGGTCAACGTGCCGACAACTCCTTGA
>Ga0172380_10006952_pt1 | contig 12934 bp, 16 predicted proteins | sample Leawe162metaG_FD_119747 | JGI IMG/M metagenome (GOLD analysis project Ga0172380, IMG submission 119747) | Leachate microbial communities from a municipal landfill in Southern Ontario, Canada - Leachate well 162 metaG | ecosystem: Engineered > Solid waste > Landfill > Unclassified | place...
ATGATCAGCGCCCAGGCCAGCGGCTTGGCAATCGGGGCGGCCAGCAGGGCAAACAGCCAGACAGCGGCGGCGGTAGCAAGGGCAGCCATGATGCTCAGGTATATTTTACTGTCCATTGTTGTCACCTTTCTGAGGACGGAATGGGGTCAAAGACTATTCCGCACAATGCCAGTTACCGGGCAATGGATGCAAGTGTTTGCTAGCGGGTCAGAGCGAAGTCGCGGCCAATAAGCGAAATTCCGTCGCTATCCTCACTTTTCGCGCAACGCGTCCCTCACTTTGACGGCCAACTCCTTGATCGAGAATGGTTTCTGGATAAAATTCACACTTTTGTCCAGCACCCCGCGGTGGGCGATGACATCCGCGGTAAAGCCGGACATGAACAGAATCTTGATACCGGGATAAATGGAATGAAGCATGTCCGCCAGATCCCGGCCATTCATTAGCGGCATGACTACATCGGTGACGAGCAGCTGAATCTCGCTGGAGTGTGTTCCGGCCAGTTCCATGGCCTCGCCCGGCGTCCCCGCGGCCAGAACCCGATACCCCAGTTTTTCCAGCATCATTGTGCTCATTTCCAGGATCGCGGGTTCGTCTTCCGCCACCAGCACCGTTTCTCCCTGGCCAAGCGGGATTTCCACCACACTTTCCGGCTGGCTGGCTACAGGTTGGCCGGCGTAGCGGGGCAGGTAGATTTTTAAGGTCGTTCCTTTTCCCGGTTCACTGTAAACATTTATGAATCCGTTGTTCTGCTTGACAATGCCATACACCGTGGAGAGTCCCAGGCCGGTTCCCTGCCCCAGGCCCTTGCTGGTAAAAAATGGTTCGAAGATCTGGTCGATGATTGCTTTCTCCATGCCGCAGCCATCGTCGCTGACGGCCAGCAGCACATACTCTCCTGCAACATAACCGGCATGAACTGCGCAATAGCTTTCATCAAAGATTGCGGTTTCCGTCTCAATGGTGACCTTGCCGATGTCGGCAATGGCATCCCTGGCGTTGAGACAAAGATTGGCCATGATCTGGTCGACTTGAACCGGGTCCATCTTGATCTCAAGCTGGCCCGGCTCCGGCAACCAGGCCAGGTCGATATTCTCGCCGATGAGACGCCGGAGCATATTGATCATATCCCCCACGCTCTTGTTCAAGTCCAGCACCACGGGAGTGATCGGCTGCTTGCGGGCAAAGGCCAGCAATTGACGGGTTATGTCCCTGGAACGCAGTGCGGCCTTGATGATTTCCTCAAGTTCGCCACTCAGCGGCTTGGCGCTACCCACCTTGCGGAGTGCCAGGTCCGCGTAACCGAGGATCACGGTAAGCATATTGTTGTAATCATGGGCCACACCGCCGGCAAGCAAGCCCACCGCTTCCATTTTCTGGGCCTGCTGATATTGGGCTGCCAGCTTGAGTTGCGCAGTGATGTCGCGATTGACGGAGACATAGTTGACGATCTGTCCGGATGCGTCGCGAACGGGTGAAATCGTGGACTCCTGGGTGTATAACGTCTCGTCCTTGCGTTTGTTGACCATGCGGCCCTTCCAGGTTTTGCCGCTGGAGATGGTGGCCCAGAGATCAAAATAAAATTTTTCGTCTTGCTCGCTGCTCTTGAGGATGCGCGGATTCAGGTCAACAACCTCACGACCGTGGTAGCCGGTCATCAACTGGAAGGCAGGGTTGACGAACTGGATGATTCCCTGGGCATCGGTCATGACAATGCCCTCTCCGACCTGTTCGAGGGCCGCCATCAAACGATTACGCTCGGCCTTGGCCCGCTTGTTGGCAGTGATGTCGCGGATATTGCACTGTATCACCTTGCTCTTGTCCACCAGGTAAACATTGCTGACAAACTCCACGGCAATGGGCTGCCCATTTTGGGTTTCCAGCGGCAAATCCTCATAGCGGATGTACTCATTATCCTGCAGGTTTTGAAAGGCATCCTTGGACGCGGCAATGTCCTTGAAGACACCAAGTTCCCAGATGTGTTTCCCGCATAACTCATCGTAAGAATAGCCGAGCAGTTGCAACAGGAATGGATTGGCATCAACCACTTTTCCCGTTTCGGCGTCGAGGATCAGGATTCCGTCCTTGGCCGATTCAAAGAGGCGCCGGTAGCGCTTCTCGGATTCTTGCAGCGCCTTCCTGGTCTGCTCATATTCCAGCAATGTTTCTTCCAGCACCGCAATTCGCTTATTCAGTTCGGCGTTGGCATGGCGAAGTCGGTCTTCGACATCTGTATCAGGCATGGTCATAACCTCCGGCATTGCCAAGGTGCAGCCGTTGGGATTGCCAGCGCATTGTGGGCTTGGCGGAACGGCAAAGGCCCGCCGTAGCGGGTCTTAGATTCACTTGTTGTTGCGCAACCTGTCAATTGTCATGCGCTAGTTGAAGAAATATCTGATGCCGAATGTTGTTGAAAAACCGGATGGGTCAAAATTTCCCAGTTTACCGGCTGGAACCCTGATATCCGTTTCCGGGGCTAAAACCAGTTTGGCCTCCGTGGTCAAGGCAAAACGCTTTGTGAGGAAATAATCAACCCCTCCGCTGGCATGGACGCCGACTGTTGTGTCAACGCTACGCCCTTGCTCGGAATCACTTACCAGGATGTCAAGTCCGGCACCAACAAAGGGAACCAGTTTGGGCTGTTCCAGCAAAAAGCGGTATTGCGCGCCCAGTGCGACATTGGTAACGCCGAAATCGCCGAACTCGGATCCGAAGTCGCTACGGGTGATGTCGATCTCGGCGGCAAAATGATTGTCTATTCCGTAGAGAAGACCGCCGCCACCGATAAAGCCGGCATCGGTTTCGTTTTTATAGGGCCCGATATCGCCGTCGGCGGGGATCACGAAACCGATTTTGCCGGTGACACCGATTTTACCTTTAATGCTGTCGGCCATCGCGTTGCCGGCTGCCAGGGAAAAAGCTGCTGCTGCACAGGCAAGGATAAGAAGTTTTTTCATAAATTGTTTCCTCCAGGTAATTGATTTATTGTTATTGTTGGTGGCATTACTTCCCAAAAACCTTCTTGACCTGACCGATCTTTTCCTGGATTTTGCCGGCAACCATTTCAATGGTGCCTTCAGTTTCCAGTTTGGGATTGTCGGTCAATTTCCCGGCGACCTCCCTGAACTTACCCTTTGCTACGTGAAATGCACCTTCCGCCTTGTCTTTAATACTCGCTTTCATGGAGCCTCCTTGATCTGACCGGAAAATTTTCTGCACACTTTTTCCTTCATCGCTTACCTCCTTGGGATACAACCTGGGTTCGTAGAACGCACAATAACGGTATGGTCTGTGTGGAAGGTATAGCGCAACTAACGTGCCAGGGAAGAACTGCGGATGCTGTGAGTGCAACGATTTGATTATGCGAGGTAAAGTGGGAAGAGTACTTGCGGGGCAAATGAAAAGCCGTCAACGGAATCCGTCAGGTTTAACGTAACCGCCATATATGACAGCCCTGTTGAGGCAACAGCCCATGCCAGGGCAGCATCATGGTTCCAACTCTGATGGTCCATCGCCTGTTGACACGCCGGATTTGTGCTCAAGTTCCGCAATGACCTGGGCTCCCAATAACAGAATTACGGCAACTACCTCTATGCTGATCAAGGCCACTACCGTCATGGTGATGGAGCCGTAAATGACATTTACCATGGATGCGTTTGCATAATACCAGATCAGCACCCGGCGGGTGATCTCCCATAAAAACGCGGCTGCCAGGCCGCCGATGAGTGCGTGACGGAACCGGACGCGCGCCGCGGGCATAACCAGATATATGGAGGCGAACATCAGTATCTCGCCAACTATCCCCAGGATATACAGCGTCGCACCGGTAACGCCACCAAGGTCCAGGCTCCAGCCAAGGATTGTCAACTGCCTGCTTTCCAGGATCTCGATGGCGCCTACAATAAACGACACCAGTATGATCCCGAGCCCCATCACAAAGATGTACGCATAGGGAATGATTGCGGAGATGAGGAAATTGCGGCGGTGGATTATTACCCGCTTGTGGAAGATTATCGACATGGCGTTCTCAAGCATGGAAAAGGCGGTCGAACTGAAAAACAGCATGCCGAGAAAGCCGATGGTGCCGACTACCGTCCGTTGGTCAAGGAATGCCCGCACCTGTTCCGTCAATGTGGCCGCGTAACCCGGGATGATCATTTCCAGGTACATTGACAAGGTGAAAATCAGCTGTTGCTCTTCGATGAACTGCGTCAGCACGATCAAGGCGAGAATGGACAGGGGTACGATTGACAACAGGGTGTAATAGGCCACGGCACCGGACAACAGCAGCCCCTGGTTGCGTATGAAGCCACGCAAAACCCGAAGCAGAAAGCCTAAGAGACGCTCCATTATCCGATATGCATTTTTTTGTTCGCTCATGATCGGCTAAGATGTTTCATGAAAGCCCAAACGATACTTCCCGGTATACATATGGCCAGACACTACTTTTCAGGCTGTGTTGCCCTCTGATATGGCAAGAGAGAGTGGTCACCGATCTAGCCCCTCCGCTTGTCATAGTTTGACTACTCGATGGTCATCCGGTTTATTACTTTCTTCACCCCGTTTATGTCGGTCACAAGTTTGGTGACCAGGTTCTTTTCCGCTGAATTTTGGGACTTGCCGCCCACCGTAACCACGCCGCGCCTGGTCTTGACCGTGGTATTGATGGCGCTGGTCGAACGATGGTTCAGCAAGGTCATGTTGACCTGGGCGGTAATGGAGGCGTCATCGATCTTTTCATTGGCAGTTCGTGTCTTTTTCAAAGTCTTTGTCACGATCATCTCATTGATGACGTTCCTGACCCCTTCAACATCCTTGGCATATTCAGTCGTCAATTCCTTTTGTGCCTGGTTGGCGGCATTGCCTTTCAAGGTCACGATGCCTTCTTTGACCTCAACCTCGGTTTTCAGCGCGCTCACGCTCCGATGAAACAGCAGCGCGACTTTCACTTTGTCTTTAAGCCACGCATCCGAGTTTGCCGTGGGCGGAGCCCCTTTGACTTCCAGCCTGTTGTCCACGCTCTTGACGCCGGGGATGCCTGATACGGTCTCCTGCGCCAATGATTTATGGAAGTTTTCAGGCACCGTCCCCGTCAAGGAAACGGCGCCGTTTCGGGATTGGATTTTGATATCATCGCCCTGAAGGTAGGTCTTGAACACATATGATTGCCTGGCTGACAACTCGATGCGCCTGTCAACCTTATCTGCCGCATGCACTGGCACGCTGAAGCCAAGCATGGCTATGGCTGCCAGCATGATGGATAAGGAAAAGATAACTTTCATGGCATGATTCCCTTGTATCTGATTTATTTATTTCTTCATCATCCTCTTTGCCGGTCTTTTGACGCCCGGACCGGTATTAATCCACGACCATCAGGTTCGTTACACTTTTTACGCCGTTCACATCTTTGACGAGTTTGGTGGCCAGGTTCAATTCGGCTGTGTTGCGGGCCTTGCCACTCAATGTAACCACGCCATCCTTTGTGGTGACCGAGGTATTGAGGGCGCTGGTCGAACGATGGGATAGCAAGGTCATCTTGACCTGGGTGGTAATGGAGGCATCATCAATATGTTCGCCTACAGTTTCCGTCTTCCCCGGAGCCTTGGCCACGATCATCTCATTTTTTACGTCCTTGACTCCATCGATGTCATTGACGTACTCAGTCGTCAAATCCTTTTGCGCCTGGCTGTCTGCAGCGCCTTTCAGGGTCACGCTGCCGCCTTTGACGTCAACCTCTGTGCCGGCACTCACGCTACGGTGAAACAAGAGTGTTGACTTGATCTTTGTGGTGAGCCAGGCATCGGAGAACTTGGCCGGTTTCTCACCTTTGACTTCCAACTTGTTGTCCACGCTCTTGACGCCGGCGAGTCCTGTTACGGTTTCCTGGGCCATTGTTTTGTGGGATTCATCCGGGACCACTCCCGTCAAGGTAACTGCGCCGTCTTTGGACTGGATTTTGATGTCATCAGCCTTAAGGTAGGTCTTGAACACATACGATTGCTTGGCGGATGATTCGATGCGGCTGTCCGTATTCTCCGCATGCACGGTAACGCTGAGCGCCAGCAGAGCAACTGCCGCCACCGTGGTGGTAATTGAATAGATCGCTTTCATTTGCATAATCTCCATTTTCAGTTGTTACGAATTTTGTGAACACCATTGCTCCGAGAACACAATGTTCTTCGGAGTGCGGCTTGCCGTGTAGCAGACAAACCGCCGAGGCCCGGGCCCCGCTACTTTTCCAGAACCTTCTCGACCTGGCCTATCTTGCTCAGAACTTTGCCGGCTATCTTTTCACCGGTTCCCTCGGCTTCCAACTCCGGATTATTGCTCAGCTTTCCGGCAATTTCCTTGGCCGTGCCCTTCAACTCGTGAAACTTGCCTGTTGCCTGGTCTTTTATACTGGCTTTCATGGTGATCCTCCGGTTTGATAGTTGGTTTCCGTCCGGAAAGGGTGCTTTTTCCCCCTGGCGGCGTCAATCTTCGGCCTTGCTTGTGCGGCGTACCGATGTACGCCTCCGCGCAATCCCTTGATTTTCTTGCCAGAAGAAAAAATCCCCGCTCTCCGAATCGGAAACCTACAGTTTCACATCCGATGTTTCCGGATGGAAACTAATTAGAATCTGAATCCGAGATCGGCGGTTGTCACAAATCCGTCCAGCTTGACATGCTGGCCGCCGAAAGATGGTTCGGCCCAGAGGTACTTCCCTTCAAGCCCGGCAAACATGGTCTTGCTGAAATTGATGTTAAAACCGGCTCCTGCGTGGAATCCGTAGGTGACTTCCGTGGTGCCATTAAAATTATTGGTAGTACCGGTAACTTCCAGATCAGAGATGTAGGCCCCGATTCCGGCCAGACCATAGGGCTCGAAAATCCCGAGCGGAAGAAATACTTTGCCGGTTGCGATCAGCGGTACGACTCTCAGCTTTGTTTCGCCTGGCTGGGCCGCTGGAGAACCATCGCTCTCAAAGTAGCCGGCACCCAGTTCTATGGCCAATATGGGAAGAAAGTAGTGGCCGACCGCGACCTCGCCGGCAAAACCGGTCTTGCTGTCCAGGTGCTCTCTGCCGCCGTTGAAGTTATTCAGGTCGAATGACATGCTGGGTGAATAAATTCCGGCCTTGAGCAACACGTAGTTTGCAGGTTTTTCATCTTCCGCGGATGCCGTGGAACTGATGCCGATCAAAGCGACTGCGAGCAACAGGAACAGAATACTTGTCTTTTTCATAATGCCTCCTTGGTTTGATGATCGTTGTGTAAGTAAGATGCTCTACCGATTGATTTGACACCCTCTAGTTAAGTCCCAGTCGATTCACCACCTCCTGGACATGAACGACAAAGCTGCGTTCTGTCGGAAAGCTAAGTCGCAACTAACGTGCCAGAGAAAAGCTGGGGAGCCCGCGAGTGCAACAGTTTGATTGTACATGTAAAAACAGAAATGAACATTCGGAGGGGGATGGGGGGCCGTCAACGGAATCCGTCACGTATAACATAACTGCCATATATGACAGGCCGCGTTCGGGCAATATTGGGGTTTGACGTTCGTTGTTATATTGCCGCTGGATGCCGTACTCTGGCGTTGTTGCATGAAAGAATGCCTGGAAAGTGTCTGAATCCGGCAGGTTGACAGCTCAGGCGGCAGTGTCGCCAGTTGGGCGACCTCTCCCGGCTTGACTCCCGGAAACCCTGCAACGTGCTTTTACCGTGGTTCATCAGGGTGGTGCGGTTGTTGCACCCAACTCGATTACCGTAACAAAAAATTGTCTTCAACAAAGAGGCACACCATGTCCTTGGTAATTTATCTGATCGGCTTTGCTTTTGTCATTGGCGGTATCGCATGGGCACTTATCGTCGCTGGAGTGAGCCTGCTCTACGTGCTGATCGCGACAGTCATACTGGTCGGAATCGCGATATTGACCGGTGTGACCCGTACCCGCACCAGGGACTGATCCCTGGTGCCATACACACGGGATCAAAACAGGAGATTCTGGCCGCGCATCCGCGTGCTCAGTGTTTGCCGGCTCCGGTGACCTCTTTTTCAAAGCTGGGCAGAATGGCCTTGAAAAATGCGTTCTTGATGAGCTCGGCGACGATCTGCCAGGTGCTGGTTTCCGGATTTCCTACCGGGCCCGAGACATCCGCCCTGGTGGCAACCTCCTGCTGCGACCTGTTTTCCAGGAGGCTGGCGGCCCCGCCGATAAGCATCTCGTACATCTGATGGCCTAAGCCCCGTTCCCTGTCCTTGCGTCTGTCATAGACCTTCATATCCTTGAAGAACGGCTTGATATAGCCAGTAATTCTTCCGTTTTTGACATGCAGTTCCGTGACGAGGGAAAAGACACCGGCGGAAACATCGAAATCACCGTAGGCACGCAGCACGTTGTTCATGGCCGTTAACTGGGTCTGTCCTATTTTAAGCGAGAGATCGAAATCGGGGCCGGCTTTCTCCGGCCGAAAGGTTGCGGATGCAGTTGTGATGCCGCTTCCCATGAATTTTGCCTTCAATTGCGCCTGCGCAGGTCCCCTGGTAAACTGGTTGGAAAAGTTGCTTAGATGGAAATCGGTCTCGGCAAGGAAGACCCGGTACGGTTTGCGCGCAGCCTCATTCACCATACCGAGGGTGCAGCCGATCAGGTTCACCTGATCGGCGCGCAGCAACAAGCCGGGTTCGTTACTGAGTTTTCTGGCGGTCTTTCTCACCACGGCTGCGCGCTTTTTTTCAATGCCGGCGGTGCGTTGCGAATGGGTATAGTCCATTCGCATTCCCTGGATCGTCAGGTCTTCCAGGTGGACGTTTTTAACCTTCAACGAATACTCGGCTTCGCCTGAGGCCCGCAGCAGACCGCCATGTATGGAGAGGTTCGAGCGGGCGGTCAGTATGTTGAGGCGATCTATCGGCACCTTTTCCAACAGTATGCGGCCCTTCACGCCGGGATACGGCCGGGCGAGGAAATTCGCCGCCCCGTCGACAGTGCCGTGCCCGCTGTCGAAGATTGCCGTATCAAGATGGAACGAGGAGGGATAGACCTGGTCGGGAAGGTGGATGTTGCGGATATTGGCTGCCTGGAGGTTCAGGTGGCTCAGGACGAGGGGCTGTTTCGGGTCCTGGTCGATATAGGTGATGCTGGCATCGTTGATTTTTAACGTGTTTATCTTGAGCGGGTAGATATCCTCCAGCGCCTGCTGCCAGCCGCGCTCCTTGAGCGAGACCTTGTTGGCCGCCTCGCTGCGCAGCTGCAGGAGGTTGATGTTGATTTTCGGCCGGTCCAGCTTGAATTCGGCGACGCGCTTTCCCACGAGGATCCCGCGCCAGTGGATGCTGGCCTTGATAACGGGGAAATAGGCGACCGGAGGTTCAGGGTGGGCCTGCTGCCGGACGGTCAGTCCTTTCAAGGTCAGGGAGAGGCCGATCAATTGGACGTGCAGACCCGGAAGCCGGACCGAATACCCTTTCAGGTCACGGTTCAGCTCTTTTTCCATGTTCCTGCGCATGGGTTCGTCAAGGAGATACGATGCGCCGTAGAGGACAAGAGCCAGGACAACCGGAATGCCGACAAGCCAGCGAAACAGCCGGGAGTTCAACAGCTGTTTAATCCATGGCAATTTTTCCATATTCTCTACCATGAGTTCCTCCTCCTCACCGTCATCACACCTCCTTATTAATAATCTACCGTGCGTGTCGCAACTAGCGTGCCGTCGTAGGCCTGCGAGTGCTGTGATGCAACGTGCTGATTTAAAAGGTTAATAAAAAAGAAGGCGGGAAGGGGCAAGGGAAAGCCGTTAGCCCAGCCGGCATATTTAACATTGCTGCCATATATGACGGGGTATTTTGTGGCAATATCTGTAAGCCGCGTGGGCCGACTGCTGCAGTTTTGCCGCCTCTGGGGCATGCCGGTTTCTGACATTTGGCAACTCACGCCGCAGCTCTTTTCAGGCTGATCTGAACAAAAAAAGGCAGATGGTCCGATGCCATACGCGCTATTGCATCGGCGGGAACCTGTACCGCTTCTACAACAAGGTCATCGGAAATAAAAATATGATCATAGCTGAGTAGCGGGTGGGAGCTTGGCCAGGTCTTTTCCTGATTCCCATTCAACATTAACTTTTCGACATTTATGAGTTTATCTTCCAGCAGCTTGAAGACTGTTGATCCGGGCTGGGTATTGAAATCGCCGCACAGAATTACGGGAGGCCGACAGTCCGGACTGTCCAGCCATTCCGGACCTGCGAGAACTCGCGACTGGTTGAGACGTGATGCGGGAGTGAGGCCGAGGTGGGTATTAATTAACTGGATCTGGGTGCCGAAGGCCTCGACCTCGACCCATAGTGCTCCCCGCCTGGCAAGCGTATGCCATCTGCGAGCCCTGTGCAGTCCGCCGGCTTTGACCCGCTTCATCGGATAACGGCTTAGAACGGCATTGCCGCACCGCTCCCTTTCGATCCAGACCTCCGGAAAATTAAGGAGTTCTGCAATAATGGCGGCCTGATCATACAAAGCCGGACGTACCTGTCCGCAGTCAACCTCCTGCAAAGCCACGATATCAGGCTGGTAGGGAGCAATCACAGCGGAAACGCGTTCCGGTGACAGCTTGTGATCGCTACCAACGCAACGGTGAATGTTATAGGTAATGATGCGGAGGCTGTTCGGCATTTAATCTCACTTTTAATGTATTAGGCCCTTTCCAGGACTTTTTCAGGGCCGTTGCCAATGTATTCTCCAGCACCGCACCTGATTTTTGACAGCACTATGCCAAGCCTGTAGCTTCGATAGATTTCTATTTGTCGCAGCGGCTCTTAGTCCAGGTGTGCTGACTTTTCTCGGCTTCCCCTGTCATCGTCCTGGCTTGGGTTACGATAGAGTGCCGTTTTTGCGGATTCAATCCCGCAATTCTTGACAACCCATTTTCTTCTGCTGCAGCAACCTTGGCAATTGTATCATAGCTGGATTCTACCAGGCGCTGAGACAGGACTGCCCCTATACCTTTGAGTTTCTGAAGCTCTTTCATGTGGGTTTTCATACTCTCCTCCCTGGGTTGTCAGATTGCACACTCCTCGATTCTAAACGGCCCTTCGTCCTTGAATAACGTTTACCAGCACCATTATAATTGCAATTACGAGCAGAATATGGATCAGACCACCCATGGTATATGAAGAAACCATTCCTAACAGCCAAAGCACTATCAGGATTACGCAAATTGTCCACAGCATAGCATCCCCACGGTTATGTGGAACGGGGGGACTGTCAGCGTAATCCGTCACGCGCAACATAACTGTCATATATGACGGATCACCTCAAGGCTACCCAGCTATGGGTGATCTTTTTTTACATCAGCGTTTCAATCCATACCGGGCAGACCTCTACGGATCAGTTGTGAAAAATCAGGGGATTTGTCCATGCCTTTCGCTTGTTCATTGATCAGACTCCGCTTTTTCAGTTCAGGGAACGGCAGGCTTGTATCAAGCGCCTTCCTCTCGTAGAGCATTTCATCGATGAAGCCATTGACGATAAGCCGCCAGTCGAGGCGGGAATCCGGGTTGTACGGCGCTTTAAGGATACGGATGCTGGTCATGCAGTTGCCGGTGAGTGCGTTGTACCATTCTGGGCGGTCCTTCAGGGAGTTTAACTCTATCAGGTAGTCCAGAAAAACCTTGCGGACAAGCCCCGCTGACTCATTAAGGCGGTACAGATACACCTGTTCGCCCCGGTACTGTGTCCGTAGTCCGATCAGGTCACGTTCGTCGGCAACCACATAGGTCAGTTCGTACTGTCTGAAGAACCCCTTGACGGCCGAGTATTCTTCGCCGATCTCCTTACGGGTTTCGGCTGAGATGCAGACAATGCCGTCCTCTCCGAAGCCGAAACTGAGCATGGTGTGAGCGATATATGGCGACCCCCAGTGGATCAGGGAGAGGTCGATACTCTTCAATTTGGCAAGATCAAAAGACTTGTCGTAATGGCGGACGGTGTAATCGGTTTCGCTCCGGTAATCGCAGTTACGGATGTTATGAATGGTCACCCTGTTTCCCTGGATGTCCGCCCACGGAAGCAGTGCCACATCCGGTTGCCAGTTCCTGCTGTTGGAAGGCGGCATGAGCAGCCACCAGACGAGTACGGCTGAAAATGCTGCCAGAAATACCGGCAATGCCCGTTGGTTGCAATACCTGACGACAAGAGCGAACAGACTGCCGATTCCGAAAATACCAGCGATCCAGGGGCGCAGAAAACCGGGCAGATTTGAGAACAAAATTGCAAGAGTAGCCCATCCTGCCATTGCCAGGAGGCAGAATCGAATAACGACTTTTCCAAATCCCATGAACCATCGCACCTGGGCAATCACCTCTGAAACGCTCGTTGGCTGCTACCCGCAAAAGAGCTGCTCGTTTCAATATCCTCTCCGCATATCGGTAACTCTCACCAGCAGGCATTACTCAAGCCAGGCCACGGCTATATTTGCAGGCTAAAACATCTACCGACAAGAATGTATGAAGCAAGTAACGCGCCGGTGGAGTTTTGGGGAAACAGAGAGTGCAACGGCTTGATTGTATAGGCTAAAGTTGAAAGAGAGGCTATGTGGGGCGGGAGGGCTGCCCGCGTAATCCGTCATGCGTAACATATCTGTCAAATATGGTGGATTACGCCGTGAGGCTGATCTTTTACTGTAATTTAAAGCATATCAGCGGATTGTGAGGGATGTGAAAATGGATGCTTCCATAGCCCACCGCAATAATAGCATCAAGGTTGTAATGCAGGATGCGGCGCTGCACCTGGCGCTTCCCTTCCGTTTGAACTGCTAAGAAATCGTTAGCAGTTGTCGGTTCAGCCGGGGGTGGTCTCAAAGAGCAGCCCGATGTTTTTTTGCGACAGCCAGATCGTACCGTCCTGAACCCGCACTTCTACGCCGTCGCCGCCGGTCTGGTAGGCAAAGGTGAGAAATTC
>Ga0172380_10006953_pt1 | contig 12933 bp, 29 predicted proteins | sample Leawe162metaG_FD_119747 | JGI IMG/M metagenome (GOLD analysis project Ga0172380, IMG submission 119747) | Leachate microbial communities from a municipal landfill in Southern Ontario, Canada - Leachate well 162 metaG | ecosystem: Engineered > Solid waste > Landfill > Unclassified | place...
AGCACCCACTGGCTGACCGGAAGGAGCGTCCGATGACCGGCTACCCGTACCTCTGGAAGGACGAACGGTGCGCGCTGATGCGGGTGTTTCGAGGCACGCCGTTCTGCACCATCGAACTGGAGTCGCGGCCGGGGCAACTGCTGGTCGTGCCGCGCTCCGAAGTGGCCTACAGGCCAGAGGAGGAGAAGTGATGGATTACCCCACGGCATGGGCCTTCGTTAAGGCTACCAATCCAGAGAGCCACGACCCTGCGTGTTCGTGGCGCATAACGGGCGGCGCACTTCTCTGTGACTGCTACGTGCTCCGGGATGAGTACGAACGAAGGAAGGCGCTGCGCCAAGAGGAGGCGACCTCATGACCAGCGAGATGACACCGGAACGGCTGGCGGAGAATGGTGCAAAGTCGCGCGAGCACCTAGGGCTGCCGCGCGAAGTTCAGATCTGTGCTCGGGTAGAACTATCGCGCGAAGGCGTGCTGTGGCTCATCGCGCTTAAATGCGGCCACTGGTTCAAGTCTCATACGCGCGTTGAGCCCGGCACCATGGCGGGATGCATGGGCTGCGACTCGCTCTCGCGACTGTCCGAACGCAGCGACCGCCAGGCTGCCGAAATCGACCGGCTGAAGAAGGCGCTGGAGGATCTCGGCAGCGACTGCCTCAACTATCCCGGCACGTGCCAGGTCGCCACATCCCCGCGAGAGCACGAGGACATTTGCCCGGTTTACGTCGCAGGTGTCGCCCTGAACCCCGAGCCAACCTCATGACCAGCGAGATGACGCCGGTTCCCGATCTTTGGGAACGGTGGTACCACAAGACCAACCAGTTCGTGACCAGTGATCGATTCACTGAGTCAGGGGTTGTCGCGGATCTTATTCGTGCACAGTTTCGGATGCTCGATGCACTGGTAGCCCTGCACGTAGGGTGCGCGGAATCGGTATGCCCCGACCTTCAAGCGCTCCGAAGAACCATGGAGGCGACCTCATGACCTACGAATTCTCGAAGCCACGAATCACCCGAAAAATCGGCACCCTCGAAATTCACGAGGACTATCAGGGGTACGCCCGTCTCAGTTACCGCAGTTATTCACGCAACGATGAACAGATGTCCCTGCCTGTTGAGGCGCTCGCGAACCTTTCGTTGCTGTTGATTGAATTTGCGGAGGAAACCATTCGCAGAGACGCGGCCTTCGAGCGCTTCAAAGCCATTGCAGAAGAAGAGCCAGCCACGTGAACCTGCTGACCGCGTGCGCCGTGATGGCGCTCGCGCTCGCAACAGTGAGAGGAGACGGAGATGGCAGGAATTCGACAAGTCCGGATGTACGGACGGCGGCGGTGGATGGCCGAATGCCCCTGTGGCTGGGATTGCCCGCCATTCTGGCAGAAGGCGACCTCCAAAGAGAAAGCGACGGAAGCCGCCGAGGCCCACTCCCTCACTCACTCCACGTCCACGGACTCGCCAGCGACGGAGCCGAGCCCGACGCGCCCGTAAGCGCCCAGCCGGGACCACGTCCGTGAGCGACCTCAGCTACTACCGTGACGAGATCGTGCGAACGGCGCTGCACTCCATCGCCAGCGGGACGGACCCGGGCGTGGCGATCTCTGCGGCGGTCGACAGCGCCCTGGAGTTCGCGCTCATCAACCGGGTCAACGAAGAGGAGGAGGTGCCCCTGCGGGAGTTCCTCACCGAGGACGAACTTCGGGATCAGACATTCATGGTCGCAACCAGGCGTCAACCAACGCCACCAGTAGCGCCAACGGGCAAGAACAGGGGAAGCGAATGGTACAGGATTCAGTGACCAGCGAGATAGCACCGGAACGGCTGGCGGAACTGCGGGCTGCAATGACGAGCGCCTATCCAGCAATGGAGTGGGCTGACATTCAGTCGACATCTTGGGAGTTGTTTGCCGAAATCGACCGCCAGGCTGCCGACATCGAGCGGCTGCGGGCGGATGTGCTCGCGGAGCAATTCATGAAAGCCAACGTATACCAGCAGCTGGCCGTCGCGGAGAAGGTCGGCATGGAATTCTCCGTCGAAGCCGCCCGGCTGCGGGATGAGAACCGGAAGCTCCTGGAGTACGAACAGATGCACATCGACAACCTCACCGCACTTCGCGAACGGCTGTGTATCTGCGACGGTTATCCGGCCAGCTACGAAGGCTATCGCGAAGACTGCCCAATCCACGGACGCGAGGCCACCTCTGAGCCCACCGGGTGACCCTCCCGCCGGAGACGGTGAACGCCACCCTGGGGGTCCACGACCTCGTCAACGCGTGGATGGATGAGCGAGCCATCTACGACGAACCCCGCGCCTACATCCACGACCTCATCGACCGGGCGGTGCGCCAGGCCCACACCTACGCACTGGCCGGGGCGGGCAGGCGCATCCTCACCGTGGCCGAGGTGGCGGACCGGCTGGGCATCTCGGTGATGGCCGCCCGCAAGCGCATCGCCGAGGCCTCGCCCCCGATCCTCCCGGTCAAGCGGGTGGGACCGTCCAGTCTCTACATGGTCGAGGACCTCCCGGCCATCGCCACGGTCCACATCCAGGGGGTCATCGGCGAGGGGCGAACCACGCGCTACGTGGCCGCCAAGATGCGGAAGGCGATCGCCCAGGTCCACCACAAGGCAACCATAAAGCGCCTCCAGAAAGCGCCGACGGTGCGCTGGCCGGACTTCGACGGCAGCCCCATCACCGTCAAGCTGCCGGTCGCACGCACGGACTATCGAGCCCTTGAAATTTGGGCAAAACAGGACGGCTGGACAGGTGTAAATCACTTGCTTCAGGCCTTAATCGTGTCATACACTGAGGTATCGAAAAGATGGAAGGAGAAACCATGAGTAACACCCCGGCGACGGACCAGATCCAGCATCTCGCGAACACCCTCCACGATGTGGTTGAACTGTTCAATCCCCGGCTGTGGCCCAGCCTCGTCCTGGCTATCACCCTCGAGGCGGCCACCATGGACCCGGACTGGGCGACGGCAACCGCCCAGAAGATGCGGGAATCGCAGATTGAAACGGAGGGTGAGGTCAAGGGGGTGGTCGCCGCCGCAGTGATCAGCTCCTTCGCCCAGCGTCTCATCGACAGCAAGGAGGCTTCGTGACCGCATCACCCGCAGCGCCGCCGCCGGAGGAGTTCCGGCCCATCTCCAATGAGGCGGAGTACGCCGTTAACCAGGAGGCGATCGCCTCGTACGAGGCCCGCATCTTCGAGTTGACGCTGGCCCTCCACGAGAAGCTCGACGCCTTCGCCGAGCAGCGCAAGGAGGTGGAAGCCCGGCACATGCGGGTCATCGACGGCCTCACCGCCACCCTCCACCGGCTCCGCGCCAACGCCCACGACTACTGGTTGAGCGGCGAGGGGGCAGCGGCCGAGGAGGATTCGACAGAGAAGGGCAACTGGTCCGCCGAGGTGTTCAGCCTCACTGATCTCATCAGCGCGGCGGCCAGAGACGACCAGTGGGTGGAGTACCTCCTCCCCAACACGACGAAGCTCAACGCCCGGGCGCGAAAAGACAAGCGGGCGATGTACGTCCCCGGCGTCGTGCCGGTGAAGAAGGAGAAGTAGATGATTGAAGCACCACTCGAAGCCCAGGCCAAGCTGTTCGCCGCACTCAGCAAGGCCCAGCAGGCGGTCGGCAACGCGCACAAGAACCGCAAGGGCCAGGTCGGCCAGAACCGGGAGTACAAGTACGCCGACCTCGACGCGGTCGACGATGCGATCGGCACCTCGCTGACCGACAACGGGCTCGCCATCGTGCCCATCCCCGGCGTCTATGCGGACGGCACGCAGGGCGTCACGATCTACATCGTCCACGAGGACGGCGGCTGGATCCGCGAGCCCGCTTCGATCCCCTGCAAGGCGGACTCGCAGGGCGCTGGCTCCGGGCTCACCTACATCCGGCGCTACATCCTCGTGAACATTCTCCTCATTGTAGTCGATGACGATGACGGGCGTGGCGCTATGCCGAGGCGCGATACCCCGCTGACCGCAGCCGCCCGCGAGATGGTTGCGCCATCCTCGACGGCAGCCTTTGACGACCCTCAGGCCCCACGGCAGGCCGGACTCGGCTCGCTGACGCTCGCCCAGATGGAGGGGCTCCGCTTCAACACGAAGTTCCCGAGCCTCGGCATCCTCGGCGGCTACCTCCAGAACGGGCCGCCCGCGCCGCCGACCGATCAGGCCGTACGTGCATGGTCCGAGGCCAACCCTGGTGCGGACGGCATCGTCCTCCTGCGCGCCGCCGCCAGCTACGCCGTCGAGAAGGGCACGGGCAAGCTCCGTGAGGACGCGCAGAAGTGGCTCGCGACCGAAGCGGCGAAGTGAACGAGCCCCAACCGGCGTGGCTCGCCCTGTTTCAGTTCACCTGTCTCGTGGTGATCGTTCCCGTGTGGGGGATAGTGAACCTCTCCAGGACGGACGACGCCAAGGGGGAAGTCCTCACAGCAATCCACGCCCAGTGCGTGGCGAAAGAAGAGACTCATGGCAAGCCTGAATAAGGTTCTCCTCATCGGCAACGCGGGCAAAGACGCCGAGTTGCGCTACACCGCGAACGGCACGGCGACCGCGCAGTTCAGCCTCGCCGTAAACAACCGGCGCAAGGGGCGGGACGGACAGTACGAAGACCAGACCGAGTGGTTCAACATTATCCTCTTCGCCGACACCGCCGAGAAGCTCAGCCAGTACATCACGAAGGGTAAACCGCTCTACATCGAGGGCCGCTTCCAGACCCGGACGTGGGACGACGACCAGGGCGTGAAGCACTACCGCAGCGAGGTCATCGCCAATTCCATCCAACTCCTCGGCGACCGGGACGGCGGACAGCAGGGCGCTCCGCGCTCCAGTACCCCCCGAGCCAGCGCCGCCGACGGTGGCTGGAACGACGACAGCCTCCCCTTCGACTAGCCATGGCCGTCGCCTACTGCGGGTGCAAGGACGTCATTCGAATCTGGCGCAGCGAGAAGGTGGTGGACATCCACTGCCTTCTCCACGGCCTCAGCTTCTCGTACAAGGAGTGCCTTCCATGATCGCCGACAGCCCGGATCTCTTCATGCTCGAAGAATTGGACGGCATTCGCGTTCACCGCCGGGCCCTCGGCTGGGCCTTCCACTGTCGCTACTGCGACCTCTGGAGCAGGCCGACCAACAGCCCCTACCACGCCCGCAGAGGAGCCCGCGCACACCAGTCGAGCAAGTTCCACACCTCACTCAGCCAGCGGGTCGCCCGCCTCACACAAGGAGAAGAACAATGAATGACCAGATGGAACAGGTCTGGCGCAGCAAGGACGGCAAATGCACCGGCTCAAAGAAAGAGGTCGAAGCCTACCTCGCGAGCCGCTCGCCGCTGGCGGGGATGGACTTCCCATACAGACCCACCCCGGCAGATTACGTCTGCCGATCCACTCAAGAAAAGCATCAACCCGTATACGCGGCAGGCGAGGAACTTGCCGCCTTCGTCGCCTTCGGCAACCTCGCCCCGTTGATCGAAGAGCTGCTCACCCAGAAGGACAAGCAATATTTCCGCTGGCGCGGCGTGAAGAGCACCCCTGACTCCGAAAACGGGGCGGCGCAGGAACTCGCCATCGCCTTCGAAAAAGCCTGCCAGCTGGTGCCGCGATGAGCGCACAGGGGCCGGTCCGGGCCACCGTCAAGGAGAACACCCGTCTCGATTGGGAGACGCCGAAGCCGTTCTTCAACTGGCGCAACAGCATCTGGCGCTTCGACGTCGACGCCGCCGCCAGCCGGGAGAACAGCCTCCTCGGCCTCGAGTACCTCGGAGAGCGATCCCTGTACGCCGAGGACGCGCTCGGCCTCGACCTCGACTGGAGCGACTACGGCGAGCGCTTCTGGGTGAACCCACCATATGGTCGGGGGGTCATCGACTGGGTCGCCGCCTTCTACCGGCAGGCCCAGAACGGGGTGTTCGTCGAGGCTCTCCTCCCGGCGAACACGGGCACCCTCTGGTTCAAGTACTGCCAGGAGACCGCCTCCCAGATCGAATTGCTCACGGGGCGCATCGGCTTCTGGAAGAACGGCAAGCCGATGCCCCCGAAGGAGAATGCGAACACCTCGGACTCGATGCTCGTGCGCTGGCATCGCGGCGTCTCGGGTTCGGCCAACATCCGCCTCACCGACTGGAAGGAAGAGATGGCTGATGCATAGCCCTGAGGGCCCGCAGGCGGGGCGAGAACCAGCGAAAGGTGCCAATCCGGTATCTCCATCCCGAGAAACGCAAAAAGGCTCCCTGATCGCCCGCCTGGAGCAGTCCTACCCGGACCGGGTCATCCCCTGGGGTGGGCTCAAGGCGATCCTCAAGCCGGGGGAGGGCTACAGCAGCGCCTGGCGGATCGCCGCTATCTGGCGGGGGCATATTCCACGACAATCCACCTGGAACCGACCGCGCCAGCAGGTCATCAGCGACGTCACCCGTCGCTTCCCCGACAAGCTGCTGCCCTACGGCGAGGCGCAGGCCCTGGCCGTGAAGCACGGAGTCAGCCGCCAACGGGTCTCGCAATTGCTGGCCCTCAACGGCTTCCACATCGGCCGCCGCAGCACCCGGGAGGACCACTACGCCTGCCGCCGCTGCCGGGACTGCGACGCCATCCCCGACGGACAGCGGCAGTTCTGCGCGGAGCACGCCGTCGTCCCTGTCTCCTGCTCCTCCTGCGGGAAGATCACCATCCTCCCCCGTGCCGAAGTGATCCGCCGGGCCAGGCAGGACGAGCGCAAGGCGCGGCGCGAAGGGGAACCCAGACGACAGAAGAACAGTAACGGCGGGATGTTTTTCTGTCATAAGACCTGCCGCAAGGAACGGGGCCTCGCCTTCATGGCCGAGCACCCGGAGCTGTCGCTCACCGCCGTGGCCGAGGCCATGGGGGTCACGCGCAATGCGGTTGTCCTCTGGAAAAAATCTGTAGCCAGTCCGTAACCATTCTGATACCTTCACCGGGTCACATCCCGAGTGCCCCATAGAGTCTTGAGCGCCTACCCTTCATCAGACGCCCCTCTCTGGTCGGCAATCGGGATGTGACAGTTCGCTTTGCTCAGGAACCAGAGAGGGGTTTTCCATGTCCGAAGAAACAGAATCCACTGAAGGTCAGGATGACAAGTGGGAAGAGTACGTAGCCACAGACATCGGCCAGTTCGCGCAGATTCCCCTGTGGTTCCTTGAGTTGACTCCGCGCCCAAGCTCCAGGGCTGTGCACTGCCTGACCGTCCTGCTCGCGAAGTGGGCGGACCGGCACACGAGCCGCTGTTACCCCTCCCGACAGACCATTGGCGAGATGATGAACGCAAGCGTCGACACGGTGGACCGTGCACTTGCTGAACTGGTAAAACTTGGCGTCTTGAGCAAGAGCGGAGGCGTGCGGCCAGACGGCAGCCGGGGGACAAACACCTACTCCATCTCACTGGCAAGGCCGCACCAGTGCGGTGGGCATGCCGCACCAGTGCCCAGTGGGCATGCCGCAAATTTGCGGCGGGGTAGCCGCACCAGTGCCAGAGCAGAACCAGAATCAGTTAACCAGAATCAGAAGGAACCAAAGAAGCGGACCCTTGCAAGTCCGCTTACCCCCGAGGAGGAGCAGGCTTTCGCTGTGGAGTTCTCTGATGTGCCCCATGTCCTTGATGAGATCGCGGCCATCAAGGGGAAGCCTCCGTATTACGTCAGCAAGAACAAGCCAGCCGAGATGCGACGTTACCTGAACTTCGCGAGAGATCGAGCGATCCAGTTCGCCCCCTCCAGGCCATCGGTGACAACCAGGGCTCCGCATGTATACACCGCCGCAGACTTCGGCCTGACTGACGAGGAGTACGCCGCCTCATTCGTTTCGGATAAAGGCTACGAAAATTGACAGACGTCAGCCCCCATGACGAACAGGCCGAACAGGCGCTTCTCTCAATGTGCATCGAAGGTGGCTGGCGGGCAGTAACCTTCATCACAGCTCGCATCAGCCCGGCGCACTTCCACCTCAAGCGCCACCGTGCGATCTTCGAGAACCTGCTCAACCTCTGGAGCAAGCAGGCCGAGATCACCTGGCAGTCCGTCGCCCTCCACCTCGACGACTTGAACTTTTCCGAGGTCTTCAGCGACGAGAACCAGGGCAAGATGAAGGCCTATGTCTACAGCATCTCCGGGGCCTACGCCTTCGAGGAGACGCAGGCCGCCTACCTCTGCGAGCAACTGGATATCCAATACGAATATCGCAGGCTCCAGGGGGTCGCCATCCGGGCCATCACCCAGAGCAACGAGGGGGCGATGCACCCGGAGGACATCAAGAACGCCGTCGTCGAGCAGCTCCTCCAGTCGACCATGACCGGCTCACAGGTCGGGCTCTCCTCCCGCGATATCCTCGTCGCCGGACTCCGGGAAGAGGTCTTCGAACAACTGCTCAACCCGCAGTCCATCCCCGGCCTGCGCACCGGCATCTCGGCGATCGACGACAAGCTTGGCGGCCTCGAGCGCGGGCGCGTCTACACCGGGCTGGCCCAGACGGGCATCGGGAAAAGCTGGTGGATGTACTGGGTCGCGTGGGAACTGGCGAAGCAGGGCCACGTCCCCCTGCTCTTCTCCACGGAGATGGGCCACCGGGAGGTGATGCGCCGTCTCATCTTCATGATCGCCGGGATGGACCTGCTCTCCTTCCGCAACCGCGAGGCCACGCCGGAAGAGCTGGCCGAGGTCGAGCTGGCGACGCGCACGCTGGCCGACCTGCCCATCATCGCCTGCAACGCCGGGGGCATGGACGTCCAGGCCCTCGCCATGGAGGCACGCCGACAGCAGGCCATGAGCGGTGCGAACGTCGTCCTCATCGACCACATCCAGGGCCTCCGGGCGAAGGGGCTCTCGATGAGCAAGGAGCGCGAACTGCTCAACGAGATCACCGCCGCGACGAAGGCGATGTCGATGAACCTCGACATCCCGGTCATGCAGATTAGCCACGTCCGGCGACCGGCGACCGGCGAAGTGACGCGGCCCATGCTCAGCGACGGGCACGGCTCTGGCAGCATCGAGCGGGACAGTGACGCAGTGTTCTCGTTGCACCCCATCGACATGGCCGCCAGTGGTACCGGCTTCGCCAACTTCGCCAGCCGCGAACAGATGGAGGAACGCAGGAAGAAGAACGGCAAGATTGCAATCGAGGTTCTCTGGCAGAAAGCCCGTATGGGTGGCTCGCCTCGCTCTATCTACTGGCTCAACCAACAGGTCGGTGGTCGGTGGTTCAAGCTTCAGGAGTTTAGTTGAGTGGAAACGGAATTCCCTTCTGTGCTGAAGGACTGGATTCGAAAAGAGGCGAAGTACGTTGTTCCGACAATAGACTACCTGTTCCACCATCCGGGCACGTTCTGGGCCCTGGCGACACTGGCGGACATGGAAGCGGAACTCGGTGGTGTATTCGCCGGGTTGGACATGTACAGTCCAACCGGGAGGCATGAGCAGCGCTGGTTCGATGAGCAGGTTGCGGCGCGCGATCTGCTGAGCACGGGGAAGCTCGCCATCTGTCCGAGCTGCTTCCTCCCGATGCTGTTCTTCGCGGACGGACAACGAATAGCGTGGCCTGATCTGGGCACGCACGAATGCAAAGGAGGCGAATAGTGAGGCATATCGGCATTGTTGAATCACATGCGACGATTAAGAGGCTCGAGGAGTTGGCTGAAGGATTTAAGTTTCGAGACTTCAAGTTCGAGGTCAGTGAGCGAGACAACGTTGGTTGGCCGGTGATCGTCCTCACCTGCCAATGGATCGCCGAGGGTAAGGATATCTACACGGGGATGGCTCACGTTCCCCCCGAGTCTGCTCACGATGAGATGCTTTTCATGTATGTCGCGAAGAGCCTCATCGCGGATGTCATCTTCAAGGCGATGGACGCGGAGGCGCGTATCTCTCTTTCGAAAGCATAGGAGGTGTGGCCGTGCGACGTGGCTCCATGTGGGCGCGTTCAGTCATGGAGAGTGATAACTGGCGGTCCTTCAACGGGAGCCCGCCACTCACACAAGCAGAGCGGGAAGCACGCCAGAAGAAACGACTGGAACAACGAGCAAAGACCGCACGGAATCGAGCGAAAAGCTGGAAGAGCTGCTACTGGTGCGGACTACCCTACGGGGAGAGGGGGGCGATAAGGACGAAGGAGCACGTCTTGCCGAAATCTGCGGGTGGCAAGGATACCTCGGAGAACATCGTCTTCGCACATCTCTTCTGCAACAACATGAGAGGGAGCAACCAGTCCTGGGTTCCCTTTCACATTCACCTGAAACTAGGGAAGGTAGTGTGGTCATGAAAGCCTGTACCTTTGGCATCCATCGTTATCGCATCGTCTGGATCGGCGAGGCGTACTGGCGGTGCAGGGACTGCGGAAAGCGGAAGAGCGCGCGTTGAACGACGTTGAGAAGAACGGCCTCTGCTGGAATCACCGGCTGGTCAAAGACACCTCCGGCGAGGAACCGACGTGGGCGATCTGCGAGGTCCACTATCGCGGCAAGCGGGCCATAGGGTTCGGTGAGCCGGTCTCCCTGGTGCAGTTCTTCGGCGAAGAAGATCCGATCGTCGGCCTCTGCTGGGTACTGGAGCACGCAATGACCGCGCTGGACCGCCCGGTGCTCTGGTGGGACGGGACGTCGCTTCGGCGGCTGGTTGACCCTCGGCCTGCGACAGAGCATCTTGAATGAGGCATCCCGAAGTGCCAACCCGGCGCTCTGTTAAGGTTTTTCTCCTTTTCCTGGCATTGAGCGCCAGCGTCGAAGCCCGCTGCTTGAACTCGGCGGGCTTCGACGTGTATTGCCACATTCCCCAATGTCGGCCACCATGGGTGAAACATTCCAAGGGGATCTCAATGCTCTCTACCGCCGGAAAGAACGCCGCGCTCGACGCCCTCGCCGCGCTCATCACCCACGTCGGTCTCTCGAACAATGGCGTGGAGATCGCGGGCGGCTCCCCGGCCTACGCCCGCCAGCCCGTGGCCTTCGGGGCTGCTGCGGCCGGAGTGGTGGCGATGACGGGCACGGAGACGTTCAACTGCCCGGCGGCAGCCGTCGTCAATCAGGTGGATTTCATGTCTGCGCTGACGGTTGGTACGAGCTACGGTGACGCGGTTCTCGTGCAGGAGACGTTCGGCGGCCAGGGCATCTACATCCTCGACACGCTTACCATCACGCTGTCGGATCCGTAGCCATGAAGATTGAACTAAAGGCAGAAGCAAAGGCGACGGGGCGGGCCGCGAAGCAGGGTTCGGCGGTCGTGTCCGTGGTCGCCAGCACGCAGGCCAGTGGCACGAAGAAGGAGTAGCCCTTGGCCTTCCCGACCATCGTCAGCGTCACGCCGTCTGATTTCACCAACGGCTCGAGTGTTCGCGCGATTCCCATGCCCGCGACGGTTGTGGCCGGTGAACTCCTCCTGCTTCTCTACTCCAACGATCAGTCTCGGACGGTTACGACAGCGGCGGGTTGGGACCGGCTCTATACCCAGGTAAGCAGCGCCCTTCGGGGGAGTGTGTACGCGCGCACGGCGGACGGCACCGAGGGCGGGACGACCGTCAACTTCAACCTCAGCGGCAATGGCGATGTCTCCGCCCAGGTCCTGCGGATCCAGGGGTGGCACGGCAACAACGTCCTCACGGACATCGACTTCGGGACGCCGGTCGCAGGTAATGCAACAACTGTTAACCCTCCATTGGTCACTGCCGGGTGGGGTAGCGCCGATAACCTCTTCATCATCTCTGCGGCACTGCACCGGGCCGGGACCTCCATGGCCACTCCGCTCACCATTGCCGGTTACACAATCCTGGCGAACACCCCGGCGGGCGGAGTCTTCCGGGACGTTACCGCCTACTCGTGGCAGGCCAACATCGCGGCAGCCAGCAGCGACCCCCCGGCCTCGTCGAATCTTGGCTCATTCTACCTTTCTGTCACCAACACCCTCGTCATCAAGCCCGGCATCGAAACCTACCACGGGGACGGCGCGACTTCGGCCGAGGCGAGCACGGCGGCGACTGGCGCGAAGCAGGCCGGTGGGGACGGCGCGGCGACCGCAGAAGCGAGCACGGCGGCGACTGGCACCTCGGCGCGGTCCGGCGTGGCGGCGACCAGTGCCGAGGCCAACACCGCTGCGACCGGCTACGTCCCCGAGGTCCACAGCGGGAGCGGAGCGACCAGTGCCGATGCGGACACGGCGGCCACAGGAAGCTCAACCCGGGAGGGCGACGCCGCTGTTATCGCCGTCGCCTCGGCAGCGGCCTCTGGCACGGCTGCCCTCACGGTTCCGGGGTACGCTGTGCTCAGTGCTGCCGCGCCGACCATGGAGCTGTCGCTTTCGCCCCGGCTAATGGCGACATCCACTGCTTCCCCCCAAATGGAGCTGTCCGATTCTGCGCCTGGTGCGCTCATTTCAACCAGCGTCTCTCTCGCGAAGGTGAGCGACGATCATGTCTGAGAGGTGGGACTCGTGAACACGTACGACATCGGGGATAAGGTTCGGCTGAAACTCGTCCTCAAGGACTACGACGGCGCACTCATCAACGGCACAGTCACCTGCGCGGTCATCGACCCCAGTGCCGCGCCGACTGCACCGTCCGTCACGAACGGGGGCACGGGAATCTACTACGCCTACGTGGACGTGGACGAGGCGGGCACCTGGCGCTACCGCTTCGAGAGTACCGGGGCAGTGGTCTCCGCAGGCGAGGGTTCATTCTCCGTCCGACCGTCGTTCTTCTAGGAATGGATTGCGATTGATTCATTCCAAACTGGCAAGGATGGCCGCTTGTGTCTATTCGCGCAGGCGATAAAGTACACGAGACGAGATAGCGCAGGGGCCGGTTACTTCATTTGCTATGGAGGCCGAAAGGCTTTTGTTCCGGACCCGACTTTTTCTTCTCGTCAGCAAATCACCTGGATGAGGTGGCGCAGGAAACAGTTACTTCCTTTTGGAGGATGAGATGGTGGTTC
>Ga0172380_10006954_pt1 | contig 12931 bp, 12 predicted proteins | sample Leawe162metaG_FD_119747 | JGI IMG/M metagenome (GOLD analysis project Ga0172380, IMG submission 119747) | Leachate microbial communities from a municipal landfill in Southern Ontario, Canada - Leachate well 162 metaG | ecosystem: Engineered > Solid waste > Landfill > Unclassified | place...
CAATCCCTGTATTTCATTATCTGCTTGTATCTCTGGGGCTTGTTCTTTTTTTCTCACTGCTGAATGCACTCGGCGAACAGATTGGGTTTAATGCGGCATACCTTATTGCTTCCGTTGCCACCATCTCACTCATCTCATGGTTTACCGGGTCTATACTAAAAGATAAAAAAACGGCATGGATTGTTCTGGGCCTGCTTATGCTTCTGTATATATTTATATTTGTGCTGCTAACACTAAATGATTATGCATACCTGGCAGGAAATATTGGTTTGTTCGTGATATTGGCCGTGATTATGTTTCAATCGGTTAAATGGACTGCAATCCGCAAATAAAGTCTATTTTGTATATTTACAAAATAAAAAATTAAAAAATGAGTAAACTGGAAATCCTCCGGGACAATCGGGAAGAACAGGTATTACTTAGTTGTTCCGGCCGTTTGGATGCAACCAGTACGGACCATCTAACAGATTACCTGGACCGGCTTGTCCGGGAAGGTAAATACTATATTGCTCTTGATTTTTCACGGATAGATTATCTGAGTTCGGCGGGTATCAGGGCTTTGGTCGTTCAATACAAAAATCTAAATGCGCTCAACGGCCGGTTCTCTATTTTTGCACTTTCGGAAAATGTAAAAGAGGTGCTTGATATGGTGGGGATGACCGGGATGTTCGTCGTTCCGGAGGTTCAGGAAAAAGAATATGCCGGGCACAAAGAACCGCTTTCTGTCCGTTCCGAATGGGACCGTTATGCATTTCACCTGAGGGAGCTGAATGCCGGGGCTGCCACTGCGGTTACCTGCTGCGGGCAGCCTTCGCGGATTGTCTTGTCTGATTATTCCCCGGGGGATACCCGGCAGGTTCTCTCGGGACAAGGGCAATATGCCCTGGGGTTGGGTGCGATAGGAGATTCCTATGAGGCATGCCGGGATCGGTTTGGAGAATACATACTGTTCAACGGGACCGCAGCCTACCTGCCTGCCGACGGATCAAAGAAACCGGATTATCTGATTAGCAGGGGAAAGCTTGTAGCGTCGCTTACCGAGATCTACGGGCTTCATTTTACCGGACCTTTTTCACACCGGCTCCAATTTGAACCTCAGGAAGGCGCCTCCGGTCTGGAATTTTCGGCGTTGGCCCGGCAGGTTGCCCGGCTGACCGGTTACGGAACCTGGGCTTTTGTGATGATTGCCGAGAGTGCCGGTCTGATAGGTACTTCACTTAACGCTTCGCCGGTAGGCGGCAGATTGTTGTTCACGTATCCCGAAATCAGGGAAACGGTTCGTTTTACTACAGAACCGGCACATCTGCGGATGCAGACAATTTCTGCGGGTGTGGTCTCCAATGAACCCCCGGGTGATCACGAGCAATTTATGAAACCACTGAATGACAAGTCTTTACGAGGACACGTGCATACGGCCGTGTTTCATTATATTCCCTTGAAAAAGAACGATATAGTCCCCGACGATACGATAGACCATCTTTTCAACAATGCCGGACTCACCGATTTGTTGCATTTAATTGCCGATGACCGTCCCCTGTCGGGTCTGGGAGAAAGTCGTTTTCTACAGGGTGTCTGTTGGATTGTTCCTGTTGAATGCATTTACAACTAAAGGCCGCTGTTATGTCCATTCTCATTACTTCTGTAATCATTGGTCTGATACTGTCCCTGCTCGCACTGGGGATTTTTATCAGTTTCAAAGTTTTTGATTTTCCTGATATCACCGTAGAAGGCTCTTTTACCCTGGGAGCGGCTTTTTCGGCAGCGCTTATTGTAAAAGGAGTGGATCCGCTGTTTGCCGGTTTTATTGCCTTTGGCGGAGGTATGGCTGCCGGAGCCCTTACAGGATTCATTCATACGCAATTCAGGATTAATCCCCTGTTGTCCGGTATCTTGGTTATGACGGCGCTCTATTCTGTGAATCTTCATATTATGGGCAGAAGTAATCTGCCCATGCCCGGATCCGATACAATTTTTAGCCGGCTGGGAAATTTCTGGGAAACGGTGGTGGGACCAAATCATAAAATGGCACTCCTGGGCTGGAGTGTAGATTCTAAAGACCTGCTGATTCTGCTGGTCAGCCTTTTGGCTGTGTCCCTCACAGGTATATTGCTACGCTGGTTTTTTCGTACTCATATAGGGACCGCCATGAGGGCAACGGGAGATAATGCCCAGATGATAAGGGCTCTGGGGGTAAATACAAAGACTATGATTGTTCTGGGGATTGCCCTGGCAAACGGATTTGTGGCGTTATCGGGTGCCGTATTGGCCCAGTACCAGGGTTTTGCAGATGTCCAGATGGGCATAGGGATGATGGTGTGGGGGCTGGCCAGTGTCATAATAGGACAGGCTGTTGTGGGAGAATCCGGTGTGGGATATCTTATTTTCGGGACCATCCTGGGCTCAGTACTTTTCAGGTTGTTGGTTGCCATTGCCCTGCGCCTGGGCATGAATCCCAACGATCTTAAAATTATAACCGCTCTGTTTGTTTTTGCAGCCCTCATTCTGCCCGTACTTCTCAAACGCAGGAAAGGATTCTTCAAGAGAAAAGATTATGCTTAGTGTAACTAACCTCCATAAAACATTTAACGCCGGTACGGTAAATGAAGTACAGGCCCTCCGGGGCGTTTCATTCACGCTGGAAGACGGTGGGTGTACCTGTGTGCTGGGAACCAACGGATCCGGCAAGTCCACCTTATTAAATGCCGTGGCGGGAGCTTTTTTCCCGGACAGGGGAACGATTGTGCTAGACGGAGTGGATATAACACTCTGGCCCGAGTATAAAAGAGCCCAATACGTTGGTCGTGTTTTTCAAAACCCGCTGAGCGGTACGGCTCCCGATATGTCCATAGCTGAGAATCTTTCGCTGGCCCTGAAACGGGGTAAACCCAGGGGTCTGGGACGCGGAATATCCGGAAAGCTAAAAGAGGAATTCTGCCGGATGGTTAAACCCCTGAATATGGATCTGGAAGACCGCCTGGACAGTCCCATTGGAAAACTTTCGGGCGGCCAGCGACAGGCGCTTACACTGCTTATGGCCTCGGCGCTCAAACCCAAATTGCTCCTGCTGGACGAGCATACGGCGGCACTCGATCCCGGGACGGCGGCCAAAGTCATTGACCTTACCCAGATGATCGTCACCAGGGACAGGCTGACCACTTTGATGGTGACCCATTCCATGCAACAGGCAGTGAATATGGGGGATCGTATCCTTATGATGCATCAGGGCAGGGTGGCATACGATTTTAAAGGCGAATACAAGCAACGCCTGAAAGTGAATGATCTGCTGGCCCTTTTTGAAGAATTGAGAAGGAAGGATGCCATAGATGTATCTGTTGCCACTTTATTGACCAATAAATACGTGTAATGAAAAGTATATTCAGAGGACTTTTTCTTTTGTTTCTGGTCGCCGGTATTTTATTGCTGCTCGATCTCGGTAACCGTGAAAAAAGAATAAATGACGAACTGACCATTGCCGTTTTTAAAATGACGGCTCGTCCCTCGCTGGATGAAACCGAAATAGGCGTGTTGGAGGCCCTGAAAGAAAGGGGCTACATTAACGGAGATAATTGTACTATCAACCGTTTCTCTGCCGACGGAGATATGGTTACCGCCAATTCCATTGCGCAAAGTATTGTGGGCAGGCGTTATGACCTGGTTGTGACCATCAGTACGCCTGCTCTCCAGATTATGGCCAACGCTAATAAGAAAGGCGAGGTCATGCATGTTTTTTGTACGGTAACGGATCCTTATGTTTCGGGGGTAGGTATTACCGGGCCAGACCCCGGGCAGCATCCGCCCCATCTGGTGGGGATCGGTACATTTCAGCCGGTTGAAAAAGCCTTTGAAATTGCCAGAGAAATGAACCCCGGGTTAAAAAAGGTCGGAACCGTCTGGTGCACGAGTGAAACCTGTTCCGAAGCCTGTGTTAAACTGGCCCGCTCAAAGTGCAGCGAATTAGGAATTGAATTGATTGAGATGAGCGTCGAGAATACCACACAGGTTCTTGAAACGGCCATGTCTGTCACAGCCAGGGGCGTGGATGCGTTATGGGTGGGAGGTGACAATGTGGTGGAAGCTGCCATTGACCAAGTGATCACAGCAGCCTCAAAAGCCCGGTTACCCTTATTCACGAACAATACGGAAAATGTCTATGGCAATACCATTTTTGGTTTGGGGGCCAAGTATGTAGAAGTGGGCCGTATAGCCGGTCAAATGGCGGCGGATATTCTTGAAGGCAAACCTACAGGAGAAATAGGCGTAAGCAATGTGGTGCCTTTAAATCTGGTGGTGAATCCCGGGGCCCTCGACAACATGAAAGAACAATGGGATATTCATTCCGTGTCGGAGTCCCAGTCCAATAACCGCTTTTCTCCTTCTAATCCCTGAATGTCGGTGATATCCTGACTCACTTCCAGGACTCCTTTATATACTCCCTGGTCGTTTCTGAGCGCATAATAGCGAATAAGGATATACCGGCCGCGGACATGTACTCTGAATTCGGCAGTATCCTTTTTTCCGGCCCGGAATGACCGTATGATTTTTTCCACTACATGTACGCTTTCTGGCGGATGGCAAAGCTGTACGCTGCGTCCAATGATAGCCGGAGAACGGGGGAAAGTCCGGTCGGCAGCCTTGTTAAAGAACCTGACTTTATCCTCTTCGTCAACCAGGGTAATATCAACCGGCAGGTTATTGAAAGCCAGAAGAGCCTGTTCCACTGTGAGTTCTCCGGAAGTCGAAGGAATGGTGGCGCGTTCTGCCTCGGTTTGGTACACAATAACATGAGGCATAGGCGGCGTTTCAATAAAAGGAAAAGGATATTCAAAGCTTTCCATTAGCATCTCGTCCCACAGATCTTTTCTGAGATTCTCTGTTGCCACCGGGAATAAAACCAGGTTTTCTTTCTGGATCATGCCGAAAACCAAAAAGAAATAAAGACCCATTTCTTTGCTTAATTCTTTCCATGTGCTTTCCGGATCTTCCAGAATATGCAGGATCAGTTTGAGCTTCCTGCGGATATCGTCATGAAGTGACCACATAATACTCAGGGGCCTGGACTGCTTCCATCTCTTTTCAAGAAAAGGAAAGAGAATGGTTTCTTTTTTGATATAGTGGTAGTTGAATTCCAGAAAATCCCTGAACCGTGGCAGTAATTCTTCCTTTAACAGCTCATAATCACAGGTTTCTCTTCCTTTGTATAATTTCACGATTTTTTTGACCTGGTTCAACCGAAAAGTAAAAGCCTCATTCTCGAGCATCAGATAATACAGGAAAGTATCTTCTTCCGGTTTGTCCCATCGGTACTTGCTCAGACCTTTGTAAAAAAGGCTGATTACTTTCTGAAGATCTTTCTTGATAGTTTCGGGAGTAATTCCCATCCTGATCTGCTGATCCTCCAGGGCTATCATATCGTACGGAGTGATATGTTCAATGGCATCACGGTATTTTTCCATCAATATCCTGGCATCCATGCCGTGCATAATGCCCGTAGAAACTGCCAACAGGTCATTGACCCGTTCCTGGTTGATTTTTTGTGCGCGGTTATTTATGAATTCAGACATAATCACAAATATAATTATTTCTTATCTGATTGTCTGTTTTTTACAATTCCGGCCAACGCGGTTGTTGTACTTTTGCCACCCAATTATCCTTATTATGATATCAGAAATAATTATTGGGAATGTATGCAAGAAATACCCCAATGGTATTGAAGCACTGAAAGATGTGAGTCTGGAGATTTTCAAAGGACAGTTTTTTACCCTGTTGGGTCCTAACGGGGCGGGTAAATCCACCCTGGTTAGGATTCTGACTACTCTGGCCCGGAAGGATTCCGGCCATTTTCTGATTGCCGGCCTGGATCCGGAAACCGATTACAGAAAAATACAAAAACTGATTGGCGTCGCTTTGCAGGACAACGAAATTGATCCTGCCGGAACAGTGGAAAACCTGCTGATATTTCAGGCCAGACTTTTTGGAATATCGGCAAAAGACGCAACGCAAAGAGCCGGAGTGCTCATTGAGTTGTTTGAACTGGGTAATGAATGCCGGAAAAAGGCCGGAGAACTTTCGGGTGGAAATAAACGACGTCTTCACTGCGCACTGGCCCTGGTCCATAAGCCGCAGGTTCTTTTTCTTGACGAGCCTACCGTAGGGATGGACCCCCTGGCCCGGGCAAATTTCTGGGAAATAATCACTCAGATGAACAGGGCCGAAAACGTAACGGTTTTTCTTACTACCCAATACCTGGAAGAAGCAGACCGGTACGCCAGTAATATGGCCCTCATAAACGAAGGTAAGATATGCTATAACGGAACCATTGCAGGATTCAAAAAAATGGTGAACCCAGATCGGACTCTTTCTCTGGACGATGCATATCTCAAATACATTAAAACCAATCACAGACAATGATAAATTCAGCCAGCTTTTTACTCATAAAAAGATGTATTGTTAAACTCATAAAACAACCGGCTTCGCCCCTTACGGGATTTGGCATGAGCCTTTTCTTTCTTCTTGTATATAATGCCGGGATAGGCGGTATTGGAGATCTGGAAGCCTTTGGAAATGCCGGATATTTGTCCTTCGTGTTTCCTATTACCATTATTTCGCTGGCCATGGGCTCTTCGGCAGGGGCCGGCCAGACTCTTAACGCCGATATGCAATCGGGGTACTTCAAACGCCTTTACCTGAGCCCCGCTCCGCGCACGATCCTTGTTCTGGCTCCGATAATTGCCGATACGCTATCCTCGTTGTTTTTTTCCATGCTGCTCATTGCCATTGGAGCAGCATTCGGAGTGGTTTTCAAATTCGGATTGCTGTCCGTTCTGGGCGTATTGCTGCTTTCTTTCCTCTGGAGCCTTACCCTGTGCGGGTTTTCATCGGGGGTCATGATCCGCACGGGCCAGCATCAGAGCGCCTCGATTGTGACCAATGCGGTGTTCCCGTTGTTGTTTTTAAGCACTACTTTCCTGCCCCGGGAACTGATGCAGGCAAAATGGCTGCTCGCCGTATCGTGGGCCAATCCCGTTACCTATGTGCTGGAGGGGAACCGTTACCTGCTCGCAGGTACTTCTTCGGCCGTTTTTTTTTACCTGGCGGTACTCATTTTGGGCGTTACTTCGGTTTTATCTGTCATTTATGCACTCTCGGGTGCCGGTAAAATAAAAGTATAAGATCATGAAGTAATTGTATATCTTCGTACTATGAACAGGCACAATGTCCATACTATGCTCAGACAGGCCGCTTATCAGGAGGCGCTGCATGTTCCGGAGGGGACCGTCAGGTGCCTTTTGTGTCCGCACGGTTGCCTCATAGGCGAGGGCAAACGCGGAATCTGCCGTACCCGTGTGAACCATGCAGGTTGCCTGTATACGCTGGCTTACGGCAATCCCTGCTCGCTGGCTATTGATCCCATTGAAAAGAAACCTTTATACCATTTTTTCCCGGGTACTGACATTTATTCATTTGCCACAGCCGGGTGTAATTTTCATTGCCTCAATTGCCAGAACTGGTCTATCTCGCAGGAATCGCCCGATAAAATAAACCATTACAACATGACACCCCGGGAAGTGATTGAGCAGGCTTTGAGTTACCACGTTCCGGGGATTGCCTTTACTTATACCGAGCCGGCTGTTTTCTACGAATACATGCTGGATGTGGCGGAACAGGCCCGTCAGGAAAGATTAAAAACTGTGCTTGTGTCCAATGGATATATTAACCCCATCCCGCTGGAAAACCTCTGCCGATGCCTCGATGCCGCCAATATCGACCTGAAATGTTTTGATGACACGTGCTACCGCGAATTAACCGGAGGCCGGCTCCAACCGGTACTTGATACACTGCTTACCTTGCAGGCGGCTCGTATATGGACCGAGATTACTCATTTGATCATTCCGGGCCGGACTGACAATCCCATTCTGTTTGAAGCCATGTGCCGGTGGCTCGTGGAAAACGGCTTTGCCGACACTCCGTTGCATATCAGCCGCTTCTTCCCGACCTATAAACTTTCAGGTCTGGCGCCCACGCCTCTGAAAACTTTGGCTGAGGCCAGGGATACGGCTATAAAGCAGGGGGTCCGGTATGTCTATATTGGGAATGCTCCTGAGCTGGACGCCGGGCATACGGTCTGTCCCGGCTGCCACCAGGTGGTGGTGAATCGGGATGGCTACGGTTCAGGCAAAATACATATAAAAGAAAACCGATGCACCTGTTGCGGTGCTGTTGTGCCCGGTATCTGGGAGTAAATAATGTATGAGGACCGGAAGCCGATCAACTGAAGACGGTTGCCGTAAATACGTAAAGATTGGCTTTTTTCCATCCGTCCCATCCCAGTCCGGCCTTATCCCGGGAACAATGTCCCAGGAACTCTTCTTTGCTCCAGCCGGTCTCAGTGGCAACCTGAGGCAGAAAAACGCCGCTCCGGCCCCGATCTTCAATGAGAATACCGTGTTTACCGAGCTCAATCTCAGCCGCATCGTTAATTTTTATTAGCGGCGACAGAACGGATATTTCAAAGGCCAGGTCCGGAAGTTCCTGTTTTTCCACAGCCCCGAACCGGTAATCCCTGAAAGCGGCTGATAACGCCATTTCCCCGATCATTCTGTAAAGAGGCATATCGCCCGTCATATGGCCAATGCAGCCTCTCAGCTTTCCTTTATAGTGTAATGTAACAAACGCGCCACATTTTTGACGGAGGGAGGCCGGGTATTTGCCCGGGTCAGCCTTTTCTACCGGGTCCGGGAAGTTTCTGTCCCCTTTTTTCAGGGCAGATTCCACTGCTTCGTGCGCAATCTTCAACAGGGTGGCTTTGTCTTCTTGTGAGAGAAGGATCTTCGTGTCTGTCTGCTCGCATACGGCAATGCTCCAATATCCCACTACGCTATCTTTATCAAAGCAATAATCGCCGTCTCCCGAATTCCTGTATTCGATGGCTTTGTAAGTCAGATTGTTATTACCCGTTGTCATATAAAGCAGCGTGAGTACCGAGGTCCATCCGCACAAACTGGTGACCAGCCCCTGAGTTCGTTGACGGCTGTTATTTATGAGCGTGTCCATGAGCGTGACGGGATTATTTTCCAGGATGGCGTTTTTTGTTATTTCGTCTGTATTGCGCGCGTCCCGGTAAGAAGGGTAGTGTGAAAAATCGGAACTGATAATAAACAGATTCTCCCGCGTAAAATAAGGTTTGAGCACCTGTGCTATCCTGCCGCAGGTCTCAGGGTGAGAAGTCCCAATAATAATGGGCACAATGCGGTATTCAGATTGCATCACATAATGCAGCAGGGGAAGCTCCACTTCCAAACAGTGTTCTTCGCGGTGGGCCGCACGGTCCGATACAAAAAGATAGGGATGCGACGCAATGAGCTGCCTGCAAAAGGCCGTGTCCACTTTCTCTTTCCCGTAAGGCATAAGAAAATCTCCCTCGTCATATACGGCGGCCCCCTCCAGGCTTACGTGATGAGAAGATCCTATCAGGAAAACACGTTCATAAGATCTTGTTCCGTCAATCTGGTTAAAAGCCGAGGCGGCAACTGCCCCTGAAAAGACATACCCGGCATGCGGACAAATGATGGCTCTTGTGTTTTCACATTGCCGGGGCCTGGCCTCTTTGAACAACCGTTCCAGTTCCTGTTGCAGGGCCCCGGGCTTTCCCGGGTAAAATTTTCCGGCCACAGCCGGCTGTCTGTTTATACACTCATACATAGCCCACTAATGTAGTGTATTTTTTACAAATGTGGATTAATCCGGCCTGTTTGTGCCATGCATGAATATTTTATAAAACATTTTTGCAAAGTTCATGGATTTATCTGAATGGCAATTACTTATTTCAAATATTCTGAACCGGTCCCCTACCTTGTATTCGATAAAATTGTAACCGGCATCGAAAACAACCCAATCATAGCAAAATTTACCTTTATATATGATGGTTTCATCTTTGTAATCTTCCCCGGAATATGCGAAAAATCCCATATATCCCAATTCGCTTACAAATTCTTCCAAGTCTGCATCATCGGGGATGGGAGATGAGACAAATTCCGGTTTCATTTGACGAATAATATTGAAATTTTTCCCTAATTTGTGCAATTCTTTTTGAGATATGGAAAGTGTATCGTTGGAGTACTGATAATAGTAGGTTTGTCCCTGCCACAGCGTGTCATATGTAATAACTACGTAAAAATGTGCTGGAGATTTATTTACGTTATGCCAGGGGCTGAGTCCATGAAACCTTATTTCCACAAAATGTTTTGATTCTCTGATATCGGATAAATGGAGAGAAGAGAACCCTGGTACTGATAACAACCTGAAACTGGCGGTGTCCGACAGAACCTTTCCCATAAACACTTCCCTGGGTTGGGCATTGCCTTTATACGCCAGGCACATGGCGGCAGTAATTAAAAAATAAAACAGATTTGTTCTCCGGTTCATTCTATGTGTTATTTGCTTTCTTGTCAAGCATATACCATGCCAGAAGGCTTGAAAAGAATTTTTGTAAATTTGTAATATGAAAACCTATCGTAAAGAATTATTCTTCCAAACAAAAACCCGGCGTGCGTTTATCAACATTACGCATCATATTGAAAACTGTCTGGCAGAGAGCGGCATAAAAGAAGGCCTGTTACTTTGCAATGCCATGCACATTACGGCCAGTGTTTTTATTAATGACGACGAAAGCGGACTTCATGCCGATTTTGAAAAGTGGCTGGAGCACCTGGCTCCCGAAAGGCCGTATTCCCAATACCGCCATAATGGGTTTGAAGACAACGCAGATGCTCATTTGAAACGCCAGGTCATGGGGCGTGAGGTGGTGGTGGCCATCACGGGTGGGTGCCTCGATTTCGGTCCGTGGGAACAGATCTTTTACGGCGAGTTTGACGGGATGCGCAGCAAGCGGGTCCTGATGAAAATAATTGGAGAATGACCGGTCATGACTCTGTTACAGGAAATACTCATTCAGTCTTCCAAAGCGGGAATGGTCTCGTACCTGAAGGCGCATCCGCAGGACTTTCCCGAGGCCATTAACCTGGCGCTTTCGGATAACCAGCCTTATGCCCGGCGGGCCGCCTCGCTTCTGTGGAGCAGCATGGAGGAAAACGACCCGAGGTTCATTCCGTTTATTTCCCTTATGGTTGAGGCATTGCCTTCCAAAGCCGGGGGCCACCGGCGCGATCTGTTGATGGTGCTTTTGCGAATGGATCTTCCCGAAGAGGCCGAAGGCATTTTGCTCGACTACTGTGTCACCTTATGGACACAGGAAGCAGCCATTCCGTCTCTGCGGTTTACCGCGCTCCGAATGCTTATGAAACTGGCCAAAAAATATCCCGAACTGTCCACGGAACTGGTGGCCCTGACCGATGAGCGGTATGGAGAGACTCTTTCAGAGCCGGGAAGACGTTCGTTACGGAAAATGGGGTTTTAGGGCTGCGCAGTTGTTGTTGCTCTGCTTGTACACATTTCCATAAAGCGGTGAAGGACCCTTCAAGCTATTTAGAACGGGAAACGCCTCCCATTGGCTGTGCCAATGGGTCCTTCCCTCCGCGGGCGCGAGGTTTCCCTTTTTCTAAATAGCTTGTGGCGTTCTTCCGTTTGTGGCAACCCCGGATTGCCTAACTGGTGATAAAGGGAAATGCTCCCAAAAGCGGTCTGGTGCGCAATGCAATTTTTCATATAACAGAAAATCCTGTATATCTCATAGATACGAGACACTGTGCGAATAGTTGCGCACCAGAAGCGGTTTGGGAATCCGATCTACCGGAAAAAACCAGAAATCCAGTAGTTCATCTGTGCCTTTCGAAGCAAAACTTCCTGAAGAAAGACACAGTGATAATAAAAGGCGGTGCGCCAAAGAAATTTGGCGCTTATGTCAGGCGCTGCCTTGCAGCACCGCTCTTTTTACTGTAGACCTGAGGATGGTGGTACAGTTGCTGGGATGTGGTAAGTAACAGCGTTGTGGCAAAGAGTCATAACGAGCTGTTATTGAATACATTAGACATATATATACTATTGCGATTACTTACCACCTACCCCAAGTTACCTTGCTGCCGTTGTTGCAGAGGCTCTGATATGTCGGTGAATGACGAGTAACTCTGAGGCTCCGGTGCCAGAAAGCGTTTCCCGAAACCCGCCTGAACGGTGATAACAGTTGACAACAATTGGATCTGCCAAGGATAGGAATCACGGGGCACAAGCACAGCATCAAGGGTCAAATAGCATCGGAACACATAATGCAGATATACAACGCATTATCAATTTGCAAAATTTGACCCTTGACATATAGATCGCCGGAAACCCCTTGAATACGTCATCTCCTATTCAAGGGTTAAATAACCCCAAAGACTAGTTGGCTGTCAACCAGAATATTAACAATCAGACATATTTGACCCTTGACAAACAGGATCTACTGATTGCAATTAATAGCTTGTGGTGTTCTCTCTATGTGATGCAATGGCACAGTGGCGGCTTTTTTGTAGCAACCCCGATTTGCCGCGCAACAGACATTTCAGAATAATTCATAAAGCTGTAAAACAGCACTTTGAAAAACAGCCGAAAAGGCATTGCGCGGTACTCCGGGTTTGCCCGGCTGTCCCGGCTAATTTCTGCGACTTACCACCTCCCTGGATTTGGGCCATTTTCGCAGTTATGCTCCCGGCAGTACCAAATTGAGCAGGTAGCCCACAAGGAAGGAGAAGGCGGCGACGCCCAGGCTGATGCCGGCCATTTCCAGGAACCGCGATTTGAAGTTCAGGTCTTTGGCCGTGGCCAGGTAATAATTAAAGCAGAAGATAATAAGAATGGCAATGAGCAGCGTCAGGCCCAGTGCCGCGAATTTACTCGGTATGAGCAGGAACGGTAAAATTAAAAGTATAACCGTGAAGAAATAGGAGATGCCCGTATACAGGGCAGATTTTTTTGCAGCGGTATTGCCTTCCGCCCGGGA
>Ga0172380_10006955_pt1 | contig 12931 bp, 15 predicted proteins | sample Leawe162metaG_FD_119747 | JGI IMG/M metagenome (GOLD analysis project Ga0172380, IMG submission 119747) | Leachate microbial communities from a municipal landfill in Southern Ontario, Canada - Leachate well 162 metaG | ecosystem: Engineered > Solid waste > Landfill > Unclassified | place...
CCACTCCCTGCCTGATGCCGCCAAGACCCCTCCGGCCCTCAAATGGCTTCGCCGCGCAGGATTGGGCCACATTTGGTGCGCTATAGGGGCACGGATGTGGCCCAATCCTGCGCGGCGAAGCGGGCGGGGCCCAGGCAGGGGTGAGCGGGGCGGCAGGTAATTGGTGCGAGGGGTGGGGGTGGCGTGTCAGGCTCGGTGGAGTGGGCAGGCGGTCGGTGTGAGCTCACGAAGCACATCGGTGCGAACTAGCGAAGTAAACGGTGCGAGCTAGCGAGGTAGGGGAGGTGAGTGGGAGTGCCGGAGATACCTGAGGTTGAGGCGTTGGGGGAAGCGCTGAGTGCGCGGACCGTGGGGCACCGGGTCGCGCGGACGGCGCTGGCGGACCTGTCGGCGCTCAAGACCTTCGACCCGCCGCTGAGCTCGCTCGTCGGGGCCGTGGTCGACGACATCGGACGCCGCGGCAAGTTCATCACCTGGTCGCTGGTCACCGCTGACGGCGAGCCGCTCTTCCTGGTGATCCACCTGTCGCGCGCGGGGTGGATCCGCTGGTCGGACAACCCGTCGAACACCCCGCCCAAACCTGGCCGCGGCCCGCTCGCGCTGCGGGTCACCTTCGCTGATGCGCACGGCGAGATCATCGGCGGCATCGACGTCACCGAGGCAGGCACCAAGAAGCGCCTGGCGATCTACGTCGTGCGCGACCTGCTCGACGTCCCCGGCATCGCCCGCCTCGGCCCGGACCCGCTAGCCACAGACTTCACGCCAGAGGTCCTCGACGCGATCCTCGACGAGGCAGGCGGCAAACAGATCAAGGGCATCCTGCGCAGCCAGTCGATCATCGCGGGGATCGGCAACGCTTACTCCGACGAGATGCTCCACGCCGCGCACCTGTCGCCGTTCGCCGCTGCGGGCAAGCTCACGCCAGGGCAGCGCGCCGCCCTGTACGCGGCGATCCGCGGCCAGTTGTTCGCCGCGATCGCCCGCGCCGCAGGCACCGCGCCAGAGACCCTGAAGTCCGAGAAGAAGGCGGCCATGGCCGTCCACGGTCGCACGGGCCAGGAGTGTCCGGTGTGCGGCGATGTGGTGCGGGAGGTGTCGTTCGCGGACTCCTCGCTGCAGTACTGCGCGACCTGCCAAACCGACGGCAAGATCCTCGCCGACCGCCGCATGAGCCGGTTGTTGAAGTAGCGGAGTGATCCCGACTGGACCCGCGATCGTAAACGCGGGCCAGTCCTGGCTACGTGCGGAATGTGATGACCTTCAGGTACGCCTCGTACCCGGACGTTGCTGGCGAAAAGAACGTTACAGTTGCGCGGCCTCGCTGCTTGTTGGTCACGAGGACAAGCCGCCCGCGCGCGCAAATCTTCGCGCCGGGCCCGTAACTCGTCGGAGCCTTCTTCGTGGTGATCAGTCGACCACCGACCTGGCATCGCAGGCGAGGCGGCCGCATATCGCCGCGCTTGGCGGTGAACTTCAGTGACGTTCCGATGCGCTGGTCCGCGCTGGTCCGACAGTCAGGACGTTGAAGGGGTTTGATACCGGAGGCAGGCATTCGCGAATTCGTTCGGACACAGTGATCGACCGGACCCTGAACAGACCCGCCACTGCCCCCGTTGTCGCCGCCACCGCCGCCACCGGACGACTCCGCGGTCCCGGTCAGCGTCGTCGACGAATTCGCTGAAACCCCACCGGGATACGCGATCGTCAGTGACGCATCGGCCAGAGTCCCGGCAGCCACGGGTGTCCACACCACCGCCACCGTGCACTCGCCGCCAGCGGCGACTGCCTCCCCGACCACACACGTGCCGGAGTTCGACGCATCCAGCGCAATACCGGCACCCACCGGTGTGATCGCGGACGGAACCACGTCAGCGTCGCCATCGTTCGTCACGGTCACGGTCTGATGTTTCGCAACACCAACAGTCGCCGATCCAAAGTCGCTCCCGGCGAAGCTCAGCGGCCCAGCAGCGGCGGGAGTAATGATCGCAAACCCGCTGCCCGTGCTCGTGAGCGTGAGGTACGAGACATCCGTGGCTGGGCCGGGCACGTAGGAGAAACCGCCGCCGCCACCTCCGCCACTGGACCCGCCGGCGCCGCCTCCACCGCCGGTGTATCCGCCGCCACCTCCGCCACCGCCCTGTGAACTGCGACCCGTGAGGTTGGCGCCGTTCCCACCCGCCGCACCTATAGCCCCTGACCCGGCAATCGTCCCGGTGCCGCCCGCGCCCGGCGTATCAACGGTCCCTGCTCTACCGCCGGCATTGGACACGGAGCCGTTCGCGGCCGGGTTGCCTCCACTTCCGCCGACACCGCCGGTGGGAGCGCCTCCGCCACCGCCGGCGACACCGAGTCGACCGTCGGCGCCTTCGCCGACCGGACGCACATCCGTCGCTCCTCCGCCACCGGAGCCGCCGTTTGTATTGCTGCCCGCCACCGCGCCGTTCCCGCCGGTCCCGCCGCCGTTGTACCCACCGGCACCTCCCGTGGCGGCATCCGCCGCAGCCCCCGCGCCACCTACGTTCACGCTGAGGTCCGTACCGGCCGTCAGTTGGCGGGTGAAACGCACGGACGCCCCCGCCCCAGGCTTCTGGCCGGAGTACATGCCCCGAGCGCGCCCGCCGGAGGCGCCAACCAGCAGCACATCGTGCGGCCCGGTGACGGTCGCCGTGAACTGCGATGTGGTGGGAGTGTTCGCGACAAAGGACCCGGCCTCCAGCGGAACGATCCAGACGTAGCCGCCGCCGAGAATGTTGCTGACCTCGTACTGCACCGACGAGGTCACCATGCCGCTGGCAAAACTTGATCCACCGCCCCCGCTAGACGCTCCGTTTGTGTCGGGGTCCACGCCTCCTCCGCCACCGCCGAAGTAGCCACCTCCTCCTCCGCCACCGCTGAGCGTGGTCGGAGCCGTCGCCCCGTTTCCGCCTAGGCCTGCGCTACCCCCGCCCGCCGAGGTAGTCGCCTCGTTGCTGATGCCCGCACTACCCCCGCCGTCGTCGGAACCCCCGCCGCCAGACGTTGAGCCACCGGAGCTGGCGCCGTCGGTTCCAATCGGTGCGCCACCGTTCCCGCCGACCACGGCCGCTGCTCCGCCACCGCCGCCGGCGACGACGATTCGGTCGTCAGGGCTTTGCCCACCCGCACGGATGTCGGTCGCTCCACCGCCGCCAAGACCGGCATATGCGCTGCCTGCGCCGCCGTTGCCTCCGCCATTGAATCCGCCGACCGCCGCCACCGGTTGTTGTCCGACTCGCACGGAGAGCTCGTCGGTCGACGAGACATCAATGACCCCAGACACAACCCCACCGAAGCCGCCGTTGAGCAGCGAGGAGCTTCCACCGGCCGCACCGGCAGCGACGAAAAAGACCCGATCAACCCCCTCCGGAACCGTGTACGCCTCAGCTGCACCTGTGTAGGTGAAAGCAGTGACGTCGGGCGCGGGCGAGGTCGCGTGGACCGCCGTCGGGAGCCCAACGATCATGGCCGCAACTAGCACCAGCGAGCCGCCCGCCGCGATGAATCGCAGCCGCGTCGACGCTTGATCACGAGCAGACCGCAACACCATGAGTTCCTCGCAAGAGTTGTGATTGGCCAAGGCTGATTCCAGCGTAGGAAGAGCACGTCCGGCATCGGCGAAACCTGTCGGGTAACTCCCCATTTGACTGTTCGGGCAACCACTTATGGAGCAGCCATACGATGGACGTGTGTTCACTAGTGGTGCCGACAGACGTCGTGCGCTGATCGTCGAGGACGACGACTTCACACGCGCGCTGCTGGTAACAGCAGTGGAGTCGCTCGACTTCGATGTTGAACAAGCCGCCTCTGCCGCCGAGGCTTTGGCGAAGATCCCAGACTTCGATCCGGACATCGCCCTGGTCGACCTGGACCTTGGAGAAGGGCCGACCGGACTCGACACGCTCGCCTACATCCGTGAAGAGGCGCCCTGGGCGGCCGCCATCATCTTGACGAGTCATCGATCCATCTCGCTGGCTGTTCCGGACGCACCGCCAAAAGATCCGGGGCTGGTGCACGTGGTGAAGAGCGACATCAACTCCGTCGCCGTGCTGCGCGATGCCATCGACGCGGCCATGGACAGAGCTCCCCACGCCGCGCAACCGGTGGACGGAGTCCACGCCATATCGGCCAAACAGGCAAGCGTGCTCCGGCTCATCGCCGACGGCTGTTCAAACGAAGAGATCGCGCGCCAGATGGGCCTGACAACAAGAACGGTGGAACGGCGTACCTCGAGCCTCTATCGCGCTCTCGGACTAGACGCCGACCCCAAGATCAACCCACGAGTCGAGGCAGCCCGCCTCTACGCAACGGGCAAAGTCATCATCCGGTGACAAGAGAGTCCCTGCGTACCCACGCGTTGCTGCGGAGCTATTGGCATTCGCTCGGTCGCGCGGGCGTCATCTCCGTTCCAGGCTTTCTGCTGTTTTCCTTGCTGATCGCGGTTCGGGCCTTGCTTACGCAGCTCGGCGACGGCACCCCGTTGCTCGGCCAGACCGTTTTGGCGCCAACGTCCCCAGACGTCGCGCGGGTCGTCGCGGCGACTCTGGCGACCATCGCAGGCTGCGGTTTGGTCATGCTCATCGCGGACCGCACGGTGTTGCGTCGACGTCCGGTTGATCCGTGGGTGACCTTCTGCGTCTACGCCGCGATTGTCATCGTGATGTCGTCAATGCGGGCACTCGGCAACCAACGGCCGGTATTTGACGGCGCTGAGTTCGTGGCACGGATCGCGCTGGGGATGTTGTGGATCATCATCATCTCGATCGCGCTCGACGCCCGTTCCGAGCAGCTAGAAGCACTCGCCCAACTCAAGGCTCGACGGCAGCGGTTGGAGTCTCTGAGGGTTCGAAGTGAGCGCGCGCTCGTCGACCTCCGCCGTCGACTCAGTGCGCTCGTCGAGGATGAGGTGACGCCAGCCGTTCGGTCTACGATCGCCGATTTGGCGCGACTGCGGGAGCGTGTGCTCGGCGGTCAGGACGTCTCGTCTCAGCTGCCTGTGCTCGCGCAACACGTCCGCGAGTTTGGCGACAACACCGTCCGCGAACTCAGCCACCAACTCGACCAGCCGACACATGAGAACTTCGACGACAGGCCGCTGGTTGCAGGCGCTGCCGTCGACACAATCGACGATGTCGCCGTGGCGGACAAGCCGAGCAGGTTCCGCAGCCTTGTCCGTGACACAACGCTGATCCAGCCCCTCAGTCCGTTCCTTACGAGCGTGACACTGCTCCTGACGTCACTGCCAACGCTCATCGTCGCGTTCGGGAGTGTGCGGGGCAGCGCCCTCAGCTTCGTCGGGTGCGCGAGTGCCTACGTCTGCCTGAAGGTCGCTGACTACGTCGTTACGCCGCGATTGCGCGCCCGGGACAGCGGCCTGCGGTTGGCGGTCGTGCTAGGTGTCTATGTCGCCACCGGGGTGGTCGTCTACGCGAGCCATTGGCTGTTGCTTGAACCCGCACTGCCGCCACGGTTCCTCGCCGTATTCATCTTCGGTCTCGTTGTTGTGGGCGGTGCGTGGTCGGTTGCCGGTGCTATCTCTGAGCAACGCCGACGTGTGCGCCTCGATCTGGCAGCGGCAGTTGCCGCTGTCGATTGGCAGACGACCGCAACGAACAACCGCTTGCACGCGATCCGCCAGGCCGCCGCTCGGCTGCTGCACGGCGACATCCAGAGCAGACTCGCGGCCGTAGCGATGCGCCTGAACTTCGCCACCGAGCAGTCCAATGCGGCAGCGATCAATGACGCGATCGACGATTCGTTGACTGCGCTTGATTCAGTGCTCGAGTCGCTTGAACGCGTCGCCGACGCAGCGCCGGAACCAACCGATGTTGTCGCCGCGTTGAACGCGATCGCAGCCTCTTGGAACAACGCGATGACCGTTACCTTCACGATCGACGCAGACGTGGTTCGCAAGGTTGAGCAGAGTTCGCTCGCCGCCGCCGTGGTCGACATCGCACGTGAGGCGACCGTGAACGCCGCGCGTCACGGCTCAGCGCGACACGTCGATGTGACGATCACAGCCGACCCGAATTCGGTTCGCCTGGTCGCTATTGACGATGGCAGCGGGCCGGATTCAACTCTGTCGAGCGGCCTCGGCCTTGGCTCGCTGGCACGGCTTGGCGCCACCTGGGAACTCACCCCGCGCTATCCCGCCGGAACCCGTCTCACGGTCGACCTCCCCGCGCAGTCCTGAGCGTCCAAGGCCCTGTCGTACTGCGGTCTGAGACCGCAGGCAGCAAGTGACCAATGACGCAATCCGTTGCACCCGGCACCAAGGGGAGTAGGATTGCGACTTGATGAAAACAATAAAGTCACCACTTTTGCGCCGGAACGGAGACTGCCCGTGACCCTCGGTTCGCTGGGAGTAGATCGCCCGTTGTACGAGATCAAGGCGGAGCTGTTCAAAGCGCTCGGGCACCCGGCACGGATCCGGATCCTTGAGCTACTGGCAGGGCAAGAACTCCCGGTGTCCCAGCTGCTCAGCGAGACCGGCATGGAACCGTCGCACCTCTCCCAGCACCTCGCGGTGTTGCGTCGCGCAGGCGTCGTCGCCAGCCGCCGCGAGGGCAACGCGGTCTACTACCGGTCGGCCCACGAGTCGGTCGACGCGATGCTCGCCGCCGCCCGCGAGTTCCTCGTTGACGCGCTCACCCGCACCCAGGCAACGCTTACCAAATTGAATGCAGGCACCGAAGCAGGTGTCTGATCCCCTGAGTCCCAGTTCCGCCGCCACCGGCGGTGCCTCCTCAATGTGGTGGCGGAACTGGCTCACGTCCACCGGCGCGCTGCTGCCGAACCGGGGGGACTACGCGGGCATCCGCCGAACGTGGCGCGGAGACCTGATCGCAGGCTTGACCGTCGCGGTGGTGGCCTTGCCGCTGGCGCTGGCGTTTGGCGTGGCTTCCGGGATGGGAGCAACCGCCGGGCTGGTCACCGCGATCGTCGCTGGGGCGATCGCCGGGATCTTCGGCGGCTCGAACTTCCAGGTGTCCGGGCCCACCGGGGCGATGACCGTCGTGCTCGTCCCGCTCGTTGCCCACTACGGCCAACCGGCGGCGCTCACCGTCGCGGTGATGGCCGGAGTCCTCGTAGTGATCATGGGTGTCACCGGCCTCGGCAAACTCGTCACCCTGATTCCTTGGCCGGTCATCGAGGGATTCACCGTCGGTATCGCGTTGATCATCGCGCTGCAGCAGATTCCGAACGCGCTCGGCGTCACCGAAACAACGTCTGACAACACGACCGTCAACGCGATCAACGCCCTCACAGAGGTCACCGCCGCAGCGATTCCAGAGATCGTCATCGCGACTCTGACGATCGTGTTGATCCTGCTGCTTACGCGGATCCGCAAGACCCTGCCCGCGTCGTTGATCGCAGTCGCGGCGGCAACTGTGGTCACCGCACTCGCCGGAGTCACCGTCCCAACCGTTGGAGCTATCCCTAACCACCTGCCCTCACCGGCGCTTCCTGACCTGAGCCCAGCGGCCCTGCACAGCCTTCTCGGTTCAGCCGTGGCCGTCGCTGTGCTCGCGGCGATCGAGAGTCTGCTATCTGCCAAGGTCGCTGATGGCATGGCGGATTCGACGCCCAGCAAACCCAACAGGGAACTCCTCGGTCAGGGCTTGGCCAACATTGGCAGCGGCCTCTTCGGCGGGATGCCCGCGACCGGTGCGATCGCCCGTACAGCGGTCAACGTGCGCGCCGGTGCCAGCACTCGTCTGTCCGCGATCGTTCACTCGGTGGCGCTGCTCCTGATCATCCTCGTGGCGTCGGAGCTCGTCGCTGACATCCCGCTGGCAACCCTGGGCGGGGTTCTGTTGGTGACGGCCTATCGGATGGTCGAACCGCGAACCGTGCGCGCGTTGTTGCGCTCGGCCAACGCCGATCGGGTGGTTTTCATCCTGACCGCCTGCGCCACCGTCGCGTTCGACCTGATCGTCGCGGTCGAAATCGGCATCGTCCTCGCCGCTGTACTGGCGCTGCTGAGTCTGGCCAAGGCCAGCGGCGCTACGCAGGAGCCGCTGCCTGACCTCAGCGACCACGTCGACACCGACACCGAACACCGCCTCATGCACGACCACATCGTCATCTACCGGATCGACGGTTCGATGTTCTTCGGCGCGGCGCAACGCTTCCTCGACGAACTAACAGCGATCACCGACGTGCGGGTTGTCATCTTGCGCATGTCCGGGATGACCACCCTCGACGCCACCGGTGCCAACGCTCTGCGCACTGTCGTCAAGGACCTCAACGCGCGACACATCGTGGTGCTGTTCAAGGGGCTTCAGCCTGCACATGAGCAGTTGCTGACGACACTCGGTGTCCTCCACGAGCCAGACGGCGTCGGCGAGAGCGAGGGCGAGAGCGACCCCGATCGCCAGAGCTTCGCCACCCTCGACGACGCGATTGCGCACGCTCGCACATACGTCCTGGCACCGGCGGAAGCGTCAGCGAACCGCGACAGGAATGGCCTACAGAGCGGCCATCCCTAGCCCTTGGCCGGTCCACTCAACCCGAGATCTCGGGGAGGTAGTGAACAGTGCCAGCCTCGGCTATCAACAAGGTCGCGAGGTGAGGGTCAGAAGTCGCGAGGGGACCGGCAACTTCAAGTGCGGTGGCCGCAGCAAAGCAGTCGGCCAGACTCACCGTGCACGTGCGTCGGTTGTAGTGACGCGCCCGCAACGAACCGGCCGCCACCGCTTGTGAATGTGTCGCCGGGGCAATCATCATGCCGCCGACCTCAAGGGTCGCAAGCCGAATCTCAACTTCGTCTGGATCGTTGCCGTCAATCCGGACGAGTTGATCTATTACCTCCGCCGCGTTTACGGCCGACAAGATGGTTGGCGCGCGCAGTAGTTCGCGCACCTGACCGGAAGCTGCCTCACCGCCCCGCAGGTAAGCAATGACGGCGTACGCGTCGAGAACAGTCACCGTTCAGCGCGCCCGGAACCTTCGGATTCGCGTGCTGCCTTGCGCAGTTGTGCAGTGGTGAGCCCATTCGCAGGGGGCAGCGAACCTTCCAGCGCCGCCGCGATGTCAGCAGGCAGGGGTCGGACGATGATGTAGTCGCCTTTGTCGACCATGACCACTGACTTGGTTCCCCAACGTCGGCGTAGCGCAGCGGGCAAGGACATCTGGCCGCTGCTGGTGATTCTCGCTTCTGTGACGGTCATTGCGATCTCCTTTGTAATATCAATTCGTAGTTCCCATTGTGACCACGGTTCTCTACATTGTCCAACGATTTCGGACTGAGATGCCGTGGCTATCCACAGCCCGTCACAACTCGGCCCGGAAGGTGACAGTCGGTGGCAGAGTTCTTACGTCACCTGCGATCACGCCCACCTTGGACCGTCCCGTCCCGTAGAGATTCATTGGAGAGTCCCATTCTGCCGAAGAAAGGTCGTGAATCTGGTGAAGGGCGAACTGCCGAGATGTTGGACCTTCAGGCGACGGAAATAGGGGCGCAGCTGACAACCCAGCAGCGAGCGCTGATCTTTGAATGGCAGAAGACCGACAGGACGTACGAACGTATCCAGGCATACCACCGCGAGGGTGACTGCAGCGTTTCCAAGACTGTTGCGGATGCGGATCAACTGTCGAGCATGATCGCCCGGTCACGGTTGCCGGCCGAGGTCGTCGCATACCGAGGCATCCGCAACTTCTCCAAGGCGTTTGGGTTCCCAATCGACGTCATCGAAGAATATGTCGGCGTTGCTCTCATGTGGCGCGGCATGACCGCAGTCTTCATCTCGAAACGCGCCGCGCTGAGCTTCACTGTGCCGGATCAGGGGAATGCCCTCCTACAGATTCGGATTCCGAAGCGTGCGCACGCGTTGTGGGTTGCAGGTCTCGGCGACCCTACGCTCCGACACCAAGGCGAGCTGCTCCTTGATGACCGGACCACATTTGCGATTCGGAGCTACCGCAATTCCGGTGCTATGGTCGAAGTCGAGTTGGAGGTGATCTGAAATGGCCGACGCACAACTTCGATTTGAAGACGACCCAGTAGCGAGTTCCAACGCCGGACACCACTCCGTGTTTTCCCTCTTCCGCGACGAGTTTGATCGCGACTTTCACCAGGTCTCAAGTGATGAGCGAATCCGACTGGTTTCGCAGTGGGCGACCTCCCACGAGATCGGGGACCAACTGGCGCTGAGCCTGCGCCTCAACGGAGTCGATTTCGAGGCTGGAGAGTCTGTGCGTGCGGCAGACGCCACCCGCGCTACCTGAGTCAGATCTGCCGCACACGCCACCGGGCCGCGATCCACAGACGGTCCAGCGAGGGGTTCCAGAAACGTACAAGAAGTGGTACGTTCTGACGCATGACCGCGATCACCGCTTCCGAGGCTCGGCGGAACCTCTTTGGGCTCATTCAGCAGGTCAACGACGACTCCGACGCCATCGAGATCTTGTCCAAGCGCGGTGACGCCGTCCTGATCTCTGCGGCGGAGTACCGGTCGTTGCAGGAGACTGCTCACCTGCTCCGCGTTCCGGCAAACGCCAAGCGCCTCGCCGAGTCGCTCGAAAGCCTCGCCGAGGGTCGCGGCACACCACGTGAGCTCGCGTGGGACGACTGACCTTCTCCGACCACGCATGGGACGACTACCTGCGTTGGCAGCGCGAGGACCGCGCGGTCCTTAAACGGATCAACCGGCTCATCGAGGACGCGATGCGCGATCCGTACGCGGGTGTCGGCAAAGCCGAGCCACTGAAGTTCACCCTCGCTGGCGCCTGGTCCAGACGCATCACCGGGGAGCACCGGATGGTCTATGTCCCTCGGCCGCACGGCATCGACATCGCAGCGCTGCGCTACCACTACCGGTAGCTGCGTCTGTTCGCCGCTCGCAATGGAGCGGGTGCTCGTAGGTCGTCCACACATGCCACCATCCTGCGCTATCGCGAGGGGGGTGGAAAGTCTTCCCAGCCGACCGCTTCCGTTTCATCCGGTCGGACTCGGTCCTGGAGAAGCGAACGAACGTAGTCGCGCAAATAAGGCAGCGAAAAGTCGACGTATCCGTGTGCGACTTGTTGCACGTAGCCGCTGTCAATGAGGCGCTGCTTGTAAATCTGCCCGTACTGAGCCGAGACCTCCATTCGTCTGCAAATGTCCGCCATCTTTGCGCTGCCGTCATCTTGAGCCATCGCGATCAAGAACTCTTGGTCCTTCTCGGATAGGTCCTGGTAGACCCTGCTAATCACGCGCTTCTCGACCTCATCGATTGCCTTCTCACGTGCGGCCTCTGCGTCGTCGAGTGTGACGACGTCTGCATCGGGCTGGTTGCGCCAGGCGTAGTCGCCTGCGAGTTGTACCAGGTACGGATAGCCCTGCGATGTTGCGATCAGGTGATCCTCAGCAGGGACGGCCAGAGTCCTTCCGCCAGTTTCGGTTGTCTCGCGTAGAACCCGTCGAGTTGCGGCAGGAGACAAGCGTCGGAAGTCGAGTTGTCGGGAACGCCTAAGAAACGTCATGTGTGGGCGCTGAAGCAACTCATCGAGATCGATCTTGACCCCGGCGAGAACTACGACAAGATTGATGCCCGCCGCAATCGCATGCGAGATCTCGAGAGTGAACCGTGCCAACTCGTCCAGAGCAGTCTTGCCTGATGCCACCTCGTCGACAAGGACCAGGATTCCACAGTTTTCAGTCGCATCTGATATCGCTATCAAGTCGTTGCGCAGAGAAGGCTCGACTGAGCGGGACCGTTCGACGTACTCGAAGCTGGCATTGAAGTTCCATATGCCAAGTTCGGTCAGTCGCATGCGGGTAGCTCCGTCAAATGACCGAAGCACCATGGGGATCGTCGTGTCCATCACGCGACCCAGAAGGCCTTCGCCCGCATCCTCTCGAATAACCATCCAGCCGTGACTCGCGGCGAGGTCAGCAAGTGTCCCGAGCATCGATGTCTTACCGGCACCCCGCAAGCCCGAGAGTAGGACGGACTGGTTCTCGCCCAGGTCGTAGTTTGCGAAGACGTTCTCGAACTCTGCAATAGCCTCATCGTGCCCGCCAAAGACGAGTGGCATCCGCGAGTATCCGGGCCGAAACGGGCTGTTGCTCACAGGGTGAACTCCTCTCGTGGACTTGTGTCTATACCCATCGTAGGCCGCAAATACAAAAAGTAAATAAGCAATGGAAAGTAAATACGGAGGACTACCTTGGGTGGCGGCGTGAGGGCCGAGTGGTGCTTCAGCTGACCAACGGACTCACCGAGGACGCAATACGTGATCCGTGCGAAGGCATCGGCAGCCTGGGCCGCTGAGTTTCACCCTCATTCGTGCCTGGTCCCTACACATCGGGGTGGAGAACCGGGTGGCCGGTCGTTTCGTCGCTGGGCGTCGCCTTCGCCATGACCGGTCCGCAAGCGATGTCGATCGCCACGTGGATCGTCGTCATGGTGTCGGCACCCTCGTCGATCGTTTGTTGCGGACCCGCTGCGGGAGTTGCTGGTCCGCGCGGAGTCTGCCGACGTCGGTCGACATCGGGTCTACGGCGGTGACGACCTGATCGAGGATTCCGAGCACTCGCAGGATCGTCAACGTCTTCTCAAGACTGGCGCCCCGGCCCGCCTCGAGGCGGGCAACCGTGTCGGGCGAGACGTTCGCCCGCGCCGCTACCTGATCGATGGTGAGGTGGTTGAGCTTGCGCCAGGTGCGGACGTGGTCGCCAACTGTGCTCAGTGCCCGCGTCACCGCGATTGGGGTGGGTCGTGGATCAACCACGGTTGCTCCTTAGGACGCATATTTACTGGGATAACTTCGATAATACCGCAAATAACCCGACTTATTCTGTCTGAGTCCGAACCTTGTCGCTGCGACTCATCCGGGGGCCTGCAGCACCTGGGCGTCGCCAGCGACTACCAGCAGGTCGTTTCGCCACTGCGCCAAGATCGGTTCATCCGCCGCTTCCATTCGCGAA
>Ga0172380_10006957_pt1 | contig 12929 bp, 9 predicted proteins | sample Leawe162metaG_FD_119747 | JGI IMG/M metagenome (GOLD analysis project Ga0172380, IMG submission 119747) | Leachate microbial communities from a municipal landfill in Southern Ontario, Canada - Leachate well 162 metaG | ecosystem: Engineered > Solid waste > Landfill > Unclassified | place...
AACAACGTCCCCTTATGCCCTTCCATTGACTAATCAACAACGTCCCCTTATGCCCTTCCTAACCTTCTTGCAGGACGATCTTCCCGCCGGGCCTTGCTCTTCCGGGGCTGCGTGAGTCGCAAAGCTGCACGCCATTTAAGGTGTTTCAAGGCCGGCGGGTTGGCCCTACTCAATCTTCCGCAACGGGTTACCTGCTGAGTCCATGACATCGTTACCGATGCCACGTACTCAGCAGGTGATTATTCCGAAGGCGAGGAATTCCAGGGACAGGAATTCCAGGGACACCATACTCAATTCAAAAGGCGGCCACTTTGGCCGCCTTTGCTATTTTTGCCCCCGGAAACGGTTTTAATGATCTGCTTCCCGCAGCTTCCGCACCCGCTCCACTGCCGGTGGGTGGGAATAGTAGAAGGCGGCGTAGAACGGATGGGGGAAGAGGTTGGCCAGGTTTTCGGCCGAGAGCTTGACCAGGGCCGAGGCCAGGTCAAGCGGCTTGCCGGTAAGGTCACGGGCAAAATTGTCGGCCTCGTACTCATGGCGGCGGGAAAACCAGGCCGAGAGCGGCGTCAGCGGAAACATCACCAGCGATCCGATGAAGCCGAGGATGATCATCCTGGCCGGCAGCGAGAGGTCGGGCCGCAATCCGACCAGCCCTGGCAGGCCCGGCCAGTTCAGGGCATGGAAGGCAATCCAGGCGCCGGCCAGCGCCATTACCTCCGCCATGGCCAGCCGCTTCCAGATATGCCCCTTCTTCCAGTGGCCGATCTCATGGGCCAGCACCGCCACGATCTCGCCGTGGCTCATCTGTTTGATCAAGGTATCGTAAAGCACGATGCGCTTGACCTTGCCGATGCCGGTGAAATAGGCGTTGGAGTGTTTGCTGCGCCTGGAGGCGTCCATCTGCATGACCCTGCCCACCTTGAGTCCGGCCTTTTCCATCATGACGCGGATTTCATCTTCCAACCCTTCCTCTGTTACCGGTTCGAATTTATTGAAGAGCGGCTCGATCACATAGGGCGAGATGTACATCATGAACAGGCTGAAGATGGCCATGAAGGCCCAGACCCAGATCCACCAGCGGTCCGGGCTCCACTGGATCAGCCAGAAGGCGGCCCCGACCATGAGCGTCAGCAGCAGGGTGCCGATGAGCTGCGATTTGAGGAGGTCGCTGACCCAGATGCGCGGGGTGGTGGTGTTGAAGCCGTAGCGGGCCTCGATGCGGAACGTTTCGTAGATGTTGAACGGCATGCCCAGCAGGGTCTGGCACCAGGTCAGGGCGATGAAAAAGATAATGGCGGAGATTATGAATGATGCGCCCAGCCCGCTGACGAAACGGTCGTAAATGGTCAGCAATCCCCCAAAGAGGAAGACGATCAGCAACGCGTTGTCGAAGATGGATGCCCACAAGCCGCAGCGGCTGCTGTCAAAGGTGTAGGCCGAACTGATGCGGAGCTTCTCCTCGTCGATGGCACCTTCGAACCCTTCCGGCACCGTGGTGCCGTACTGTTTCAGGTGTTGGAGATTGATATGGCGCAGCCAGTAGGTGAAGGCGGTTATGGCGGCGAACAGCAGGAAGAGGATAAGTTTCATTGGCAAAATTTGGTGCATGTCTTCTCGATCCGTTTCTTTTTAAGCTCAATTAAGGCCATGTCGTTGCCTTGTTTCATCCTTTTGGAGAATTTGTTGGATTCTCCTGGTCAAGCTCCCATTTCAGAGGGTTGTTGTGGATGTATTCACGGACACTGTCCAGATGATTTTCATCCCGTATGATCTCATCGTAAAAACGGGGTTGCCAGGTGAAGTCGTGTCCTGTTGCCCAAATACGTTTGGTACAAACCGATTTGAATTGCCCGATAATTGCCCCAAGGGACCCCTTGTAGAGACGTCCCGGTGGGACGTCTGCTGCTGTAAAATCGCCAGAATTCAGACGTGCCACACCTAGACGTGCCACACCTAGACGTGCCACATCTAGACGTGCCACCGGCACGTCTCTACAGAGGTTGGGTTTTTCCGTAGAGACGCCCCGGTGGGGCGTCTCGGGGTGGGGCTTAAATCAGCTCAATGACCGCTTTCACGCACTTGTCGATCCCCTCGTAGGCCTCGGAGATGTGGGTGGCCAGCATATAGGCCGGGGTGGAGACGATCTTGTTCTTCTTGTCCACGACAAAATCCCTGACCGGGCACTGCTGGTGGGTCGCTCCGGTCTTCTCGATCTCTGCTGCCGTGCCGCTGTCGTTGCCGATGGTCAGGTTCGGCCCAAACTCTCTGCCCAGTACCGTCGCGATCAGGACCGGTGCGATGCAGATGGCGCCGATCGGCTTCCTGGCAGCAGCAACCTCCTTCAGCAGGCGCGCCACCTCGGGCTGCACCGCTGCCCCGGCCCCTTTCATGGCAAAGTCGCACAGGTTTTTGGCGGCACCGAAGCCGCCGGGAAAGATGATGGCGTCCAGGTCGGTTGCCTTGACATCCTTGATGTCGCGGATGTTGCCCCGGGCGATGCGGGCCGATTCCACCAGCGCATTGCGTTTGCCCCCGGTTTCCTGCATGGTCAGGTGGTCGGTTACGGGAAACTCCACGTTTGGCGCCATGCAGATCGCCTCGGCGCCCTGCCGGTCGATGGCCAGCAAGGTGAAGACCGCCTCGTGGATCTCGCTGCCGTCACGTACGCCGCAGCCTGACAGTACAACTCCGATTTTCTTCATGCCTGTTCCTCCTTTTTCGTGATGATGTCGGCACTTCAAGGTGTTGAGACAGAAATCGATTTTCTCCGGTCCGTTAGGCCCGGTCGGCAATCTTATCTATGGTTATCTATGGCCCTCTGCCAAAGCCAGGCGCACTGCTTCGTCATAGGGGGTAAGCCGCAGGGGGATCAGTGCGCGGATCGTGTTGTCCCGGCAGATCACCTCGTTGCCCAGGCCCTCGATCAGGGGCATGGAGACCGACGGCGGCACCGGGGTGATCAAGCCGACCCAGTAGGATGAGAGTTTTGGGGTCAGCACCGGCACTGGCAGGATGAAAATGGTTTTGCCCGCGATCAGTGCAAAGCGTTCCATCATTGCGCGGTAACTGAGTATCTCCGGTCCGCCGATGTCAAAGGTTTGCCCAGCCGTGCGCTCGTCAGCCAGACAGCCGACCAGGTAGGCGATGACGTCATTAACGGCGATCGGCTGGCAGCGGGTGCCGACCCAGCGCGGGGTGATCATGATCGGCAGCCTCTCCACCAGGGCCTTAACCATCTCGAATGAGGCCCCGCCTGCGCCGATGATCACGGCTGCCCGCAAAAAGGTGGTGGCAAAACTGCCCGACTTGAGGATTTCGGCCACTTCCAGCCTGCTGCGCAGATGCTCGGACAGGTCGTCGCCGGTTTCGCCCAGGCCGCCCAGGTAGATCACCCGCCGCACCCCGGCTTCTTCGGCGGCGCGGACAAAATTCCGGGCAGCCTCGCGATCGCGCCGTTCGAATCCGGTCCGGCCGCCGGACATGGCATGCACCAGGTAATAGGCGGTGTCGATCCCTTGCAGTGCATCGCCAAGGGTGCCCGGATCGAGCATCTCGGCCCGGATTGTCTCGGCCTTGGGATGGAGGCCGGCATTTTCGTTGCGCACCATGCAGCGGACGCGATAGCCTTTTGCCAGAAGGGCCGCGGTGAGCCGCTTGCCGATAAAGCCGCTGGCGCCGGTTATGAGAATTTTGTCATCAATCTGGTCCATGAGTCCGTTATTGTGCCATAACTCATCCAGAAGGCAAGCGGAAGTTCCTACCAGGGAATTCAGATGCAACAGGTGCGTGCAATCTCCTTGAATCAGCGATTCTTTGTTGCTACTATTCGTCCATGAAGCCATGTTTGTCCAATAGCGGTGATACCGCAAGGTGCGAGCCGGCGTCAAAAGCCGTGCAACTGGTGGTTTTTGCCCTTGATGAGCTGCGCTGCGCGCTCCACCTGGCAACCGTGGAGCGGGCACTCCGCATGGTGGAGATCACCCGGCTGCCAAAGGCGCCGGAGATGGTGCACGGCGTCATCGACTTCCACGGCGAGATCATCCCGGTACTGGACGTCCGGAAGCGATTTCAGCTGCCTGGAAAGGAACCTGGCATCAGCGACCAGTTGATTGTCGCCCGCACGGCAAAACGTATGGTGGCCCTGGTGGCGGATGCGGTTGCCGATGTCATTGCCCTGCCGGCAGAGGCGCGGATCGAGCCCGGAGCGATACTTTCCGGCATGGAATATTGCTCGGGAGTGGTGAGGCTCGACCATGACATGATCTTTATCCACGATCTCGACGCATTCCTGTCGCTGGAAGAAGAACAGGCACTTGAGGCCGCACTTGAAGAAAACAGCTGATCCGACCTATGCCCAGCCGCATTGACGATCAACAGATGTCCCTCCTCAGCAATTTTGTCAGCCGCCGACTTGGCCTGCACTTTCCCAAAAGGCGCTGGCCCGACCTGAAACGATTCATCACCCACGCGGCGCCTGACCTCGGTTTTACGGATGCGGCCGCCTGTGTCCGCTGGATTCTCTCGGCACATCTTGGCAAAGAGCAATTGGAGGTCCTTGCCAGCCACCTGACCATAGGCGAAACCTATTTCTTCCGCGAGCAGGCCAGTTTCGAGATACTCGAAAGCCGCATTCTCCCGGACCTGATCTCTTCCCGCCGCGGCAAGGAGCAGCGTCTGCGCATCTGGAGCGCGGGCTGTTCGAGCGGCGAGGAGCCTTATTCCATCGCTATCCTGCTCGGCCGGATCATCCCGGATCTCAAGGAGTGGAATATCACCATCCTGGCCACCGACGTCAATCCGCACGCCATCAGCAAGGCAAAGCAGGGCATCTACAGTGAATGGTCGTTTCGCGGTGTGCCGGAAGATGCCAAGAAGCGTTTTTTTGCCAGGAACCGCGATGGGCGTTACGAGGTGCCCCATGCCACCCGGAAAATGGTCTCGTTTTCCCTGCTCAACCTGGTGGAAGACCCGTACCCGTCGCTGGCAAACAACACGAACGCCATGGACATCATCTTTTGCCGCAACGTGCTGATGTACTTCGAGACAAGGCAACAGCAGCAGGTTATCCGGAAATTTAGCCGCACATTGCTTGAGGGGGGGTGGCTGGTGGTAAGCCCGTGCGAGGCCTCCACCCCATTTTCCACCTGTTTCGACACGGTCAGCCTGCCCGGTGCGATCTTCTACCGAAACGGGGGGGGGCTGGCGCCGGAGCAGAGCCTGTTCCCGGAACCGGCCGCCGGAGCGTATCCGGCGCTGCACCTGCCGCAGTACAACCCCGGCCCGCAGAAACCGGTGCCGGACCCGCCGTTGCCGGCTGCAGTGGCCGCGAAAGCCGAGAGTGCGCAAAAATCGGCAATTGCACCGGAGGCTTCGCTGTATGATGAGGCCCTGGCGCTATTCCGGCAGGGCCTCTACAAGGATGCGGAAGAAAAAATATCCGCGCTGTTTGACGGCTGCGCCAAGGACGGGAACATGCCGGTACTCGGCAAGGCCGCTGTCCTGATGACGCAGATTTTTGCCAACAGGGGGGCATTGGTCCGGGCCCTTGAGTGGTCGGAAAAGGCGATTGCGGCCGACAGGCTCAATGCCGAACTGTATTGTCTGCACGCCACCATCCTTCAGGAGCAGGGTGAGGCGGCGCTGGCGATCTCGGCGCTGAAAAAGGCGCTCTATCTCGATCCGCGCTTTGTCATGGCCCATTTTGCCCTGGGGATGCTGACCATCCGGGGTGGACAGGCAAAAGAGGCGGGCAGGCATTTCAGCAACGCCCTGTCGCTGTTGGATGCTTGTCAGGCGGTTGATCCGGTGCCCGGCTCCGAAGGGTTGACCGCGGGGCGGCTTTCCGAGATTATCGCATCGACTCTGGCTGGCGCGGGACGATAAGTATGATTTAATTGAAGATCAGGGCGAAAAGGCCGGGTCAGATGCCTGATTCGGCAGGTAAGAAGGAGCGGACATCATGGCGGCAGGGCAGAAAGAGACAATTGCGGGACAACCCAAAGGCATTGACTGGACGGGCCTCCATCAGCGGCTCGCGGCGGCCCGGACGCGCATAAGCCGGGACTTGTCGGCCGATGAGGTAAAGGGCATCCTGCGCGCCAGGGCCCGGGCGCTGGCCAGGCTGCCGGTCGCGGAAGCGGCGCAAGGGGCGCTGGAGGTGCTGGAGGTGCTGGAGTTCCGTCTGACCTATGAGACCTACGCCATCGAGCTTTGCTGGGTGCACGAGACCTGTCCGCTCACCGATCTTACGCCGCTCCCCGGCACGCCTGCGTTCGTGGCCGGCATCATCAACCTGCGCGGCCGGATCGTGTCGGTCATCGACATCCGGCGGTTTTTCGATCTCCCGATCAAGGGGCTGACCGACCTGAACAAGGTCATAGTCCTGCAGGGCGAAGAGATGGAATTTGGCATCCTGGCCGACGAGATCATCGGTACCCGGTCGATTCCGGTGGCGAATGTTCAGCCCACGCTCCCGACCCTTACCGGCATCCGCGAAGAGTACCTGCAAGGGATTACGGCCGACCGGACAGTATTGCTGGACGGCAAGCGCCTTCTGGGCGACCGTGGACTTATTGTTAATGAAGAAGGTTGATAAACTCGGGAACTCATTGCATACTCGCAAATCCTGAAGCAGACTGCTCACCACAAGGAGGGTTTTCATGAACTGGTTTCTGAATCGATCGACGCGGGCCAAGATCGTCTTCAGCTTTGGATTGATATTTTCCCTGCTGGTCATCATCACCGGCATCGCCCTTTACGATATCTGGACGATCAAGGGTTCCCAGCGGGATGTGGTCTACAAGGACTTCCGCCAGACCTTCGATCTCATGCAGATCCGTTCCAACCTGAATCGGGCCAGGGCCCAGATCCTGGAGTTGATGTTGACCAAAGACCGGGCCAAGCAGCGGGCGCTCGAACAGGACATCAAGGCGTTGGCCACGGAAAACGATCGGAGTATCAAAGAGCTCACGAAGCATTACAGGGACGAGCCCCAGAACCTGGCCAAGCTCGAAGAACTTGCCTCGACCCTGCTTGCCTACCGCAAGAGCAGGGACGAGCAGATCGTCCTGATCTACAGGGACAAAGTCGATGAGGCCCGCCAAATGGGGATCGGCGTGCAGGAAGAGCGTTACAACAAGATCAAGGATATTGCCCTGGAGATCGAAAAGCAGGAGATGGAGCATGCCCGGGAACGGGTGGGGCAGTCGGAACGGAATGCAAACATGACCCTGGTCATTTTCCTGGTGATCGGCTGCGGTGCCTTTCTCTTCTGCGTGGCGATGACCAGGGCCCTGACCAGCGGCATTGCGGCCCCGCTCCGACTCTTCACCGAGGTGGCGGAACGGGTGGCAGCCGGGGATCTGGAGGTTACCATCCCCGCGATCAACAGGACCGACGAGGTTGGGGGTCTGGCGCAGTCTTTCCGCCGCATGGTGTCGAAATACATCGAGATGGCGGGGTTGACAAAGCGGATCGCGGCCGGGGATCTTACGGTCACGGTTGTCCCCCAGTCGGAGAAGGACGTGATGGGGAATGCCCTGGCAACCATGGTGGTCGGGCTCAGGGGCATAACGGGTGGCATCAAGGAAGGGGTGAACGTGCTTGCCTCAGCATCCAACGAGATTATCGCCTCTACGGCCCAGGTTGCCTCCAGTGCGGCCGAGACCGCTTCAGCCGTCAATGAGACGACCGCCACCGTGGAAGAGGTAAAACAGACCACCCAGCTTGCCAGCCAGAAGGCCCAGCAGGTGTCGGCCAGCGCGCAGAAGTCCCTGCAGGTCTCTAAGCAGGGGAAGAAATCGGTGGAGGATGCGATTCTGGGGATGAGCCGCATCAGGGAACAGATGGAGACCATTGCCGAGAGCATCGTCAGTCTCAGCGAACAGGGGCAGGCCATCGGCGAGATCATCACCACGGTCAACGACCTGGCCGAACAGTCCAATCTGCTGGCGGTCAACGCTTCGATCGAGGCTGCCAAGGCGGGCGAGCACGGCAAGGGCTTTGCCGTGGTGGCGCTGGAGGTGAAGAGCCTGGCCGAACAGTCCAAGCAGGCCACGGCCCAGGTGCGGACCATCCTGAACGACATCCAGAAGGCGACCAATGCGGCGGTGATGGCTACCGAACAGGGGAGCAAGGCCGTGGAAGCCGGCGAAAGGCAGTCCGGCGAGGCGGGCGAGGCCATCAGGGTGCTGGCGGACAGCGTCATGGAATCCGCCCATGCCTCGACCCAGATTTCCGCGTCCAGCCAGCAGCAGTCGGTGGGTATGGACCAGGTGGCCCTGGCCATGGAAAACATCAAGGATGCCAGCAACCTGAGTGTGACCGGCACCAGGCAGGTCGAGCTTTCCGCCCAGAACCTGCATGAACTGGGGCAGAAGTTGAAGCAGATGGTCGAGCAGTTCAAGCTTTAAATTCAGTTTATGAGTCTAAAGAGTTTAATGAGTTTAAAGAGTTTAAAGAGTCTAAAGAGTCTAAAGTTAAATCCCTGACCCATAACCCATAGAACTCTCAACTGGTTTACCATGGACAACGACTTTCAAAATAGGCTGTTGGCGATCTTTCGGACCGAAACCAGAGAACATCTGAGCGCGATCTCCGCGGGTCTGCTCGAACTGGAGCAACTTCCTGCCGAAGAGTCGGGCCAAGCCGTCATTGAGGCTGTTTTCAGAGAGGCGCACAGCCTGAAAGGGGCCGCCCGGGCGGTCAACATGGTCGAGATCGAAGCGGTCAGCCACTCCCTGGAAAGCGTCTTCGCTGCCTTGAAGCGCCGCACGGTAGCGGCTTCGCCGGAACTGTTCGATCTGTTGCACCAGGCAGTGGATGCCGTTGCCCGGCTGATCGCCTCGTCGGGGAACGGGGATGACGCCAGGGAAAAGGCCATGCTCAAGGTCCTCAGCCAGCGCCTGGCAGGGGCCTCAAAGGAAACACCGAGGCCTGCCCCGGCGCCGGGCATCCAGGCCGAGCCTGCAGCGCCCCTTTCTCACGAACGGCATGTGCCTGACCAAACCGTCCGTATTGCCTCCGCCAAGCTGGATGCGATTCTGAACCAGGCCGAGGAACTGGTGACCGCCAAGCTGGCAGTCGCGCAGCGCGCCACGGAACTTGGGGAGTTGGACCGGATTCTGGCAGATTGGGAGAAGGGGTGGAAAAAGGCTCAGCCAGGGCTGCGCGGCATGCGCAAAATCCGGCAATCTCCAGGTTTGGCAACCAGTTGTCTCAGCGGTGAAAAGGCAGGCACTTTGCTGGATTTTCTCGACCAGCAGCCCGCTTTCATCAGGATGGTCAGGCAGAGGGTGCTACGGACGTCAAAGTCCATCCGTAACGACCGGCATTCGCTTGCCATGATGGTTGATTCCATCCATGAAGAAACGAGGCAAGTGTTGATGCTCCCCTTTTCGACGCTTGGTGAAATCCTGCCCAAGGCGGTGCGGGACCTGGCGCGCGACAGGGCAAAGGATGCGGTGCTGACGTTGAGCGGCGAGTATCTGGAGATTGACAAGCGGATCCTGGAGGGATTGAAGGATCCGCTTCTCCACCTGGTGCGCAACTGCGTGGCCCATGGCATCGAATCTCCCGAGGACCGGCAGCGCTGTAATAAGGCGCCCCGCGGTACGGTATCCGTTGAGGTCGCCCTGGCCGGCAGCAACCGGATAGAGATCTCGGTTGCGGATGACGGCGCGGGCATCGACCCGGCCCGCTTGAAAAGCGCGGCTCTCAAGGCCGGGCTGATAACCCGGGAAGAGGCGGAAGCGATGGCTGACGATGAGGCGCTCGACCTCATGTTCCGGTCAGGGCTTTCCACCAGCCCGATGATCACCGATGTCTCGGGCCGGGGGCTCGGCCTGGCCATTGTCTGGGAAAAGGTCGAGGGACTGGGGGGCGTTGTCTCGGTGACCACCGCCCCTGGCCAAGGGACCTCCTTCCGCATTTCCCTGCCGCTTACCCTCTCGACGTTTCGCGGGGTCCTGGTTCGGGCGGAAGAGCAGCACTTCGTGGTCCCCACGGCAAGCATGGAGCGTGTGGGCAGGGTCGACAGGGAGGCGGTAAAAACCGTGGAGGGGCGGGAAACCATCGTGTTTGCCGGAGAGGTGGTCTCGTTTGTCAGGCTGGCGGAGGTTCTGAATCTCGCCCATATTGGGAAAGGCGGCGCGACAGGGGGGCTGCTCTCTTTTTTTCTGCTTGGTACCGGAGAAAAGCGGATCGCCTTTGGCGTGGATCAGGTGCTCGATGAACTGGAGGTCCTGGTCAAGGGGCTCGGGCCGCAACTGTCCAGGGTGCGCAATTTTGCCGGCGCCACGGTGCTCGGCACCGGCAAGGTTGCTCCGATCCTGCACTGCGGCGATCTGCTGAAGTCGGCCGTAAAAGTCTCCACGGCCGCTTTTCCCGCGGTTTCAGCCGCAGTAACAGAGGAGGCGCGGAGAGCGGTGCTCGTGGTCGAGGATTCCATTACCGCCCGGACCCTGCTGAAAAATATCCTTGAGACGGCCGGCTACCGCACCAGTACGGCAGTGGACGGAATTGACGCCCTGACGCAACTCAGGAGCGGTGATTGCGATCTGGTCGTTTCGGATGTGGATATGCCCAGGATGAACGGATTCGAGCTGACGGCGAAGATTCGCGCGACAAGCAAATTCGCCGACCTGCCGGTGGTGCTGGTGACCTCCCTTGATTCCCGTGAAGACCGGGAGCGGGGCATCGAGGTGGGGGCCAATGCCTACATCGTCAAGAGCAGTTTTGATCAGAGCAATCTCCTGGAAGTGATAAAAAGGCTCGTATAGCATGATTAATGTCCTGATAGTCGATGATTCCGCCACGATCAGGCATTTCCTGGGGCAGATCTTCAATGCCGACCCGGAACTGCGGGTGATCGGCCAGGCCAGGGACGGCGCAGAGGCCATCGAGATGGTGGAGCGCCTGGCTCCGGACGTGATCACCATGGATATCTTCATGCCGGGCATGAGCGGACTGGAGGCAACTGCCAGGATCATGGAGAAGCACCCCACCCCGATTGTCATCCTGAGCGGCAACCTGGATGACGACGAGGTCGTCTCCTCTTGCCGGGCCATGGAGGCGGGTGCGCTGGTTGCCCTGGCAAAGCCGACGGGCAGCAATCATCCCGATCATGAGGCCTCTGTCGCCGACTTGGTGCGGACCGTGAAGCTGATGTCGGAAATCAGGGTAGTGAAGCGCTGGGCCCGTTCCAGGAAGGTTGTTTCCCAGGCCGGGGCGCGGGCAGCGGATCCTGCCTTGCAGGTAAATCCAAGGCTTGTTGCGCTCGGTGCCTCGACAGGGGGGCCGGTGGTCATCAATACGATCCTGTCCGGGCTGATGCCGGATTTCCCTCTCCCGATACTGATCGTGCAGCACATGGCAGCGGGCTTTATCCGGGGCTTTGCGGAATGGCTCGGCATTTCTTCCCGCCTGCCGGTCCATATCGCCTCGCCGGGTGAGATCATGCTGCCCGGGCATGCCTATATCGCCCCCGATGGTTACCAGACAGTGGTGGAAAGCGATAATCGCATAGCACTGGTCACGGGGGGAGCCGAATATGGCCACTGCCCATCGGTTGCCGCCCTGTTCCGTTCCGTTGCCGGGGTCCATGGCGGGCACGCCATCGGTGTCCTCCTTACCGGCATGGGGAGCGACGGCGCCGGCGAACTGAAGATGATGAAGGACAGGGGGGCCGTTACCATCGCCCAGGACCGGGAGAGTTCCGTCATCTACGGCATGCCCGGCGAAGCCGTGAAACTCGGGGCCGCCACCTACGTGCTCCCACCGGACAAGATAGCAGCTACGCTTGAACGGCTCGCCGCAGGCGGCAAGCGGTAACCCCGCCAAGCACCCAGCAAAAGAAAGGACTCACAAAACAATGGCAGACAGTGTACTGATACCCGGACACGCCGGCGATAAAATCATGATTGTCGAGGACAGCCCGACGCAGGCGGAACATTTGCGTTATGTACTTGAAAAACAGGGCTATCAGGTCGTGGTCGCCGGCAATGGCTCCATGGCGCTTGCCTTGATCGGCACGGAAAGTCCGGCCCTGATCATCAGCGATATCCTCATGCCGGAGATGGATGGTTACGAACTGTGCCGCCGGGTCAAGTCACATGATGAGCAGTGTGGCATCCGGATTATCCTGTTGACGTCGCTCTCCGATCCTCGGGACATCATCCGGGGTTTGGAGTGCGGCGCCGACAACTTCATAACCAAGCCGTACGATGAGGCATTTCTTGTCTCCCGCATCAGGTACCTGCTGGCAAATCGCTATGAACCCGAAGATTGCGCCGCACTGCCCGGAATCAAGATCGTCTTTGCCGGCGAGGAGTTTGCCATAACTTCCGGCCGCCACCAGATACTCGACCTGCTGCTGTCCACCTATGAAGCCGCCATCCACAAGAACAACGAACTGATCAAGGCACGGGACGATCTGAATGAACGCAACGAGCAGCTTAAACTTGCCAACCAGGATCTTGAGGCCTTCAGCCATACCGTTTCCCATGACCTGCGCGGGCCATTGAACAACATCTTCGGCTCCTGCCAGGTAATTCAGGAGCTGTACGGCAACAACCTTGACAAGAACTGCCGGGAATTTTTCACCTACATCTATGATGCCGCGAAAAACATGGACAAGCTGATTGGCACCATCCTCAAGTTTTCCAGCCTGTCCCGCCAGGAGCTGCTCCGGGACCGGGTCGATCTGAGCGCCCTGGCAAGGGAGGTTGTTGCGGAGCACCGTTTCAGGGATCCGCAGCGCCTGGTGACGATCGACATCATGGAGGGCGTGATCGCCCGCGGCGACACGCGGTTGCTCCGGGTCGTCATGGAGAATCTCGTTGCCAATGCCTGGAAATACACCCGCATGCAGGAAGCCGCTGTTATTGAATTCGGCATGCTGGAGCAGACGGGGCATGCGGTCTATTTTGTGC
>Ga0172380_10006958_pt1 | contig 12927 bp, 8 predicted proteins | sample Leawe162metaG_FD_119747 | JGI IMG/M metagenome (GOLD analysis project Ga0172380, IMG submission 119747) | Leachate microbial communities from a municipal landfill in Southern Ontario, Canada - Leachate well 162 metaG | ecosystem: Engineered > Solid waste > Landfill > Unclassified | place...
AAATGAAATACCTGTTTTTAATCCTTATCGCAACGGTAGTAATTAACTCAGCGGTATCATATTCAACTGTAAAAACCGACGATGCGTATATTTATTACTCATACGTCCGGAACATCACGACCGGGAACGGATGGGTCTTTAATCCCGGCGAATGGATAAACGCCTGTACGTCGGCGCTGTACCCAATTGCGCTTTCTGTTATTCATCTGGTTACTCCATGGATTGAGATTCCGGTTATGGCGCATGTATTCTGTTTTTGCTGCCTGTTCGTTGCGTGCATGTTTCTATTCCTCATGTTTCGAAAATCATCTATGCGATTTACGGTCCCCATGCTCTTTGCAGCGAATCCGCTTTTGCATAGTGGTATCGGAATGGAAACTTTTCTGATGATGGCATGCGCTACCGGGACACTGTATTTCTACGGAGAAAAGAAGCAGAAGTTGACAGCTACATTTTCCGCTCTCACGATGCTTGCCCGTCCTGATATGCTGGTGTTTGTCGGGCTGCTTTATGGATACGATGTTTTCATAAAAAAGAACCTTCCAAAAATATCGAACGTCCTTTTATTGGTCCTTCCGATGACGGCGTGGACTGTGTTTGCGTGGTTGTACTTCGGTAATCCACTTCCGACTACTCTGGCGGCGAAGATGGGACAGGCTAGTGTTCCAGGGTATGGCCATTTTATTGACGGGTTTAACAACGTTCCTTACTACGTAACTTCGTTTTTGATGTATTCAATGTGGACTATTACACTGGTTTTCGCCGTGATCGTTATTGCGTTCAGAAAAAAAATACAATTTCAATTTCCAGTGTTAATGATAGTTGCATGGAGTGTTTTGCACACCATTATATACGCTTTTGTTCTTCGAACCATTGATTTTCCGTGGTATTATTCCTATCTTGCACTGCCAATTGCTGTTATCGTTGGCACTGGTATTGATTTTGTTTTTATCAGCATGAAGAGAGTGCAGGTATACGGATTGACGGTCAACGTATCGATTTTCGTCGCTGTTGTACTTGCAGCCTTTTGCATACCAAGTGAAGTAGGAAAAAATATACGCGCAACAGATCAGTACTGGAAATACCAAATGTATAAAAACACGGCCGAATATCTTAACAAAATACCAAATGAAAAATATTCTTTAATGGGGGATACAGGAACCTATAAGAAGAGAGTAGGATGTTGCGAGATTGGAATATTGAGATATTTTCTTGTTGATGCAAGAATTGTTGATGGAATAGGGCTTGTTTTTTTCGCCCAAACCATTCATATAAAAAACAAGAACTATAACAAGTGGTTAAACGGAGAAATGGTTGCCGTTGATTATGTTGTTGTAAACTATCCCGCTAAAAACATTACTGAAAAGATTGATGAGAAACATTTTGAACCTTTGACTCGAATAACAAGCAAGAGATATTCAAACGACGCGCTTACTATGCACAGATCGATCGCGTTGTTTAAAACTAGGTAACAGGAGATAGGGTATGAAACTATGGAATTGGTTCAACGGAAAGAAAACTATTATAGCGGAGTTTTACTGGACGGCACTTGCTGGAATAATTCTGATATGGTTTCCATCTGGACTTCCATCTGTTCCTAATAAAGTATACCTTTCGGTGGGTATAATTTTTACATTTATCGGATTAGGCCACAAGGCTTTTAAGGCCACTATTACAACAAAGGAATAACATGAGACAAATGAAAGGTTACAATATGAAATTATTATGTTGGGTAATGGCGTGTTTTATACTTACATTTGGTGCGCCTCAGACGCATTACATGGACGGAGATTCTACAAGCGGAGATGGTAGTATTGTTGACCCGTGGAATAGGTTTGATACTGCCGCTCAATATCTTGAAGCGGGAGATACTCTTGTTGTTAGGGCGTCAACTATGCCATATCTCCACGCTACAGCTGCATGTACCCTGAAAACATCGGGTACGGCAATAGCGCCAATAAAAATTATAGGATACAGTACGATAATCGGTGATATTGACACAAACTATTCTAAATCATTGCCTCTTCCTATTTGTTCACTAACCACGGCGGCATTTTATGTTACTGGAAATTTTATTAATATTTATAATATAGACTTTAGGTTGGCAAGTGCTGCTACTATCGGTGCTTTGAGTTTAGCTGGATATGATATTGTTTTTATTAATAATAAGGTAATTAATAGTGCAACTAGTACCAACGGCAGGGCATTTGGTTGTAGCAATCAATCTACAACAACTATTGATTGTTTCTTTTCCTCAAATCCAAACGCCACAACCGTAACTTCTCCAAGGGGGACATTTAGGGGGTGTGTGGTTACCGGTGGACAAAATGGTATAATGTGTTCAGATAAGTTGTCAGTTGACTGGTGTGTCATTTTTGGAACTGCCGCAGCAGGATTTGTGTATACTTCTGCGTCCGCCGCGGCAAACATTGAGAATAGTACGTTTTTTAATATTGGTTCCGATGCAATACTTGCTTCAGTTGCACCAACAGTCGGTGTTTTAACAATTAATAATACAGTTATTGATAGTTGTGCAGGATATGGAGTCAACAATACGTCTGGAGCAGCAACATCTCAAATAGTGCCATATAATTGTAGGTTCAGGGCATGTAACGGTGGCGGAACTGGACTGTATTTCCCCGCTGCAAACGGACTGACAGAACTCACAACCATGACCGATTCAAAAGCCAAGCGATTGCGACTTGGAACTTTTGAAGCTATACCTTTTACCAATGCAGCTGCTGGTGATTTTTCTATTAAAAAATCCTACCAGAGCGTAGGTTCTCCAGGTAAGTTTAGGAGTATTACAACAACCGGATATGTTGATGTCGGAGCAGTCCAGCATCCTGATTCTGTATGTTCAGGTGGTGGAAATGCTCTTGACTCATTGTTAAAATATATTTGGTGGGATGCGTCGGATAGTCAAAAGATAACAACCGGTGGTGTTGACACGTTGTTCAATTCAGATGGAGACGGGGTTTTAGCAGTTAGAACATTCACACAAAGCGGGGATACAATTACACGTTCCGTTGCGACAATTACTCCGGCAGCAACAGCCATCACCGCAGATACGTTGATAAAAAGAATGTATATGTTGAAATATAATAAAGCCATATATTTTGGTTCTGATTCGACTTGGAGAGTTTTTGAATCCAATGGGACCGACACTGCAATGTGGATACGAGATCAATCTGTTTTCGGAACAGCAATAAGAGGTAAAATAACCGATGAATAAAATTATTTTCTTTATTACACTTTTCTGTATCGAGGTTTTTTCAGCGGCATATTACATCCGAGCCGACGGGTCAGCTACCAAAGATAACGCTACTGGACCCTCGACAGATCCGACAAAGTGCATGACCGTGACAACTCATAACGCAGCAACGTTTAATGTTGGAGATACAGTTTTTTGTGATTCTTCGGGGGGTACTAATTTGGTTAACCTAATTCCTCCGTCAAACGGTGTTTATTATAAAGGGATAGGTAAGTGCAAATTTTCTGGAGCAAAAGATATTTCTACGGCATCGTACTCGTGGACAAAAAGCGCGAACGGTATTAATGAGTTTTACTGCCGGACATCAGCAGGGGGAAACCCATCACTATCAACGTATAATTACCTATGGAAAAATGATATAAAATCAGTTTTGGCAACAATAGGCTCTCTTAAATATAACGATTTTGCATACGGCGATAACGACGCATTGGGGTATAGCACATATTATGTCCGATGCGATGATGGAGATCCTGACACCTCAAATGCGTTGATTGAAATATCTCAAAATTCGTACTGCTTTATTTTACCGACGACTCGAACCGGAGTAACCGTAGATGGGTTGTGTTTTGACAAGTCGAATGATTTTGCTGGTAGTATCCAAACAGCCTGCACAACAACGACATTTAAAAACTGCACCTTTTCCAGATCGTTCTGTGTGTTCAGAGCACAGAGCGGAAACAATTTAAAGTTTTACAATTGCACATTCGAAAAAGACTATGGCACCTATAGTGTCTATCCGATCGGAAGTTCATTTGACTCAACTGGATTTTATTTTTGTAAATTCTACGACTTTGCTGGATATTTTATCCAACCAGCTATTACCGCAACGGCAAAAATAGATATTTTAAACTGCACATTCTATGGGTGTGGGAAAAGCGCTATTTACCAATCGGCAACCAACACGAATTTAACGACGAATATTTATAACAGTATATTTATCGCCTATGGGTTTAAGCAGAACGAGTGCCGATTAGCATGGTCGTTAGCGGGAACCGTAAATATAGGAAATAGTTACCTGCAGAAAAACGGAAGATCACCGCAGTACTACCCAATGTTTACCGGAGTCACTGACCAGGGCGGAAACATATCTACAGGAATGAGTGGAATTGCCAAACCTAAAACAAAACCTTGGTTTTCATTGACATCTGACGACAACACTACCCTTCTATATTGGGACTCGCTTTCACATCTCGCAAATTCGAAAAGTATTCCCCTTACTCATGCAATGTACACTGGTGATGATTTTACTACAGCCGTAGAAACCTCTGTATGGTGGGATACCGCCAACTCGTTTGTGTCCCGTGGTAATCAAATAGAGTGTCATACGATGAGTCACCCACAACTGGATATTTTTTCCGCTTGCAGTGTACAATATGTTGGTGCCGGGTCGGCCGCTACCATAACGATAGTTAACGACTCGCTAAAAACAACCGTTACGGACGGGCCGGGAGGTGAGAATATAGCCATCTCCTTAACTTCTAGCAATTACCGGTTGTTTTATCAGGTGCATAATTATATTGATGGATTAGCGGCGTATACCTGCAAAGATGCGTACTCTGCCGATAGAAATGATATTAGTTTGTCAAGATATTATAAAGCAGTGTCGGCGCAGGATATTAAAACGTCAAAGTACGTCGTTTTATTGGATACTAATTCGTGGCTTAATTATGAGATTAAACAGAGTAAAGAAAAAATTGAAGACAGCATTCCAGGGTATACTGTAAAATCTATTTTTTATCCATACGGTAATGTAGGGGAAAAAGATATAAGCTATTCTATGGATTCAGCGGGAATAAATAATGGAAGAATGACAAGTACGGCAAATCCGTTTTATGTCAATAATTACGACGCCATGAAAATATACTCATGGTTTGTCGATGACGATCTTTATAACGCAAATAGAGACAGTTCACTGTCGAACATCTACGCCGCAATTCAAACGGCTGGGTTTGTAGGGGGTCCGTGTGTGACATATCAGCACGGAGCTATCGGTAACAGTTCCCCGTTCTGTTCGCTGCTTGTTTTTGCTGTAGATTCAGCGCAAAGATCCGGACATCTAAAGGCCGAGAATTTTTCCAGCGCAATGGACAGTCTATTTTCTCATTCAGTAGCGTTTAAAACAGCTACCGATTCAGCGCGGTGGTGGTGGTACAATAAATACGATAGTAGTGATTTGAGATTGGTGTCGAATAGTACTCTGCGTGATACTGGAAGTGTGGCAAAATTGTCTGGCATCCCAAATTTGATTGATATGGATGGTGAAGTTATAACCAACTCCTCCGGATTATTACAGGTTGGATCAGTTAATCTCGGGGCGTATGGGGATTGGCCGTATTACACAATCGACACAACCGGTAGATTCATAGGTAATGGCACCTGGACGATTGCAGGGGGGCTTACGCAGGACTCCGGGGTGACGGTGGTATATTCGGCCTCTCCAGCTTCGGGGTGGGCCTTCGTGCGATACGGAGGGACGTTTACCGGGACATCGGCGACCGATTCGTATGTGATCGCAGGGAATCATACTGATAGTGTGATTTTTTCGATCAAGCCTATTATTTTGTCATTCACCAGCAAGCGGAAGCGTGATGTTGATTGGGACTTTATCAGGGTAGGTGATACCGGAACACTGAAATTTTCTACCAACATAGGAGACTCTACGGCCGCATGTACGACCTGGATTAACCGGGGGAGAACAATTATTGCTCCGATGATAGGATGGTTCAACACCGCCGGAACTGACTCTATTCAAATTGTGATACCGGGGGGAGTACCCCCGAACTATTACTACCGGTCAAAGGTAAAGAACAGGTATGGAATTATGAACGACGACCCGACGGCACACACTATGCACGTAATCGGAAGGGTGGACTAAATGCCAGCAATTGGGGAAAGAATATCGATTACTAATGCGGTTCAGGGTGTGCGGTACTGGAAAGCCGAAATATCAATTAACGCAGGGCCATACGCAGAACTCACCGAAGACGATCCCGATAAGCTTCCCGTTCCTGGACCGTACTCTGATGTTGCGAGCGATATTTATTGGATTTGCCCGAGAGCAACAGTAGGAAGTGGCGATACCGAAAGGCTTATCTATACATTTGCTTTTGGTTATACTTTGCCTGCAACGCTGACGGTTGGAGACGTATTTGCTATAAAACTTACTCCCGCAGGGATGAGTTCCGGCATGGGGGCGGCGATTGAGAGTGATTCCTACACTGTTACCGAAGCGTCGAGTATTGATGAAATTGTGTTACTACGTAGTAATTCATTCGTATTTACTGATTTTATATTATCTTTATAATGGGAGGGCACAATGCCATGCAATGACAGTCAGAAACTTATAACGTACCAGACATCACCACTTTCTCAGGGTGGCAATCCAGTCCATGCGCTTCTCGGTGCAGCTGGACAGGTTGCGCTTCGTAATAACGGTGGAACGTATCAGTATAACCTATGGGATGGTACCCTATGGCATGATTGCCCAAACCAGGCCGAATGGGAAGTTCCTATACCAGTGAGAGGCATTTATCTCAGGAGACTTACCGGGCAGACCGTAGAGACTGAGGCGACCATAGAATTTGATTTTGTTGGATACGGTCCGGGATGGGGGAATAATCAGACCATGTATCAGATAAAAACAATAAACACACTTACAACAAGGCAGAGACACCCGTACCGTATATTCAAAGTATATCTTACTGGATCAAGTTCTAATTTCACTGAACTCTACATGGACGCATAATATGAACTGGATGGAAGATCTTCCTACTGATGTATGGGGCGGAGAAAAGAAAAGCTCTGGAGCGACGGGTATTGATATGCCGACAACCACAACGGCATCGAAACCAGTAACCACCGGTATGGGAGATCCTAAAAGTTATTACCAGCAAGGTATGCAGGCCATCGGAGATATGGCAACCGGGAATAGCCCTATCTATAAAAATATTGAGAACCGCGCTACTCAGGGCTTCGGAGGGCAGGCCATAGCGGCTATGGGAGCGGCCAAGCAGGGGGCTTCACAGACCGGGTATACTCCAGAGGGTATTGGAAGTATTGAGCGTTCTACGGCTACCGCTCTCGAAGGCCAGAGGTCAAAGATGCTGGGCGAAGTAGCAAACCAGAAGCAGCAATTGGCAACGACCGCGGCGAATCAACTGGTGATCGGTGGGTTATCGGGTATGGGTGAGGTTCGGGCAGAACGCGCCCAGACTTTTACTGAAGGTCAGTACGCCGACACAAAAAAGCAATCCGATTGGGAACGCCTGCTTCAAACGTATGACCCGAGCACACCCGAGGGATTGAAGTCGCTGCAGACAGGATATACTTCGCTATTCGGTGGGGAAGCACCGGACCTGAATGCAATTACCGACCAGAGAAACTACCTGAAAACGAAACAGCAGCAGGATATTGCTCTCGGAGGTATCGGGGTAGAGAGCGCCGGACAGGGATTGAAAGACCAGCAGCAGGCGTCTATCATGTCGCGCATTGCTTCAGGGTATAGCGTGGAAAGAATCAACCAGGAACTCGGAACCGATTTGACGCCGGAAGAATATGCGCAGATGCGCACCAATACCGATACTTACTTTACCTCAAAGGGTATCGAGATGAATGAGGCTTCGCTCTATGGTTATACCTATAACAGCGATACTGGAGAGGTGGTTACTGATCCCGACGAAATTGCAGCCCTTGGAGATAAGGCTGTTAGAATTACAGGTAGTCTTGGATTAGCAAAAGATCAATTTGATCTTACCAAAGAAACTTTTGCTGAACAGAAAAAAGAACTTTGGGGATGGGATGAAGTTGACAAGGAAGGCAATAAAATACTCGGAAAGGATGGGAAGCCTATCCATCACGCTGGTAAATATGATATGCTTACTGACGAAAATAAACGGGCAGCTGATTCGATGTATGGATACGACGTAAAAGATGCTAATGGAAACATTATAACCGACAAGGAAGGAAATCCTATTCATGTAAGAGGAACACTTGAACTTGCCAATTCCGCTGATTTGATAAATGCTCAGGGTATGAATTTACAGGAAGCTCAGATTAAAGGATGCCTAATAAAGGACGATCAAGGAAATGAGGTGTGGTCGAAAGGAAGCATACAAATCGCCGCCGAAAAGGCTGGTCTTGAAGTATCGTCGTTATATGGATATGCTTATAATAAAAACACCGGTGAGATCGTTACCAATCCAACAGAAAGATCACGTTTAAAAGCAGCGGGACTTCTTGAAGAAGTAGATGGTGCCCTTGTTCTTGCTGGTAAAAGGTTTGGAATTGAAAAGGGTACCTACGAAATGCAGTACGCTGAAATGTTCGGGAAAAATGTTGATGGCACACAGATAATTAATCCCGATGGAACTCCGGCAAGTGGCAGGATTCAAATCATGAACTCAGAGAACCAAAGAGCTGCATATCAATTGTATGGAGGACCGGCTGTTGATGTAAATGGAGACCCAATTTTAGACGATAACGGAAATCAAATGAAGATTCCCGGAACTCTTGAAATAATGAGGGATGAGTTGGCAATTAAAAAACAGGGTATGACTATTGAGGAAGCTCAATTTTTTGGATACGACAGGGTGGATGAAGATGGAAATAAAATTCTTGGTGAAGATGGAAAGCCAATCCACATAGACGGTAACCTCGAAATCGAAAATCGTAAGATGGATATTCTCGAAGAAGAATATCAGACACAACTTGACAATGAAAAAGGTAAGAAACTCGCTGATTACTTTGCAACCATGAGTGTTACCGCAGGGTATGATTGGAAGAGTGACGATCAGGCTTCGCAATTCCTTCAGGATTATTGGGAAACCATACCCGGAAACGAAGGAACAACGGTCGATGAGGATTGGGCGCAACGCCAATACTCTGCTACTACTATATCGCAATCTGACGCGGCACTTACAAAACTTGAAGGTGAACAGTGGTACAAGGATTTGGTAAAGAGCGATCCGGAGACAGCAGAACAGGTAAAGACCGTCGCAAAAATGGCGGCGTACTTATCGGTTACTCAGGGTGCTACTCCTGTATATGACACTGACGGTACGGTAATAGGGCTAAAGGATTCCGAAGGCAATATTTTTTATTCTATAGGAACAAGTTCAACAGTTGAACAGGAACGCACCGCTGGAGAATTGTATGTTGCCAATGGAAAAATATTTAAGGCTGGAACAAACAACGGTTCAGTACAGGTCGATATGCCTGAGGATGTGTGGAGTGCAGACGCAAATGACATTATTAGTCTTGGTCAAAAAAATAACCCTTACTATAACGACATAATAAAAACACGAGCAGATCAAATAATATCTGGAGTAAAACCAATAAATACTAAAATTTCAGATGAGGCATTACTTGAAGAAATAGAAAAAAGATCTGTAGACTTTGAACCTCAAACCGGAACTACTACAGAAAAAAAAGGAGCGCAAAGTTCTAAAAAAGGTATAATTAAAAATGCTCCTGAAATTGATAGTGTGATAAAATATAATGGTAATATTTACATTGTAAAGTCAGCTCCGGTAATGATGAGCGACATGACTCAGCACTTTCAGATTTACGATATATCCACAGGTAAGTTGATGGATGCTCGGGCTTGGACAAATAACGAATTAAATATACAGGATGCTGCTAGTAAAAATGTTACACAACTTCAGAACATTGAAGGAAACAGCATTCTTGACAACAGTAGTTGGATACAACCATAGGGGAAAACCATGGGAACGGCCACAATAATAGCTGCACTGATAGCTGCAGCAGCAACAGCGTATTCAGGGATCAAGAGTAATCAAGCAACAAAAAACGCCGGAAAACAATCACTTCAACTTGCCGGTATTGCCAGAGAAGACACGCTGAAACAGCAGAAGACAGCGAACCGCCAAAACGAATCAGTACTTGCATTGAACAGGAATAAATTCAATTACGAAAAAAGGTTGAACCGTGAAGTTCAAAATAAAACTCAAATAGCCAATCTTGGAACATCGCTGAGTATGCTTTCAAAAAGCGGTATGGATATGCAGTCCTTTATAAGCTCACTCTACGGCAATAAATCCGTAAGGGCAATGGGGTAATTATGGGAGATTTTTACGGTCATAATGTAGCGGCATTTGTCCCGTCGTTCAGTTGGATAGATACCCTTGGTAAAGACCTGTCCGCAATTCCTGAAGCAATGCAGGTTGAGAAGGATTTGAATGAGGGTAGAATATCCAATGACCAGATATATACGGGCGTTGTCAATATGGTGAAGGACATACCTGATGACGAGTTTGAGAAGTCATTTGAAATGCCGAAGCAAACTTTTTTGAGTTATGCAAAACCGGCAAAGAATGAAAAGCCCGATATGTACCTTGCGAGATCGGCAAAGCTTACGGAGAAAGGCAACAAGGCCCTTATTGATAAAAAGGGGTACAAGGCATACCTCGACGAAATTACAAAAAGAAACGCAGCCTACGAACAGCATGTACAGGCAATTGGTGCGGAAGGTCAACCCGACTTTGTTGGTCCGTCACGTACCATGATGGCTAATCCTCCCACCCCGTTAAGCCCGACCGAAGTAACCGGAATAGGGATAGAGCACGGTGTTTCAGCCGACAAAATGGCCCCCCAGGTTCAAGCCGCAACCGAACAGCAGTACCGACAGCAAATGGGTGGATTCAAAGAAGGCCAGACGCAATCTCAATTTCTATCCGGTGTAAGCGGTATTCCCACGGAACCGACGAAAGAATTTTCAAAGACGCTGCAGACAGACCAACAGAAGGCTGCTAATAAAGTCAAAGAGGATGCTCTTTTGGTAAAACAAAAAATGCATGATGATAATCTACGATTGAGAAATCGTGTAGCGAATCTTCAGCAGCAGAAAATTACTTCTGACGAACGCAGACAGATCATAACCGATAAGGCAAAAAATGAAGCCACTATTGCTGCTCTTAACATAAAGATAGCCGGTATAAAATCTGGAATGGCAAAAACAAAAGACGAGTACGGGGCAGTGAATCAAGAGATGATGAACCAAAGCACTACAGAGTTAAGCGATCTTCTTGAACAGGTTGAAGTTCTTAATGACAATACTGACCTCTATTCGAGACTTTTAAAAGAAAAAGATGCTCCTCACGGTGGAATAGTAACTAGACCAGCACCGGCAAAGAATAATGATCCGCTTGGAATACGCTAATGAACTATCTCGATTTTTCGAAGAGGGTAAAGGAAAAATATCCTGATTATCAGGATATGGATGATCTTGATCTTGCCAAGCGAATGGTTTCCAAATTTCCCGAATATTCAGACGTTACTTTTGAACCTCCAGAACCCACGGCAACTATCTCCTCTACTCCCCACGTAGAATTTCCAAGAAACGCAGCATATCCAGGCCGAGCAGTTGGCGGAGCACCGACAGAAGAATTCCCGGCTACTCCGATTACTCCACTACCTAAAGAAGAACTGGCTACCTTGGGGATATCAGATAAGAAACCACTCCCGGTTATCGGTGGTGTGGTTGAAGGTGTGAAAAGGATTCCCCAAGCTGTCGCAGCTGGAGCGCATGAAGCCCTTGCCGGTGGACAGCGGTATGTTGCCGGTCAGATGGAGAAAGCTGCCAAGGGCTACACAATGGCGACCGGATTTCCCGAAGAGTCGGCAAAGCTTCTTGAAACCGCTAAAGTGGTTAAACAGACGGCGACCACCCACGGACAGGCTGCAGAGATTCTTGATCCCACATGGTATCGATCGGAAAAGATTCAGGCGAAGCTCGAAAAAATAAAGGAGCACGACCCGAACCTTGCGAACTCATTTCAAATGGGCGACATTTCCGGCGCCACACAGATGCTTGTATTCGACGCTTACATGAGGGGTGACCAGACCGCCAAAGATCAAGCCATTCAGCTTTCAAACGAAGTCGGGAAGGTAGGGGCAAAACGTTCCGAGGCAGCAAAAGAGAAAAAAGGTGTGCTCGGTACCGCAGAAAACGTACTGAACGCTACTTCTGAAATGCTGCCGATGATGGGCAAGGGTATAGCAGTGTCTTTTGTCCCGGTAGCAGGTCCGATACTCGCAACATCGATGTGGGCTAAGCAAGGGGCAGGAGAGATTATTACAGCCCTGAAAGACCGTGGGGTTCCCGACGATACCGCGCTCCTTTACGGTATTCTTGGAGGTATCCCATATGCTCTTGTAGAGAAGTTGCAAGCTGGCAGAGTAATGAATACCGGAGCAAAGAAAGCCATTGGTGATTCTGTAATAAAGGGACTTACAAAAGTAGTTAAAGAAAAAGGTATTGACTACGCAGTAAATAATATTCAAGAGGTTGCCCAAAGCCTGATTGAAGAGAAGGCAATTAACGAGGCGGTAAAATCAACCGGCGTACAGGTTGATCCGAAACTTTTACGACAGCGATACCTCAACATCGTCGGGGAAACGCTGAAGCAGACAGTTGGACCTATGGGAGTGCTGACTGCTCTAGGACTTGGCGCCGGAGCCGGAAGAGTGGCGATTCAGCGCAAGAGTACGACCGAGCAGCCGGCAGCAGTGCAACAGCCGATTGGTGAACTTGAGCGCGGACTTCCCCCGGCAACCGCCATTCAATCTCCAGAACGCACACAGCCGCTTATTACCATTCCACCCGGTGGACCTTCAGGTGTGGTACTTCCGAAACT
>Ga0172380_10006959_pt1 | contig 12925 bp, 13 predicted proteins | sample Leawe162metaG_FD_119747 | JGI IMG/M metagenome (GOLD analysis project Ga0172380, IMG submission 119747) | Leachate microbial communities from a municipal landfill in Southern Ontario, Canada - Leachate well 162 metaG | ecosystem: Engineered > Solid waste > Landfill > Unclassified | place...
CGTTGGACAGACCAGATGATATATTAGCGCGGTTACATTATGACTCTTGTGGATGTATATACTCATCTTTATATTATACACCAACGCGGCAAGCCGCGGGGAAAAGCCCTAAACTGATTTTATAAAAAGATTTATCTGCTGGCTTCCAAAATTCCAAAAAGAGATCGTTTCGGCATCTATCTGAAAATTGAGAGTTTGCTTTTGGAAATAATGGATTTGACCATCACCGCCGCTTTGCAAAGCAAAAGCGCTAAGTTGCCGACATTGAATTCAACCAGGATAAAAATAGAAGTTATAAAAAGATTTATCCGACTGGTCGGTGAATTGGATATCATCAAGAATGAAACATATTTGGAATTGGAAAAAGATCTGCAGGATATTTCCAAAGATACGAATAATTGGATGAAGAGCCTACTTCCGAAACCGACTAACGAAGAAATCCCTGCGTAGGGATTTTTTTTCGCGAAACTTCTGACGGGAACGCAAGTTGTCATTGGCATTGTCGGGATTGTACCAATTGACGTTCATCTTGTTGTCGTTCCAGTTCACGTTCGGAACGTTACCATCTGCATAGCGCGAACCCGTTTATTGCCCAGTCTCATCCACTTCACCGAAAATCTTTTACAAAATTTTCTGCGTTTGTCCGATTCTATGTTCGGAATTTTTTTATAAAGCATCTTGCTTTCGCAAAAATCTTCACCAAAACCGAGCAAGCAGTTTCATTTTCACTACGGCAAATCGCTATTCAAATTTTTTGAAAAATCCAAACCGATTGTATTAGCCTTTTCTATTATACATTTTTTACAAAATTAAAAAACCTATTCACTAGAATCTAGCAAATAGGTTTTATTACCTCCATCATTGGAAAGGTTAAAAGGAAAAAAGTTACGAGGTTTATGAAACTGCCTGACGGGAACGCAAGTAGTCAAGGGCATCGCCGGGACTGCACCAATCGACGCGCACCTCGTCGTCGCCCCAGCCCACGCGCGGAACGCCACCATCTGCATAGCGCGAACCCGTACAGAGAGTCCAATTTTGGATGTCCAAATGTTTCTTGGTTTTCCAAAAATAAAACAGCTCCAGAACAAGACGCTCTTCGAGCGTAATGCCATTGTGACCTTGTGCCTTCAGTTTATTGGCAGAGATGTTTTTAAATTCCTCATCCGCCTCAACATTGGATTTCACCCAAATAGCATAGTGTCCATCCTTAGCAGTTCGATCCGAAATGACAATCTCATCTAAATTGTCATCAGTCCATTTCCACGCGCCAAAGTTTTCCCGGCACTTCTTGAACAATTTCTCTGGGGTCATTCCCTTCGCGAGGATAATCAACCACCAACCAGTACCAGGCCTTTCAGGAATATGGGTATTGGAAAAATCCATACTTTCTTCGAAAACCTTTTTGTAAAATTTCTGCCATCTCACAATCTCCGTTTTATTGGGATTGCCAAGACTGGTTGTTTCATTTTTTTTCTCGGACAAACACTGAAGTCCAGCCATAGTTTCCGCAAAATCGACTCCGCCCGTGCGCACGCGCTCGAAAAGGTCATGCATCCTTTTTGATAGCTTTCCTAACTGTTCGTCTGTGACAATTTGAGTCGTCATGACAAATCTCCTTTAAACTAGTTTTCAAAGAGCTATTTGCTCTCATTTACACAGCCACTATGACCGTGATTGTGAATTATACACCCAAAACTCTATATTGTCAATAGTGACTCAACTCACAAAAAATGTTATCATTTTAATCATAAATGGGGTCATCCTTGTTTTTTATTTATAATTTTGTCATTTGGATTCTATTTGACATTTGCCCGCCTCGCGTCGACGAGCAATCGTCTCTGCGAGTCGAGGCTGGGATTTTGTAATTTGTCTGGCTGCGCCAGATCTGGCATAGCCAGATAATTTGATAATTCTTATCATTTATGTCCGAAACCTTATACCGCAAATATCGTCCGAAAAATTTTGCCGAAGTGATCGGCCAAGCGCATATCGTGCGCACACTTTCCAACTCGGTGAAAAACGGCCGCATCGGACAGGCCTATCTTTTCACCGGCCCGCGCGGCACCGGCAAAACTTCCATCGCGCGGATATTGGCAAAAACCATCAATTGTGAAGATCTGAAAAGCGGCCAACCGTGTGAAAAATGTGGCGCCTGCAAAATCATCGAGGCTAAAAAATCACTCGATATCATTGAGATCGATGCCGCATCTAACACCGGCGTAGACAACATTCGTGAACTGCGAGAAACTGTGGCTCTCGCCAATGCGTCTTTGAAATATAAGGTATACATCATCGATGAAGTGCATATGCTGTCCACTGGTGCTTTCAATGCGCTCCTGAAAACTTTGGAAGAACCGCCCGCTCACGTCGTTTTCATCTTGGCCACCACTGAAATCCATAAGGTGCCGGAAACCATTATGAGCCGCTGTCAACGTTTCGATTTCGAACGTCTGCCTATCCAAAATATCATTGAGAAAATGGAACTCATTGCCAAGGCGGAAAAAGTCAAGATTGAAAAAGAAGCGCTGGAGATGATCGCCATCAGCGCCGAAGGCGGGATGCGCGACGCCGAATCGCTTCTCGGCCAGATCATTTCTCTGGAGGACAAAAATATCACCGTAAAAGAAGTGGAGGAACTCTTGGGCACGGCTGACCGCGGCCAGATTGCCACGGCAGTTTCAGCCATTCTTAAAAAAGATGCCACGGCCGCGATCCACCAGATCAATCGACTCTTCGAAGACGGCTATGATTTGCAGATTTTCAATAAGGCTCTCATCAATTACTTGCGCCAACTGATGCTGCTCCAAATTGATCCGGAACTCCAAAAACATTTCTCTTTCGAAGTGCCCGAGGGACAGTTGAAAGATATGTTAGCACTATCGACCGGCGCCGAATTGGCAACAATCTTGGATGCTATCAACTTTTTCCTCGAAGCTCAAGGTAAAATTTCCGCTTCCGTTCTCCCCCAACTCCCGATTGAGATTGCCGTCATAAAAGCTACGCGGACATTCCCGGCTCCGCCGGTGGTAGAAGATATTAAGTATGATGTATCAAGTATAAAACCGGAGTCAAAAATTGCCAATCAAGAAACAAGTAGCAAGAAACCGGAAACAAACAATATTCAAACATCAGAAAGCTCCCCCAACAATATTAAGGAAAATAGCAACAATTTAACAATTCAACAATTTAACAATGAGTTACTGGAAGAATCTTTCGACGCCGGGGCGACCATAGACCTTGGCGAAGTAAAATCCGGTTGGCCACGCTTACTCATCGACATCCGACCTTTCAATCATTCTCTTTCCGTCCTGCTCTCCAACTGCCAACCTATGAAACTCGTCGGCAATGAAATCACCTTGGCCACCCCCTATGACTTCTATCGGGAACGCTTGGCCGAACACAAGAATAAATTGACAGTCGAAGAAGTTTTTAGTAAGATACTGGAAGTGCGCGTTCGGATCAACATCATCCAAGACAAGACCCTAACCATCAAAAAACCGGATGCACCGATGGCGGAAGAAAAATCCGGCGAACAAAACTCCCTCCTCGACTCCGCCTTGCAGATTATGGGCGGGAAAGTGGTAGAAGAATGAAGTTGACGTATTCGAACTACAGTTATATAATTTACATATCATAACTGTGGTTTTTATGATAAAAAAAGAACAAGAAAAATTAAAAGCAATAGAGCTGAGAAAAAAAGGGTTTTCCTATAATGAAATATTAGAGAAAATAGATGTTTCTAAGTCCACTCTTTCTGTGTGGCTAAAAAATATCGGGATAGCTAAAAAACAAGCACAGAGACTGACCTTAAAAAGAAAACTAGCTCAAAAAAAAGCACAGGAAGCTTGTCGGAATTACAGAATCAACAGAGAAAAAGAAATTATAGAGTTGTCAAAAAACGACGTCAAGAACATTTCCCAACGAGAGCTATGGTTAATAGGAATCACACTCTATTGGGCTGAAGGAGCCAAGCAGAAAGAAAATAATGTTTCTCAGCGAGTTTCCCTGACCAACACTGACCCTAATATGATTTTGCTTTTTGATAGATGGCTCAAAACTGTTTGTAAAATAGAAAAAAAAGATATTTACTATTGCCTTTATATACATAAGACGGCGAATATAAAGAAAGCAAAATTATTTTGGGAAAAACTCTTAAATGTTACTATAGAATTCGTATATATAAAAAAGCACAATCCCGAAAGCAGCAGGAAGTATTTCAAAGATTACAACGGCTTATTGAGAATAGATATTAAAAGGAGTACCGATTTTAATAGAAAAATTAAAGGCTGGACATTAGGAATAGCCAACGATTTAAAATGCAATGCCCGGTAGCCAAGTGGTAAGGCAGGGGCCTTTGAAGCCCCCACGCGTAGGTCCGAATCCTACCCGGGCAACAGACATAAAAAACAGCTTAAATAGGCTGTTTTTTGTTTGTACACATCGAAATACTTGGACACATCCACTATTGCGACCTGAAAGTCGCAATGAAATTTATCAGGAATTTTTCCAATAGTTTGATATCCGCCCCCATAGATGCGGCAGTCAACGACAAGGCCACGGAAATTTTTCTGTCAAAAAATGGAACGTAAGTCGTTCCAACTCACCCCGACCCACCGATTTCGGTCGGGGTGTTTTTTTATTTTGAACGCGACAGAAACCATTTAGCCACCGCGACTTGCAAAGAAGAAAAAACCAAAATCACAAAAGCTATTTCCACGATCTTTTCTGAAAACAACTGCGAGGCGCTGACATTGAAAAAAGCTGCCAAAACAGACACCTTGAAAACCAGCCATAGGACCAGGCTTTCAATGATGGCTAAAAGGCCCAGCTGTTTTTTCTGCAGAAAAGTCAAGACGACGCCATAGACCCTGGCAGCGCAAGCGAAAAAGACGAAACCGAAAACAATAAAGGCCAGAAGGACTGCCGGATCTGATTCCAAATTCCCTTCTTGCCCGGCAGTCAGGATGAACACGCTTGTCAGCCCGATCGCTTGGACCAGTGCGGAAGAAAGGACGAAAGGAAAGATCCTTTCCAAAAAAGGCTGCGAGCTGTTTGCCACCGGTTTTTCAGAAGGGATGATCACCCAATAGGTGATGAGCATCCCCGCCATACCGATCGAGACATAATTGATGAGCGCCATATTGAGCGGGGTGAGCGGGAAGGCATAGCCCAGAAGACTTTCCAAAATGAAAAAGAAAAATCCCGCCAGAGAAATGTTCAAAAAGACACTGGAAAAAATTTCCAAATTTCGGATGACGCTGTCCGCCAATTCCACTCCGCCGGGAAGCGCCATAAAACTATTATTCATAAGCACCACTGGAGCCAGTTGGCGCGTGGCGGGCGCGCCATCGAACATCGCAATCCCGAGATCGGCTTTTTTAATGGCTAACGCGTCATTAGCGCCATCACCCACCATCGCCGTGAAGCCGTCTTTTTTCAGAGCCGAGATAATTTTTTCTTTTTGTTCGGGCACTATTCTGGCAAAAATCGTAAACAATTTCGCTTTTTCCAAAAATTCTTCCTCGCTCCACTTCTCAATTTCTTGGCCGGTCACGATCTTGTCCGTATCGTTGACTCCGGCAGAAGCTGCCACTGCCTGCACTGTTTGCGGATTGTCGCCGGAAATGATGCGGATATGCACTCCCCTGTTCTGGAAAAAATCAATCGTGTCCCGAATGCCGTGACGCAGGTTGTTATAGAAGACGAAAGCCGCCAAAACGGAAAATGAAACTGTCGAAAAATCCTCCGGCAAAACACTCCCTTCCTCGGAACGCAAAACGCACAAAACACGCTTACCTTGCCGCACCTGCTCCTCTAAGATCGATTGCAACCATTTTTTTTCTTCTCCGCTTTTGATGTGTGGCAAAAATATGTCCGGCGGACCGACAAAGATATTTTCTTCCCTATTTCCGTTCTTAATCCGTACCGCACCATACCGGCGCCAGGAGGAAAAAGTGCGCGTGGCGATGATTTCGCCGGCATATTCCGTCTTGGCGATATATTTTTTGACCGCTTCAATGGTCTGACTCGAATCGTCCGTACCTCGGATATAGGCGGCGATCGATTCTTTGGCCCGATCAGCGCTTCCGCTTCCCGGTACATACATATCTTCCACGGTCAGGATATTTTCCGTAAGCGTGCCGGTCTTATCCATACATAAATTCTTGATGCGTCCCAATTTTTCCGTGGCATTAACTTCTTGCAAAAGCACGTACCGGCGGAAAAGATGCGCGGCGCCATAAGCGAAAAGCAACGTGGCGGCAAATACCAACCCCGCCGGCACCAAGACACTGGCAATAGCCCCGATATTGTTCACGATCAAAATGTTAGAGGCGTGCATAAAATGCCCGCGCGCCACGATGAAAACGATGACAGCAATAAGCAGATAACCGGTATATTTAACGATCCGGTTAATCGAACGTTGGATCGGGCTGAGATTGACGGAATATTTTTTGATCCCTTCGGTCATCCGCGCGATGCGGCTTTCTTGAAAGACCGCTTCCGTCTCGATGATCCCCCAACCTGAAGTAACGACGCTGCCGGCCAAAATTTGTGCGCCAACAGTGCGCGGCAAAGAATCCGATTCTCCCGTAATGAGTCCTTCATTTATTTCAAAACTATGAGCTTCTAATAGGCGACTGTCCGCCGGCACTTGATCGCCGATTTTCAGTTTCAAGCGATCACCCTTGCCAATTTCTTCCGTTAGAACTGACTCCTCCGCTCCATCCGCCGTGAGCCGCGTCACCCGCGGCGCCGTCAACAGCTGCAATTTTTCCAGCGCCAGCCAAGCATTGATATCTTGGAAAAGTCCGGCCAAAACATTGAAAACAGAAATAGCTCCCAGAAAAAAAGCGGCGCGATGATCACCGAAAACAAATAGCAGTGCTACGACCGAAAAAATGACGCCGTTCGTGAGCAGGAAAAGATTACGCGCCACGATATACCCCAGATCGCGCACTTTCAAGCGATGGATGCCGAATAGGCCCAATTCAAAATTTTTCTCAGTAAAATTTACATTTTTTTTCAAACTCATATATTGTTATGTTAATGCACTTGCGCGATAAAGTCCACCTTTACAAAACAAAAGAAATATGCTAGCCTGTCATTTAAGTCCTTTAAAACAACCGATAAACTTAAGAATGCTTCCTTTAAAAAGAGAGGTGCTTGTTATGTTTCAGGGTAACTTACGTTCATTTATGATTCTCGTGCTAACTATGGCTCTGGCATTAATAACTCCCATGACAATTCCATCAAAAGAACAGTCCGTGGCGGGAAACAATATTGATTTCAATATTGAAATGGAAAAATGCGACGTATTATCAAATGAGTATGATCAAATAGTTTGTCTGAAGAAGTTAATGAACACGGCAGGAAAAGAAAGAGCTCGGATAGAATATGAGCTGGGTATGATAAATTTTCAGAGAATATCCCTAGTGGAGCTGAAACCCAGAGAAAATTTCTTGAGTGCGAGAAAGCATTTCGAAAAAGCTCTAGAGCTTGATCCGCAGAATGAAGAATATCAGAAGAGTGTCTGCCGGATTAACGCCATTCTGGATGAACCCGTTAGCTCGGAATGTATTGATTTCATAAAAATGTCAGAATCGGAAGTAGAAATGGAGGAGTAAGGTTTCTCCTGATCAAAAGACCCACAGGTTGCAACTGCGCCCGTGGGTTTTTTAATATAAAAATATGGACAGCCTAAAAGACTGTCCATTTTTCGCACATTGTGCATTGTGTTCCATATGTTTTCATTTCTGGGCTACCATAACCCACACTTTGAGTTTTGGATTCCCCCATCGGATGGCATCTTCATATTTATCTATGTAGATATCTATGTGATGCTTGCCCTTAATATCTTTCCCTGTGTCTTTAACTGTAAATGCCTTACCGGTTTCTGGCACATAAAAAACAGTCCCTATGGGATAATAATGAAGATCAGCGGCGGCAATATTCTTTTTAACTTTTTTGCCATTAGCTAAACTAATCTCCCCATCAACTCTCTCACCGCTTTTGGTTATGCCCGTACCGGTCCCGTTCCTTCTTTTGATTTTTTCGTAATTCTTGATCCCTTTTGGAATCGAATCGCAAGAAGCATACGCAGTAACCTTCACATTTTCCACCGCTTTGGGCGGAGCAAGATTGGTCGGCTCGTCCTTTTTCAAATCTTCTTTCGGGAAGTCAGGTCGAATAGGTTCATCATTTATGATACTCTCTTGAGGTTTATTCACCTCTCCTTGACTCAGCAAGGCTGGAGCATCATCTTTAATGGACTCATCCAGTTTGACGGATCGACTGAAAGCTAAGATTGCCAACACTAACACACTAACCAACAAAATTTGTTTCTTCAAAACATCCTCCTCTATTTTTTAAAGATCTGTTATAAGCGTCACGAACGGCAAAAAACGTTGTTTTTAGCCTTTTCCTATTCTACACGATATATACAACCTTGTCCACCAAATGTAACACTTTTTTTATTTTTTCCCCAATACAAGCGTTACTATGAAGATGGCCAGCATAATGAGCACGATTGTGCCACCAGTAGAAAGGTTGAAATAGAAAGAAGCCAGAATTCCCGCAATGACCGAACTGATGGAAAAAATTTCTGCATAGATGAGCGTAACGGTAAAACTTTTCCTAAGCTGCAGCGCCGTCACGACAGGAATGACGATGAGCGCCGCAATTAGCAGAACGCCGACAATCGGGATAGCGAGGGCCACTGTGAGCGCGGCCAAAACGATAAGGACAGTGTTTACCCGCCGGACCGGTACGCCACTGACCTTGGCCGCCTCTTCATCGAACGCGACGTACACCAATGATTTGTAAAAAGCCCCAAGCATTCCAATGACAATTACAGCCAGCGCCAAGATGATCCACACATCCGTGGCCGTCACGGTCACGATACTGCCAAAAAGATAACTGAAAAGATTGGCATTGAAATTATGCGTCAGGCTCAGGATGACCACAGCTAGCGCGAGCGAACCAGAGAGGAAAAGTGCCAGGGCTGATTCGCCATAGACCTTTTTGGATGTCCGAAGCCGTTCGATGCCGAGTGAAGCCACCACAGCCGCACCCAGAGCCGTCAGGATGGGATTTATGCCTAAAAGTAAGCCTAGTGCTATGCCCGCCAAAGACACGTGAGAGAGCGTATCCGCAATCAAGGAATAGCGTTTGAGCACCAAAAAAATTCCGATAGCCGGCGCAATGACCGCCACAATGAATCCCGCCTCAAGACCGCGCACTATGAAACTGTATTGAAAAATATTTTCCCACATTTAATCGTGATGATGATGAGTTATTATTTTGACATCCTCTCCGCGCACATTCAAAGACTTGCTCTCTCTGAGATATTCATCGGGAGAAACATGACACGTCAAAGTCTTGTCCACACACGCGATATGCATCACTTCTCGCGTGAGACGCAAAATATCGTGCGACACGAGCACCAGCGTTATGCCCAATTCTTTGTTCAATTTTTGCAACAACGCGTAAAAACTGTCTTGAGTCTTTTGATCTACACCGGTGGTCGGCTCATCCAAAAAAATCACTTCCGGATCATTGACTAGAGCGCGCGCAATGAAAATTCTTTGTTGCTGTCCACCTGACAAGTCGCCGATGAGTTTATTTTTATATTCCCACATCCCGACTTTCTCCAGCGCGTCTTTGACTGCCACTACATCAGTAGATGTGGTTTTTTGAAAAAAATTCTTATTTGAATATCTGCCCATCATCACCACTTCAAACACATTAGCGGGAAAATTGGCGTCAAAATTAACGGCCTTTTGTGGCACGTAGCCAATCTTTTGCCAATCGTTAAAATTGTTAATATCCACTCCAAACAATTTGACGCTCCCTTTTTGCGGAATAAGTAATTTCAGCATCACTTTCAAGAGGGTCGTTTTCCCCGCCCCATTCGGTCCGACAAAGCCGATATAATCCCCTTGATGAATGTCCAAGGTCATATGTTCCAAAACATTGTTCTTTCCGTCATAAGCAAAAGAAACATTTTCCACTTCGATAATATTTTTGGTGTGGTCTAGTTTATACATTGAAGAGCGGTTTCCAAGTTAGTTAAATTGTCTTGCATAACAGTCAGATAATTTTTACCATCCGCCTCCTCCTCGGCAGTTAAACCTTCCAGCGGATTAAGCACTAATGTTTGTGCTCCTACTTCTATAGCTAATGTCGAAGCAAGTTTCGGACTGGCCAGACTTTCGAAGAAAATATATTTTACACTATTATCTTTGGCAAATTTAGCAACAGCTGCCAATTGAGAGGGCGAAGGTTCCGCGTCCGGCGAGAGTCCGGCGATGGAAACCTGATTCAACCCATAAGCCGTCGCTAAATAACCAAAAGCGGAGTGGGAAGTGATGATATCTTTTTTAGCGCAATTACTCAAACCGTTTTCATATTGCGCGTCCAGTTGCGCCAGTTTATTTTTCAACGTTTCAGCATTATTCTCATAATAATTTTTATTGGTCGGATCAGCTTGAAAAAAACCTTGTGCAATTTTGTCCACCATTTTTTCAGCGAGAGACGGGGCAAGCCAAACGTGCGGATCAATACCAGTCTGACCATCTTCTGCTATTTGTTGTGTGATCAAATCTTCGCCGGCCACTATTATGGCTGTTTTTTCAGGATTGATATTTTTTCGGATGTTGTCCTGCCACGTTTCTAGTCCCCCGCCATTCAACACAATGAGTCGGCTGTTTTTCAATCTGACCAAATCTCCCGACGTTGGTTCATAGTCATGCGGTTCCGCCCCGGCCGGCACGATATTGGTCACCCACGCTTTGTCACCGCCAATAACAGTAGCGAAAAAATAGAGTGGATAGAAACTGGTCACTACCTGTAGCTTATTATGATCAACATTTTTTGAATCCAGCTGCTTATTTCTGACCGCCCAAAAAACCAGTCCAGCTAAGACGATTAGAAATAAAACAACGATTATACTTTTCTTCATATGTCTTAAATTTAGCATATTTTAACCAAAAGGTGTATAAGTGACTGAGAAATGTCATCACCCAAAAAAGAGCTTCGTGCTTTCCTTCTAATGTTCTACGATAAAATTGAGGTAACACCAGTCATCAGTGATTCTGTCGATTTCATTCCTGATTCCCTCACCTCTACAATGAGTCAGCATGCCCAGATAGGATTGAAGCGTATTATCAAAAGTTTCGGCACTAATGATCCCTGCGTCCAATTCTCTTTTTTTGTCCGCTATTTTTCTCAGCATTCTTCTTTTCGTTTTTGTTCGGAGTATTAGATGCGTCGGATATGCTATATAACCTAAAAAATCTATTCCGCTATGAATTTTTCTTATTATCAGTTTATTTGGATGCAATTGCAATTTCAGATCCTGCTCCAGAAAATCATTCAATACTGGCACCAATTTTTCCAATCGTTCCTTTTCTACATCCAGGATGATGAAGTCATCGGCATACCGCAAATAATGCTTGGTTCTCAAATTCCTTTTCATAAACTGGTCGAGCCTGTCGAGATAGATATTGGAGAAAATCTGACTGGTTAAATTACCGAGAGGAATTCCCTTTCCTGGCTTGGTTTCGTAACTGCGGATTATTTTTTCGATGATTTCCATCAGTTTCTCGTCTCTGATCCTATCTCGAAGTATGGATATCAGGATACCATGATCCACGGAATCAAAAAACTTTCTGATATCGCATTTCAAAGCCCATGCAGTCCTAGTTTTGTTCTTTGTTAATTTCAGACAAAAACTTTTCAGTCTTTCCACTCCCCTATGAGTTCCTTTTCCGATTCTCGATGAGTATGAGTCAAAAATAAAGCTCTTTTCGAACAGCGGCTCAATATGCTTCACTATCGAATGATGCATGACTCTGTCAACAACCTCGGCCTTGTTGATATTGCGAAGTTTCGGATCACAAACCAAAAAGGATGTATAAGCTGAATGTTGGTAAGTTCCGCTTTTCACCTTTTCGTAGAGATCAAAAATATTTCTTTCCAAATTAAGAAAGAACTTTTGAACATCCAGCCTGCCTTCCTTTCCACACTTGAATCCGTCCCAAGCTGAAAACAAACCCTCCAAAGAAGTTACCTCGTCAAAAAGAATCTTTTTATTTTTAACATCATTTTTATGTATCATAATAATCCGCCCATCATATACAAAACTTATAAATTCTATCTGCTTCTATACTCTTACACGCAAATCTTTCCAAAAAAAGATCGCTTTGCTCTGGGACAAAAATGTGAGAATTTGACACTTGATCTTTTGGAATCATTGTTCGTGGCAAATTCAAAAAACGATGATGAAAAACTTCCCTACCTTTATGACATAGATATCAGGCTCAAAATTTTGCAGACATTCGTTCGCATAATCAATGATGCCCGTGCCGTTGAAGCCAAAGATTATCTGATAATGTCGTCAGCATTGGAAGAATTAGGAAGAATGCTGGGAGGATGGATCAAAAGTTTGAAACCTAAAAATGAAAACCCCGCCGTTTAGGGCGGGGCAAAGACTTCGGGAAAAAGCAACGCCGAGATTGCCATTGGAATTGTCGGGCGTGTTTCTATTGACGTTCGCACCGTCCGCATCGAAGTTGCCGACATTCACGAGCTTGCCATCCGAAGCACGGCGTCCCTTTTTATACTCTTCCGTCCTAGGCAACAACAATTCGTACTTTCTCGAGGAAAGCAGGTTTTGTTTGTATGAAAACGTGACGGACTCGCCGAATGCTATCCGTTCTGGGAGAGTATAAGCAGTCTTTTTATCTTGGGGCGAGACGAATCCGTGAACGCGTCTGCATTAGCCCCGTTGTCAAAAATCAAATTATCTCACTAAATTTTTGCTTCGCAATCCGCCTAAATTTTTTGCCTGAAATAATTAGCCAGTGCTTTCTTGATATAATTTCTACCCCATCCAGTTTTAAAATATTTTTCTCTTTCCATTGCA
>Ga0172380_10006960_pt1 | contig 12925 bp, 11 predicted proteins | sample Leawe162metaG_FD_119747 | JGI IMG/M metagenome (GOLD analysis project Ga0172380, IMG submission 119747) | Leachate microbial communities from a municipal landfill in Southern Ontario, Canada - Leachate well 162 metaG | ecosystem: Engineered > Solid waste > Landfill > Unclassified | place...
AGCAAGCACGAGCGGATACTTGGCCTGTCGAACTACTGGAAGTCGAACTCTGTAATGCTCCCGATACTGAAGGAGAAGGAAGATGAGCATAACTATATTCGCAGTCTTGCAGACGAGCTTTATCACTTTCCGAAGTCTCGCACTTTGGATTTGGCAGACGCTCTCTCAAGGATTCTGGATGTGAACTTCAATCTCCAGAGTCGGTCGCAGGCGAGGGACATAGAGAAAATCGAGCGGGAATATCAAGAGGATTGGCGATGATAAGCGTTATTATGCCTGTCCATAACAAACAGGAAACTCTACGGGCTTGTCTGGAGTCTGTACTGGCGCAGGACTGCGATAAGGAGGTGATACTTGTCAGCGATGGAAATACGGATAACTCGGACGCAATTCTTGAAGAATGTCGACACAAAGGCTACAAACTCATCTTCCACGAGCGTCCCTATGGAGTATGCTTCTCCAGAAATGCCGGGTACTCTCACAGTCGGGGCAGATACATTTTTTGGCTCGACGGTGACTGTATCCTCAAACCTTCCATCCTGTCAAGGATGAGGGCGCAGCTTGAATGCGCTGACGCATTCGGGTTCGTTTACGGCGACTATGAAAGGGTCGGGGCGTTCGAGAACAAGCCGTTTGTCGCCGGGGACTTTTCTTTTGACCGCCTGCTTAAGTGCAATTTCATTAGTACGATGTCGCTTATCAGGAAGGAACTATCGCCTAAATGGGACGAGACGTTTGAGCGATGCAACGATTGGGACTACTGGTTATCGGTATGCGAGCGCGGGATTCAAGGATACTATCTGAACGAACCTATCTTCGAGGCCCACTATAAACCGGGTGACATAAGCACCGCCGGGATGAAGAACTACGGGTACTGGTTCCAGAAGGTCGCGGCGAAGCATCTCCCTATAATCCAGGACATGATTGATGAAGGGAAACTGGTATGCAAAAAGGATGGCGATTGATGCGGAGAGCATACGCTGATGTAGGAGAACTGGGTTGGAGTCTCTATCTCTCCGCGCATCTTCGCTATCTTGGCGGGGGAATGGTATTGACGAACCGTTACGCCCTATTCCCCGGATGCAATGTTGTTCCTGTCCCTGCCTGCTTCGACAAGTACAAGGACATACAGGCAGATATGTTCGGGCGGTGCGGGGTGAAGAACGAGGAGATAGAGAAGTGTTTTTGGGATGATGGGTGGGAGGTTAGGTTGCCGGGCGATACTTGGAACAACGTGTACCGAGGGGAAATGACATTCGAGCCGTATGAAGTAAAGTCTGAACTTGGGACAGGTGCTACGGTTGTATTCCCTAGATGCCGTCCTGCCCCGCACAACAATCGCAATCTTTCGGAGCGGTTTTATTCTGAACTGGTGGGAGCGCTTGGCGGAAACGTGGTGTGCTGCGGGGCAGAGGGCGAAGCATACCACATCAAGGGCGGGGTTGACCTTGTGGGCCTGACCGATATACAGGACTTGATAGATATTTGTTCAAACGCAAAGGTAGTAATCGGGAGCCAGTCTGCCCCGCCGAAGATTGCACTGCTTCAGGGGACGAGGACGTTTATGGTCGGCCACGAGAAGGCGCGGCATACGGTCACGGAGAATTGGGCCGGGACAGAAGTCGGATTCTATGAGATAGCCAAGTCAAAGTATACCACGTTAGATTCCGATGATTGCATTGAAAAAATACTGGAGTTTGCCAAGTGAAACATCTCGAAGAAAAGCATATCAAGGATATGCAGGTTGTTTTGAATAGGGCCGATTTATTGAATAGACTCCCTAAAAATGGGGTTGTCGCAGAATTGGGCGTTGATACAGGAAGGTTCTCCGCTCAGATTATGGAGATTGCTTTCCCGAAGCGGCTTTATCTCATCGACCCTTGGGACACCGAAAGATATAACACCTTGAAGATGCTGGCGGTAAAAGAGCGGTTCAAAAAAGAGATAGATGATAAGCGGGTCATAATCATACGCCAAAGGGATGAAGAGGCACTAAGGGATTTCGGGAGAAATACGTTTGATTGGGTTTATATTGACACCTATCACGACTATTGGAATACGCGCACCGAGCTTGAATTATGCCGACTAAAAGTCAAGAAGGGCGGGATTATCGCCGGGCACGATTATACGCAGGGGAATATAGTCAACGGGGCGAAGTATGGGGTCGTGGAAGCTGTCCATCATTTCTGCGTTAAGCAGAATTGGAAGTTTATATTGCTCACGCACGAGGAAGGAAGGCACTTGAGTTTTGCGTTGAAGGAGATCGTATAAATGGGCGAGATAATCCATTCAGAGAAAAGGAACTTTGACGGCAAGTTACGCATCTATCTTACTCTTCGATGTAATATGCGCTGCCAGTACTGCGCCAATAACTATAACAAGCTGGACGCACTAAGTATGATTCATTCTGAGAGAAGTTCTGGTGAATGGGCTAACGCTATAAACAGGATCGGCAGGGACATTATTATCACTGGCGGTGAGCCGACGCTTTACAAGGGGCTTTATGCGCTCATAGCCAAGCTCGATAGCAAGATAGGCGTAACGATCTATTCAAACGGTTCGTTCGATTCCGATACATTCAACGCAAGGATAGGCAGGAAGATCAATCTGCTTCTCTCTTATCATTCGGGCGATTATGACAAGTTCGCGTATGTGGTTGAAGCAGTCAAAAGGAACCACACGGTTCACGTCACCACCCTTAATCCTTTGGCTCAAGAAAAGCTAGAAAAGCGTGGGGTTAAGGTTGAGGTCGTCGGGCATCAGGAAGATAAATACTCCAAGCATTTTAAGGACGAGGAAAACGTCTATTGCTATAAAGAAAACTATCTTATCTCGCCTAATGGGACAAGGTATCCGTGTGTTTCAAAGATGATGAGACAAAAAGACCCTATGGAGAACATTATAGATTCAGAGTTTGATCCGTCGTTCCAGAGGAGGTTCTGCGCTGATTATGGGATTTGCTCGCCGTGTGATTTTCTTGGGACGACGATAATTGAGCGGTGTGAGATAGCCCCTGAAATTGTGCCGGAAAGGACATGTGATGGGGTGAGCGTCATCACCACGGCATACAAGAGCCATCCCTATATCCGGGCATATCTTGATTCTGTCGAAAGCCAGGTGTATTGGGGGGAGAGCGGTAACTACGAGATTTTGCTTGGCATCGACCATTGCCCGGAAGTTCTGGAAGAAGTAAACCGGATTCGGGACAGGTACAAGAATCTACGGGTATTCTATTTTGACAAGAACTACGGCACCTATATCGTCAAAAACAGCTTGGCCTATATTGCCAAGTACAACTATCTGCTTTTCTTTGATTCTGACGACATGATGTTCCCTAACCTAGTGAAGAAGCATTATAGGGTGATGAAAGACTTTGATGTTGTCGGGCAGACAAAGACGATGTTTTCTTGTGATAACAACCTTCTCCCGAAAGACAATGAATGGGTACAGGCACAATGCGGACGAGGATGGGGAGGTAATTGGGGGATATGGAAAGAGAGTTTTATGCGGATGGGCGGGTTTATGCCATGGGTTTGCAAGGCCGATAACGAGTTCACTGACCGGGCAAAGAATAGTCGTCTGAAGATGTATTTTTATCAGGAACCTCTATTCTTTAGGCGGGTCCACGGGAATGCCCTTACTCGGCATCCAGACACTTGTATGGGGTCTCGCCTTCGGAACGAGATGGATAAGATACGGCTTAACCGTAAAGACAAGAAGATTGTCGAGCCAGTAGTCCCTGTATTTGGGGAGTTTACCGAGATTTAGGACACATTTTTGCATTATAGTGAGGAGATAAGTATAAACAGGGGGGGTATAGGATATGAAATATGGCTAAAAAGGACAAGAAACAGACGCAAAAACCTATTCCCGCATCTACCCCTATCAATCCAACCATCGACCATTTGGCAGAGGAAATAGCAGAAAAGAGGACTGCATTTGAGTCGGATCAGACCCCCTATAGGAACATTTGGAAACGGGCGCTAAAAGACTATGAAATGATAGGTAGGGCACCGAAGTTTGATTGGCAATCCTCTGTTGTGGTTCCTGTTGTCTATCGGGACTTTAGGACTATTTACCCTCGTATCAAGGAGATTGTTTGTGGTCCTATCCCACTGGTGAAGTACGTTGGCAATCAGTCCGGAGAACTTGACAAGGCCGTGTCTTATTATCTTAGGAAGTGTTCCGGGTATAAGGCGCTTTCTGATATTTCCTTCGAGGCGTGTTTGTTTGGGTCAGGGTTCGGCAAGCTCATTATGGACTTCCAGTTGGCTAAAGTTATAAGGAAGGTGCCTAAAATAGACCCAGGCAAAGACATCATAAAGCGCGCCGAAAGAATGATCGCCGGGCTTCCAGAGACAGAGGAGTTCGATGAGGTGGAGGATGATGTAGTCACGGCAAACCGCCCTGCCATATATCATATTCCGCTTCTAAACATAAAGGCTAATTGCAACGATGTGTCCGATATTGATGATGCTGACATTATCGAGGACAAGTTCGTGACTCTTGAATATCTTGTTCAGCGCTCCAGAGACCCGAAGGTAAATCCGCTTGGATATAAAAGCGGATGTTTTGACAACGTGGATGTAATTGCCGCGTTCGTTAATCTTGAGAAGTCTGAAACAGGGTTGCCCGAAAGCGAGAACGGGAAAACAATGCCCGATCCGCAGGATATTTTTAGGCAAATACGGGGTGAGGCAACAAATAATGCCGATTCAGTAAAGAATTGGATAATGCTTTTAACTTATCAGGGCGACTTCTATCACGATGGGGTTTTTTATCATAACGGCATAGTGAATATAGCGCAAGTCACAAGCAGAAACAATAAGTCTACTAGGAATATAACACTTAGGGTTATGCCGTGTCAGCGTAGCGATGGACGCAAAAATTATGTGATGATGCGGTATGAATCCATCCCCGGACGATTTTATGGCGCGGGGATAGGCCAACGCCTTGCTTCTCATCAGGATGCGGCGACCAATTTCTTCAGGGCACAGATGAACAGAGAAACGATGTCGCTTCACGCCCCAATGGGGTATAACGCTAATCTTATTGACGAACCGAGACTCTTATTGCTTCGAATGGGAGCGCTTATTCCGTGTAATGGGCCTCCGTCAGAGACCTTACAGCAATTTACGATCCCACCGCCCGATGGAGGCGCATGGGCGTTTCTTGACAAGTTATCTCAAAGTAGCGCAGAGATAAGTGGGTCTAAGAATCTCTCGGAGGTTGAAAAGCCGGGAAGCAATCGCACTTCAAGCGGCATCGGCATGGTTATGGGTGCTGCGGCAAAACAGATTCTAATGACTGCGCGTGATATGGTGGAGGAGTTTATCGCTGGACCGAACGGCATAGGGTATGGATTTCTTACCTTAATCCAAGACAACCTAAAGGGAATTGAAAAGCCCATAAAGTTTACCTATGTAAATAATAAGGGACAGAATGAGATTGTTCAATTAGACCCCGACAAATTGACTGGAGAATATGACGTATATGCTCCGTCTATATTCGAGAGGAATGATAAGCAACAGGACGCTCAAACATTGCTTCAACTTATTCCTGGCATAGCGGGACAAATCGGTGAGGAGAATCTGCTTGAATTGATGCGGACTGTTTGGGAGTACCTTGAACTCCCCAATGGGGATAAGTTATTCGCCCCCAATCAGCAAAGCATCCCCATCGAGATCGTTATGCTTATCCTGAAACAGATGGGGGTCGATCCCGGCCAGTTCGGGGCCATACTGAATCAGATGGCACAAAGCAAGGGAAAAACGCAGGGGCAGGGCGGAGGAGGCGAAACGCCACAGGGACAGCGCACAGCGGCCAAGCCAGCCCCGTCGCAGAATCAGGGAACAGCGAGAGTTCAGATGCCAAATATGGGGGCTAATACTGGAATGAGGAGGGCATAATGGGAGAGGGCGACAAGGAAATATATGAGTGGATTAAGGGAGAATTAAAAAGCAAAGTTCTTCTGAACCAGTTTATTGACGGGAAGGTATGGGGGGCTTTCGAGAATGCTATTCAGAAGAAGATAACGCTTACACTCCAGTCGCTTTCGGCGCCTGACCATCTTGAGTTCAAGTCAGGGATGCTCAGGGCATTTCAAGATATGCTGGATTGGGCCAAGTTAATCAAAAAGGATATTCACCTTCTTTCAGTAAAGAAGAATGAGATGGAGGCGGATGCTAAGTCCGCTAAACAAGGAGGGAACGAATGAGCGAGGAAAGGACACCCGCCGTTCAGGACTCCGAAGTCGAGGGTACACCCGCTCCGGCGGACACCATTGACTCAGGAACACCCGAGAACGCGAACCCTGCCGAACCTCAAGAGGAAGGGCAGCCGGAAACGGCAGAAGCGCCGACCCCTGGCGTTCAGGACACGTCGGACAATAGGTATAAGTCATTACAGTCGCAGTTTACCAAGGTGACGCAGGAGAACGCTCGCCTCAAGCAACTTCTAACCCCTGACGTTGTCGCCGCGATTCAAACGGGGCAACAGCAAAACGCCGATGGGCGGGATATTTTAAGGAAGAAACTGGAAGCAAATCCGCAAATCATCGACGACCCAGTAACAAACATCATGTATCATCAGAACATGACACAGGCTCAAGTCGAGGCCATACTAAATGAGCGGGACGCAAAAATTGCGTTCGCCGAAAAAGCCAAGAAATTGCCTGCGTTTAAGGACGTTGATCTGAGTGATCCTGAGATTGATACCGCGTATAAGCACGCACGGGCCGTATTGATGAATAGCGGAAAGGCAACAGAGAATCCTTTTATCCTCGCAATGGCATTTGCAAGGCCCCAAAAGATCGAGGAAATAATGTCAGGAAGGGAACAGAAGATGAAAGAGGCAGAGCAGCGACAGGTAGCTACGCGACTTGACAAGCCGGGCGTCCCAAAAGCGCCGACCGTCCAGAAGGATGAAGTAGTTTCGATTGATGACTACTTCAGGATTTCTGCCGCGAGGCATTTGCAGAACCCCCCCGTAAAGGTTGGGACGATAAAGTAGGGGCAGAAAGTAGTTTTCAATGACGATTTCAAGCGGCGCGAAGATTTATGCGTCGGAGTATGGTGTCAGTATTCGAGAGAATCTACTGGATGTAATCAGTAATATCTCGCCTACTGAGACGCTTTTTCTTCGCAACTTCAAAAGGGAGTCTACGCCGACTCTGATGTTCGAGTGTCTTAGTGACACTACGACTTCTGATTTCGACGGGACTAACGCCCATGTTGACGGCGAGGAGTACGAGTTTAGTACGCCGGGCGACAGGACGAGGTTTGTAAACTGGTGTCAGTATTTCACCAACACCTATAAGGTGGGTAAGCTCATCAATCGGGCCGATCAGGCCGGACTTGAGAGTGAGCTTGCTTATCAGAAGGGGAAGGCGGGGAAAAAGCACGGCCTGGATATTGAGAGTGCGATTATCTATAGCACCCTCGTTTCTGGCACGGCAAGCGGTACTGCGTCTAAGACTCGCGGTATTGATTCGTGGATTGAGACGCATTCGGCGACGGGCAGTGCCTCTGGAGCCTTTACCGAGACGGCGTTCAATGACCTCTGCGAGGAGATTGTCACGCAGGGCGATGCTGCGCCGAATTGGGTTGTGCTGTCTCCGAAGCTCAAGAGGCAGGCGTCCAGTTTCACTACGCCTAACACCCGCAATATCGACGCGGCTGGCAAGCGTCTGATTGCGGACGTTCGGGTTTACGATGGCGACTTCGGGATTTTTGAGCTTGAGTATTGTATCTGGCTCTCTGCTTCCAATTCGCCTTCGGACAACTACGGGCGGGCGTACTTCATCGACCGTTCAAAGTGGGATCTTCGTGTGTATATGCCCACCACGGACGAGCCGGTGTATCTCCCCGCGGCTGCTGTCGCGGGCGTGTGGGAGACGACCCTCGGCGTCAAGTGTATTGCCGAGGCCGCGAACGGGAAGTACCTTGCCTCTAATTCGTAACAGAGGCTAGGAGATATTGCGAAGGGGGGATGGTAAAACATCCCCCCCAAGCAATATAGAAGGGGGAATATATGCATAAACCGTCAGACAAGGAATTGAAAGCCGTTGCTGATCATTGTCGTCTTTTTGAACGAGATTATTCTGAGGGAAATAAAGGGTTCTCGAAACAGGGCGGAGGACTCGGACAGCATCTTGCGAACATCCCCGCCTATCTATATATCGTCAATCCTCATTTAATAATGAGGGTTAAACATCTTCTTCTTGGCGACCAAAAAAGCGCTCGCAAATGTCTTATGGATTTTCTTAGTGAGAATCCAAAGTTTAGGATTAAACCGACAAGATAATGACTAAAATACGAGTGGTAACGCCCACGTTCAATAGAACGGCTGAACTTGAACGGGCGATAAAAAGCGTGGATGAGCAGACGTTCAAGGACTGGGTTCATGTTATAGTCAACGACGCCTGCCCCAAAACCACAGCCTATCTCAAGCACCTTGCTAAATCTGACCCAAAGTTCGCATCCGGCCAGCGCATTGTGATTACCCTCCCCATAAATACAAATGATTTAGGCGCTACTCCGCTCAATGAGGGATTGAAGGGGATGACGGAAGATTACTGGTGCGTTTTGGCTGATGATAACATTTATCTTCCCGATCATCTCAACCATCTTTATCAAGACTTGGATAGGTTCAAGGACATTTATGACGCCACTTATTCAAATACTATTCTGAAGCATAAGAACATTCCTGAGTTTTATTTGGTTAGAAGTTCAAATGTCCCGGCGTGGAATTATATCGACTTGGGCGAGCCGCTTTATAAGCGTGAGTTATACGAAAAATACGGCCCGTATAAGTACGAAAACTATGCGCGGGCTGCGGAGCTTTTTGGAGAGAGGGCAGGCGATAGGTATTCATACGACTGGCATTTCATGCAGAAATGTATCGAGGGCGGAGCAAAGTTCCAACATCTTGATTATGACCCGTCGTTTATCTTTTTCCTAGACAATAAAAATCTTGACCCTGAACGGTACCATCAAAAGATCATGATAGGCGCATCTCCGGCAGGGAACGGAGGGTGTGCGTGGTATCGTTTGAAATACCCCCTCAATCTAATACATTCAAACAAGGAAGCAGACGTGAAGTATTGGAGTCGTTCTCTTGGTGACTGGGGGACGCAGACCTTTAGTATGATGGCAGATGTTCTTGTTTTTCAAGCCCCCGGCAAAGACGAGATGGCAAAGGAAATAGTAAAGCTCCGCAATCTAGGCAAGATTTGTGTCATAGAAATGGACGACAATATATTCAGGACAGATTGGGATAACTTCAAATACAGGGAGTTTGGATTTACTGATGCAGGGTTCAGCTTTAAGAGCAAGGAAGCATGTGTAAGGAACATTCGCTACTTTATTGACGGGATGGCAAAAGACGGCATCAAATGCCCCCATCTTGAAGCAAGAATACGAGAGATTCAGTCGGGGCCTGAAAGCGATGAATATACCTTTGAGGCATACAAAGACGGCTGGAATGGATTTGACATTACAAGAAACCTAGATAATTTAAGGCAGATACAGAATTGCTTGAGGGCGGCAGATGCGGTTACTTGCACCACGCCAAAGCTCGCCGAAACGCTAAAAATGTTCAATGACAATACGTATGTTCTCCCTAACTGCATTGACTTGAATATCTGGCGCGATGACCTAAAGTTTCAAGGCGACGGGAAAACAAGGATATTTTGGTCTGGAGGTTGCGCCCATTATCTTGACCTTCTTCCTGTTCGGGAGATGCTTCTTGATATATGCGAGGAGTATCCTAATGTCATTCTGTCTATGATGGGTTATGCTCCGGCTGCATTTTTAAAGGGGTTTCCCAAAAATCAGATAGAGACATACCCGTGGTCGGACTTTAATGAACACCCTTACAGGGTGCATCGTGCTAGGCCGGATATTGGGATTATCCCGCTTCGGCAGAGCGACTTCGCGGACTGCAAAAGCCCGATAAAGTTCCTTGAACTTGCGGCGCTTGGCGTGCCATGCGTAGTGTCGGATAGCATTGTCTATACGCCAGTAGTAAAAGATTGCGTAAACGGGCTATTGTTTTCTTCGCCCCAAACATTTAAGGGTGCAGTAGAGCGCCTTATTGTAGACAAGGAAATGCGAGTGCAACTAGGCGCAGCGGCAAGGCAAACCGCCGAACAATACGACGTAAATAAGAGATATGGTGAATGGTTGAATCTATATGAATATCTCTGGCTCCGTCGAAACTTTGGCAATCCCACAAAAAACACGCTTTATCCTTGCCTTCTTGAGAAATGGGAGAAGAAGGCAGGACGCAAAATAAACACGATTAAACAGCTTGAGGCCGTGTGGAATACGCGCGACCAGACGACCGCCCCCTCCGTTGCGGAAGCGCCTCCGCACGGCCTCATAACCTTGTGCTGAGGTAACTATGGCTGAGAGAACAAGATTCAGTGAAATGATCGAAGAAGTCAGAAGCGAGCTTGGTGAGCCGGTAGAGTCATTCTTCACGAACGCCGAGATTGCCCGGTGGTTGAACTACGCCGTCAAGCTATTCGCAAGGAAAACCCGGTGCCTGAAAACCAAGGTAGCTTATGCGTGGCCCGCCAACACTGACAGCGTGTCACTTTCCGCTGTCCTCCCGCTCGTATTCATCCCCAACGGGTCAGACCAACTCAATTCTGGCAGGACGCAGTACGACCCCAAGATCGACAATGCCGAGTACAACGACGGCAGCGCAGGGTATCTTATTCAGAGAATAAGCAAGAGAGAGGTAATCGACGGTGAGCCGAGCCGGTCGGTGGAAAGCCAGAAGGGGCCTCCGTCGTGGCTTTACTATTCCCCTTGGGAGAATGTGCTTGGCCTCCAGCCGACTCCTTCTACTGCTGGAACGCTCACGATGTATTACTCCTACGAGCCAAAGAAAATGGATGTAAACGACGCATTCAATGAACTCCTCGACTCGAATATGGCAAAGTGGTGGGAGGATATTTGCGCCTATGCCATTTATAGGGGCAAACTGAAAGACGTCGATCACTTCGCACCGCAGGAAGCGCAGGAGTCTCTTGGTAGATTTACCACGGCAATCAATATGTGCCGGAACGAACTGGCGATTGAGGACGGCCCGGACGTTATAGATTTTATCGACGACTACTTGGCTCCGTACTAGAGGTATAAATGATCCCGCGTGAACAGCAATACTACAATATCCCGAACTTCTACGGTGGGATAAACAGGGTGGATGCCCCGAACTCTCTCCCCCCGAATATGGCTATCACTCTCACAAACCATACTTTCGGTGATAGCAATATGATGGAGGTCGTGCCGGGATTCTCCGCGTACACTACAATTTCAGAAGATGAGGGCGCTGTAGTGGATGGACTTTTTAGGTACGATGACCTGAATGTCAACCACAATCTTGCCCTGTATCGTGGCAACTTCTATGAGCTAACATCGCCGTCTAATACCCCATCAGAAATAACTCCTTGCACAGAGATAACCTTCGGCGCGGGCGGAAGAGTGGTCTGGTCGATTTACGACGACATTGTGTTCTTCTCTAATTCTCAAGCGTGGTCGGAAGAGAATGATCCTCTTACGGCATACAGATACACTGCGTGGGCGGACGGAAACAAGCTGCGGACCACGGGCATCCCGGTCCCTGTCGAGACGGCTATTGTAACCGCCGTGAGCACCGGCGGAGACTTGCCGAAAGGAACCTACAAGTTCCTATTCACCCTTGACATTACAGATGGTGCGGCGCGTGGGGAGGGTAACCCCAATGCCACTGAAACAGCGGTTGTGGTTAAGAACGACGGGACTGACAAGATAACGATTTCAATAACCGCTCCTGACCCGCTCGACCTCTACACGAACATAAACGTCTATGTGACGGATTGCGACGGGAATGTTTTTTATTGGCTTGATAGCAAGGCGCTTTCAAGAGATGCGGATGACTCTGGGGATACGGGGTCGACGGGCACCTACACCTTCGAGCTTTCAGCGTATAGCGATATAGTTCCCGGCGTAGCCAATAAGATTGAGTATGATAACTACCGCCCGCCCGCGGGATCGTGCAACGCGATAATGAATAATCATATGTTCATTGGCGGCGTGGCGAACCATAAGACGTATCTCTATATCAGCAAGATAAACAAATACGAGCAGTTCCCCGGCAATGTCGGCACAGGCGACCCGGTGAGTTCTGCGTATGTCCTTAATATGGAGGATAGGATAATCGCGCTCAAGGTCGCAAGGAACGGCGCGCTTCTTGTCCTGTGCCAGTCAAGCATACAGGCGGTAAGCGGGTATGGAGTAGACAGTTTTAGCCGGATATTTCTTTCGAGGACAGCCGGGATAAGCGGCGCGGGAAGCGCGGCCACTTCTTCCAACGGGTATGTGTTCTGGCGCGGTCACGACGATTTCTATGTCAGTGACGGTGCGAGCGTTTCAGGCATAGGCAAATATGTGTGGCCTATAGTGAAGAATATGGCCGACTCGGACTGCAACAATGCGTGCGGATACTTCTGGAAGTCCAGGTATTTCTATAGCTATCCAGTCGGGACAGAAGCCCATACGCTAGAGCTTGATACCCGGTATCCGATAAAAGACGCAGAAGGGAATGTGCTCTATCCGGGCGCGTGGCTCGGCCCCCATTCATTCGGCGTAAGCTGCTTTGCCAAGAGCAGGCGCGAGGGCGAGGAAGTGGCGTTTATCGGGGATTCCAGCACGGGGATTATACACAAGCTGAATCTGGGCAACGACTTCAACGGGACGACAATAGAAAGCACGCTGCTTTCAGGATACATCTATTTCGATGCTCCGCTTATCACCAAAAGGTTTATCAGTATTGGGATAGATGCGTTCCCGACCTCCGCCACCCCGACGTGCAGTATGATTTTCGATTACAACAAGCGCGAGGAAGTGTTCAGGATAAGAACGTCTAGGGCGGGGAC
>Ga0172380_10006961_pt1 | contig 12923 bp, 33 predicted proteins | sample Leawe162metaG_FD_119747 | JGI IMG/M metagenome (GOLD analysis project Ga0172380, IMG submission 119747) | Leachate microbial communities from a municipal landfill in Southern Ontario, Canada - Leachate well 162 metaG | ecosystem: Engineered > Solid waste > Landfill > Unclassified | place...
AGCGTCGAGGACCAGAAGCGCGCCGACCTCCGCATCCCGGCACTCCTGGAGACGCCAGCCGCCGTGCGCTTCCTGTCAATGGAGCCGCTACTGGGCCCGGTCGACATCACGCCGTGGCTCCGCCAGGGCGAACCACAGACGGCGCTCGACTGGGTGGTCGTCGGTGGCGAGTCTGGACCGCATGCCCGGCCAATGGAAGCTGCCTGGGTTCGCTCACTCCGCGACCAGTGCTGGGTGAGCGGCGAGGCGTTCTTCTTCAAGCAGTGGGGCGGAAGGACCCCGAAGGCAAACGGCCGTGAACTCGACGGCCGGACGTGGGACGAGTTCCCGGCGGTGACCCCGTGACCCCCGCCGTCACCACCCTCCTCGCGGTCGCCACTCTCATCCTCGGTGTCGGCGTGTACGTCGCCCTCGTGGTGGCCGGCGCTGTCTCGGGTGTCGTCGGAGTGCTGACGTGACCCGCGCGACCGTCCTCGTGGAGCAGACCGCTCTCCAGTGGCGTGCACGTCCCGAGCCGATGACCGCAGCGGAGTGGCTGACCCGACGAGCCGACGACTACCGGGCGACCGCCGAGTACGTCAGGAAGCGCGGCGACACCGACGACGGCCTGTACCTGGCGGCGCTCGCCGACGACCTCCGTGAGTGCGCGGCGGCGCTCCTAGCCGACGTCACCTGACCTCGGCTCGTAACCATATCCACGGAAGGCGCATCACATGACCGATGAACCGTTGATCCGGCCCTTCGCGGACTTCCTCCGCGAGCACGGCAAGGGCCGCACGCACGACGAGCTGGGCGAGGCGTTGCACACGCTGATCGCCCGGGTGAAGGACACCGGCAAGACCGGGTCGGTCTCCCTGACCGTCCAAGTGAAGCCGATGAAGCAGGACGACCGCATGGTCATCGTCAGCGACAAGATCGCGATCAGCCTGCCCGAGCACGACCGTCCGTCGGCCGCATGGTTCATCGGCACCGACGGCAACCTCCAGCGCGACGACCCGCAGCAGTTGGTCTTCGAGTCGCTGCGCGAGGTTCCCCCGCCGCCCGGTGTCGATCCGGAGACCGGCGAGATCAGCGACTCAGCCGTCGGCTGATCCGTTCCCCCGCAACGACACGCACCCCTCTACCGAAGGACTTTCCATGACTGATGACCTGATCGCCGAAGCCGTGGTCGACCGCGTCGAGAACGACGTCGTAGCGGACCTCGCATCCCGGGCGACCGCGCCGCATCCCCTCGATGGCCGCGGGATCTACCTGTACGGCGGCGTGATCACCGACCTCGCTGACCGCAAGCGCGAGCTGGACGCCCTGCCGCCCCTGCGTAAGTGCGGCGGCTACCGGTTCGGCGACCCCGACGACTTCCTCGAATACCTCGACAAGCACCACACCGAGCAGACCGAGCTGTGGGGCGATGACAAGGCAGGCACCATCCGCGCCGTCATCGATGCCCATGCCACCGTCATCCCCGGCCACGAGGGGCACACCGCGGTCCTGGCCCTGCCGTACACGCGCGACTGGCGGGAGTGGATCGAGCGCGACGGCAAGACGTGTGGACAGGTCGAGTTCGCCGAGTTCATCGAGGACCACCTACCGAACTTCGTCGACCCCAGCGGCGCGGACATGCTCGAACTGGCGCAGTCGTTCCAGGCGACGAGCAAGGGCGACTTCGCGTCGAGCCAGCGGCTGAAGTCGGGAGAAACCGAGCTCCTCTACACGGAGACCATCGCGGCCACGGCCGGCAAGAAGGGATCGCTCGCGATCCCGGACACGTTCGCGATCGGCATTCAGGTGCACGAGCGCGGACCCGCATACCGGGTCGAGGCTCGGTTCCGATACCGCATCAACGGCGGCTCCCTGGTCCTCGGATACCGGCTCAACCGTATCGACGACGTCCGGCGCGCCGCGTTCGACGAGGTTGTCGAGCGCATCGAGGCGACTGGCCGCCTCGTCTGGCACACGCCGTAACCCCCCTACACCCGGCCGCCGTTTCGCGTCCTCGTCGCGGCGGCCGGGGTCACACCACACGAGGACACGACGAAAGGACGAGGACATGAGCGTGAGTCGGTCGATTGGCGTGTTCGACATCCAGCGGCGGTTCGGCGAGACGGTGGCCGTGTTCCACCTCAGCGCCGACGAGTGCGAGGCACTGGCCTCCTGGATTCCTCCCGAGGACGGCGCGCGGCAGGACTACGTGGACGCCGCCAAGGCCATTCGCGACGAGGAGGAAGGACGATGACGACCCCTACCCGGCCGCGCAGCCTGGACGAGCTGAAGCGCATGGTCGAGGCGCGCAAGGCCGAGAAGGCGACCGCGACCAGCAACCTGCTCGTCACGGCGACCCTCATCGCGGACTATGCGAAGGTCGGCGCCGCCGTGTACCCGTCCATGTGGCGGGACTACGAGCAGCGGTCGGACGCCTACGGGGACGCTGCTGAAGCGTTGATGGCGGCATACAACGCTGTCGACGCGGAGTGTGACCGTCTCGCGGCCGAACGTAACCGGATCGCCAGCGTGGACGGTGCGGCATGAGTCGCGAGGTGCAGGTCAACTGGCGCTGCGACTGGTGCGGCTCGTGCGTATCCATGGGCGAGGACCGCAGCGTTCAGCCTCAGGGGTGGGCGCGCATCGCGATAGGCAACCGTCCGACAGCGAACCTCAGCGACAACGACTACATCACGCACGACTGGCAGGTCTGCGGCGCGTGCCTGGGAGACGTTGTAACCACGGCGAATCAGAGTGGATGGCGACCCGATCCGGTCGAGGTGGTCACCCCATGATCCCCCTCAACGGCTTGTTCTTCCTGGCCGTCGCTGCCACCGCGGTCGTGATCGTCGGCTTGGTCGCTGCGGTCGTCGCCATGGACCGGGACCGGATGCGGGCGTACCGGGTGGCGCACAAGGCAACGCGACGGGCGGACGGACTCGCCGGCCAGTACAAGGCGCTGCGAACCGAACACGAAGAGCTGCTGACGACACCGGTCGCACTGTGGCCGGCGTCGGTCACTGCCCACGACTGTTACCCCGTCGGCATGTTGGCGCCCGAGCAACAGGTCGCGTGGGTCGCTGACGGTGGCACCCCGTGATCGCCTTCCTGGTCGTCCTCGTCGCCGGGTTCGTCGCCGTCCTCGTCGTGTTGCCGCGACTGCCGCAGATCCGCGCGTGGAAGGCACGACGCATCGCCGAACGTGACGCTGCGGACAAGGCCGTCCGCATCCACCAGTCCCGCAATGTTGAAGGAGGCCGACGTGCCTGAGCCCATGACCGTGAGTGAGTTGAGGACAGCGCGAGCAGACTGCAAGCGACCGACAGCACCAGGCGCCAACCTCGGGGGCGCCAACCTCTGGGGCGCCAACCTCTGGGGCGCCGACCTCAGGGGCGCCGACCTCAGGGGCGCCGACCTCGGGGGCGCCGACCTCTGGGGCGCCGACCTCAGGGGCGCCGACCTCAGGGGCGCCGACCTCAGGGGCGCCAACCTCAGGGGCGCCGACCTCAGGGGCGCCAACCTCAGGGGCGCCAACCTCAGGGGCGCCGACCTCAGGGGCGCCGACCTCTGGGGCGCCGACCTCTGGGGCGCCGGAATCGTCAGCCTGGGCGAGACCCCAAGCGGCTGGACCTGCCTCTACCCCACACCCGACGGCTGGCATATGCAGGTCGGATGCTGGCGTGGCTCCCCCGACGACCTCCGCGCTCTCGCCAACAACCTCAACCGCGAGTGGCCGTCCGGATGTGACCGTGCTGAGCGGGGGCGTCGCGCGAAGTACCTGCTCGCGGCCCTCGTCCACGTCGACCTGATCACGGAAGAGCTGGCGGATCTGGTGCCGGCGCTCGCTGCGAAGTGGGGAACGACGAACGGAGCCACCGATGCCTGAGTCGTTCGACCGCCTCATCGACGCCACGACGACAGGTCCGTGCCCTGGTCCCGGCGGTGGAGCACACGACCGAAACCACATCAACTCGGACGGCGACCCTTGCTGCTCAAAGTGCGGCGACAACGCCACAACGACAGGAGCCACCGCATGAGCGCCCCATGCCAGCCGTGCCGATCCGGACGCTGCGAGGACTGCCGGCGGCTCGGATTGGGCTGCGACTGCTGCGGACCACTGACACGCGACGACGAGAAGGAGAACACCGATGCCTGAGTCCTTGCAGCAGAAGGTCGACCGCATGACGGCGGGCATGGAGGTCACGGTGACGTTCGGGGGTGAATGGCCCGGCACGTGCATCGGCCCGCTGACACTCGGCGGCAATGACCTCGAGTTGTGGTTGAAGGTCACCGGTAACACCGTCCGGCACGGTGATGGCCGCGTGGACAACAGCGTCACCGCCATCGACATGCCGGACCCGGAGTGCCCGTACGAGATGGGGGCGCGAGTGCTGGTCGACGGTGGCGGAACACCCGCAGGTTTCCAGGCGACCGTCACGGGCCGCATGGGGTGGTGCGACGACCACGAAGCGTGGGAGGTCGAGGTCCGGTTCGGGAGCGTGCTGGACAAGTACGTCCCCGACCGCTTGACCCTCGTCCCGCCGGAGCCCGCACCGTTCCAGCCGGGCGACAAGGTGCGCTATGCGCGTGGCATGACGGGGCACCAACGGTCGTTCCTGGATGCCCGTCGCGAAGTAGTCGAGTGTCGGCCGAACGAAGCCGGCGGGGGTGGGTGGCGCGTTGACTACACCTACGTGGACGAGGCCCTAGACCGAACGATGTCGTGGGCGGCCGGCGCGTCAGGTTGGGACTTGGCGGACACTCTCGAGCGCGTGCCGGAGCCTGCCGAGCCGGACTGCCCGGCGATCCTGGTGACGGGCGTGGACGGGATATCCAATGCGCTCACCCGTGATGTCCTTGGCCGGTACGCCGCGCTGCCGCTCAGCGACTGGCTGACGAGTAGCCACGTCGCCACCGTCCAGGCTCTGCGTCCCGCCGAGTACCTGCGGGGTGGTCGGTGATGGCTCACCCGAACTGCACTGAGGGGCACGTCTGCCAGCGACCGTCCGGTCGTGAGTGCCACGAGCCCGGCTGCCACGATCCCGCGGGGACGCTATGGGGACCGCTCTGGTGCCCTGAGCACGACCGTGAGCGACTGGATCGGATTACCGCGTCGCTCGACAAGATCGCAGCGGACCTGCGGGGTGGGGCGTGAGCGGCAATCCGTGGGGCACGCCATGGTCAGCGGAGGAGCCGGGGCTGTGCGGATGTGTCCGCTGCGTAGATGAGCGCGCCGCCGAGAAGCGTGCGGCTGGAGCGTCATTCGCTGAAACGCTCGGTTCGCTCGGCCGGTTCATCATCTGTGAGACGTGCGGAAACAAGCGATGCCCGCACGCAACGTTCCACGGCAACGACTGCACCGGCAGCAACGAAGTCGGGCAGCCCGGTTCGCGCTACGGCGGTCTCACATGATCCTCGACGCCCTGGTGTCCGCCGCCCTCGACCCGGCGCCCATCCCCGAACCCACCGTCGCCGCTGCCGGAGTCGTGCCGGGGGAGCGGGAACCACGACCGTCACGCGCGCAGGTCGCGCGCACGACCGCAGCGATCCCACCGGCCGGATGGGTCGACTTCGCCGCGTGTGTGGAGGACCGCGAGTCGCATGGCATCCCGACCGTCGTCAACGGCAGCGGGCACGCGGGCTTGTTTCAGTTCTCCCGCAATTGGGCGCACGGACTTCCGTACGTCGTGCAGCGCGCATTGGTGGCTGCTGGGATGCCCGTGAAGGAAGCCCGCGCGATCCGGAAGACGCTGGCAGCTAAGCCGATCCACCGTTGGCCCGCGATCTACCAGCGCATCGGGTTCGCGCAGGTCATCCGCGAGGGTGGACGGGCAGCGGCGTTTCGGCACTGGGGACTCAACGGGTCGAGATGCAACGGGCTGGCGGGATGACCCGCATCGACGAGCATGTCCGCGTCCTGCCCCACGAGACCGTGTGCCGGGTCTGCGATAGGCACCATCCCGCCGGTACCCCCGTGATCGTGGACTACCTCGGGTGGAAATGCGTGGGCGACTGCGGCTGGGACGCACCGACTTTGGAGGACGAGTGAGCACCCTGACCGGCATCTACCCGAACATGAGCGAGCAGGACTACCACGCGCGTCCCGAGCTGTCGTCGACTGGCGCGCGGTCCCTGCTGCGAGTCGCCGCGAAGTTCGACTATGACCGCACGCATTCGGTGCATAAGGACGTGTTCGACCTCGGCAGCGCTGTCCACACGAAGGTACTCGGCAAGGGCTGGAAGGTCGACGTGCACGACTTCGACAACTGGACGACGAAGGCCGCGAAGGAAGCGAAGGCCGCGTCACGTGCTTGCGGTCGAATCCCGATGCTGGCGAAGGACTACGCGGTCGTCGAGGCGATGGCTGAGTCCGTCCTCAACGACCCGCGTGCCCGTCGTATCTTCGAGGCTGGCGGTCAGGTTGAGGCGTCCATGTTCGCGGCCGACCCGGAGACCGGTGTGCCGATGCGTGCCCGTCCGGACCTCATGGCACCCGGGCGCATGGTCGATTTGAAGACGGCGAACGACGCATCGGACGACGGGTTCGCACGGTCCGCCGCTGAGTTCGGCTACCAGGCGCAGGAGTGGTGGTACCGGCGTGTCCGTCAGATTGTTACGGGTGAGCCGGACGCGGACTTCCTGTTCGTCGTTGTCGAGAAGTCGCCGCCGTACCTGGTGAACGTGATCGAGCTGGACGGCTTGTTCGCGGAGATCGGCCGGTCACAGGTTGACCGTGCGCTGCGGCTGTACGCGGAGTGCTCGGCGTCTGGTGTCTGGCCGGGGTATGGCAGGTCGGACGGTCAACCAAACCTCGTCGGACCGCCGGCGTGGTTGGTCTACAGCGAAGGGATGGAGTTCTGATGAGTGCGTTCCGCGACTACTGGGGCCGTGACGGAAGCGGCTGGCCGAACCCCGACCCGAACGGGCGTGACCTGTACGAGGTTGGTCGCATCGACAACTGGGGCGGCTGCAAGCCCTGGCGCGTGTTCGTTGGTTGGGAGCGCGACCGAGTCAATCCCAACCTCGGGCACGGTAAGGCTGTCCGCACGCTTACCTTCGCTGGCGCTTGCCGAGTGGCCGAGCGAGCCCGTCGTGACCCGGCGAACGCCGAGACCATCGCGCGGGAAGGTCGGCCAGGCCTGCGCGTCGGGACCGTGCCCGCTGGTGGTTCGTTCACCGTCGACATGAGCGTTGATCCGCCCGCGCTCGGGGAGGTGACCGCGTGATGGACATGACCGCCAGCATCGAACCCCGAAGCGATCAGATCAACGCCGAAGACCTGCTGACGGGTCCGCGCACCGTGACGGTCGAGCGCGTGTCTGCCGGCGCCGCTGAGCAACCGTTCGATTTCCACCTGGTCGAGACACCGGGCCGCGCGTACAGGCCGAGCAAGACGATGCGCCGGGTCATCGTGACGGCGTGGGGCAGTGACACGGCGGCCTACATCGGTCGCCGGCTCACCCTGTACCGCGAGCCGACGATCAAGTTCGGGAAGGACGAGGTCGGCGGCATCCGCATCAGCCACCTGTCCGACATCACCGCGCCGATCAAGCTCGCCCTTACCGTCACTCGGGGCAAGCGCGAACAGATCATCGTCCAACCGCTCGCCGATGCGCCGCAACGGGTTCCGGGGTGCACGGACGAGCAGCGGGCCCTCTTGTCGGTGCTGCTCGACAAGCCCGGCATGACGGCTGCGGACAAGATCGCCCTCGTGTCGGAGCGTGTCGGTCGGCCGGTGAAGTCCGCGCGCGACCTGAACCGTGACGAGGCCGCCGCGCTGATCGACGCACTGGACGCCGAGATCGTCCCCGACCCCACGGACGGTGCGTGATGGCTACTCCACTGCGAGCCGGTCAGTCGTGGTTGTCGCCCGGCGCCATCTGGACGGCTGACGTCACACGTGTTGCTCGGGACGGATCGTGGGCTGACCTCGTGATTGGGCATTGGGGGGACGGTGGGCCGACTGTCTGGAGCAAGCGCCAACCGCTCGGTGAGGACGGCTTGCCGCCGTGGTTCGCCAAGCACCGCGTAACCCTGTGGACACCCGACGCGGCCGTGGACGGTGCGTCGTGACGTCGAAGCGCGAGTGGCAGCGTCGAGCGCTGGCCGCCGAATGGGAAGCGGCGGTGCAGACGAGGCTGGCCGAGAAGCGGGCCGAGTACCACCGGGCCGCACTCGACGCGATGATCTGTCTCGCCGAGAGGACCGCCGAGCGTGACCGTGCCCGTGCGACCGCCGCGCGGCTGGAGGGGGAGTTGGACGCGCTCGGCCGGGTTGTCCGGTTGGCTCAGTACCTGGTTGCAGAGGAAGACGAGACCTTCCACCTGCCAGAGATGCGCGCCCTGTGCATCGGCCTTCAAGACCTCGCCGACAAGGGGCTACTTCCAAGGCCCCATCCACCCGGTGACCCGACCCCCTGGCCCCACCCGGACGCGGAGGTGACGACGTGAGCGCACACGACGAGCGGGTCTCCGAGGCAAAGTTCATCTACACGTGGGCAATGGAACTCGCCATCGACAGCAAGGAGTCCGGCCCAACTCTGGACGACCTGCTCGACCTCATCGCCCGTGTCCGAGCTGACGAGCGTGAACGGGCGGCGGGACGGGTCACGCGGCTCTACGTCGAGGGCATGGCAGTCAACCCGCCGATCCGACCGAGCCACATGGACATCCTCGCCGCGATCAGGGAGGGCGGGGCATGAGCGGGGTCGCTGAGGTCGTCGGCTGGACGGTCATCGCGATCGTCGGCCTCCTGGCGCTGTTCGCCGGCATGGTCGCGTGGGCGAAGGTGGTCGAGCGGTTCGCCGACCGGCATGCGTGGCCGTCGTCCGTGTACGCCGTGATGGCCGTGTCTCCGCTGATCATCGCTGTCGCCCTGACCATCGCCTTCGCCATGGTCGCCGCCCCCGTGGACCCGTCGTGACACCGGCCCTGTCCGCCGTCGTGTCCGTCACGGAGGCAGCGGACATGCTCGACGTCAGCCGCGCCTACACGGTCCAGCTGGCTGTCACGGGCAAGATCCGGGCGCGCAAGTCGGGCGGCATCTGGCTCATCCTCCGCGAAGACGTCGACCAGTGGGACGCCCAGCACACCCGGGCAGCATCCGCGAGCCCGAGACGCCGCCGCGAATGGATCGAGGACTTCGAGGACACGCGCAACGACCACCACGGCAGCATCGTCAACGCCGCCCGACGGTTGAACGTGAAGCCGGCAACCCTCGCTGCCGCCCTGTACCGGGCACGCGCTGCCGGCTGGACCGGGAGCTTCCACGACGACACGAAGAGGGCGACATGACGCCGCAGCGGATTCAACGGAAGCGCACCGCCGGGTGGCGCATGCCCGAAGGCGCGATCTACGTCGGCCGGCCCACGGTCTACGGCAACCCGATCCCGGTCGACGGGGACTGGATCACGTGGATGGCGGTGGCGATCGGCCACAAGGGCGACCCCGCTGGCCGTCGACAGGCGGCCGTCGACCTACACCGAGCGTGGATCACACGATCGCCGATCGACCTCGACCCCGCGAGCCCGACCAGCGCACAGGTTCGAATGTCCGACGGGACGACGCGGACGGTCACCGGCATGGTGCAGATGCAGGCCCTCGGCTTCGCTCACCTCGTCGGCACCACTCCCACGATGCCCGAGCGACCCGACCTTGCACCGCTCGCGGGCCGTGACCTCGTGTGCTGGTGCCCGCTCGAGGACGCCGCCGGGAATCGGGCCCCCTGTCACGCCGACGTCCTCCTCGAACTCGCCAACCCGGACGTCGCATGACCACCACCATCCACCCGTCGGGGCGTCAAAGCGGTTCCGTTCACGCCGCGAAGGCCGTCCACGACCGGCGCCCTTCGTTCGCTGATGAGGCGGACCTGCGCCCCGACGGGGGGACACGAGATGGCACTTGATCTCGCGAGTTGGGAGACGGCTCGACTCCTTGAACTTCTAGAGAGTGTCCAACGGATCGCGGCCGCGCTGGAGCGGATGAGCCCACCACCCGACGTGGATCGGGAGGGCAAATGACGAACCTGCCGACGCGCGTGGGTGAGCGCTACCTGTGCTTCGAGGTGGAGCGGGCTGACCGTGGCTGGGGCGGTGCGTACGGGCAGTCGCGCCTAGCGATGGTGTGGCGGTGCGTCGACTGCGGCACCCGGTTCATTGGCGATAGCTCGTGGACGTTGCGGAAGCTAACGGAGCACCACGAGTGCGGTCATGCCCCGTGCGCGTACTGCGGCCGTCTGCTGCTGCGACGGAAGGACGGGACGCCGCGTCAGCACGCCGCTAACCGATGCCCGGGCAAGAACGCCGGCTACAGGATCGAGCGCGAGTTCGCCAGGCACATCAGCAAGAGGGAGTACGCGTGAATCCGCCTCCGACGCGCTGTCCGCGTCACGAAGAGGATCCTGCAACCGGACCGTGCATGGCGTGCCGAGACGCCCGCGAATGGCACGAGGAATGGCAGCGTCGCCAGGTAGAGGCCGACCGGGAAGCCTCGTCCGCTGAGGCACACCGACGCGCCGAAACTGAACGCGCCGAAGCCCATCGCTGCCCCCTGTGTCAAGGCAGGGGCTACGTCGGGCCGCGCGTCTGCCACCACCGACCCGACCAAGACGCCATCAACGCGCGCGGACTGGAGCTCGTCCGTGCGGAACTCGTCGGGGCGAGACGCAATGCAGTGCAAGGGGAAGAGGAGTAGATGGCCTGGATCTACCTAGACGACCAGATGCCCGACCACCCGAAGGTCGCCGGCATCTCGGACGCCGCGTTCCGCCTCCACGTCTCCGGCATCTGCTACAGCGGCCGGCAGCTGACCGACGGTCTTATCGAAGCCGACGAGGTGCCCAGGCTCGTCCGGAAGTTCAAGCGGGCCGCACCGAGCGAACTGGTCGACGCGGGCCTGTGGCTGCCCGTCGGGGTGGCCGGGTCGACTGACCTCTACGAGATCCACGACTACCTCGACTGGAACCCCAGCCGGGAGAAGGTGCTTGCTCGCCGGCAGAAGGCCAAGGACAGGAAGGACGCGTGGAATGCAGCGCACGGACGTGGGTAGGAACAGCGCGGAGAACGCGTCACGGAACGCGTTCCGAACAGCGCGGAGAACAGGCGCCCCTCCCATCCCCTTCCCACTAGGTACTAACTCTTGCTTGACAGTGACCACTAATCGCGAGGTCGGAGAGCGATGAATCATCCGATGCCGGTCTGGTGCCGGAACCCCGACGAGCTCGCAGACGCCGTCGCCCAACGACTGCCCACTGAACACCGGGCCGCAATCCTGGCACACCCACGTTGGCCGTCCGCGATCGTCGAAGCGTGGGCCGCCGGGTGGCGGGACGCGGAATGGCTCACGACATACGCCGTCGCGGGGTCAGCGCTACCCGAGGTCAACGACCCGCCGTCGTGGATCGTGTACCAGCTGCTGGCCGCGAGTGACATCCCGTTCCCCGAGTGGCGAGAGATCCCCGACGGCGACGTCGCAACCGAGGAGACCCCGTGACCGCCCTCTGCGTCCTTTGCTCGCGTCGTGACCGGCATCGGGAAGCCGACGCCGGGGTCGTGTGCGCGCCGTGCAAGGTGCACATCGATGACACGCTCCAGGCGATCGTCCGGCTCGCGGGTGAGGCCGGCGCATGGGTCGAGATCGGCCAGGGCGGCGGCAACACGGTCCACTCGGCACCGGGATCTCGGCCGCCTTTGAACGTCGAAGCACTGGACCCCGAGCGAGCCGACGCCCCCGTGTTCCGCGGCCAACCCGAGCCCCCGTCGGTGACCGTGCTGCTGGGCCTGTGGGAGCGCATGATTCGCGAGGAACGCGGCTTCAGTGAGCCCGCAGAGCCCGCGCACCTGACGACCATCGTGCACTTCCTACGCGGACAGCTCGACTGGATGTGCGAAACTCCGACGTTCCCGATCGAGGACTTCGCCGACGAGGTCAACGACGCTGCACGGCCCATGTGGCGCTGGGACACGCAAGCGGACGAACGCGAGCCCGCCAGCGTCGTGCACTGCCCCACGCTGATCGACGACGAGACCACGTGCGGCAAGCGTCTCCTGGTCCGGCGATGGACGAGCACCGACGTCAAGAGGACCCCTGACCCGATCCGCTGCCGGCGCTGTGGGGTCGAGCGCACGCCGCAGCAGTTGATCCACGCCGTTGGGATCGATGACGCCTACGTGCCGGCCAGCATCGCCGCCGAGCACTTCGGTGTGCCCGCAAGCACCATTCGGGAGTGGGCCGGCCAAGGTCACGTCCAGCGCCATGGTGGCCGCTACCGCTATGGCGACGTCCGCATCCGGGTTGAGCAGCGCCGGACACGCCGAGCCGTCGGCTGATGGACGATTCCCCCTAGCCGCGCTAACCTGTGGTCAAATCGAACTAGTGCGCCCTGGCCCATTGTGGCTGGGGCGTTCATGCGTCCGGGGGTGACATGACCCGGACCGTCGACCAGATCGACGCCGACATCGACCACGCACACGACACGCCCGTCGACGAACGCGGCGATGTGTGGGCGGCATGGGTCGACGGGCTGACGGCGGAACGGGTACGAGCCACAGCGGGTAGCTGATGGCCTGGTCAGGACGACGGGCGGCCAAGATCCGGGTCCAAGTGTTCTCCATCTACGGCGACACCTGCTGCCTCTGCGGCAACCCCGGAGCGGACACCGTCGAACACCTCCTGCCACGCCACCACGGCGGCACCGACGACCTCTGGAACCTCCGCCCCAGCCACGGACGCAAACGCCCAGCACTCGGCTGCCCGGGCAACTACGGCTGACCCTGCCCCATCTGCCACCCCGAGCGAGCGACGCAGCGAGCGGTCACAGCCCCAGGCTGGTGAGGTGCGATGAAATGTCCGTTTTGACCCAATGTGCAGGTTATCCACAGCCTAAATGTCCGTTTTGACCGATATGGGGGGTGGGGGGTGCCCTCGAAGGGCGCCTAGGTCGGACAC
>Ga0172380_10006962_pt1 | contig 12922 bp, 13 predicted proteins | sample Leawe162metaG_FD_119747 | JGI IMG/M metagenome (GOLD analysis project Ga0172380, IMG submission 119747) | Leachate microbial communities from a municipal landfill in Southern Ontario, Canada - Leachate well 162 metaG | ecosystem: Engineered > Solid waste > Landfill > Unclassified | place...
AACAGCTGGTAATTAGCACGTTCGGCGGCGCCGGAGGCTTCCCAGCGTTATATAAATGATTGAATGACGTCGGAAGGTTGCATGAACCGGACAATACAACAAACTTGCTATTATGTCGAGAAGCTCACGTATCGTATTTATAGGTTCCAGTCTTCTATTTACCTTCAGAAAATGAGACAAGATCATGCACTCAGTCCATTTAGAACGGAATGCTGCAACATACCGATATAATAGCTTTTTGTTTGCTAAATTGAGTTGACATTCAAACTAAAGCTGGTCAAACTACCATTGAAATCCAATTGAAAGTAGATCGTCAAAGAAGGGGGAGAAATATGGTGGAACGAAAAATAGTGGCGATCGGTAAATCGGTTTTCTGGACTGTTCTTCCCTGTGCTCTTGCCGGGGGAATTGTCGGTGCGATTTTCTTAACTGCATTTTGGTACTGTTTGATAGGAATCGCTATCTTGGCATTTTTGTACTGTTGTCTTGACCGTATCCCTGTTCGACTGTTTGCCGGAACAATGAAAGGGCTGTCGCTTTGGCCACTTCTGAAATACGGATATACAAGCACGGATAAAAGATCAAGTAACTACAATAGTGATGAGGAGTGGCGATACTGGTTTCTTTATAACAGCGACCATCACAAGCGCTGACTATATTCCAAGGCTCCTTTCAATTTCAATATTTCGTCTCGATCGAGGGAAATGCAACCTTGATATTCGGCTAGCAGATCATACGGTGAGGTTACATAAAAATAGATGTTCGCTCCATCCGTCTTTTCCAAATGTGTTAAGACCTCACACGGCAAACAAAACTGATACCCCTCCAATGTCAAGGTTGCTCCAAAATCAGCAAGAGCAAGCTCAATTTCAGAATTCCCTGCTTTTTCACGATTTCTAAAATCTTCGCTTACAAGAGCGATAATACCGTCATTGACCAGTAATATATTCTTTCCCATCATTGCCTATTTCCCTCTCCTGAGCGGTGCAGGCCCAGGGCCTTTTGGTAGATTCGATGTCTTGCTCTGTTGCTGAAGAATTTTCCCAGTTCTCTGCGTTTGCTGTTGTACCCGATTTTCCATAACTCTAGTCGATTCACGAACCGTAACCTCTTCAGCTTTTATTGCTGCTGCTTCTTTTGCCTCTCTATTCTTGATCAAGGAACGATTTGGAGCAGTTACAGTGGTAACGTCTCCGACAAGGCCCGCAGTTTCATGCAGCGCCCCTTGACCAACGGCAATCGTAGTAGCTGCCGTACCAGCATCAATTGAACGGCCATCCTTGAACTCCTGTGACGCCGCACTACCTGCCAGGTTCTGTTTGGATTCAACCCTCGTCCCAACCACCTGCGAACTCGAATAATCCGCCTTTACCCCGCCATCAGCTCGAACGCTCCCGGTAACCCCACCTCCAGACCTAGTACTGACAACCGCCGCCCCTTGCTGTGACGACTGAACAAACTGGTCCTCGGTGATTTCGGAACGTTGTCCGGCAACAAGATTCCCGCTTTTGTCCATCTTCCCCTGCACCTGTGAGTAATGCAGATTGCCATCCTTGTCCTTGGCGTACATGAGGATATTTCCGTCAAGCCCGTTGGAGAACGAACCTCCCACCACCTCCATCTTGCCGGTCTTCTCGTTTTTGGCGTAGTACCAGTCGCCATTGACCATCATCTGCTTCCCGCCTGCCTGGATCATATAGCTGCCTGATTTCCTGGAAACATTCAGTGACTGGTTCTCGTAGCCGGTCTTGATGAAATCCCCAACCGACTTACGCAGCCCCTTGTCTGTGGTCGACACATTCCGATCCAAACGCTCGATATCAGTCCCGGTTTTACTCTGACCGAGATCAAACTTCTGCACCCGGCCACCCTGGTCAACGGCAAACGACGCGAGGTTGCCGTTCCGGTCGTAATCGGCCTTGTAATCGAAGGCCTGTCCGGACAGTTTGGCGACATGTGCGGCAGCGCTTTGAAATCCGGCAGCACGGAGTTGCTTCTGCAGTTCGAGTGCCTGCCCCTTGTCACCTTTGGCAACGGTACCGGAATCAGACGAATTGACGATCCCGCCATCCATGCCGACATTGACAGCACTCTTGCCATCGGCTGTCGTGAAATTGATGTTCTGCCCCTCCATCGCTTTCTGCATCTCGGCAAAGCCCCGCTCGGTCAGGTGACCGTTCTGGTACATCTCCGGATCGTTTTTGAGTTGTGGAGCAATACGTCCAACCATCTGATCCGCGGCAGCATGAACAAGCTGGTTGCGGGCGATCCTCCCAGAAACATCATTGCTGGTGAGCTGTTGGTAGTTGCCATAACCGCCACCTGCATAGATTCCCTGGATCTTGCCCCCGGTTTCCGTTGCCACGACATTGCCAGCCTCAGTACCGGCAGAAACCGGGCCACCTAGTTGATTGGAAAGCCCGGTAACCTCTGAAGCGTGTTTGCTCTGCTGGAACTGAGCGTTCATCTGCATGAGCTGTCCGGATGAGATTCCGTAGTTATCGGCAATCCTGTTCACCGCATCGGCGTTGGCAAAATCCCCCAGGGCTGTAACTTCCGACCGCATGGCATTGAACTCCCGCCAATTCCCATTGAACCCGAGAGACCTGGCTGCGGCATACGCTCCCATTTCACCCTGCAGTTGTCCGACACTCTTGTCCATGTTGGCAGTCAGGAAGTCAGAATAGTTTTCTCCAGAACCAAAGACATTTGCCAATGCCCGGTCATTGGCAACTCCCATCTTGGCAAAGGCCAAAATGTCGCCACCATAGCTGCCGGAAACCACATCCTTGGTTGCAGCAGACTTGTCGAGTCCCAGTCGGCCATCAAAGGATTTCAGCTCGTAGGCAGATGACAGACCGCCTTCCCGCATGGCCCTGCCGCTACCACCGAAACCGATTGATCTTCCAATCTCGCTATCAGCAGATATCCGACTCGAAAACTCCATCCCGAAGTCCCGAATCATATCGCTCGATGCCGTGGTTTTGCCTGACATTCCGACCAGCGACTGCGCCTGCCTGGCTTGGAAGCTATGCTCGTTACTCCAGGCCTGAGTCGGCATAGCGGTGACATTGCGCTGCATGGCCGAAGCTCTACCGGCAGGATCTTCAACTTCATGTGTAGCACGGTTGCCTGCGGACTGAACCTGGCTGACCATCCCTCCGGCCATCATCGCCATGGCATGACCGCCGAACTTGATCAACATACCGGTAATAACCGTCGCCAGCATCATTCCACTCATCCGGAGTGTGCCGAACATACCGAGGATCTTTACCGTCTGGTCGGGGAAGAAGTAGAGAGCATCCATACCCAGCTTGTTCTGCCGCACCATCTCATAGGCTCGATTAGCATAGTCCACGGCAAACTGGTGAACGATGGCATCGGTGACTCCCCAGGCGGTCAGCCAGATGAAGAAGCCGGCGATGATTCCGACTGCCTTGCCGATCAGCGGCGTGGGAATGAACAGCGCCAGGAATGGCAGCAATCCAACAGCGATGGCGGTAAGCGCCGCCTTCAGTATCGGCAACCATTCGTTTGCTGATTTCATGGCACCGGAAGCACTGAGCAGGAATTGGTAATTGGTGGCCCCGGCAGCATTGCCGCTACGGAATATCTCCTCCAAACGCTGGGAGACGTAGGCCTGCTTCAGGAAATCGTCAATGCTCGCCGCTCCCAGACCTGTCCCGGAATTGACATTGTTAAGCACAGTCTTGCACTGGATCATGGCGGCAGCATCGGTCACGTCATAGCCAAGATTGGCGCAGACCGCCTGGATGTTCTTTTCGAGATTGGCCGGGGTGAGCGCCGCTTTGATGCTGGTCCATGAATCGGTACAGGTGAGAGCCTGGCCTTGCGGATTGGCAGCATCATAGTAGACCGTCCAGATTGCAGGATTGACCGCCTTGTCCAGTGAACCGACAAAATTGGTGGTCGTCTTGCGGAGCTCATCCACGGTGAGCCCGGCATTGGGATTCATCAGGGCATAGGAGACGCAGTCCTTGACGTAGCGCCGCATGGAGGCGTCCAGATTGCTGTCGATGGCAGACAGGGGAATGCTGGTGAGTTGGGCGAGCCCCAGAAACCCTTTGCCGCCAGCCTGTGTCTGGTAATTCAGGGGATCTCCGGCAGTAGTGACTATATCCACCAGGCCGCGCTCGATCTTGTTCAGGATGCCGGCCACCGCTACCACCCCATCCGGAATGCCGCCGACCGCCTGGTTCTTGTTGAACACCGGATCATAGACATGGATGGTTCCCTTGGGGACAACCAGAGCCAGGTAAACCATGATCCCGATCATGGTCGGCACGATCCAGGTCATGACCGAACCGTTGGCAGTTCCCAGCGACTTGGCGAATATCGTCACCCCTCCGAAGAAAAGCCCCGCAGTGATGACGACGAAGTAGAGCGACTTGTAGGCGTTGTCGCCGAAGATCAGCGCCAGCTTGCTGAAGGCATTCACCACCGCGTCGTGTCCACCCCAGACATAGAATTCCATATCCAGGGCCAGTGCCATGGTCGGGATGAGCACCAACAGTAATGTGAGGCCGATCCTAGATGCGGTCCGTGTCGACATGTACTACTCCCGCTGCAATCAGTTTGCGGTTGCGCCGCCAGGCGACCAGCATGGCTACTATCGGAATGATGATAAATACTGCCGTGGATACCAGGACGAAGTAGGCTGAGATGAGGAAGATCCCCTTAAATCCCTGCACCCAGTAATAAATCGAAGCGACCGTACTGGGCGAAGTTTTGGCGTAATAGAGCTTTGCAACCGCCCACAAAACGTTCTTGTCAGTAAAAATCTTGAAATAGAGAAAGTGGAAGGCGATGAAAGCCAGTACCGCCTTGACGATTGCTCCGAAGACCATGCCGCCCAGGAGATTCAGCACCATTGCCCGGGTGTACTCACCAATGAAGCAGGTGGATGCCTTGGCCATGAAGATGGCGTAGCCGAGAGAGAAGCCAAGAGCCAGTAGAAAAGCACTGAACTTGTCGAAGAAGGTTGGTGAGGGATCACCGAACATGGGAATGTATTGCTCGATCACGCCGATTGCAACAGGAGTCAGTAGTGCAGAAACGATCCCCGAGGCAAAGGAACTCCGGAATCCCACCTCCATGAATTCAAGCCGCTGCTTGGTGGTCAGGAAGCGGGCCTTGATTATGCAGCCGCCCAGTTCGTTGGCGAAGTTCTGATCTATGTAGGAGATCGCCTCCAGGAGCCCTCGGGGATGAATCTCGTTGCTCTGGGGTACCGGCATAACATCAGGTGAGCTGTTGCTATCCTTCGACACTGCGTCCTCCTATCCTGTAAATGACCTGACCAGGTTCATGACACCACCCCCATAGGCGACAATGGCGGCCAGCAGCAGGCAGATGGCAGCCAACGTCGGGTTTCGCTGTCTGACACCGACCCAGAAGGCCGAGACCACCAGAGCGACAAAGAAGAAGCGTCCCCAGAAGCCATAGAGCATCGTTGCAAAGAGCTTCTGCCAGAATCCGGTATATTCGGCCTGTCCCATATAGTGCAGCGGGTTGAGTTTCTCGATGGGCACTGATGCTCCTTTCAGAAAATCGGGTAGGCTTTCGCCAGGATGCGGCTCTTGTCGACAAACCCGAAATAACGGGAGTCGTAACTGTCCTTGTGCTGGCCCATGACAAACATTACCCCCTTGGGTACCTGGCCGTTGAAAACGAAGTGCTGCAGCGGTTCCCCCTTCAGGGAGATATCTTTGGCTCGAACCAGATATTCTCCGTTGCAGTAGAACTTTTTCTCCACATCGACGGTGAGCAGCTCCCCTTCATTGCAGCCGAGGATCTTCATGACATCCTCGGACTTTTTCATCCCCATGCGGTCGGAAAGCTCTTTGTGCCGGAACAGGACGTAATCACCCCGCACCACCTTGTCCGGATTCCGGGTGAGCCAGTAGATCCGATGCTTGAGAGATGGGGTGAGCGTGACACTGATCTTGTAGGGTAGCAGCGTTCCCGCCACGAGCAGAACCGTGATTGCCAGCCAGAGCCGCCAGTTGCGGAAATCAAGGTTTAACTGTTTCGGCATTGCGCACCACCGCGTCACCCATGATGATCACCCGGTTTTTGGGAATGGCCGTGATGACGGTCTCAAGGCGGTCAAAACTCCTCTTCAACTCGTCGTCATTCAGTTTGCCGGCCAGGTAGTTGTCACGCTGCTGGGCTATGTACCCCTTGATGTCAACTGCCACGACCTTTTGTGCGTACCAGCGGTCATAACCGGCAATGGTGGCCAAAGATGCACCAAAAGATATAGCCAAACAGAGCGCTATAATGGGAACAGGACTTGGATACTGTTTTGGATACTCTTTGGGTACCGCAACAGCACCCCTGTGGTCTTCAGGTCCCTGACAGGCGTTTGATTCCGTACTTTTATCTGTATTCATCCGTATTCCCTCTTTCCTGAAACATCTGTAGTCTATAGGTAGTTATTGAATATTTTTGTTGCCATTTTGGCGTCAAATGATTACGCTTGATTCCTGACAGGAGGTTCAATATGGCACTTGCACGAGCAGAAGAAAGAATTCCAGCACGTATGCCCACGGCAGTGTACGACCGTGTTGTTGAAGCTGCACAGGCTGTAGGCGCGACGCTCAATCAATTTCTTGTTCAGTCGGCACTGGAAAAAGCCAACGAGATTCTCGAACAGGAGCGCGTTATCAAATTGTCGGCACATGCCGCAAAAACGGTGTTCGACCTGATGGATAATCCTCCTGCCCCCAACGAGCGTCTGATAGAAGCCATGAAACGTCGCGAGAAAACCCTGTGCCCGAAATAGTCGTCCTGTCAAAGCATCATGACCGCACAGGTTTTGACTGCGGCGTAGCAGAGCTTAATGCTTTCCTTAAATCCACCGCACGGCAGCATGGCGATAAGGGAATTTCCAGAACGTTTGTACTGACAGATCAAGACAATCCTGCAATTATGGGATTCTTCACCCTTACCCTGTGTGAAGTCGCCGCACCGAAACTCCCAGCCGCTTATGCGAAAAAATATCCACAACACGGACTTCCTGCCGTACGGCTTGCACGCTTGGCAGTGTCTCTCAAACATCAAGGCAAACGGTATGGAGAACTTCTGCTTACGGAAGCCATTGACCGGACCGCCCTGATTGCCGGACAGGCCGGCGTCATAGGTTTGTTTGTGGATGCAAAAGGCGATTCAGCTCGCGCCTTTTATGAACGATATGGATTCGTCACGCTGCCTGACCATCAGCTTCATCTTTTTCTGCCAATTGAGACAATCAGAGCGCTTGTCTCAGGTTAAATTCCTTTTCCACTCAACATTCCAGAGAGCTCTTTCAGAGAGCTTGCCCCGTTTTCCCGCCAAATCTCATCAAGCAGATACTCCAGGCTGGCATCGCCGTAAACCGTATGGTGCTCCGTAATGGCGGCGTTTTTGGAGTCGCCTTCACTCTGGGCTGCATCATCTGCTTTTAGTCCCTTGACATAGACGACAGCGGGAACCCGGTCTATACCGTACCGCCTGAACAGCAGAGGATCGACGGCCAGTCCTGCCGGCAACATCTCGCACTCTCCCTCTGCAGGATTACAGGCAGGATCACGTTGCAGCACAGAACCGATGAACCTGATCGTCGGCTGAATCTTCGTCATGCCATCCACGAATCCGCGCATCACCAGAGTGACATTGGGGTCACCCAGGCGAGCTACCGAAGCAGCATAATTCCTGACCGTCTGCAGCGGCATGGCTGATGAGATGAACAGGTAGATCCGTTCGTCGCTGCCGAGTTTTCCGCGTGCTGCCGGAATATTGCTGTCCGGGTAGAACCTGACCGAAGCATCGCCGAAGAGCTCGCCTTTTATCCGTTCCGTCTCACTCTTCAGCCTGCCCTGGAATTCCGGAGATCGGTAGTAGGCGTTCATCTTTTCCGCAATCTTCGACATTTCCACTTCTGACTTGTTTGTCGGGATAATGAGCGTTTCTGCCATCTTGTTTGCCTTGTCCAGGCTGACTTCCACTTCCGGGATGCCAATCCGGGGATTGTCCCCGCGTACAACTGCGGGGATGACCAGAAGAACCAGAGTTAATTGAGCGCATAGCCGACGCAACAGACCCTCCTTCGTGTCAGCGACCAGAGAAAATTGTCAGGAGACGTGTTGGTAGTCCCGAAAGGCGGGTTCTTTGCCGTCCCCCAGATGAGAGACGGCCTGCCGATGGGGATGCAGTCGTTACCGCGCACCGGCCGTGCAATCTGGAGTCGGTAGTTGCTCTTGACGAGAATCGGCGTCACCACCCCGGCGCTGGCGCACTGATTGATGCCGGTATCATAGAGGAGTGTTTCACGACCGAGCTTGAACAGCATCCGGGCCGCCAGCCCGGCATTGACGTTGAGGGGATTATTCTCGATCATGCTCCCTGACAGCGGATAGAAAGAGCCCCAGCTCCCCATACACCAGAACAGGGGATCGATCGGATACGTTACAGTTGCCGCCACGCTGTCGGCAACGCACGCCAGCTGCGAGACCGGATTGCCGAACAGCAGCGCTTCCGGGTTGATGATGAATGACAGGCTGTCATCGTTCCACATGGGATCGACTTCCGTCATATAGGCCAGGTCGAACGCCCGACTCTCCGCGCAGGGGAAATCCATGAACAGCTTCAGGATCGACCAGGCCGGGAAGTAGAAGTAATGGGCCTGCTGGAAGGCAAAGTCCGAATCGCCATACTCCTTGCTCCGGATCTCTCCGGAAGAAAAGCCCGGTTTCGGGTTGGTCATGCCGGTACCCATGACCGGGAAGCAGAACGGGTCCTTGACGGTCTCGATCAAACGGGCATGTTCCCAAAATGCGGTGGACACCCCGATTATCAAGACGCCCTTGCTGTCAGGGCAGGCACAGACCGGCGAGGTGACGTTGCCGGGAGCCGGCTCGGCGCCATTGCCGTAGGAGACACTGCCCATCTTCACCGGGAACATGCACTGCCAGCAGATGTCGGTCACCGGGTTGAGCACCTTACCCTTGCAGGCTCCGCCAGCCCCGTAGGCAACCGGCACTACCAGAAAGAGTATGACCATCGTGATGATCGAAATATTACGCCTCAAGTTCATCCTCATACCGCACCTTGAATTCGGACCCTTCGTCCGTGATGATGATTGCTGATCCGTTGCTGCCGGTCGGATAGCGACCGAGAGTCCCCTTGCCACCTTTACGTTTGGTATTCGCCTGGAGCTGCTCGTCTGTGATGTCGCCCCAGTCGCAGGAGCGGAACCGGCCCTGCATCACCAGGACCTCATCCATGAACTTCCCGTCGGAACTGAAGCTGTCCATGACCCTGCCTGACAGGACAAATCGTTTTCCTCGGTCCGTGTCGGGCGATTCCGAATACTTGCTGGTGACCGCCCTACCCGCCTTGGCTACCCAGTTGACCGGGGCCAAAATGGGTGCCGCCATGGACGGCAGCCTGGTTGTTTCCTCGACGCTCGTCCATGATTCGTGCGAACAACCGGCACAAAGCGCCAGCATACCAGCCATACAGAAATATCGAATTATCAACAACTTCATGGGGTACCCTTCATGCCATCATGTAATAATCTTGTTGCCTTCTTCGCCTTGCCGCCTGGCAGCACCACTTCAGTTACCTCCATCAACCGCCCCTTCTGCCTGATGACCGAGGGTACGGCCTTCAGCTTGAGCCGGTCAACGATCTTCCGGTCGGCATAGAACAAGGGACGGCTGATCCTTTTCGAAACTTCTCCGAAACTCCCTTCAGTGAGAAGTAGCGTCACATCGAGCCGCTTGTCGTACTCGGAGGCGGCAAACCACTTCACCTGCTCCGGGTCGCTACCGTTGATGACCACCAGCGTTTTCGGATAGGACACGTAGTCGAGCGGGTTGAAGGTGTAGCCCTTGGGGTAGAGGATGCCGCCCTTGCCGTCGGGGACGTCGATCTCGGTGGTATAGGTCATGTCAACCGGGAAGCTCCGGTTCCGCTTCGCTCGCGGCAGGCTCGCCTTGTCCGGCGGTCCCTGATAATTCTCGACCTTGCGTTTGTCCAACACCTTGTTCCAGTCCACCTGCAGGGCCCGTTCCTCGATCTCGGCCAGTGCATCCCGTTCCGTGATTCGGTACGTGGTTCCGTAAGTACCAATCACCTTGGATTGCACCGAAGAAACGCCAAGCACCAGCGCTATCACTGCCAATCCTGTGCGCCTGATCATTTCGGCGTCGTCTGGTACTTGTTCTGGATGTTTTGCATGATGGTCTGCTGTGAACCATCAATCTTGGTAGCAAGATCCTTCTGTACATCTTCGAAGTATTCCGAAAGATCGATCCTCGAAAAATCCAGTGCCTGAAATTCGTCTGGCGTAAAGCCGCGGCAGTTGGGTGCTTCGGGCACCCCCCAGCCGCCATTCGGCTGAAACGATTGAAGTTGCGGTCTCCCCTGTTCATGTATGATCCTCGCCATTTTCGAGTTGAAGCAGCAGAAGCTTTTGGCCTTCTGCACACATCCCACCAGCGGCCATTTTTTATAACAATAGTCCCCCACGTAATGACAATCCTTGGCGGCATTCTGCATCCCGGTTTGAATGTCCCCCTGATCGCAGCCGCTCCCCATCAGAACCTTCATCACTACCAGGACGACCACCGCGATGATGATGGTGGCCGGGTTGAACAGGGCAGCGGCATAGGCCTGAAGTCCGGCGCCGATGGCCGACGCCCCTGTCGCTCCGCTGGCCATGGTGGCATAAGCTCCCGTTGCTGCCGCTCCCGAAAGTGTTGTCGTAGTTCCGGCAGCGGAAACAACTGTCATGGAGGTGACAGCACCGGTAGCGGTGGTCGATATGGCCGAAATCTGTGCAGCACCGGTCACCAGTGCGTTGCCGTAATAGGCAACCTGACCGATTTCATAGGCCATCTGTATGCCCTGAACCGCCGCAGATACACTGTTGCCAGTATCCTCCGAAGCGACCTTGTCACTCTCGCAGCAGTTGTTGATCATTCCGACAGTTAGCCCTGGAGGACGGCAACGCGACGCCTTGCCGTTGAAAATGTAGATCTGGCCGAGGCAGTTGCCGTTCGCATCTTTCGGCCCGTCATTCTGAAGCATGGACTCGTCAAGAGTGGTCGTTACCTCAGATCCGGGCGCTCCAGGATTGAAACAGGGGTTCGGGGAGCACTGCATCTTGCCCTGGTATTCCATGCAAGCGTACTGAGTCCCGAGCGGACAGGTATTGAACCCCTCAAAGCAGCTGTCCTTCTGCGGATTGTAGATACCGGCTCCGCTGCAGATCGGCACCGCCTCGCACTTGCCGATGGGAAGTGGCGTATAGGTCGTTCCTGCAGGGCAGTCGTGCTGGACTTCGGATACGCATTTATCGAGCGTGGTTGAAAACGTAGTGGTAGCGGCCTGGGAAAAGGCAGCGTCCTTGGGACATGCGACGGGTTGAAGACACTTGAAGTCAGCCTGACTCCAGTTGTAGGCGCCGCAGTTACGGGTCAGCGTGGCCTGGCAGACGTTGAGGCTTGCGTTATAAGCACCATTTGCGCATACCGGTGAAGAGAAACAGAGATTTGCGGCAGCATCAAAGGAGTAGGTGCCGCAGTCCCTGGTGATGGTTGCTTCACAGAGGTCAGTTGTGGTGTTCAGGGTGCCGTTCGGACAGGAAGGCGCAAGAATGCACAGCCCGCTGGCGCTGTCATATGTCCCCTGGGTGCAGGTTGGCGTATAGGCAGCCCAGCAGACATCCATGTTCGGATCAAAGTTACCGCCACTACAGGTTGGATTGGACTGGCATATGCTCCCTGATAACGTTGTCCCAACAGGACATGCTACCACAGGCGTAGCACAGGTATATGAGCCGGCATTGGTGCAATCAGTGAACCCGCTGTAATTACCCCAGGCGGTCAGGATCTGGACGCATTGGCCCGGATTAGGCGCAGTAACAGATGTGTAACCGGCCGGGCATGTGGAAAATTCAGATGCCGATGCAGACACAGCGGCTCCGGCAAATACATAAGGTGCATCACAACCACTGTAATCGCCATAATTATAGCAATTTTGAAGATCGTATCGTTGGGTTACCGTAAGTGTTGAACCGCTATATGTTGTTTCTGCCGCTTCCGGAAATGGGCATTGCCAATTCCAATTGGGCGTATTGTGTGCGCATTGTCCGGCTCCACCCCAGGCGTCGACATCCTGCAAAATGACCTGGTAACCGTCCCAGCTGAATGTAAAGGCGATGACATCCAAGCCCAACCCATTCGGCGTGGAAGACCAGGTTGACGTGGTATAATTATCGCGGGCCTTGTATTTGATAAGCGTGTCTTTATACGTAGATACCGCATAACTGTTGATTGTGCTTGCACTGAATTCACATCTGTTCGTAACAGTATTATACGATGTCCCGGCAGTGCACTCCGGCGCCTTTTCGCAACGTGCCCGGCTGGTGTTGTAGCTGTAGCCGCTTGGACATGATGGCACGATTGGCTGAACGCACAGATTGTAGGAAGCGTTGTAGCTGCCGTAGGTGCAAATTGGAGTTCGTTGGCAAACACTACTCTGAGCACTATAGGAATAACCGTTGGCTGCGTCGCAGACTGGCATCCATGCTTTTTCGCACCGATCCTTGGCCGTAATGAACGCTCCTCCGTCAGTGCACGTTGCCGACTTCACACAACGGTCGTATGTCTGGCTGGCCGGGTTGGCGTCATAGGCATAGCCAACGGGACAATCGTTTTGAACCAGCTTCTCACAGCGGTCAGCAACCGGATTGAAGGTGCCGTTTTCCGGACAAACCACAGCCTTGATGCATTTATCAATGCCGGCATCCCAGGTGTAGCCGCTGCCACACACGTTCTGGGCGGTGGCCTGGCACATATCACGGGTTGTCTCCAGAGTAGAGCCCGCCGGACAGACCGGTGCGGTATAGGTT
>Ga0172380_10006964_pt1 | contig 12920 bp, 10 predicted proteins | sample Leawe162metaG_FD_119747 | JGI IMG/M metagenome (GOLD analysis project Ga0172380, IMG submission 119747) | Leachate microbial communities from a municipal landfill in Southern Ontario, Canada - Leachate well 162 metaG | ecosystem: Engineered > Solid waste > Landfill > Unclassified | place...
CCGCATTCACCATGCACCGGCAGCCCTTGCAGCAGCTCGGCCGTGGCCGGGGCTGGCACCGGCAACCGGCCGTGGGCGGTCTCGATGAAGCCACTCCCCAGGGGCAGGGCCGAGGCGTGAAGCTCTTCAACACCCAGATAATCCAGACAGATGGCGGCTGCAACGATATCCACGATGGAATCGATTGCGCCCACCTCATGGAAATGGACCTCAGCCACGGGAACCCCGTGCACCTTGGCCTCGGCCTCGGCCAGACGCCGGAAGATCCGTTGGGCCTTTTCCTTCACGGAATCGTTGAGGCCGCTGGCAGCGATCATGGCGTCAATCCCGGCATAGTGCCGGTGGGTGTGGTGGTCGTGCACCCCTACGTCGAACTTGAGCGCAGCCACGTGATGCCGTTCGGTGCGGCTCGTGGAAAGACTATAGGAGTCTGTCGGCAGCGCCAGCTTGGCCAGTTCTGCCCGCAGATGTTCCAGCGGCACCCCCAGGTCCAGGAGTGCCCCCACGGTCATATCGCCGGAGATGCCGGCCTGGCAGTCGAGATAGATGATGTTCATATCATTTCATTCCATTCCATTCTGTTGTTGGAAGTCTTCCAATGCCATTAAGGCTGCTATTAATCCTACAGCTTCGGTGCATTCGCCCCATAAATAGTAAGTAGTAGCTCCGTGTCATCAATCAGTCGGTATTCCGGTTTTCGCCCTGCCAATATCTCGCTTTCCGAGATAATTATCGGCACACCTTCTCCCCGTTTATCCATGAGAAACTCCCGCTCCGCTCCTGTTTCGGCCATTGCAACCGGGCAACGTGCAAGCATACTTGTAAGCAGCTCGTTCCGGGTTGCCTGTCTCAAGGGAAGACTCTCAATAGTCATCGTATTGGGAATTGTACCTGGGGAAAACAGTTCAAGCCGGTCCACAAACAGGTGCAACCTGATCTTGGCGTTTTGTATCGAATAATCACGATGTGCCACGGCATTGACAATCGCCTCGAACACCGCCCTCATCGAAAACTGGGGCCTTTCGATACGTCCAGGTGACTTTTCGGCCGCTACCCGCATGTTTTTTTCAACAAAACGGCAGGCATCGCGGATCTGTTCGTCAATCGGCCCTTTATAATCATGCTGATCCAACTGATAGGCGGCATCACGCTCCTTCCCGCTGTAACAGACAGCCTGAATATAAGCATTTGGCAACCATTCATCCGGCCTTTGCGAGGCAAGCAGAACCCCTGAAACGGTAGGACAAACATTTCCATCCATATCCAGAGTCAAAAGCTTTAGTTTTAGCAGAAACTCGCGATTGTCGGCTGGAGACAATGGTGTGCGAAACCGTTGCCAGAGTTCTTCGTGCAAGCATTCAACGGGCGCATCTGGGACCGCCTGCTCATCGAAACGGATTATGCGTGTTTGGCTGCGCTGCTGAAAGAGACGGGCTAGAAGATCCGGGGACATCTCCCGTTTGGAACTGCCGATTCGATGAAAGTAGCCGTTCGGGCTTTTATGAACGTAGAGGCTGCGCTGGATATCAAGCCTGATAACTGCGCGTTCGGTTCCATCGCTGGCGGGAAGCAACATCTTGCGGATTCTACAAGTCAGAGGAGGGTTGATCACATCATTGCAGATATTGCGAAGCCAGGTTTCCACGACATCAAGCTTTTCTTCGGGAATGCCGGTAATCGTCCTGGTTGTATCGTCCACACCGAGAACAAAGACACCGGATGACGAATTTGCCATGGCAGCCAGTTCATCCGCCATACCGTCGGCATGGGGCTCGGATACTCTGTCACCCTTGAAGCGAAGATCTTTCAGCTCAAGAGACGAATCCTCGCCAAGATTGATATGCTTTAGCAGTTCCTCAACAGTATCGAACATGATCATACCTCAAAGTGTTATACGCCTGTAGCGTTTATCAAAGGCTTCGCGGCCGCCTTCCATGATGTCGCAGATACGGTCACGAATCGCTTGTTCCTCCAGGCCACCGACTGCCGCAACCTGTGTCTGCCCGTTATTGACATGCAGGACATGGACAAGTTCCGCATCACCGTTCACCACGATATTCGGGTTATGGGTAACAATGATCAATTGCCGGTGCAGCTTGTTCGTCTTGATTTGCCGTACGACAAGATCGTAGATCAAGGCGTTGTCCAGATCGTCTTCCGGTTGATCGATAATCAACGGTTCTGTACCGTGGCTCAGCAGGAACGCCAGAATAGCTGATGCTTTCTGTCCGGCCGAACCTTTTTCCAACTCCTCAAATTTCAACCGGTCTGCATCTCTTACATGCCTTACCTTGAGAAGATCTTCCGGCCACCAGCACCAGAGCCGGTCCAGGTTAGCCGGTTGATCTTCGTATCCCTTCTGAAGACGGTTAATAAAAGGCTTTGCAATACAATCCGACAGCTCTCCACTGGCTATTTTGGTCGTCCGCACCTTTATCTCCTGGATCAACTCAGGCAAGCTGTCAGGCTCCAGGCCGCCCTCTCTCCATCTGAATAATTTTGACAGCAATCCGCCATCATCGTTCAGGATGGATGTATCAAATTTATTGTCTTCCAGTGCAAGGCTCTTGCGATAATCAGCATCCAGATTGGTTACATCTCCAAAAGGGATTAACTCCATTCGGACATAGCGGCTCTCACCGATAACCGAGGAAATAAATGATTTCCGTTTAGTGCTCAGTTCGACTCTCAAGTCAAAGAGGTGTTTGACAATTTGAACCGTTTCCTCAATTGCTCCATCCCGTTCCCGCTTCAGCGCATCAAGTTCCGTAAGTTCATTGTGCAGACGAGTCTTTTCCTGAACCCAGTGACCATACAGTGCTGGATCGAAATGACCGCTTTTATCTTCATATTCCCGCACCAGTGTCTCGTAACGCTCCTTGGCCGCGACAACTTCCTTGTGCCATTGGCTGGCAGTTAATTCCGCGGTCCTCTCATTTGCTATCCGGTCAACTTCCGTCACCAACTGGCGTAAACTTTTTTGTACTGCCCCCAGTGCGTTCGCTGCCTTGCCATGAATCATGGAAACTTCAAGGCGCGCCGGGTCTTCCTCGCTAAAGAGATGGAACGGAAAGGAATCGGCCTGGGTTTCCTCGTGCAACACAAGAAGACGATCAGCCAGACCGCCGAAGTCATCTTCCAGAATAACGGCACGCTGCTGTTCGGTTCGTTTTTGATACTGCTTGAGAATATCGCCATGTCCCCGTTCTTCGTATTGTTTCAGATCCTTTTCCACGTCAGCAAGTTTCGCGCGGATCTCCGGTTCATGTGTCAATTCCTGTTTAATCTTGCGTTGTTGTAGCCGGAGTTCCAGAAATCTGTTTGTCGCTGCATTCCAACGCTGTTCCCATTCGTTGCGATTCACTTCGGGCGAGCGGTCGAGAATATCCAACAGCCCCTTTGGATTCTCCGCCAAGGCATAGATCTGTTTCTGGCTATAGATGCGTAATGGAAGGCGTTCCCGCAGGTCTCCCGGTTCCGTCTCCACCCAATCGTTGTCCTTTCTCCGTTCAAAGACCTTACCCAGACTATCGAAACGCCAGCGCAGACGATACTCCTCACCACGACGGCAAAACACGAGAAGAATCTCAGTTTCGTCTTCCATGACCCCTTTTCTGGACGAGTGGGCTTTGAACTGCATCAGCTCATCATTCAGCAATTTAAACTCTTTCAACTCCTCGTGACGACGTGCTGCAAGGCGTATGGAATCCAACACCGTTGATTTGCCGCTGCCGCGACCACCGATGATGGCATTGAAACCGGGATGAAAAGTCATCACAAATGGATTGCCGGGGATACGTCCGCAATGGTGCATTTTGGATATGGTCAAAGAATTGATAAAGATATCCGGCTCCCGATTCGGGTTCTCCGTGCGGTTGTCGATGCAAAATTCATCATCCATCAAGGCCAGACGCAACCCTTCGATGGACGGTCTACTCATCTTTACCCATGTGCCATGCTTGCCGATATAGGCAGGGGTATGGGCATCGGAACCGCCGACCTTTGCCAAGGCATTTACCGCCTTACGTAATTCGGGATCTGCATTTTCAAATGCATTCAGGTCGCAAAATTCAGCAGCATAGATGCTTTCCAGAGAGCGTTCCAGTTCAGGGCCTAGTGCGGTCTTGCCTTCCAGCAATCCTTGTGGTCCATCAATATGGGCTGCAATCGGGATTCCTTTGGCTGCCTCGATAAAACCAACTACTTTTTCAAAGGATTCTGTCGTGGAGCTGTCCGGATCGCCATGGCCATTGATAATTCCGCATTGCCCCAGAACAGCGGTTATGGTTTTCTCGTCAGCGTTATGAGGGTCGAAAACAGCCAGCAGATGTACCCGCCCAATGCCGGTAGATACCGTAATTTCAACTCCTGGGAATATTTCAAGTGGGTGAAACCAGCCTGGCTTGGTGGTGCTGGTCGAAAATCCTTCGTATGAGGTTTTGAGCGTCGCTAGCCGGTCACCGCTGTTGTGATCGGCCACAACAACACAATCAATTCCAGCCTCCATACAGCATTTCAGCCATTCTTCGGGTGTAGTGTCAGGCTGCGCATAGTCTTTGGATGCCGGTGTATGGACATGGAAATCAAACCGCCACCATCTACTGCCAGGATATTTCCATTCGCCATCCATATATGAACCCTCCAACCATGTAATAAACGACTCTATTCATTATTGGCGCAGCACTTCTTGAACTTCTTCCCGCTTCCGCATGGACATGGATCGTTCCTGGAGACCTTTGGCATGATGAGCGGCTGCTTGGCGGCAAAATGCTTCTTTTTGCAGAAGGCGTAAATGGCCTTTAGCCGTACATGACGCTTATAAAGGATATCGTAGAGATTGGGAATCTCCTTCTCCGTGGCGGTGCGCAGAGTGTCCGTGGCTAACTTGACAGGGCTGTCCGCGGTCAACTTCCAGACCCCTTTCTTGTAGTTTACTTCCACGTAACAGATTTCTTCTGCTTTGCGGGTGACCTGATCAAAGTGAACAAAGGTGAGATTCGTGTCAGTGCAGGAACATTTCGGGAGGAGACAGTATTGATCAGCAACCATGCATTGTTTCCCTGCCACGGTCACATACAGCCGGTCGGCAAAGGGGAGGACTTCATTGTAACCCGACATCATGCCGGCCCGCTCGATTTCCTTGTAATCAAAATAAGCGTCTATCTCATCGGGCTTTGCCGCCTCAGTAAGAAGATGTTTGATTTCATTATGTTTTTTGAATAACAGTTCAAAATCGGCATCGGTCAGGCTGTCTAGAAACAGTTCGGCAAACCGGAGTTCTTCACGTGACAGCTTTTTTGTGTATTTGGAATCAAGAGACTTGTCCGCAAGATCGATCTTCACATGTCTGGCAGGACTTTGGACGTCGTTGCCTTCGGTGTCGATTCGCGCAAGATCCAGGTAGGTGACCTGGCACCCGCAAGACGGGCTGGGGCAGGCCGACAGCGTGCATATATATTGTTCTGCATTTTGGCCGTTGACTATGCTGGCGATTATTGCTTGTGATTGATCGTCGCAGGAAAAAACCATGGCGTTATGCTCCAGTCTGGATTATGGCTACAATTGTGACAAATGTGTGGCAGATGGTGTTAAAAAACAGCGAGTTCTATTTAGTCAACTTTGGTTCATATGCAGCGCAATTAAAGCTCTCTTCGTCCTCTTGATCACTTCGAGTCAAAATACAGAGGATTATTTCCTCTTCATTGAGGCCATCTCTTCCGCATGTTTCGCACAAGAGCGGTTTGGGCACCAGTGCCGGATCTATCCTGGTGCCATCGTCTTTATAGAATCCTGATATTTCGTCCGTCATTTTGCGCACCTCCTGTTTGTTATTGTCACGAATTCGCATACCCCGTCGCCACGTATCCTCACACGCCTGATGATGCGGCATTTTTTACTGCGTCTCCAATTGTTGAAGCAACCATGACCTGAACTCGGCTGCATCCTCACAATTACTCCCGATTGACAGCTCTTCCTGGCGTCGGCTGTTCCAGAAAGCGAGAGGTGAGGGCAGCTCATCCCCCCAGAGTGCCGTCGATTTCCAGTCGTACACGGTGAACACTCTTTCACCGTCGATGAACGAGTAGAGCCCTGAGACCTTGCATTCATCAAAGTAACGATGTGGTCCGCCAAATATCCGGACAAATTCGGCAGGAGCGACTTTTATGGCATCAACCCATGATGTGTCGGATATGTCGGCGTTCAGATCAAGTTTAAAAGGCATGTCATTACCCCTCTGATTTGAATGTTGGGTAGGCAGCAAGTGGGGGGGATGTCTACCATTTGATGTTTGATTCTTGCCACTTTTGCCGGCAGAATTTACTTTGTAACGGGGCGGTGGCGCACCAGCGGCGCAACTTCATCGCGCCGACTGCGTGCCGCCACTTGGTTGGGTGGATCTACCGTGCACCGTGAGCCGCCCACCAATAATACGCTGCCATTTCGATGTCGGCAGGAGTCCAGTTCTGATGAACATTTCGGGCGGCACATGTGTAAGGCGCGGGAATAGCATTCATCGCATCTGCGAGGCATGCGAGAGTGGGCAGATAAACTGAAAGATACTCTGCCTTGTTGCGTGCATAGTTGGCTACAGCGTAGATGGCAAGCCTTGATGTCGTATGGCGCCCATTGGACCACTCTCGGGAAAAATGCGTGGCAGCGTCACCTCCAACGATTTGAAGCGAGTTAAAAAAGTATGAGGCGTGCCTGTCTACGGCTGCACCATGGCTTGGAGAACAGAAGCGAAAGATCTTTGACGCAATTACAAGTCTGATTCCCGAAAGACTGCATAGTGCATCGATGCCGTCACACTCTCGCCCAGTCGTGATGAGGTCTGAGACAGCAACTTGCATCTGAGCTTGTTGCGCAGGTGTTGCACCAACGATCTTGGCATGCGCGTTGGCGTTGTTGCCAGCCCACTCTGACACTGCGACAATTATCGCGTGGGCGGCGGCAGGAGTAAGAGCCATAAGGTGACTATTGACCAACGCCTCAAGATTCAGGATTCTTGTTTGGCTTGCGCCCGGCCCTGTTCCTGCGGGCCAGTCGTATCCACTCCGTGCTTGAAGGAGAAGTTGGACCATCCGGTCCGACAGGTTGCATCGCCCATCGGCAGAGACTGTAAGTGTCGTCCCTGCTGGAAGACATGGAGAATCGTTAGGCTCTGCCATATACGCTCCGTAAGTGTCTAGCTACTACCACATATTCGGAATAGCCCGCCTTCTCGTCAAGGCCGAGGAATTCCAGAACATACGGCTCCTTGAGGATGTCAGCAGCAGAGACAATGACCTGCCCTTCGCGTGCAAGCCGCCTAACCTCTTCCTTGTCCTTGCTGAGGGCAAGTCGTTCGTAGAGACAGGAGGCAACCTGGCGCTTCAGCTCCGGCAGCGACCAGCCTTCGTTAGTTGCTTCGATTTCGTAGAAGCTGCGTTCCTCGGGATTCTTGATGGTCAACAGCAGAACATAATGGGACCAGCTGAGGGTAAAGGGTAATTTTTCGGATTGGCCGGAAAGTGTCCGGGGAATTTGAATAGGGGGCAACAGGCCCGTGTCAGTCTGCCCCAATTCGGAGGAAAGCAATTTAGCAGAAGGCTTCTGTTGAATTCGCACCTGATTCTCAACAAAGAACTTTCTCATGAGCTGAAGGTTCGTTACAGAAAACCCCTTCCCAAACTCATCCGTCAACCGGGCAGACAGCTCTTTTAAAAGCACGGCTCCATATGCCGCACGTTTCTCACCCTTTTGCTCATACTCCACAATTCGCCGACCAATCTCGAAATTGGTCAGCACCTGAAGCGTGTTGACCGTGGTGGCGGCAGCATGGCGAGCGGACTGGACAAGGTTACGTACCTCCGCAACCAGTTGACCGAGACTCTGATCCTCTTTCGGACGAGAACTGTTATCAGGATTTTTACTGTTTTTTTTCATCCTAATTTCGCACACCTTCTCACTTCCTCCCACCCATAAACCCGGCCAGCAACTGGCTCAGGCCGGAAACGATGGAGTTCATTACCTCCGGTTCGGGCAGCGGGATCTTCAGGCAGCTCTTGCCGGTGGCCTCGTCGGTGCTCACCAGGGAGGCAAGGGGATTGCGGGGTACATCATCGCCGGCGGACGCGGCCCCTGTCTCCACGGATGACGGCTGGGGCGCAAGCGCCTGCCCCAGCTCCATGAGGAAACGGGCGCCGGTTTGCAGCAGCTCGCCCAACTGCGGCGCCTGTTGGGCAGCGCTTCCGGTTGCCGCTGCCGGTGCAGGCACCTCGGCAGCCTCATCCTCTCCGGCGTCGGAAACATCGGCAACGATCTCGTCTCCAGCTTCTTCCGCCTCCTGCCCATCACGCCAGATTGCCTGCCCGCCGGACAGATCGGCCTGTTCCATGCCGCCGGTCAGATCCTCCACCGAATTCATGAACGATACGAGCTGGGATTCGCCCAGCATCACCGTGTCGCGGCCATCCTCTTCCAAGGCTCCGGCAAAGACCGCCTTTTTGAAGCTGAGTAGATCGAGTATCCGCTCTTCGATTGAATTGCGGGAGATGAAATTGATCACCCGCACCGGTTTTTTCTGTCCCATGCGGTGGACCCTGGCAATGCGCTGCTCCAGGATGGCCGGGTTCCAGGGGATATCCAGGTTGATCACCGTGGAGCCGCTTTGCAGGTTCAACCCCACCCCGCCGGCATCGGTGGAGAGAAAGACCTTGCACGCAGGATCGGACTTGAAACGGCTCATGAGATGCTTGCGCTCTTTGGACGGCACGGAACCGTTCAGATGCACATGGCCGATGCCAAGCCGCTCCAACACCTCCTCCACCAGCCCGTTCATCCGGAGCCACTGGCTGAAGATGACAATCTTTTCGCCACCTTCGATGACCAGTTCCCTGAGCAGCGTCTCCAGCTCGCCAATCTTCGGACCATGCACGGTTTTCTTGTCAACCAGCCAGGTATTGTCCGCCACCATGCGCATTTTGGCCAAGGCGATGCGCAGGCGCAGGCTGTCGGCCTCGCTGAGGAACTTGTAGCGCCGCCACTTGGCCACGAGCCGCAGCACCATTTCGGCGTAATCCTGGTGAATCTCCATCTGCTCCGGTGTCATGGGGACGAAGAAATTCTTGTCGATCCGCTCGGGAAGCTGCTTCAGCACCTCGCTCTTTCTCCGCCGGATCATGATGCTACCCAAGGAGGTGCGAATCTTGTCCAGGTCCTTGTAGCCCACCACCTTGCCCCCCTGATCGGTCAGCCGGTGGGCATGGACAAAGCGGTAGAGCGGCCCCAGGTGATGGCGGTCCACAAACTCCATGATGGAATGGAGTTCCTCGATCCGGTTTTCCAGCGGCGTTCCGGTAAGAACCAGGGCAAACGGCGATTCCAGGCGCTTCACCGCCTGGGCCGTGCGGGTTTGCCAGTTTTTGATCCGCTGGGCCTCGTCCAGGATGATCAGATCAGGGGCCCATGCCTCGATAAGCTCGGCATCCCGGTAGATGAGCTCGTAATTGACCAGTTTGAAGAACGAGTCAGAGCGGTACAGCTCGCGGCGCAGGGGTGTGAGCCCTTCGATCACGACGGCGCTCCGGCCGGTAAAGGTCTCGATCTCGCTTTTCCACTGGTGCTTCAATGAAGTCGGCGAGATGACCAGAACCTTGGTGATACCGGACAGCCGGGCCATGGTCTCCGCAACGGCAATAGCCTGGACGGTCTTGCCCAGACCCATGTCATCGGCCAAAAGCGCCCGTCCGGCCCGCACGGAGAACAGGATTCCTTCTCGCTGATAGGGATACAGTGTTGCCTTGATCAGAGAATCAAAGAGCGGCGAGTCGATCCCCTGGGGAAAAGCGCCATCAACCAGGGCGCGCCGGTGACAGGCATCCTGGCGGGAGGCGATGAATTCCATGACATCGTCATAACAGCGCAGCTCGTGGCCAGGCAGGCCGGACGCCTTGGCGATAAAATCGGTAATGTCGCCGAACCGTTGTTCTTTCAGCACGCCATCGGCGGCAAAGTACCGTTGTGCCAGCTTGCGCAAAACATCGGGGGCGGTGCTTCCAAGACGCAGCCTGACTTCACGCTTCAGTCCGTAGGAGAGGTATACTTCCGACCATGTCTGGTTGAATCCCTGCTGAAAGTGCTTATTCCCTCCCTTCAGGGCCTTCAGGCGGGCAAGGGTAAAGGAAATATGCTTGCAGACTCCCAGTCCGTTGATGCGGAAATCAGGGCAGGAGCAGAAGTTGTCTCCCGGCCGGTCTCCCCGGATGGCGATGCGATAGGTGCTGTTTGAGACGGGGTTTGTCAGGGCAAACTCGGAAAACACCGGATGATCGCCGCGATTCTCCAACAGGAATTCCTGGCTCTTGCCATATTCAACCCGCAGTTGGCGCTGCCACTCCTCCAGCGACATGTTCTCCGGTTTGTGGGTGCGGCTGAGATTGGTGTGTTTTGGGGGTTTTGCCGGTTTGACAGGATGACCGCCGGCAGCGTTTTTTCGGTTGTTACCATTCTTCATGGGATTCTCCGGGATTGGTGATTCCGAATGTCATATCATACCCTGTTGATCAGGCTCGCCGCGCAGGCCGCGCCGAAACCGTTGTCGATGTTGACCACCGTCACCCCGGCGGCGCAGGAATTGAGCATCCCCAGCAGCGCCGCGATGCCGCCGAAGGAGGCGCCATAGCCGATCGAGGTGGGCACGGCGATCACCGGCTTTGCCACCAAGCCCCCCACCACCGAGGGGAGCGCCCCCTCCATGCCGGCCACCACGATGATCACGGCAGCGGAGCAGAGCAGTTCGCGCCGCGCCAGCAGGCGATGGATGCCGGCCACGCCCACGTCGTACAGATGCTCGGTCTCGTTCCCCAGGAAGCGGGCCGTCAAAAGCGCCTCGGCCGCCACCGGGATGTCGGAGGTGCCGGCCGAGACCACCAGGATCTTGCCCCGCCCCAGTTGTTCTACCGCATGCTGTTCCAGGGTCAGGCAGCGGGCGTCACCATGATAAACCGCGGTCGGGAAGGTGGCGGCGATATCGCCGGCCTTGTCGGCGGACAGCCTGGTCACCAGTATATTGGCACCCTTGGCAACCATGGCCGACATGATGCGGCAAACCTGGTCATTGGTTTTACCCTCGCCGAAGATCACCTCCGGCATCCCCTGGCGCAGCTCACGGTGATGATCCACCTGGGCGCAGCCAAGATCCTGGGAGGGAAAATGGCGCAGATGCTCCATGGCCTCGTCAACCGCCACGGAGCCCAGCTTCACCGCATCTAGCAGTTCCTTCAAATTTTCCGGCGTCATAAGAATATCCTCAACTCGGTTTATGCCTGATTTATACACCAGCCCCTCTGTGCTTGCCACCGAAAGTTTATAAGAAACTCCTTCCAAATCAATATCCGGTTCATCCGTTTGCCTTATGCCTGCTTCCATGCTAATTTTTCGAAGAGAATCATCAGATTGCGATGGCAACTGCATATCCATACCGAGGCACCGCCATGATCATCGATCCCCTGTCGCTCAAGTTGTTCGTCACCATTGTCGAGGAAGGCACCATAGCTGCGGCAGCAGAGCGGGAGCATCTCGCAGCCTCCGCCGTCAGCAAGCGGATCAGCGAACTGGAAGAGCTCTTTCACACCCAACTGCTCAGGCGCACCAACAAGGGGGTGGTACCGACCGAGGCGGGCATCACCCTGCTCAGGCTGGCGCGGGGCGTGCTGCACGACCTGAACAACATCACGCTCCAGATCCGCGAATACGCCAGCGGCGTGCGCGGCCATGTCCGGCTCGCCGCCAACATCTCCGCCATCAACCAGTTCCTGCCCACCGAGATCCGGTCGTTCATGAACCTCCATCCCCAGGTGCATGTCCACCTGGAAGCCACCATCAGCGAGGCCATCGTCAATGCCGTGGCCGAGAACGCGGCCGATGTCGGCATCATCACCATGGGCTCGTACCGCCACGACCTGGAGTATTTCCCCTACCACTCCGACCAGCTGATCGTCATCACCCCCAAGGAACACCCGCTGGCAGGCAGACGCTCCATCTCCTTCAGCGACACCCTGGATTTCGACTTTGTCGGGCTGCCCGTGGGGAGCGCCCTACACAACCAGATCCTCAGGGCGGCCCAGGAACTGGACCAAACCCCCAAGTTGCGGATCCAGGTCAACAGCTTCGATGCCCTCTGCCTGATGGTGGAGGCTGGCCTGGGCATCGGCATCGTGCCCAAGGGGGCTGCCAAGCCCTACTTCAAAGGGCTGCGCATCCGCTCCATCTCCCTGGACGAATCATGGGCCAACAGGGAGCTGAAACTCTGCGTCCGCTCGCTGGAAGCCCTGCCGACCGCCGCCAGGCTGCTGGTCGAGCATCTCAGGGAAAAAGCGGGTTAAACATCTTCACGGCCATCGCCGTTCGCGATGGCAACATCACCACAAACTGCTTTTCTTGCGGAATCTAATGTTGTATACATGGGATCATTACAGCTATTCGAGCGAGGAATGAACCTATGGGAAAAACAACCGCGGAAAAGATCTTTGAAGCACATCTGGTTGATGAGCCGTTCCCCGGAACAAAAGTTCTGAAACTGGACGTGGTGCTCTGCCACGAAATCACCACCCCCATTGCCATCGACGACCTGATCAGGCGCAACAAGGACCGGATCTTCGATCCCAGCAGGATCAAGGCCGTGATCGACCACGTCACCCCCAGCAAGGACACCAAGACCGCCACCCAGGCCAAGATCCTGCGCGACTGGGCCCGCCGCCACGCCGTGAAGGATTTCTTCGACATCGGCGCCAACGGCGTCTGCCATGCCCTGTTCCCGGAAAAGGGTTTTATCCGTCCCGGCAACACGGTCATCATGGGCGACTCCCATACCTGCACCCACGGTGCCTTTGGTGCCTTTGCCGCCGGCATCGGTACCACCGACCTTGAGGTCGGCATCC
>Ga0172380_10006965_pt1 | contig 12919 bp, 14 predicted proteins | sample Leawe162metaG_FD_119747 | JGI IMG/M metagenome (GOLD analysis project Ga0172380, IMG submission 119747) | Leachate microbial communities from a municipal landfill in Southern Ontario, Canada - Leachate well 162 metaG | ecosystem: Engineered > Solid waste > Landfill > Unclassified | place...
AACGTTATATCTGTTATAGTTAATCCATCAATATTTGATGTATGCCCAATCACTTTATTCATAATAGAAGATTCATCATAAACCTTTATAACAGTTTTTCCAATTCCTGCACCGAACAATCTAACTTTTGTTCCATTAACATTAATCATAGTTCTAACTCTATAGACTCCTGCTGGCAAATATACTGCCGCTCCATAAGTCTGTGCTGCAACCAAAGCTTCATTAATTGCTGGGCCATCATCGGCAATACCGTCTACTGTTGCTCCATATGCTTGAGGCATAATGTTAGAAACAAAGCTTTTTTTAAGATTAATATCTGCTAATCTATTTGTTAAATTTTCTTTTATGCTTTGAAGTCCTCTTACAATTTTTTTATGATCATCAATATGACCTTCTTGATTTTCTGTAATAATTTCGCTTAGATCATCAATATCCTCCAAACTCATGTGTACAACTCCTTATATTTATTTTCATAATCATCTTTTACATCTGGCTCTGAAACATCAATTAAATTCGGTGAATAAAGCCTATCTCGTCTTTCTTGAGACATAGACCATAATTCTCTATCAGCTCTGTCATCTTTGACATTGAGCCAATCTCTATTTAAACGATCTTCTGTAGATTCCATTTGTATTATTATAACACTATATCTATATCTGAATTAAGTTTTAACTGATCATATGCCTGGAGCTTTTCTTTCATCTCTTGGGTTCTATAATCTATATCACTATAAGCATTTTTAGAAGAATTACAACTTCTACAAAGCACTTGAGAGTTCCCTAAAGAATGAACAGAATTTTCCCACGACAAAGGAATGATATGGTCATGACTTAACGTATTTTTCTCATTAACTATTTTAATGCACTTTGGATTCAAACATCTATATTCGCATATTTCTAAAAGAATATTCCACCAATCATCTGGCATTAAATCTACAGCATTTAATTTCGCAGCTCTTCTTCGAGCATCATTTCTCTTTCTCATTGAGTAAAACCATTCTCTATACTCCTGGCTCTCCTCTAACATTCTTTCTCTGTATTTCTTTTGAGAAAACCGATCAGCTTTAATCTGCTCTTCTGTCCAACCTCGCTTTTTCCGATGTTTATATTCTCGTTTATACCTGCAAGAAAAACACTCGTTTCTATAACAACCTGTTGGCTGTAATTCAAAATTTTCAATCTCATTTAACTCTTCAATGCATATTATACAAATTCTATTTCGCATTTTTTCAGGTAAAAGAAGTTGATCTTTATAATACTTATTTCTATGAGAAGTCCTCTTTGCATTGATACATTCTTTACAAACATTATTTTTAACCGAAAATGCGTCAATATTACGACTACGCCAACATGGTTCACATAATTTAAACTCCAATTTGCTCTCCATTAATGAACAAAATAGCTTGTTTTGAATCTCGGTCTATTTGAATAGAACCACCCTCAAAGTGTTGTATCCATGTGTTATTTGTTCCTTCAATCTTAATTTTATTAGATGTAACTACAGACAATCTTCCGGCTTCATATCCTAGTCTTTCATAGTAATACATAAAATCTTCATAAACTGCAAAAGCTTTTCCATTTACAGCATAAATGTGTCCATGTGTAAATATTTGAAACAAACCTTCTCTGTTGGGAAGATTGAGTGCATCCGATTTTGGATACCCCAAGAAATTTTCATAATTCTCTTTAGCAAATCTATCCCAAATTAAATCTGTAATAGTATATGCACCCGAGTCTGGATGAAAATAAATGTGACCTTTTTGAAACACTTGAAGTTTTCCAATTTTATCTGGAAGCGTTATCTCATCCGTAACAGGAAACCCGAATCCTTTTTCCCAATTCAATGAAGCCCATTTTGTTCCAATAGCTCCACCAATAGTATGAGCACCTGTTGACTCAGAGAAATAAATAGATGCTCCTTGGAATGCTTGTGCTCTACCCCCGGCGATTTCATGAACTGTGTTGATTGGATAACCCAAGAAACCGGCCTCAAATCCATATTCTGCAAACTTCGCTAGCATTTCTAGACTCATAGCTTGAGCACCTGTTAGTGGACTCCAATAAATTGCTCCATTCTCATAAGTAGCAAATCTACCAATAGTATCAGGTGTAATTAGCTCATCTTTATCAATGGTTATTTTACCTAACCAAGCGTTTGCCTCTCTGCATAATTGAATTGCTGTTTTTTGAGGCACTGGCTTTTGACCTAAAATAGTTTTTACTTTATCTAGCAATACATCATATGGAAAGTTTCTACCTGGGTCTGTATGATCTGTTTGACGCCATGCAATTGCTGTATCTCCATGACCTGTAATTCCCCATACATTGTTTGGAAGATCTTTTGCTGGTACAAAGTTTGCAGGAATGCCTTCTTTTTTACACCAGCGTGCAATTTCTACTGCCATTGAGTCTAGCATTCTAGGCATAGACAACCATTCTTCTCTTGACCATGCAGACCAACCTACAGCACAAATATGATAACCCTCATTATTTGCAATGCCTCCGGCGGCCCATGCCCTATCTTCATCAACCAATGATCTACAAACATCTCCATTTGGATCAACCATAATATGATAACTTGCTTGAACACTTGGGCTGGAAATGTATCTTCCTAATCCAATTGCTGTTCCTGGATTTTTGCCTCTTGCATACGGACCTGGCTCTGAGGTGTGAACAACAATTATACTTTTTTTAAAACCTCCGGTGCCAGAATTTTTATTTGGCGACCAGACTTCTGAATATGACATTTATTTTTACTCCTTATGTTTTACCATAAGTATAGCAAAAAACCCAGATTAAATTAATAATCTGGGTAATTGCTCGATGCAACTCGTAATTATATTATATCACTTCTCAGGATCCCGGCAAATTAGCCAGAGCATGATTCACAATCGTTGCCGTTTTCAATAGCACATGCTGAGAGATCAAAATCATCCCATTCTAGTTCATCCATATAATTCATCTCCTTAGTTATATTTTTTGTCCTTCTACATTATGGCTACCGCAATCCAGGCATTTGTAATAAACACCTACCCCATGGTCACCTTGTCGCAATTGAAGATTTTCCAATCTATTGTCTGTTCGATCACCATTTATATGGTGAACAGTTTCAGTTCTTTTTAGAGGTCTGCCAATGGCATCAGAAATAACTTTTCTGTGTTGTAGAACCCAACCAGTATTTCCAGCATTTGGATGACTCGCATCCTTTTCAATTACATATCCCTCTAAAGTTATCTTAATCGTCTCTAAGGCACGGCAGTCAACACATTTTTCTTTTATTCGCGTGCCGCGTTTCAGCATAGCTCTGAGTTTAGAAACGCGAAGTGTATTTACATTGTCACAAGAAATACAAATTCTGTCTAAAATATGTATTTTATTTTCCATGCGCTGTGTTTCAATAAGCAAAACATTAGGCCACTCTATAATTTCTTCATCTGTAACTAAGGTTTTACCTCTTAAACTTTTAGATATACACTCCCTACAAACACCTAAATAACTATCTCTTTCAATTCTAGACAGAACCTGTTTTTTATTTCCTATTTTAGGTCTAGAGGGGCATTCTTGGCATTGAAATCCATAGTGCCCATTCATAGAATCAAACTTAAAGAACAAGCCTCTAAACTCTTTAGGAATAAAATCTAATTGACTGTTCTTTAAGTTTGACATAACTATCCCTTACTAGCCTTCTGACCATGTTGACTGCGGACGTAATACAAACCTTTTATCCACTTGTCTTTTAATGCATTGTTATGCACTTGAGCAATGTAAGATCCTGGATCTGTTGGTTTGAAGAATAGATTCAAAGACTGACCCTGATCAATATGCTGTTGCCTGTCTGAAGCTTGTTTAATAATTGCATTTTGATCTAATTCAAATGCTGTCTTGAATACTTCTTTATCATGCTCAGATAGCCAAGTAACGTGTTGTACTGATCCACCATTATCTAGAATGTCATCTATTGTTGCCTGCTCATAAACACCGGCAGATTTCATCTTCTTGATTAGATTAGGATTGACTCTCAAACTATCTCCCGCTGCGGAGTTTTGAGTCCAAGCATTGGCAATAAATGGTTCGATACCTTGACTTGTTCCACCCACAATTAAAGCCGTAGACATAGTTGGAGCTACAGCCATTAGATGAGTGTTTCTCATTCCAGTGTCTTTGCACCATTCTGGCTCGCCTGCTTTTGCTGCCATCCACTGTGAAGCACTAATCGAAGAAACCTGAATTGATGAAAATAGTTCCTTGTTAAACGCCAAAGCATTCTGACTTTCAAAAGCTAACTCTTTCTGTTGTAATAGATCATGATATCCCATTACGCCTAGACCTAATGAACGAGCTTTCTTTGTATAACGAACTGCTCTTTCTAGACCCGGCATATTCTGAGCCTTTTCAATAAATCCTTCGACTACACAATCAAGAAATACCGTAGCTAAGAAAACAAGATCTGTATCTTTCCATTCATCATACTTTGAAAGATTCAATGAGCTTAGTACACATGTGTAACTATGATTCTCATCTGAGAACAACGTTATTTCACTACATAAATTACTGGCTTTGTTCTTCAAACCGTTCTTTTTGTATGCTTTTGGCTGTGCCTCATTGACTGTATCAACTTTCCAGATATAACCCTTGCCAAAAGTTGCCCTTAGCTTGAGAATCTTCTGATAAGACATTCTTTCTTTAGAGTTTTTATCACCCAATGCTTTGTCAATAAAATTCTGTGTCAAGATAAAGCCGACATTCTTATTGGCTGGCTCTCGGAATACTGCATCAATGAATTCATCAAAGTCTGGATGATCTGCTTCAATGTAACCGGCAAAAGATCCACGACGATTGCTACCCTGACTAATCTGATTAGTCATCTCTACAAAGTTTTCAAAGACAGGAACAACGCCATTAGCCTGACCATTGTCTGAGAACTTAGACCCACGACCACGGATGTCTCCCATATATGCGCTTGTTCCAAAGCCTTGCTGTGTAAGAACCGCACACTCTTTTAGAGTTTCATAAAAATCCCATACACTGTCTCCAATGTAAGATCCTTCACATGCAATTGGTAATCCTCTATCAGTGCCAAAATTACTTAGCAATGGAGTTGATGGACTTAGCCAACCCTTCCATAGAATATCAAAGAATTCTTTTTCCCAATTAACCTGACCACCATAAAGTTTATTCGCATATAGAGCAGCTTCTCTAGCTAGAGTTTCATATCGGTCTTTAATAGACTTACCTGGCTCTGCATACTTCTTAATGAACATGCTATAACCTGGTGTTTCAAAGAATTGAGGAATCTCACCCGTACTTTGCTTAAATTTGCGCTCTGCACTTAACTTCTCATATAAATCACTCATTAAAAATCGAAATCTCCTTCACCAAACGAACGCTGATAGCTATTTCCCTGCTTGCTAAAGAAATCATGTAGGCCTAAACCATTGATAGTGTTATAGAACCAATCTGCTACTGGATTTTCTTTTACGTTATAAATTTTCTCTAGATTTAGATTGCTCAGAGTCATGTCGACACGATCTTTGACAAACTCCTTGATGTCTTCACCGGCGATTCCTTCAATAGGGCCATTTTCAAACAGAATATCTACAATACGCTGTTCATGCTCACATAGATGCTCTGCTAGCTCGTAAATCTGAGCTTCTAATTCTTCTACTTTCTTAGGATCATAGTCTTTTGAATCTCTGTACTCTGAGAGAGTTTGGTCAAAGAGCCAAGCTGCACCCAATGCATGAATAGATTCATCATTTGCACTGAACTTAATGCCAGATACAACATTATTGATCATATTCTTTCCATTGGCCTGATAATGAGCCAAGAAAGCAAAGTTACTATATAGGACAACATTTTCTAGTAATGTAAATGCTGCCATTGCAAGAAGAACATCTTCTGAGTTTAAGGCTTCATTGATATCTTTAATTCGATCACTTAGAACCGGATCATTCTTATAAGATAGATAAAATAATTCATCATCAATCATTAGTGTCTTATTTAGATTGCTATAGAAAACTGCATGAACTGCTGCTTCCATTGCTGCAAACATTGAAGACATCATTTGCGTTTCCGGCCTTGGAAACCAGTGATAAATTTTTGAACCCCATGCTTCATTCAATAAAACTTCATACATGGTAAATAGTTTTAGAGTTGTTTTAACCGCTTCCTGTTCAGCATAAGACATATTAAATAAGAAGTCATTCTTATCTCCATCAACATTAATCTCTGCTGCATTCCAGAAAATAGAAGCTTGCTTTTGAGCTAGCTCTGCTGGTTCTGGATACCTAAAAATATAAGCCTCTGACGGCTGCCTAATAGGTAATTTAGTAGTATCAATCAAGCTTTTTCCTCTTTTCTGCCCTGTTTTAGAGCGTAAGAAACCGCCGTGAATTAAATAACTTTCACAGCGGAAATTAGCTCTTCTTCGGGCTTATTTTCTGTTCTTTGTGTTTATCTATCTTACCACATTTGGCTAGTCAAAGTAGGTCTGACCAGCCATTTTCAGAATATTTTATCAAGATCTTCAAATGCTTTACGAGTTAATTTTTCCCAATCGTACCGCTCGTGATACTCCCAACTTTGCCTGTAAAATTTCTTACTCTGCTCATCGAAATCATCATAGCTCTTACGTATGAGTTCTTCCAAATGAGCCTTATCTGGGTAACATACCTGACCAGAGTGCTCTCCTGGCCACTTGGTGTTACCATAATTCGATCTGAGGGCCATATCTCCAAGATAATGCTTGTAGGGTGCCCATTCTTGAGTTGTGATTGTAATCATACCTGTGGCCAAAGCCTGATGTGGAATCAAACCGAATCCTTCACCATATGAGGGAAATATTAATACATCGTGATCTAAATACAGCTGAACCATCTCTTCATCACTAATCCTATTAAGATTAATTGTAACGTTTGATAGCTCATCTGGACTGTGATTAAATCCTCTAGAGTCTTTCCATTTAATTAATGATCTTTGTCTGCTCTTGATTGTTAGTGTAGCTTTCTCAGAATCGCTTCCAAACACCGCCCGAAATGCGTCAAAGGCCTCCTGCCAACCTTTTCTATTTGCTGCTGCATCGACAATTAAATATTTAATAGGGCCGTCTTGCTTTCTTAATTTTGGAGTCCAGACAGAACTAATACCATGTTCAAATACTTTTACATCTTTAGTTATTCCATTTTTCCTATAGATATCTGCGCACCATTCGCTAGTTGCCCACACTTCATCTACTGAGGCACTATTACATATTTTGACCCAATTTGGGGGGAGTTCAGTGGATTCCCAAGGGAAATATAAAATCTGATATTGGAATCTATTTGATTCGAATAAATGTGGTTGCATCCAATTCAATTGTACAGGGGCTAATCTATTATCAATAGAAACAGTATGCTTCAATGCAGATAATGATTTATAAATGTGTGCAATTGCCTGGCCGAATCCTACTTCGGTATAATTAATGTCAACTGGACTCTTTAAACTAATTCTCATACTCTAAGCTTTCTTGGTAATAAATTAAATGTCAATGTGTAAACTCTTCGTGCGCCATGTCTAACTTCAGTATCCCACAGCCAACCTAATTCTAACAGATCATTAATTAATAGTTCTACTTCTTTAGAGTTGGTTTTGATTATCCTCGAAATCACATATGGGCTGATATCGCTCAAACTCAACTGATAGTTCCGGGAATATTGGCATGTCCGGGATATCACTAGACCCACTAATTTGTGCTGCGGCGATAGATCCGATTTCAGCAATAGATCCAGCCACTGAGTTTGAAGAATTATTGGTTTCAAAAACCCTGGCGGCTCTTTCATTTAATCCTATTGTCCTTCTAATAATAAAAGTAACTAAGTTTTCATGTAAAGTTTCAAGCGTATCTAGCGAATAGTTTTTAACTATAAGCAACACTGCTATTACTTTTTTCATACCTACATTGTACTACTTAATATCTAAATACTTATTAAATTCTTGGTTAAATTTAGATGTTTTCATATTGTCATAAATATTAATTATTGTACTCAGAAATAATGACTCTGGCAATGTCCACTTCATGAAGTTCACATTCTTATGTACAAATTGTATATTGTCTCTTGTGTATGGTAAATTACTATCTCTTCTATCTAATGAAGCTGTTACCGCACCGCGCGTTTTAGCATCTATTTCTAGGCCGGAATAAAAACACTTGAATGACTGTTCCTCTAGAAGTTGGTCCAGGTAATCCAATGTGATATCGTCTGCGAAGTAGATGTTTCTGCGCTTAGCTTCATATTTACTAGATGAGTAGAAACGCCCTGAGACGTATTGGCCGGTTTTTGACATTGAATCCATCTTATCATCATTTTCTGAAAAATCTGTTGACTCTAGGATTTGGATCTGCTAGAGAGTGGTGGTAGGATGGAAATGTTCGGATGAGTGGAATCTGCGAGCATGGGAATAAAATCAATACAAAATCTAGACCCTAGCCGTGATTCCACAGTCACCACATTCCGGCTAGGGTCTTTCTTTATTTAGACCCGAGTATAGGTTACCTCCCAATAGTTTTTGGCTCATTGGAATTAGGGGTTGGTATACTGGATAGACTAGAAGGGTAGGGAGAAATTTCTGATTCTGGTCTTTTTAACTAAAACAGGCATAACAGTGCATGAGGGAACGATGACAAGAAATTCCAAAAAAGATTTTGTCCATTAAGCTCTTGAGTTAAAAAGATATTTCAAACATTGCAGAGATGGTCCTACTTAATGAGTCGGGTTAACCGACAAGGCGCAGAACGCTCACCTTCCGCATTGATGCCAGTTGAACCACCGGGGATCGAGGACAATCTCCCGAAATGATGCCGTAGGTCTGTCTAAAACAAGGTATCATTTACTAAAACCTATTATAAATAATATAAACATAAAGAAGAAAAGAGAAATAGACATTAATAATATCAAAAGAAGAAAAGAAATAAATAATTTTAAACCTACTAATTCTCAAGAATTAGCTATTAATGAAGTAAGGAATTGGTTAGACTCCCCAACCAAACCCTTTTGGATTAGTGGTTTAGCTGGAACAGGCAAGTCTACTATTATTCCTATGATTATTAAAGCTTTAAATTTCTCAGACCATGACTATGTTATCTGTGCTCCTAGCAATAAGGCAGTAAGTGTATTAAGAACTAAAGGTTTTAATAATGCCTTAACAGTAGCTAAGATTGCTAGAACAGCTAAAGTCTCTGGTCCTCAGGCAGATAGATTTAGACAACTAAATAAGCAACTGAAGAATATCTCTTCTTTAAGTTCTCAGGAGATTAAGTCTATAAATAAAGAATTATCTGAACTCAGAGGTAATGGTGAAGTTTATTGGACGCATTCTTCTAACACCGCCGATAAATGTAAAGTTATTATTGTTGATGAAGCATCTATGTTATCTAATAAAGATGCTAAAGCCCTAATTGATTCCCAAAGTCCTATTCTTCTTATTGGAGATTATGGACAACTTCTTTCTGTTAATACTTCTGGTAATAAAGAAGATAGTTCTTATTTAGAAAAAAAGAAACCCGATGTAGAGTTAACTGAAATTATGCGTCAGCAATTCCTTGGAAATATTATTCAAGCGAGTAGATTAGTTAGAAAGAGTCCTAAGTATTTATTCAGTGATCTTACTCCTGAGATTGAAAAAGAAAAGAACGGTGAAGTTATATTTAAAACTACTAATTTAACCAAAGAATTAATAGAAGAACATAAAATACAACAAGTTCTTGCCTATTCAAATAATGTTTGTTTTAATCATATAGCTAAAGTAAGAAAAGATAAACCCTCTACTCCTATTGCTGGAGATAGACTATTAGCTTATTCTACTAGTGGACCTGTTATTAAAGGGCAGATATATGAAGTAATGGATTGCTCAGATAATAAGAATGGTTTGTTGGCAATTCTTCTGAGAGATGAAACTGGTCTTGAAGAAATGCTAATTGATACTTTAGTTCCTAAAGAATTATTTCTTAAATCTCATTCAAATAAACAAAGATTACAATTACTTGGCAACGCCAACAGCAATAAATCAGTTCCAGGAGCCGAAGCTTTAAACTATATGTATTTTGCGGACTGTATAACAATACATAAGTCCCAAGGCTCTGAGTGGGATAATGTTGCAGTTTATTTACCTAAGAGTTCTTTTTATGTAAATATTCCAGATGACAGTCTAAGTAGACTTAAATATACAGCAATAACTAGAGCGAAAAAGAAATTGATTGTAGTTATATGATATTTAAGGATCAATTTATACAATATGTATATGAGAATATGCCTTTATATAAGTCTGAGATTTCTTCTCAGAAGCTTCAGGAAATAGTAGAAGCATTCTGTACCAGAAACAATTGTAAGTGTCTAGAATCCAATACACAGGGTCAAATAACATGGGTTCAGGTAGACATCGAAGAGACACTGAATCTGCATGATGATTGGCGTAAATCTTTCAATCAAATGGGGTACGAAGTTCCCATGCTTCATGGCCAGTAACACTGTTAAGTCACAATTAAGTAACAAGATGGTAGCTTTCATGATCAACTTTGTAATGTCTCGTAGAGTGTCCTTATCACAGAAAGGTGATAATAAATGAAAAGTTTGAAAGCATTATTTGCCGCTAGTGTACTAATGGCGGGATTTGGAACCTCAATTGGCATTGCTCAGGCACAACCTGTATTCTGTCAAGGGGAATATGTATTAGTAGCTGACGGTGTTGGAGGAGATGGAGCTGCAACTGTAACTTCAAATCCTTATCGAAATAAATCAGGTATTGAAGTAAGAGATATGCCAGATAATTTAGTATTTACAGATGTATTTGATTCTGAGACCCGTAAAGGCACTGATTTTGTAAAAGGTCATGTTAATCAGATTAAAAGAGATTGTCCTGATAGTAAAGTTTATATTGTTGGTCATTCACTAGGAGCACTTGAAGCCGGTGATGCAGTAGAAGAGTTATCAGATGAAGGTACCGATCTGAGTAATGTAAAAGTAGATCTATTAGCTGATCCTAGACACCCTAATACTGGGGTAGAGGCAAATATTCCAAATGTAATTCCTGGCCTTACTATGCAGGGAAATAGAGAATCATTTGGTAATGCAGATGTCAGACAGACTTGTAGAGATTATGATGGTGTTTGTGATTTTGATCCTCCATTAGTAGATCAAGTGCAAGGTTTTGCTGGATATCTAAATGGATCTCATAGTGTATATCCAATTCCCTCAGCACCGCCTGCAAAAACAGAAGAAGTTTGGGTAGCAAGTCCACCACCTATTAGGTATGACCCACCAGCATATGTTCCAACACCAGTCAGAGATTATGTTCCGGTAGAGGTACAGCAATTTGTTCCACAAGAAGTCCTGTCATTTATACCACCACCATTACCAGTTCTTCCACCACTGTTCTAGAGGTTAGGCAAGTCTTCGGACTTGCTTTTCCTGTGGATCTGTAGTAGGCTAAAACCTCAATCAAGATTGGAAATGTATGTGGTATAAAGACCGAACAGAATTTGATTTAATCTCTAAGGCTGGCGTTTACACATATCTTGGAGATAACGGCAATCCTATTGTAAGAATGAACGCTAGTTTTTGGTTAGAGTGCGAGAAAGATGATACTGCTTTTACTCAGCCAGTGATTAATACTGGGAACTGGGAAGCATGGGTGGCAACAGCTATTATGCGAGAACTTCATGAACAAGGAAATGACACTGAATTTATTGACGTCGGAGCAAACAATGGTTATTATTCAATGATGGTTGCCTCTGCTGGGTATGGAGTAACAGCATTCGAACCTAATCCAGAACTTGTCGATATGCTTAATAGAAGTGCAGAGCTAAATAATATTTCTAAAGATTACAACAATCCAAAAAGTTTTGGAGTTGTTCAAGTTGCTGTTTCAGACGTTGAACCTTACGACGAAACAGGCACTCCTCATTTTGCCATCCTACACACTCATGAAAATCATAGTGGAGCCTCTTCTATTGAAGGAGAGGGTGAGGGATTTAAAGTTCGTCTGTCACAACTAGATTCTGAAATACAACCATATGAATCGACTGTTCTTAAAGTAGATGTAGAAGGTCATGAAAGAAATGTCTGGAACGGATCATCCAATCTAAGAGAAAATGTAGGTACAGTATGGTTTCTAGAATGGGTGCCTGAGCGTTGGGGTAAAGAATATAATCATGAATGGCTTAATGAAGTTTTAGAAACACATGATCTACAAATGGTGAGCCATAATGGGACATTAAGACCTGTTGGAGTAGAAGAAGCGTTAGATGTTGAGTTTGAAACTATTGTTTTTAGAAAGAGATAACATCATGGATTACATGTTAGCTCATAGGGAATCAGAAGATTTAGAAGCTATGTATAGGGATCTTTGTGAGCAAACTGGATTAAGCTCAGATGAAAGAGATCTAAAGCAAGATATTTTAGGCGTATTGAATAGGCGAGGTTGGCGTATCAGTGGGTAATATTTTTCTTGATGTAGAAACTACATCATTTCATAGAACCTTTAGGCGTCCGTGGGAATTAGCATTTGTTGCTGATCATGATGCCTCTGTTTTGTATCATGTTGATGATATAGATTTGACCGGTGCAGATGCAGAGTCATTGAATAAATCTGGCTATTGGAATAGATACAACAAAGAACCAGAGGCAATTCTTCTTAGTGAGAACCATATTGCTAGGACTATACAAACAGTTACTAAAGAGCAAAACTTGGTTGGTTGTGCTACCTGGTTCGACGCGGCTGTTCTAGAGGAGATGCTAATTAGACATAATCTAAAACCACTATGGAAAGATGTAGTCTGTGTACAACAGCTTGTATCTGAGCGCATGGGTTATAGAGTTCAAGGTTTATCTAAATGTGCCGATTTGCTTGGCATAGAATATGATGATAGGCTACTTCATAGTGCCTTA
>Ga0172380_10006966_pt1 | contig 12913 bp, 12 predicted proteins | sample Leawe162metaG_FD_119747 | JGI IMG/M metagenome (GOLD analysis project Ga0172380, IMG submission 119747) | Leachate microbial communities from a municipal landfill in Southern Ontario, Canada - Leachate well 162 metaG | ecosystem: Engineered > Solid waste > Landfill > Unclassified | place...
AGATGGGAAGCAGACGCGCGCTTTCTGCTACGTGGATGATGTGGTGCGCGCCACCATAAGCGCAATGTTTGCCAAGGATATCGAAGGTGGTGAGGTAATTAATGTTGCGGGAAGCGACGCGCATTCCGTTAATACCGTAGCTAGCATGATTGGTGCCCCCGTGAAGTATCTTAAGCCGCGCCCCGGGGACGTATTGCACACGAAGGCGGATACAACTATCGCGAAGAAGCTACTCGGGTGGAAGTCGGAAGTAACCTTTGAAGAGGGTATCGCGCGCACGAAGGCATGGTTTGAAGAAGAATACGCGTAAACCACGGCAATGGAACGGCAGAAGACAATAGGAATTATAGGTGTTGGTATGGTTGGCGGCGCGCTCCAACGTTTTTTTGAGAAGCAAGGGGTGCCGACTTTTCTGTATGACCCTGGCAGGGAACTTGGTTCTCTTGAAGAGGTAAACCACGCGGACATTGTTTTTGTATGCGTGCCAACACCATTCAATAAAGAGAAGATGTCCTTTGATAGCACCTTCATCGAAGATTCTTTTGAAAAATTAGAAGGAAGCAAGGTGGTGGTGATTAAATCAACGGTGCTACCTGGCGTGACAAACCGGATGCAGGAAAAGCACCCCCAGCATAAAGTGCTCTTCAACCCTGAATTTCTTTCCGAAGCAACCGCAGACGATGATATGCAAAATCCCGACCGCCAGTTGGTAGGGTATACCGAGCAGAGCCGTGATGTTGCCGCTGAAATTATGCAGATGCTTCCCCGCGCGCCATTTGAGCGCACCATGCCCGCCGTTGAAGCGGAAATGGTGAAGTACTTCAATAACACGTTCAACGCCGTGAAGGTTATTTTTGCCAACCAAATGTACGATATCTGCCAGGCATTGGGTATTAACTACGATAGTGTTGCCGACGCGGCGGCGGCGAGCCGTTTTTTGCAGGTAAAGGACCATTTGACGGTAGTGCATAAGGGGTACCGTGGTTATGGAGGTAAGTGTTTGCCCAAAGACATTAAGGCGCTTATCCGGTACGCGGAAGATTTGGGTGTTGACTTGGCCCTGCACCGTACGGCGGACGATATTAACGAGCGCCTCCTTGCCGAGCAGGGCATTGAAGACGTTGAAACGTTCTCAAAGCGGGAGGGATACTAAAGCAAGAAAAGGTAGGTATTCTATCCCCTTGTTCGTATGGGCACCGATACTTTTACCTCCAAAAAGAACGCGTTCCTGACACGCGTTCATGAGCTGGCACCGATTTTTCAACGCGGGGCATTTCGGTCGGAAGATTTGGGCAGTGGTATGGGGATGCGCCTGAAGCGGCTGCTACGTTACCGGAGCACGTACCTCAAGCACGTGGCGGTGCGCCTCGGCATTAGTTTTGGCGGAGACTCCTCGGTGAAGCTGTTTTGGGGTAGGACCATTACCTTGCCCGTCCGAGATGTGAACACGCGTTCTATGCGGCAGGTGGGAATGTTAGGGGGCGATGAGTATCGGCTCATTTCTTTTTTGATACAACAATTTCGTGAGGATGACGTTTTCTACGATGTGGGGGCGAACTATGGCTTCTATACGTTATTGGCGCAAGAGTTTCTTGCTAAGGGGCAGGTGCATGCGTTTGAACCAAGCGAAAAGGTGTTCGCGTACTTGAAGCAAGCAAAAAACGATACTACGTTTCTGAATAATTGCGCCCTCGCGGATGTGACGGGCGAAATTTCTTTTTTTGACACTTCTTCCCAGCACCGAAGCGGAAAGAGCACAATTCTGCAAGAGGTAGCAACTCTCAACCATGCTGTCGGCAGTGAGGTGCGAGTTCCTTCCATTACGCTCGATGAATACTGCCGTACCCATAAAGCCCCAACCATTATGAAAATTGATGTTGAGGGCGGCGAGAGCAAGGTGCTGGCAGGTGGCATGCAAACCCTCCGCAGTGTTCCGGTCATTATTGCGATGGAATTATGGAGCGGGGAGCGCTCCAATTTCTCCCGCACGGCAATTTCGGTAATTCGCGATTTGGGGTACGCGCCATCACTTCTCTCGCCTGAAGGGGAGGCACAGGCGATGACGTTTGATGAGTTGGAAACATACCTATCGGAAAATCGCACTGACAACAATTTTATTTTTCAGAAAAGATAAGCAGTCCCGTTATGTCAGCATCTATTATTACCTTCGCCGATTTAGGCAAGCGGGAAAATCTAAAAACCGCCAGTATCCTTCCCTTCATCACCCTTCTTCATAAGAAAGGTGAATTGAAACAGGTTATTTGCAGGATAAACAAAGGGTTCTCTTTTAAAAATACATTTGGCGCTATTCCTATTCTCTTGCACTACGGAGTTCACTTGTTGGGCAGGGTTCCTTTTCTACCTGTTGACGCGCGCTTAGTGGAAGAGGATATTTTTGATATGCGCGCCGCACACCAGTTGCAAAAAACCGATGTGGCGTTTTTTCACTATGATTACCTTGCACCCAAAACAATACGCGTTGCTAAGGCGCAGGGCGCGGTAACGGTTGGGCTCGCCGTAACGGCGCACCTTGCTACCAATGCTCGTCTTGAAAGCGAAGAGCTGGAACGCTTAGGAGGAACGGGCGCGGGGGATCTCCACTACCATAAGCGCCTCGCGCGGCTTAATCGGGGGGAAGCGCCCGATTACCTTATTGCCCAGTCAGAATTTGTAAAAGAAACATACGCGCGTGAAGGATTTGTGCGGGAGCGAATTTTTGTCGCTCCCGTTGATGTTGATATGGAACGTTTTCATCCTGCAGAAACTCCGTACGAAGGCCTCTTTACCGTGGTGTATGTTGCCCAGACGACTATTCTGAAGGGCTTGCAGTATCTGCTGGAAGCGTGGAGCGATGTGTCTATTCCAAACGCGCGCCTTATTATCGCCGGCGGATATTCGGATATGCCTCTCTCTTTAGCGCAACGGTATGACGAAATAATTCGCAATAACAAGTCCATTGAGTATATTCCATTTGAGAAGAACCCGGAGGAACTATACCGCCGCGCATCGGTAATGGTATTGCCTTCGCTTACCGAAGGGTTTGGCAGGGCGACGCTTGAGGCGATGGCGTGCGGAACGCCGGTTATTACGACCGAGAATGCCCGTGGGATTGTTGAAGATGGGGTAAGCGGTTTTGTCGTCCCAATTCGAGACTCCCAAGCGCTGAAAGAAAAAATTGAATACTTTTCGAAGAACGAGAGCGCTCGTTCGCAAATGGGAATTGCGGCGCGGGAGGCCGCTTTGCGCAAGCCATCATTTGCCCAGAGCGCGTATGCTATCTATGAGCAGATTTGTAAGCAGGGGAATAAGTAGTATGGATATCCAGAAAGAAAAAATGCTTGTCGATTGCAGTCGCGCGCAGGTTGCGCTTGCCGCCGATGGGGGCGGACCCCGTACCCGCGGGCAGCGGATGCGCCAGCACGTACGCCGCGCGCTCAACAACCCATTCGGATATATCCGTTATTTTTTGGCGCGTATGGGTGCATTGGGTAGTGCGGATGCAACCATCACAACATTTTGGGGTGAGCGAATGACGGTCCCGCTTTCGGATGGGGACGCGACCGGCCCATTCTTTTTTGGTATTCTCGCCGGGCCCGAATATAAACTTATACGGTACCTCATCCGCGAATTGCCTTCAGATGCTGTTTTTTACGATGTTGGCGCCAACCACGGCTTCTACACCTTGCTAGCCCGTCAGCTGGCTCCAGTTGGGGAAGTCCATGCGTTCGAGCCTCTGCCCAATACCTTTTCATACCTTTCGCGTAATGCAAAAAGCGGGGAGCATGTATTCCTTAATGATGCCGCGGTCGCGGAGCGCGCGGGCGAGGCCACAATGTTTGATATGACGAGTGCCGGCCATAGCGGAGGCAGTACCATTGAGAACGCGGTCGGGGAGCGTATGACGCAGGCAACGCGTTCTCTCGTGAAGACGATTACCATAGATGAGTACGCGAAAAACCATACACCCCCCACCATTATGAAGCTCGATGTTGAAGGGGGGGAGTATCGGGTGCTGGAAGGCGCTCGGCGCACCATTGAGAAGCATTCTCCTATTATTGCGATGGAGGTTTGGGGCGGTACAAAAGGAGAGAAATTTTCTATTGGAGCTCTTGAGAAGCTCGTTGAGCTGGGATATTCTGGGTACCTCATCGCCGAAGACGGTACGCTTTCAGGGCGCCAATCCCCACTTGATTTTTTGGGCCTTGCGCAGGCCGATAATATTATCTTTAAGGCGGGTTAGGGCAGAAGGAATGCACTTCATGGCACAGCAAGAAACCGTAGCATGGATTACCGTATTTCCTCATACTCTGTATGAATCGTTTTTTGCGTCCTTTGCAAAACGCTACGACAGCCCCAAAATAGCCATGGTTTTGGCCGACCGCTATCGTGGTAAGGGGAATGCGCCACAGGGATACGAAGTGCGCTACGGCGCTTATCCCCAGCCAATTCGCGTTACGGGTTTGGGGTATTTTAGGAATTTGCCCGGTTTATTGAACCCATTGCACCCTTCTGCTGTCATCGTAAACCTCTACTACTCCTTGCCCGCGCTGCAAGCATACTGGTATGCCAAAAAAGAGGGCATTCCTCTGTACATAAGCGCCGAAGAAGATGGATACCGCAATATTTGGCAGAGGATATTTTTTCCGTTATGGGATATGACTGTGGGCAAAGCCATTCTTTCGTATGCGACCGCGGTTTTGTGTTGGAGTAAAGGAACACAGGTATTTATGGAGCGCGTAGTTTCTGACAAAAGGAAAATTGTGTATTTCCCCGCGAGCATTGATACGCGGGAGTACGTTTCCTCTGAAAGAAAGAGCGACAATAGAGAGGAAGGTGTTCGGCTTATCCTTCCCGCTCGTCTTGTGCCAGTTAAGAACCACGAGCTCCTTTTGCGCGCCCTTGTGGTGGTACGCGATACACACCATATACCGTTCCACCTTACCTTGTTGGGGGACGGTCCGTTACGGGAAAGGATTGAGGAGCTTATAGAGGAATATAGCCTACAAGGGAATGTTGAATTGCGGGGCAATGTATCTCGCGAAGAAGTGCTAGCCCTTTACGGTGAACATGACGCGCTTGTTATGTCGGGCCGACACGAGACAATTGGTTTTGTGGTGTTAGAGGCTATGGCGCGCGGGATTCCCGCAATTATTTCCGATACGCTCGGCGCGCGAGATTTTATAGAAGATGGCGTGAGCGGGTTGCTCTTTGAGTCCGGCAACGCGGATGATTTGGCCGAAAAAATTGTCACAATGGCACGCGCGGATATGCATGGCATGGGGGAGCAAGCCCGGCTGCGGGTGGAAGAAAATTTTGACGTGAGCTCGGCTGCACGCACGTTGCGAGAAGCGCTCGGCATTCAATAGGAACACTCTATGAATATTCTCTTCATTACAACGCGTTACCCTAAGTCATACCAAGAGCCCATTGTGAGTGGAGTGGTAAAAAACCCATTTTCCGCGTCACTCGCACTGGCGCGTGCCGCACATGAGGTAACGGTTATTACGGATGGGGATAGAAGCGAGCAGCGGGATTTTGAAGGGGTGAAAGTGTACAGCGTAGGACGTGGTTTTTTGAAGGGTATTGTGAGTGCGGCTTTTCTGGATGTAAAAATAGCGCGGCAGTTCTTAGCATTGCGTTCAAAAAAATTTGATATCATCCACATTCATAGCGGAAACCTACTTCTCCTATTTTTGCTTAAAAAATTAGGTGCGGTCGATTGCCCAATCGTGTATACGGCACACGGAACATCTACACCTGAATTACGCGCTAATTTGGGAGGCTCTTATTCTCTTAAGAGTATATTGTTGCGCGTGAATGGGTGGGTGCAAGAGCGGATTGACGCGTTGATGTGGGCGCATTCCGATTTGCTCATTTCGGCAAGCGATTACCAAATTGAAGAAATGAATAACGTGTACGGGATACCCAAGGAGAAGGTGGCACGCGTGTATAATGGTGTTGATGGTACTCGCTACTCGCCAGGGCGCGAGGAAGGGTTGAAGCGCAGAGAGCGCCTCGGTATACCGAAGGACGTTCCCGTTATTCTGTTTGTGGGGCGTATGGCGCGAAAGAAGGGGATCCATTTGCTCATTCAAGGCGCACGCATGGTGATGGAGTCGTGCGGGGGCGCCGTATTCGTATGTGTGGCAGGCTCGACAGGACGGCACCTTGAGTATAGGGAGGAAATTATGCAGGCACTTGAACGGGAAGGACTTGAGGGGCGCTTCCGCATTATTGAGGATGTTGTTGAGGCTGATTTGCCGAGTTTCTATGCTATGGCAGATGTGTGTGTATTCCCCTCTCTTGGGTACGAATCGCTCCCGACGGTTATTTACGAGGCTATGGCGTGTGGCGTTCCTATTATTACGCAGGGGAGCTGGGGAACCCCGGAAGTGCTCGACGAGATTTTGTTGAGCGAAGAGGAGCTTTTGGATGGGACTCTTATCTCAACGCTTATCGCCACATTAAAAGACGCATCGTTGCGCCAAAGAGTGCGAGAGAAGTATTTACAGCGCGCACCGCATTTTTATTGGGATACAATAAGAGAGAAGTACGAAAGCTTATATAAGATTGCGATACAGCACACATAACTACTCACTATGAATATATTGGAAAAAATTGTATGGAGGACACGGCTCTTCCGAGTTGAAGCGGGGAATAAAGATTTTGCAATTCTTGCCTATGGGTTGTTGCCCCAGCTATTGAGGAGCGAAAAATTATTCCACAAAATTATTTTGCGCAAGATTACAACCGACTCACTGTGGAAGAAACTAATCAGCGTCACCCCCGAAGGGGACTCTTTCATTTTTGATTTTAAGGGGATGCAAATACAGTATCCCAAAAATGCAACGTGCGTACCGCTCATTGACCAGTACGTAGAGATTTTGCTTCCCTACCTGGACGCATCCTTAGAAACGAAAAATAAAGTGCAGCGTGTAACGCCCGGGCGCCTTCGTGAGCCGTATGAGTACGGTGGCGCTGTACTCAAGAAAGGGGACTGCATTATAGACGCGGGTGCCAACGTTGGCATGTTTTCCATTTTTGCCGCCCAACGGATTAATGACAGCGGAATAATATATGCGTTTGAGCCAATGCCGGCTCCGAGAAAACTATTAGAAGCGAATCTCCAGCGAAACAACATTAAAAGCGTTACGGTTGTTCCATGCGCTATTGGGGAGGAGAGCGCCAAGAAAGTATTTTTCACCGGCATCTTTAAGGCGTCAGGTTCCGCATACTTCACGAGAGGCAGGAAGGAGCGCATTGAGGTGGACCAGGTTTCCTGCGATGATTTCGTCAAAACACAGGGGGTGGAACGCGTTGATTTCATTAAGGTTGATATTGAAGGAATGGAACGCGAGTTCTTGGCGGGCGCGGAACAGACGATACGGCGGTTTACTCCCAGAATGGCGGTTGCGGCGTACCACCGCGAGGGCGATTTTGCCATGATTGAGGAAACGCTGAAAAAATTCGTTCCCCAGTACACCATTGTACGCACGAGCGATAAAATTTTTGCCTGGGTGTAACTATGGCTGAGAGAAAGGCAATCACAAGGAGAGTTCCGAAGAAAATCGTACTACTGGACTACTATTCGGAAAAAAACCGTGGAGACGCGGCTATTCAGGTTGGGCTCATTCGACTTGTGCGAAAGAGGTTTCCCGAGGCGGAAATTTCCGTGGTCGCGGCAATTGGCGCCAACCAAGCGCGCGATATACCGGAGCATTTTCCCCATACTCTGCGCGAAGGCGTAGAGGTGATGGGAGGGGTGTGTCCTACCATCGTAGCCGCACGTGAGCCTCATTTTCTTTTGAGAATGAAACTCGCGCGCGTTGCATTTGTAGCCTTTTCCATAACGGTTTGCGTATTGTTATTGGCGATGCTGGCATTGCGGCTCCCCCCATCGTTCGTTGCTCTTTTCCTACCTCGGACGTTTAGAGAAGCATTGCAAGATCTTGCCGCAGCCGATCTCATTCTATGGAGGGGAACTAATTTCCGTATGGGCAAGAGAGTGCTCCGAGAGGCCTACAGCACTTTTATGTGGTGCTACCAGCCGTTGGTATGTATGCTCTTGGGGCGTCCCGTTGCGTGCGTCGGTGTTTCTCTGTGGAGTCCAAAAACGGTATTTTCTCGTTCAATTCTTTGTTTTGTTTTCCGTAGGTGTGTTTTCCTTGCCGCTCGGGAAGAAGAGTCGGTAGGCCGCGTTCGTGAGTTGTTGGGCGAGAAGGGTCCGGGTGTTACGCTGCTACCCGATCTGTCGTTCGTTTTATTGCAGAGCGACGCGCGCTCGATACAGCGTGCCCCTTCTACGAATACCATAGGCGTAACCCTCGTAGGGCGCAACAAAGAGGATGCGGAAGGAGTGGCGCGCTATGTACGCCTGATGCGCTCGTTCGTAGATACTATTTTGTCGGATTCGCGCCGTAGTATTGTAGTCATTCCGCAGGCGACAACACGCTCCGAGGACGCTTCCAGTATCGTGGATGATATTGTGAGTGGGATAGCTGCAGACAAACGGGAACGCATTCGTATTCGTACTGAAGAGCTTTCTATTGAAGAATTGCTGAAAACCTATGCGGGATTAGACGCCCTTGTGGCGACGCGCCTGCACTCATCTATATTCGCGCTCGCCGTAGGAACGCCAGTTTTTGTACTGCAGTATGACGAAGGGCCACAGTGGAATATCCTTTCCATGCTAGGCGTGAAGGATTTTGTCATGGAGTATCGAAAGCTTGATGAACGTGGTATCTTAGAATGTTTCGGGCGCTTTATGGAAAGGACTGAATACCCGATGTCCGATGTGCAAAAGAATTTTGAACGTTATTACCAAGAAATAAAGACTGTATTTGCCGGCGTACCGTACGCATACGACCAATGGGTACAAAGCAGAAAAAAATAGCATTTATTTTGCCCTCATTGCGTGGCGCTGGCGCCGAGCGTGTATTTTTGAATTTATCGCGCAGTATTTCTGAAAAAGGGTACGATGTTGATTTAGTGCTCTTACAAAAAGAAGGGGAGTACCTGAATGATGTCGCACGCGGGGTGTGCGTCGTGGACTTGCACTGCTCGCGCGCCGCACTATCTTTTTTTGCACTCGCCCGATACTTTAAGGAGGAAAATCCAGATACAGCTGTATCTGCGTTACCGCATATGAATGCGGTAACGCTAGCAGCAAACAGAATTGCTGGAACAAACGTAGATATTATTATTACTAAACACAACCCGCTCTCCATTGATTTTTCGGGTATCAATTTCTTAAAAAGAATTGGCATTACGTTTTTAATGAAGAGCCTCTACCCGAGTGCCAAGGCGATTATCGCGGTATCGAGGGGTGTTGCGGAAGATGTGTCGAAAGTATTGAGTATGCCGATTAATACTATCTCGATTATCTATAATCCAATCGTGAACGCCGAAATTTTTGTGAAGGCGGAGGAGGCCCCGCGGCATCCGTGGTTGGTAGATAAGAGAGCGCCTATCATTCTGTCAGTGGGGCGGCTTGTCCCGCAAAAAGATTTTATGACCCTAATTAGAGCCTTCGCCGTTCTGGAAGGGAAGAATGATGCGCGTCTTATTATTCTTGGAGAAGGCGATGAGCGTTCTCGTTTAGAGAGGCTTGTCGCAGAGTTGGGATTGCAAGAGCGTGTGAGTTTGCCCGGATTTATGAAAAATCCTTACGCAGAAATGGCATCCGCTGATGTTTTCGTCCTCTCTTCACGGTGGGAAGGGTTTGGCAACGTATTGGTGGAAGCGATGGCATGCGGTACTCCGGTTGTTTCTACGAGTTGCCTCGGCGGTCCCGCCGAAATTATGGAGGGGGGCGTTTACGGGAAGTTGGTTGCCCCCGGTGATGTGGTCGCGCTGGCCGCAGCGATTGAAGAAACGTTGGCCAATCCCATAGATAGCGAAACGCTTCGCACGCGTGCCAATGTTTTTTCTATTGAAAGCGCCTCCGCTAAGTATTTGGAAGTAATAGAATCGTAGTATGGCAGTATCCATTGTTACATTTGCTGATTTAGGGAAGAGGAGTAACCTCAAAACATCCGGTATCGTGCCGGTTATTAGTGCGTTTGAACGGCAGGGGCAATTACGGCAAGTTATTTGTAGAATGGGAGAGGATTTTTCGTTTAGTGCCACAACCAACGCTCTTCCAAGAATTCTGCACTACGGAGTGAAAATATTTGAACGCATCGTCCCATTCCAATTTTCTTCGCGCGATATTGAGGAGGCAATTGCTGATTTTATTGCATCACGGAAGTTAAAGAATTCAGATATCGTATTACTTCATCCCGAATTTGCATTCCCACGGACTGCGCGCATGGCGCGTGCTAGTGGAGCTATTGTGGTGGGGATTGCAACAGTTGCGCATCCGTCATTCAATCGAAAGCTCTTCGAAGAAGAGCGCGCCCTTTTTCCAGCCATTCTGTATCCACCTCGCGTCGCAGATAGACTTACGGGGAGGGTTGACGTCGTCAATTCTTTTGATGCGATTATCGCCCTTTCTGAATTAGTGAAAGAGTCGTATGCGCGCGCGGGGTTTTCAGAAGACCGTATTTTTGTTGCCTATCCTGACATTGATGGCACGCGCTTTGCCCCCGGCGCGAAACAGGACGATGTGTTTCGCGTACTCTACATTGCCCATACCTCTCTCATGAAGGGGCTGCACTACCTGTTGGAGGCGTGGCGGGCGGCTGCGCTCCCCAACGCAGAGCTTGTCATCGTGGGCGGGTATTCAGCAGGTACCCCCCCAGAGCTCAAAGAGTGGTATCGTACCGCGATGGAAGCAGACCCATCGATTCGTTGGGTTGGGGAAACAAAAAATCCGGAAGTATACTATCGAGAAGCATCCGTACTCGCCTTCCCTTCGCTAACGGAAGGTTTTGGGAGAGTTGCCTTGGAAGCAATGACATCTGGCATTCCCGTTATTACGACCGAAAATGCGAAGGGAATTGTTGAGGATGGTGTAAGTGGATTTGTGGTGCCGATACGAGATGTAAGCGCGCTGAAAGAAAAGATGGAATACTTCTATCGAAATCCAGAAGAAGTTCGGCGCATGGGAATTGCTGCTCGTGCAGCCGCCACGGCAAAGAAGCCATTCGGCGAAAAGGTTTTTACGCTTTGTCAAGGAATACAAGCTAGTAATGGTAAAAAAGTATGAGCCGATATACAAAGCATTTTTTTGAAAAACAGCCAGATATTACAGCGTCTTCCGCGAAAGCGATCATTCCTCTGGTTACGGATTTGCTGCATCCCAAAAGCGTTATCGATATGGGGTGTGGAGTCGGAGTATGGCTTGCTGAATTTTTAGACCAAGGCACTGAACGCGTAGTGGGCGTGGATGGTGCGTGGCTTCCTTTGGAGCAACTCCTTATTCCGAAGGAGAATTTTGTGGCGCACAACTTAGAGACTCCATTTGTCGCGAAGGAACGATTTGACCTCGTTATTTCATTGGAGGTTGCCGAACATCTCGCGCCTGAGGCGGCAACTACTTTTGTGGAGTCTCTTGTTTCATTGGGCGATGTTGTACTGTTTTCCGCGGCAATTCCGTTTCAGGGTGGAGAGCACCATATCAACGAACAGTGGCAGCAGTACTGGGCGGATCTTTTTAGAGAGAAGGGATTTGAAGTATTTGATTGCGTGCGATCCTTGATTTGGGACAGGGAGGACGTTGCGCCCTTCTATAAACAGAACACGCTCCTTTTTATTCGTAGTAGTGCCGTGAATCGATTCCCCCGCGTTCAAGAAGCTCAAAAAAATGCTATGCCAGTTTTGTCGGTGGTGCACCCTGATTATTTGGACCCCACTAAAATATCGCTGAAGCGGTATCTTGAAAAGTTAGTACTTGTAGTAGGTGCATTTTTTGAGAGAAAAATGAAAAGAATCAAACGGTAATGAAATTTATTATACGGGACGACGACCTTAACTACTTTAGCGCACCCGAGGATATCGAAAGATGGTATCGCCCGCTTTTTGATATGGGTATTCCGGTCGCATTTTCCGTTATTCCGTTTGTCGTGCCGGGGAAAAAGGGCCTCTACCATGGAGAGCAGCCCGAAATGAAACCCTACGCTTTCGGCGGCAATGACGCGCTTGCCGAGTACGTGCGGTCCAACCCACTTATTGAGGTGATGCAGCACGGATACAACCATGAGTTGGGTGAGGGTTTCGAGTATCGCAGGGGAGCTGATATGGCAGGGGCGACCCTCGAAGGCAAACGCGAGCTTGAGCGTGCGGTGGGGAGGGAGGTTTCACTCTTTGTTCCCCCGCACGATGCTATTGATACCAAAGGTATTGCGGCTGTAGAGGCCGCGGGGATGGATATTATTCGTGGGACGGGGTCAAAGAATATTATGGTTCGTCCTTCCTATATATACGCTTGGGTACGAATGGCGCTGCACCGCATGCGTTTCCCGAAGAAGAGCGAGATGCCCGCATACCCGTACGTTGTTGATTTTGGAAGGCACCGCGAAGCATACGCGGTTCGTTTAAACGATGATAATAAGGAATTTCTCCTGAAGGCATTGCGGTATGCCGCAAAAAAGCGGGGCAACTTTATTGTAACCAATCATATTTTTACTACCAATGAAACACGAATGGAGAACTTAACCGTTCTTATTGATGAGGCGCGACGACTTGGTTTTTCATTTTCCAAACCGAGTGAACTTTTTCCGCGATGAATAAAAAAATAAAGGTTATAGAACTTATTACCGGCCTTGAACGCGGGGGCGCTGAACGGGTGGTGGCGGATATGGCCCGGTTGCTTCCTCACGATCAGTTTGAGGTTGTAGTGGTATCGCTGAAGCGCATTGGACCCATTGGCCGCGAAATAGAATGGAATTGCCGAGTTATTAGTATGAACGCGAGAATGGCGACGATGCCTTTTGTATTGGTACGTTTGGCGTTGTTCTTCATGCGCGAAAAA